>OCTW013392965.1_pt1 | contig 15355 bp, 9 predicted proteins | sample 1539671 | NCBI WGS metagenome assembly OCTW01 (sample SAMN02144230, study PRJEB22623) | gut metagenome | biome: sheep rumen | host: Ovis aries | place: New Zealand
GGGAATGTCCATCTTCCAGCTATGCTTAGCCCCCCCTACTGCCCCCGAGGGGGCTTCTATAGACTTGATGTCTATTGTGTCCCCCTCGGGGGACGAATGGGGGGCTTCGATGTGATCGAGCAGTTCGCTGACCTGCTTGCCGAGGAACGACGAGACGATGGCTGGCGGTGCCTCGTTGGCTCCCAGTCGGTGGGCATTGGTGGCGCTCATGATGCTGGCTTTGAGGAGTCCGTTGTGACGATAGACGCCCATGAGCGTTTCGACGATGAAGGTGGCGAAGCGCAGGTTTTGCTCAGCAGTCTTGCCTGGTGCATGGAGCAGTATGCCGTTGTCGGTGGAGAGGCTCCAGTTGTTGTGTTTGCCGCTGCCGTTGATGCCAGCGAAGGGTTTTTCGTGGAGCAGCACGCGGAATCCGTGCTTGCGTGCTACGCGCTTCATAAGAGACATGAGCAGCATGTTGTGGTCGACGGCCAGGTTGGTTTCCTCAAAGATGGGAGCCAGTTCGAACTGGTTGGGAGCCACCTCGTTGTGACGCGTCTTGCAGGGGATGCCTAGTTCGAGGGCGACAATCTCCAGTTCGCGCATGAAGGCGGCCACCCGCTCGGGGATGGAGCCGAAATAGTGGTCGTCCATCTGCTGGTTCTTGGCCGAGTCGTGTCCCATGAGGGTGCGGCCTGTCAGCAGCAGGTCAGGACGGGCTGAATAGAGTCCTTCGTCGACGAGGAAATACTCCTGTTCCCATCCGAGGTTGCTGGTCACCTTCTTGACCGTTGGGTCGAAATAGTGGCATACGTCGGTGGCCGCCACGTTGACAGCATGGAGGGCTCGCAGAAGGGGCGCTTTATAGTCGAGCGCCTCGCCTGTGTAGGAGATGAAGATGGTGGGAATGCAGAGCGTGTCGTCGATGATGAACACCGGGCTGGTGGGGTCCCATGCCGAATAGCCACGAGCCTCGAAAGTGGAGCGTATGCCACCGCTGGGGAACGAGCTGGCATCGGGCTCCTGCTGCACGAGCAGCTTGCCGGTGAACTCCTCGACCATACCGCCCTTGCCGTCGTGCTCGATGAACGAGTCGTGCTTCTCGGCAGTGCCTTCGGTCAGCGGCTGGAACCAGTGCGTGTAGTGCGTCACGCCGTTCTCCGTTGCCCACTGTTTCATGCCTGCTGCCACGGCATCGGCCACGGTGCGGTCGAGCGGCGTGCCATTGTCCATGACATCTATCATTTTCTCGTACGTGTCCTTGGGCAGGTACTTGTACATTTTCTCACGCGAGAAGACCTTCTTGCCAAAGAACTCCGACGGTCTCTCTGCTGGTGCCTTTACGTCGAGCGGCTTCTTCTTGAACGCCTCGCCGACGACCTGAAATCTTAATGTTTCCATAATCATGCGTTTGTGTTTATTGTTTGTTTATCTATTTTCCTTTTTCTTTCTTGGCGGCAAAGGTACAGCAATTTGTTTGAAAAACGTCACTTCTTCTTTCTCTTTGTTTGTTAAAAACTAAAGAAAATGACATTTTGTAAACTAATAATAGGCTTACACTTACTATTTGCTTTCGTTTTGCGTGTGTTTTGCGCCAATCTGTTACTATTTGTTATCAGTCAAGAATTCAAACGAGAATCCTTCTCCTTGCCATCACGGCAAGAAGAAGGATATCAACCTGGAAAGACTAGGGCTGCAGCGTGACCCCGAAAACCAGGTATGCTTTCTGCGAGCATGGGTTGGCAGCAATCTGCGCGAAGACGGGGATCGCGAACGTGTCGGTCACCTTGATGTCCTTCGTCGCTTTCAGTGCCACATTAGTGACGGCAAAGCCGTTCGTAGCGTACTGACCAGAGGCGAAAGGAACCACACCGGCCGTAGCTGTCCATTCGATGGCAGACAGTTTGAATGGGACAATGGCCTCCATATAACTGCTGTACGCCCGTTTGCCGTCGGCTTTGTAATCATTTCCCGCAAAATTGGTAAACCATTGTAGCGAGGCAAAGCCTAGATCGTAGCCGATGTTAGCCTCAAACACGTGGTTCGTGCTGTGGCTGCCATACTTAAAATAGCGTCCGTCAACGTCGCCGTCGCCGGCCATCAGGCTGAACCAGTAGTCGGTGATACCTATGTTGAACCCTCCAACGGTGTAGCCTAAGGTAAGGTCAAACTCTTTCGTGTCGGAAGCATTGGTTAGTCCTACGCTGCCCCACGCCGTCAGGGCAAGACCTTTATAGCCGATGCCCAGCGTAGGCTGCAGCGACACGTTGCCCAGATCCTGTCCACGCCAGATGTAATTGCTTACCACATCACCGCAAATTGTTGTCTCAATACCATCACAGGTGTTTGTCTTCACCATTTCTTCTTGTGCCGTAGCACTCAATCCTGTAGCGATCATCATCGCCATTAAAACAATCTTTTTCATACTTCTCGCTTTTTTAATTGCTCAATTAGTTATAACACATTTCACCATGTTCATAAACATCGAGGCCCTCTTCTTCAATGCGCCTTTCTACGCGCAACCCATGAACCTTCTTGATGCCGTAGAACAGAACGAAGCCACAGATGGCAGCCCAGAGGTCGATGACCAGAATGCCGAAGCACTCGGCACCGAAGAATCCCCAGCCGTAACCATAGAAAGCACCATTTGTTGTGGATAGCAGGCCTGTCATCAGTGTGCCCAGAATGCCACAGACTCCATGCACGCTGCTGGCGCCAACGGGGTCGTCGATGTGCAACTTGTGGTCGATGAATTCAATGGCATAGACGAGCACAATGCCACAGACAAGACCAATGATGGTGGCACCAAAAGGCGATACGAGGTCACAGCCAGCTGTAATGCCTACCAATCCTGCCAGCACACCGTTTAATGTCAGCGAGAGCGACGGCTTACCGTATTTGATATAGGTGACGAACATCGTTGCTACACCACCAGCTGCTGCGGCGAGGTTGGTGGTCAGGAACACATGAGAGATGGCCACGCGGTTTACCTCGCCCGAAGCGGCCAGCTGTGAGCCGGGGTTGAATCCAAACCATCCAAGCCAAAGTATGAATACACCCAGGGCAGCCATCATCAGGTTGTGACCAGGAATAGCACGGCTTTTCTTGTCGGCGCCATATTTCCCGATGCGTGGACCCAGTGCGAGAGCGCCAATCAAGGCCAGTACACCACCCACGCTATGCACGATGGCCGAACCGGCAAAGTCGTGGAACGCCGCACCAAAGGTCGATATCATAAACCCATCGGCTGCGTCGTTGCAGAGCCAGCCGCCGCCCCATGTCCAGTGGCCCTCTATGGGATAGATAAACAGCGAGATAACTGCTGAGTAAATCAGATACATCGAGAACTTCGTGCGCTCGGCCATGGCACCACTCACAATAGTGGCACTCGTGGCGCAGAACACCGTCTCGAAAATAAGAAAACCTTCTACTGGCAAATCGCACTTGTAGAAACTCAGGTCACCCCAGTTGGGAGCACCTATAAAACCAGCACCATCGCTGCCAAACATAAAGCCGAAACCGAGGAAGAAGAAAAGTAACGAGCCGAACATAAAGTCCACAAAATTCTTCATCAGGATGTTTGCCGTGTTCTTACTACGCGTAAAACCAGCCTCACACAGCGCAAAGCCCGGCTGCATCCAGAAAACCAACATGGCTGCCAATAGCATCCATACAGTATCAAGTGATAATCCTATTTCGTTCATAATCATTTTACCTTAAAAAATTAAACTTACTTTTTGTCTCTCAGCACAGTGTCGCCGTTCTCGCCAGTGCGAATGCTCCATGTGTCAATCACATCGCTGACAAAGATGCGGCCATCGCCAATCTCGCCTGTATGGGCTACGTCCAGAATGACCTTCACCGTTGGGTCGAGGAATATGTCGCGACACACGATAGTGATAGCCACACGCTCAATTACGTCAGTACTATATTGTACTCCGCGGTATATCCTCTCCTGACGGCTCTGACCAATGCCATGCACATCGTGGTACTCAAACCAATCGATGTCCGATGAAAGCAGGGCTGCTTTTACCTCTTCGAACTTCGTCTTTCGAATAATTGCTTCAATCTTTTTCATACCTTAATACCTATAATTAATTAAACACTTAACAATGACACTATTGTCATTTTTCAAGTGCAAAGGTATGACGCTTTGTTTTAATAACAAAAGATTTTGTGTCATTTTGATTGTTAATAACGTACATAACTAACAAAATGTAAATTTTTTGCGGCAAAATAAAGCAAACGGCTTGACGATTTGTTCGGAAACAATGTTGTTTAGCTACAAACTGTTATCGAACACAAAAAAAAGGAGCCTCCTGAGAAAAACGGATGCTCCTTGTGATGATGGGCTTGTTTTGCTATTTGCTCCAATCCCTGATGCGCTGCAAGGCCTCTTCGGTGCGCTCGTGGCTGCCGAAGGCGGTGAAGCGGACATAGCCTTCGCCGCTGGGACCGAAGCCGACGCCTGGTGTGCAGACCACCTGGGCTCCATACAACAAGGATTCGAAGAATTGCCACGAGCCCATGCCATTGGGCGTTCGCATCCAGATGTAGGGCGCGTTCTCGCCACCGTAGCATTCGAAACCAAGACTCCGCAGGACGCTGAGCATATGATGGGCGTTCTGCATGTAGTAGTCAATGGTCTGCTGCACCTGCTGTCTGCCCTCCGGCGAGTAGATGGCCTCGGCGGCGCGCTGACTGATGTAGCTGGTGCCGTTGAACTTGGTGCATTGGCGGCGCAGCCAAAGCTGGTTCAAGGGAATGCGCTCATCCTCGAAGGTGGAGACACTCACGTCTTTCGGAACAATGGTATAGCCACAGCGTACACCTGTAAAGCCGGCTGTCTTGGAGAATGAACGGAACTCGACGGCACATTTGCGTGCTCCGCGAATCTCATAGATGGAATGAGGAATATCAGGGTCACGGATATAGGCCTGATAGGCAGCATCGAATAGGATGAGGGCATCGTTCTTCAGGGCGTAGTTCACCCAGCGGCGCAACTCCTGCCTGGTGAGGACCGTGCCTGTCGGGTTATTGGGATAGCACAGATAGATGACGTCAACGGGGCGGCCCTTGGGGAGTTCGGGAACAAATCCATTCTCGGCAGTAGTGGGAAAATAGCGGACATTGGTCCAGTGTCCGTCGCGAAAAGTGCCGCAGCGGCCTATCATCACGTTGGAATCGATATAGACGGGATAGATGGGGTCGGTGACTCCGATGAAATTATCCCAGTGCAATAGTTCCTGGAAGTTGCCGGTGTCAGACTTGGCGCCGTCGTTAATGAAGATCTCATCGGGACTGATGCGTATGCTGCGTGGCAGGAAGTCGTTCTTCAGAATGGCTTCGCGCAGGAAGTCGTAGCCCTGCTCTGGGCCGTAGCCTCGGAACGTATCCGTGGTTGCCATCTCGTCGGCAGCCTTGTGCATGGCCTCGATGACAGCAGGAGCGAGCGGCTGGGTGACGTCGCCAATGCCGAGCGAGATGACGTCGGTCTTGGGGTGCATCACCTTGAAAGCATTCACCTTTTTGGCAATGTCGGCGAACAGGTAGTTCGACTGGAGGTTCAAGAAGTGGATGTTAACTAATGCCATATAGCGTAAATTTTCAAGATAGTCTTATCATTTGTCATTTATCATTTGTCATTTAGGGCGAAGCCCGCCTCTATTTCACCGTCGAAGACGAATTCGGCAGGGCCGGTCATGAGAACGTGGTTGTCGGACTCGCGCCACTCGATGTGGAGCGTACCACCGTCCATGACGATGTCGCTCTTTCTTCCTGCACGTCCCGTTAGGCTGGCTGCGACAGCTGTGGCGCAAGCTCCTGTACCACAGGCTTGGGTGATGCCACTGCCCCGCTCCCAGACGCGGGTGCGGATACCCCCCTCCTGTCCCCCCGAAGGAGGGATGACTTTGGCAAACTCAATGTTGCTGCGTTGGGGGAAGGCTGGGTGATGCTCGAGGATGTACCCCGTCTCGCCCACCTGGTCAACGTTGTCGGTGAAAATCACGTAGTGAGGGTTTCCCATTGAGACGAATGTTCCCTTGTCTAACCCTCGGCCGCTGACAAATTGCGATTCCACCTCAAATGCAGGCGACAGCATATCTACCGTGACACTCTCTACGATGTAACCACTCACATGCAATCCGAGCGTCTTGACTCCCGACAGTGTCAACAGGCGAATCTCCGTCTTGTCCGTGAGCCCCCTCTCATAAAGATATTTGCCGATACACCTTGATGCATTGCCGCACATCATGGCCTCGGAGCCGTCGGCATTGAAGATGCGCATGGAGAAGTCTGCCTCAGGAATGGGGCTCTTGTCGATGAGCACCAGGCCGTCGCTGCCGATGCCCTTGTTCCGGTCGCTCCATTTTCTTGCACAGGCCTGAGGGTCGGTGATGGGGTACTGAGTGACATCGACATAGATGTAGTCGTTGCCACATCCGTGCATCTTGGTGAAAGGTATTTTAATCATTGGAAATTGAACATTGAAAATTATTCTTCACTCTTCACTTTTCACTCTAAAAAGGCATCGACCTTCTTTGCCGTCTCAATGCCGCTGGCCATCGCGCGGACCACAAGCGACGCCCCGTTCTGAGCATCTCCGCATACAAACACGTTTGCCGGATACTGTGGATGTTCTGGCTTCAGGAACCCCATGGCAAGCAGGCACAACTCGGCCTTGATGATTTCCGGTTTACCTTTTTCCACCATGATCGGACGACCACCTTCGGGGTTTTGCTGCCAGTCTATCTCCTGCACCTTTACACCTGTCAGCTGTCCGTTCTCGCCAATGAACTCGAGCGTGTTGATGTTCCATCGGCGGATGCAACCTTCTTCATGGCTTGAGGTCGTCTTCAGCGTCCGAGGCCAGTTCGGCCAAGGGTTCTGCGGGTCATCGGGTCCTTCTACAGGCTTGGGCATAATCTCTATCTGAGTAACGCTTTTGCATCCCTGACGATGGGCTGTGCCGATGCAGTCGCTTCCCGTGTCTCCGCCACCAATGACAAGCACATCCTTGCCTTTGGCTGTGATGCGATCGTCCTTCGAAAATTCCATTCCAGCGAGAACCCGGTTCTGTTGCGAGAGCAGTTCGAGGGCAAAATGCACACCTTTCATCTCACGACCTGGGACCTTCAAATCTCTGGCAGTGGGTGTCCCTGTTGCGATAATGACAGCATCAAACTCCGAGAACTCTGAATAATCAGAACACTCAGATTTATATTTAAACTCGATGCCTTCCTGCTCCATCAGATGAATGCGGCGGTCGATGATGGCCTTGTTGAGCTTGAAGTTGGGTATACCATAGCGGAGCAAGCCACCAGCAGACTCGTTCTTCTCGAATACGGTAACCGTATAACCCATTTGGTTGAGAGAATTGGCGGCAGCGAGTCCGGCAGGACCAGCTCCAACAACAGCCACCTTCTTGCCATTCCTTACAGGTGTTATCGGTTGGATATATCCCTCGCGGAAGGCTGCCTCAATGATGGCACACTCGTCCTCGCGGTTGGTAGTTGGCTCATGGTTGAAGCGATTGAGCACACAGGCTTTCTCGCACAATGCAGGACAGATGCGCCCTGTAAACTCAGGGAAAGGGTTGGTGCTGCTCAGCAGTCTATAGGCCAGTTCCCAGTCTCCTTTATACAGCGCGTCGTTCCATTCGGGTGCTTTGTTGCCCAGCGGACAGGCCCAATGGCAGAAAGGCACACCACAGTCCATGCAGCGCGATGCCTGCAGCTTGCGTTCGCGAGTGCTCAGCGTCTGTTCCACCTCGCCAAAGTCATGGATTCTGTCATGAACTGGACGATAGCCCGCTTCCTGGCGGGGTATGGCTAGAAAAGGAGCCTCACCCCCAACCCCTCTCCGAGGAGAACGGCTACGGGTAGGCGAGCTCTGCTCGGGAATGAGTGGAGTGGTTACCTGTAAGGCGAGGCGGCAACATTCATTTCTTTCTGTTATATCTTTCATATATTGTATATATTTATATTCTATTTCTACTGGCAAGTCTATATTCTCCCCTCGCCCTGCCGAAGGCTCCCCCCTCGCCCTTCGGAGAGGGGGTTAGGGGGTGAGGCTTTTTCAGTAGTCTCGCTGGATGTCGGCAATCTTTTCGTGCAGACGGGCCATCTTCTCCTCTTCGAGCACACGTTTGTACTCAATGGGGATTACCTGGACAAAGTCCTCAATGTAGCGATGCCAGTCGTCGAGCATCTGTCCGGCCAATGCAGAACCTGTATGCAGGTAGTGCTGACGGACAAGCTCAAGTAGCTCCTTGCGGGAAATGCTGTCTTCCAGAAGGTCTATTTCCACCATGTCCATGTTGCAGAAATAGTCGAACGTGTGATGTGGGTCGTAAACGTAGGCCACGCCACCACTCATGCCAGCGGCGAAATTACGTCCCGTCTCACCCAGTACCACCACTCGGCCGCCCGTCATGTATTCGCAACAATGATCACCGGCGCCCTCTATGACAGCCGTTGCACCTGAGTTGCGCACGCCAAAACGCTCACCCACCTTGCCATTCACGTACATCTCGCCAGAGGTGGCACCATAAAGGCCCGTGTTGCCGGCAATGATGTTGTCTTCGGCACGGAAATCCTCATTGCTGCGCGAAGGTGGAAGAATGCTGATGCGACCTCCCGAGAGTCCCTTGCCGAAATAGTCGTTGCATTCGCCCTCGAGTCTGATGTTGAGTCCACGAACGGCAAAAGCGCCAAACGACTGACCTGCAGAGCCTTTGAACTTGATGTTGATGGTGCCATCAGGCAGACCGGCCTCTCCATACTTTCTGGCGATGACACCGCTGAGCATAGTCGTCACGGCTCGGTCGGTATTCTTGATGGCGTAGTCGAGCGTCACCTCCTCTTTCGTCTTTATGGCATTCGCAGCGGAACGAATCATCTCTTCGTCCTTCACCCCTGTCACCTTCGTGTAAGCTCCGCGGTCCCAATAAAGAGCTTTGTCGGTAACTGGCTTGTGCAACAAACGGGCGAAGTCGATGGTCTGCCATTTCCCCGAAGGAGAAGCATCGGGCACGTTTTGCTCAATGAGTTCTGTATGACCGATGATTTCTTTCAGGCTGTGCACCCCCATCTTGCTTAGGTATTCGCGCACCTGCTGAGCCAGGAAGGTGAAGTAGTTCACCACGTATTCCGCGCGCCCCTCAAAGTGCTTGCGCAGCTCGGGGTTTTGCGTGGCCACACCCATTGGGCAGGTGTTCGTGTTGCACTTGCGCATCATCACACAACCCAATACGATGAGTGGCAGCGTGCCAAACGAAAACTCGTCGGCACCAAGCATCGCCATGATGATGACGTCTTTAGCCGTTTTCAGCTGACCATCGGTTTGCAGCCGCACCTGATTGCGAAGGCCGTTGCGTACCAACGTCTGCTGTGTCTCGGCGAGCCCGATTTCTGGTGAGATACCAGCAAAGCGCATTGAACTGGCAGGACTCGCTCCGGTGCCACCCTCAGCGCCGCTGATGACGATGAGGTCGGCCTTGGCCTTGGCCACTCCTGCGGCAATGGTGCCCACGCCACTCTCAGCTACGAGCTTCACACTCACGGCTGCCGTCGGGTTGATGTTCTTCAAGTCGAAGATGAGCTGAGCCAGGTCTTCTATCGAATAGATGTCGTGATGTGGGGGAGGGCTTATCAGACTGATGCCTGGAATGGCATTACGGGTCTTCGCGATGATGTCGTTTACCTTGAAACCGGGCAACTGACCGCCTTCACCAGGCTTGGCCCCTTGAGCCACCTTGATCTGAATCTCCTCTGCGTTTACCAGATATTCTGCTGTTACACCAAAACGACCGGATGCAATCTGCTTGGTCTTGCTCGACAGCGATATGCCGTCCACCTCCGTGTGGTAGCGGGCGTTGTCCTCTCCGCCTTCACCCGTATTAGAACGTGTTCCCAGTTTGTTCATGGCCAGAGCCAAGGCTTCGTGGGCCTCTATGCTCAAGGCACCAAAGCTCATGGCACCTGTCACAAAGTGCTTCACGATGCTTTCCACCGGCTCCACTTCGTCTATAGGCGTTGGCGTGGCCGACTTCTTCCATCCAAAGAAGTCACGGATGAAGATGGGGTCTGCCTTCTTGTCTACCAATGCTGCCCACTCCTTGAATCTCTCGTAGTCGCCCTGTCGGGTGGCCAACTGCAGACGGGCAATCGTCTCTGGGTTCCAAGCGTGCTTGATGCCGTCCCGTCGCCAAGAGAACTGTCCTTGGTTCTGCAACAGTCCGCCGAAGGCTCCCCCCTCGCCCTGCCGAAGGCTCCCCCCTCGCCCTTCGGGAAGGCTACGGGGGGGCGAGCTTCGCTCGGGATGGAGGGGGTTAGGGGGTGAGGCTAGAGACTGCAATCTCATCTGGTCGCGGGCTATCTCCTTCAGTCCGATGCCGCCAATGGTGCTCACCTCCGTTCCGAAATATTTGCGCAGCAAGTCCTCGCCCAGACCGATGCTCTCGAAAATCTTCGCACCCCGATACGAGCGGATAGTCGAGATGCCCATCTTCGACATAATCTTCTTCAATCCCTTATCAACTGCTTTGATGTAGTGAGCTTCAGCCGTGGCGTAGTCCTCCTGAATCTTGCCTCGCTTCACAAGGTCATCAAGAACGGCAAATGTCATATACGGGCAGAGCGCACTCGCGCCATAGCCCAGCAACAAGGCGGCGTGCATCGTCTCGCGAATCTCGCCGCTCTCCACAATCAATGCCGTCTGAACGCGCTTGCCTACACTGATGAGGTAGTGATGTACGGCCGAGACAGCAAGGAGAGAGGGAATGAAAGCCTCACCCCCGGCAGCCTCACTCCCAGTAGCCTCACCCCTAACAGCCTCACCCCCGACCCCTCTCCGAAGGGAGAGGGGAGTGGTTACTTTATCTGTCAGAATGATATAGTTGTAGCCATCGTCCACGGCCTTCTCTGCGTCTTTGCAGAGTTTGTCCAGCGCCGTTCGCAAGTTTTCTCCTGCCTGAGTCCAATCAGACTCCCCTCCCTTGGGGAGGGGTTGGGGGTAGGTTAGTGCCAGCTTTATTGTCTTGAACCCCTTATACCTTATATTACATAGTATGTCGAGCTGTGTATTGGTCAGCACAGGCTGCGGCAGGCGCACCATCTTGCAATTCGACGCGTCGGGCGTGAGGATGTTGGTGCCCACGGCACCGATGTACTCCGTCAGACTCATCACCAGCTCTTCGCGGATAGGGTCGATGGCAGGATTGGTCACCTGAGCGAACTGCTGACGGAAATAGTTGAAGAGCAGCTGCGGACGGTCGCTCAACACGGCCAGCGGCGTGTCGTTGCCCATCGCAGCCACAGGTTCCTGACCGGTCGTCGCCATGGGGATGATGGTTCGGTCGATGTCTTCCTGGCCAAATCCGAATGCAATGAGTTTCTCATGCAGGTTGCTCACCGAGTTCTCCACATGGCGGCCGCTCTTCAGCTTCTCCAACTGCACACGGTTCTCGCTGAGCCATTCGCGGTAGGGATGCGACTTTGCCAGCCGCTCCTTAATCTCACCATCGTAGTATATCTTGTCTTCCTGTGTGTCGATGAGCAGGATCTTCCCTGGTTGCAGGCGCCCTTTGCTCACCACACTGGATGGTTCAAAGTCCATCACGCCCACCTCTGATGCCACCACCATCAGCCCCTGTTTCGTTATGGTGTACCGACTGGGACGCAGACCGTTGCGGTCGAGCATTCCACCCGCATACCGTCCGTCGGAGAACAACAGGGCAGCAGGACCGTCCCATGGTTCCATCAATATGGAATGATACTCATAGAAAGCCTTCAGGTCCTCGCTGATGGGATTCTTGTCGTTGAAACTCTCTGGCACCAGAATGGCCATGGCCTGCGGTAGCGACAATCCGCTCATGGTGAGGAACTCAAACACATTGTCGAGCGAAGCCGAGTCGCTCATGTGCTCCTGAACGATGGGCGAAAGCTGTCTTATATCGCCCAACGCCTTACTGCAGAGCACACTCTCGCGTGCTTTCATCCACCCACGGTTGCCGCGGATGGTGTTGATCTCGCCGTTGTGTGCCAGCAAGCGGAAGGGCTGGGCCAGTGACCACGTAGGGAATGTGTTTGTGCTGAATCGTGAGTGTACCAGCGCCAGTCCGCTTGTTAGGTAGGGGTTAGACAAATCAGGGAAATACCGGCGCAGCTGCCCGCTGGTCAGCATCCCTTTGTAGATAATGTTTGTGTTGCTCAGTGAGCAGATGTAGAAATCGGGATGCTTGATGCGCCGTTCTATCTTCTTCCTTATAATATATAAAGTGCGCTTAAAAGCCGTATCCTCGTCTTGGAAGTTATCAAACTCCCCACCCTTGGGGAGGGGTTGGGGATGGGTTACAAAAATCTGTTTGATGGCAGGTTCAACATGACGTGCCGCTTCGCCGAGCACCTCCGGACAGGTGGGCACCGTGCGAAGGTGCATCAGCTGCAGTCCCTCGCGTTCTATCTCCTCTATCATTACGCTGAGGATTGTCTGCTGTTCTTTTTCCTCTTTCGGAAGGAATACCAGCCCCGTTCCATATTTCCCTTTTTCAGGTACGGGAATGCCTTGTAGCAGAATGAATTCATGCGGTATCTGTAGCATGATGCCCGCACCATCACCTGTCTTGTCGCGTGTCTCGGCGCCTCGATGTTCCATGTTCTCCAGCACGTGCAGCGCCTGGTCCACCAGTTCGTGGCTTTTGCTTCCATGTATGTTCACTACCATGCCTACTCCACAAGCGTCGTGCTCGTAGTCTGGCTGGTAGAGTCCCTTATTTTGGTCTTGAAGTGTTCGTCTTGTCATATTATCCTTGTTTATACCTTTCTATTTGTTCTTTTTCGGTTGCAAAGGTAATGCAAAAAGATAGTAAAACAAGAACATTTGCGACACTATTAAACAATAAAACAAACAAAAGTGACACTTTGGTTTAATTTTACTTGTTTATCTAACAAAATGAAACAAAATGTACTATCGTGTTGCCCAATTGTTTACATTTTGTTACTTTGGGTGTTTTTGTTGATGCAAAAGTTGTAAATAAATGCGATTTTTTTCCAACTGTCACCGTACCTTTGTCACCGATTTAACGTAAAACATAGTATTAATTAAAGGTAAAAAGGTATGATTAGAAGACGCTGGATAATCCTGATGGCGGCAATGACACTAATAGCCGTCGCAGGTCTTTTTGTAGGAGAGCCTACGTTCGATTGCGACTGGTCGGTTATTTCTGCTGCCGATGTGGCATGGTTAATAACGGCCACGATCTTTGTTCTAATGATGACACCGGGCCTTTCGTTCTTTTATGGTGGCATGGTGGGAGCCAAGAATGTCATTTCCACGATGTTGCAGTCATTTATCGCCATGGGACTGATCTCTGTGCTTTGGGTGGTTATTGGTTTCTCACTATGTTTTGGCGATGACATTGGAGGCATCATCGGCAGTCCGCTCACATTCCCCATGTTCCATGGTGTAGGTGCGGCGGTATATACCACGCCCGCAGGCAACGTTCTTGGCGGGGCAACCATCCCGCTGGCACTCTTTGCCCTCTTTCAGATGAAGTTCGCCATCATTACGCCTTCGCTTATCACGGGTTCGTTTGCTGAGCGCGTGCGATTTTCGGCCTACATGTTCTTCATGATGTTTTTCTTCTTCTTTATCTATTGTCCGTTGGCCCACATGACGTGGCATCCCGAAGGACTCTTCATGCGCTGGGGGGTGGTCGATTTTGCCGGTGGTATTGTTGTTCATGCTTCCAGCGGTGTGGCTGCCTTGGCGGGTGCCATATACCTGGGACGCAGGAAAGCAGAGACCCGAAACAGCGAACCCGCCAACATCCCATTTGTGCTATTAGGCGCAGCCATGTTGTGGCTGGGGTGGTTTGGCTTTAATGCAGGCTCGTCGCTCCATGCCGACGGACAGGCCATCAAGGCTTTCCTGAATACGAACACAGCATCGGCCACAGCCATGATGACATGGATTTTCTTTGACTGTCTGCGTGGTCGCAAACCGTCGGCCATGGGAGCTGCCGTTGGCTGTGTGGTAGGCCTGGTGGCCATTACGCCGTCGGCTGGATATGTCACTGTCGGTCAGAGCATTTTCATCGCCTTCGTCATTACCCTCATTTGCAATGTCGCCGTGTATTGGCGGTCGCGCAGCAGCATCGACGACGCTCTCGATGTGTTTCCGACACACGGCACGGGCGGTATCTTCGGCACCGTCCTTACAGGCATCTTCATACAGGAGGGGCTCATTGCAGGCACATGGGAAGGATTTGTCATCTTCCTTTACCATCTGCTCGCCATCATCATCGTCTTCGCCTATACCTTCGCCATGAGTTGGCTGGGCTACAAGCTCATCGACAGACTCATCCCCATGCGTGTTTCGCGATACAGCGAAAAGGTAGGCCTCGATTTCTCTCAGCATGACGAACACTACGGACTGGCTCACATTGGTGAGCGAGAACTGGCAGAATACGAGGAACATATCAGGGAAAAGGAAAAGAAATAGGTATGAAAAGGATATTGTTTCTTGCATCGATATCGGTGGTGTGTATGGCCGCCAATGCTCAGGATGAGCTGACAACGACCATCAGCGGTGACGTTGTGAGCGAGTATGTATGGCGCGGCCAGAAACTGGGCGATGTTTCATTGCAGCCCACGCTGGGCATAGCCTACAAAGGACTGTCGCTGACGGCATGGGGATCGGTGGGGCTGTCTGAGGCTAACGACACAAAGGAACTTGACCTGACGCTGAGCTATTCGTCGAAAGGGTTCAACATAGGTATTACCGACTACTGGTTCAACGACGGACCAGAACCGGGCAACCGGTATTTCAGGTACGGCAGCCATGCAACAAGCCATCTCTTTGAGGCTTGCATAGGCTATGATTTCGGGGTAGCGGCCATTGGGTGGTATACCAACTTTGCTGGTAACGATGGGCTGAACAAAAGTGGTGAGCGGGCCTACAGCAGCTACATAGAGGCGAATGTTCCGTTCCGCATCGCAGGATGCGAATGGACAGCCACGGCGGGTGCCGTGCCTTTTGCCACCGACTTCTATGCCACCAACGGCTTTGCCTTGACTAACCTTTCGTTGCAGGCAAGCAGGGAAATGCGCATCACCGACTCGTTCGCTATTCCCGTCTTCGCACAGCTGGTGGCCAATCCGCGTTCTGGCAACGCCTATCTTGTCGTGGGCTTTACGCTAAAACCATGAGGCTGGGTTGGCGAATAGGCCTGCCCAATCTGCCATATTCGTTGAACGATTCCATTGGCTTTGTCCATCGATTCTATTGATTTTGTTCAACAAATCCATTGGTTTCGTTCAACGTTTTTATTGGTTTTGTTTGGCAATTCTGCCAAAGAAGGTTGACAATGTTG
>OCTW011531117.1_pt1 | contig 15347 bp, 15 predicted proteins | sample 1539671 | NCBI WGS metagenome assembly OCTW01 (sample SAMN02144230, study PRJEB22623) | gut metagenome | biome: sheep rumen | host: Ovis aries | place: New Zealand
CGGCGCAGTTGTCGGCCACGACCACCTTCTTGAAGAATCCCCACAGCATCTGGCGCACGCCGTCGACGGCCATCGCATAGTCGAACTTCCTCTCCCTCAGGAACTGCGGCAGCAGATTCGTAGCCCTCTCGATGGGGCCCGCCACCAGCTGGGGGAAGAAACTGACGTAGGCGAAGAAGGCCACGGCATCTTTTGTCGGGGCTATCTTGCCCCGATAGACATCGATGCTATAGCTCAACGCCTGGAAGGTGTAGAACGAGATGCCCACGGGCAGTATCAGGTTCAGCATCACGCTGTCGCCGCTGCATCCCAACAGGCGGGCCAACTCGGAGGCGAAGAAGTCGTAGTATTTGAACAGCCCCAGGATGCCCAGATTCAGCCCGATGTTGGTCCACATGACGGCCAGGTTGTGCCGGCGGCTGCTTTCGGGCCTGATCATCAGACCACTGGCGTAGGAGCAGGCGGTGGTGAAGGCAATGAGCAGCAGGAACCGCCAGTCCCACCAGCCGTAGAACACATAGCTCGCCGCAACAACCAGCAGGTTCTGCCAGCGCACCTGCCGCCGCAACAGCCAATAGAGAGCGAAGGTAATAGGAAGGAAGAGGAAGAATTCTATCGAAGTGAAGAACATAGTTTATTGTATAGTAGCAATAAGGTTGGATGCAGGTGTGCCAGCCAGTAGAGGCGCCGGTGACGGGGCGTGACGCATTCTTGCCGGAAGCGGTGCCACTCGTCCGAGGTGAGTGTGTCACCTTTAGCGATACGGGAGATATAGTTGGATGACAGCACCTGATAAATGGCTCGCTTGTCTATTTTCTCCATTGGCAAAAAGAGTTCTTCCAGCATACGATGCACCCGCAGACTGTCGGCTTCAAGGGATGGGTTGGCGGAGCGGGTAATGCTGCCCTGACGCACACGGTAGGTGTAGAGACAATAAGTGATAGTTCTTACGCTCTTGGCACGTAGCATGGCCTGGGTGGTGAAGAGGTCGTCCTCAGCACGACGTAGGCCATCGGCAAAGCGTAAGTTGTTGTCTGCAAGGAACCGGCGCCGGTAAGCCCGCTGCCAGATGCATACGAAGTGAATGTCCGTGGCTTCCAGGCGGTGGCGGCAGAAGTAGGTCCACCCATCGGTGGTTTCGGGCTCGTGGATGGTGGGGCGGTAGGTCTGTTCGCCGGTGGCGTCGTGTAGTTTCTTGGCGTTGAAGGCTATGATGTCTTCGCCGGTGAGTTCGGTGGCGAGAGTCTCGAGGGCGCCGTTGGTGAGGAGGTCGTCGCTGTCCACGAAGAGGATGTACTCGCCTCGGGCCTCGTCGAGGCCGCGGTTGCGGGCGGTGCTCATGCCGTGGTTCTCCTGGTGGACGACCTTCACGTCGGGGTAGTGTTCCAGCAGGGCCGCCGTGCCGTCGGTGCTGCCGTCGTCGACGACGATGACCTCGCAGCCCTGGCGTTCCTGCGCTAGGATGCTGTCGAGGCATTGCTGCAGGTATGCTTCGGCATTGTAGGCGGGTATGATGATGGAGAGTTTCATTGGGTGGAGGCGATGGTTTCGGCCATGGTGTTCAGCGCGATGCATTGTTCGCGACTAACAACGGTATGGGTGGCGTGGTGTTTCCATGGGGCTAGTTGCAGCAAACGCCCTTCGGCGCAAGCGTAGAAGGATTGTCCTACGGGCTTGTATAGGTCGGGGAATCCGTTTCCCATGAGGTGTATCAGTGCGAGGTGGTTTTCGCTGGCCTTTAGGGCTATGGCTTTCTCGGCTTCCGATATGAAGGCGCCGATGAGTACAGTGCCTTTTTGTGAGGCTTCGGCGCAGCGGGTGGCGTAAGCATTGAGTTCGGCGGGCGACCAGTGGCGGCGACAGTGTACGGCCATGAGGGGTGCTTGCAGGAGATCGAGGTTGCCGATGGCGTCGAAGGTGTGGCCAGCCACGGTTATGTTGCGGTGGAGGGTGAAGTAGGGACTGTTGTCGCGCTTGAGGAGCAGGCGGCGGGGATTGTCGCGTATGTAGTCTATCATGCGCTGCAGCTGGCCTTTGCCTTGGAGGATGCGGTCGTTGTAGCCCTCGTCGAAGAGGCGGCGGAAGACTTTCCCCTGCGACGCAAGCGTCGCAGCACCCGACAAAGGAGCAGAAAACGTCACCTCCATTCCAGTGTCATTTGTTGTCCCCGTTCCTTTGTCCCCTCCGGTTCCCGCCTTTTCGTCTTTCACTATCCCCGCTCCTTTGTCCTCTCTGGTTCCCGCTGTTTCGTCTTTCACTGTCCCCACTCCTTTGTCCTGTGCAAGGGCGCTTGCGCCCGCCGGTGACTTTGTCGGCACCAATCGCCCATAGGCATGCCCGCAAGCTATTTTCCACGACGAGAAGAGGCTCCCCAGCGGCTTTTCAAGCCTCTCTGTGACTTGGATAATGATATGCACATGATCCGGCATCACCTGGTGTTGCAGCAGCCTTAGTTGTGGATATCGTTGGCATAGGGAGTACAATTCGTAGCGTACGGCCACTCCCAGCGGCGTCAGCTCGATATACGCTGTATGCGCGTCGCCTGCCACCTTTCCAAATAGGGGCCGTCGCCCTTCCACGGTCACCGTCAGCATGTATATGCAGGGCGACTTGTAGTCGTGGTTAGAACAGCGCTGTATCTGGGGTCTGTCGGACATTATCCTGTCTTGGTCTTTCTTCGCTCCTTTGTCCTGTGCCCAAGCACTTGCGCTTGCCTGTCAGAGGAGGTCATAGAGGTGCTGTACCCTGCAGGTGTCAGGGTTATTCTTAGTGGGAAAGGAGCTTCCTCGCTTTACGTACCAACTTCTTGTATTCAAGTATTGCCGCAGTTGTGTTACGTTTGTGAATCAGTTTCAGGGTCACGAGATGCAAGTCCTGTTTGAGTACCGACAGTAGCGACCACTGTTGCATCCAGGGTTTTGTCTCTCCGATAAAATGGAGTATTGCCACTGACTTGGGGTCATCGATTTGGTCGTTGTATACATATCCCAGATGCGATTCATAATAATGTGCATAGTTTGCAAAAACGCCGTATTTCTCGCCAAGGTGCAGCTCGTGCCGATCAGGCCATTCTTCATAGTATGCTTGCAGGATGTCTTGATCCCCACACCATTTTTTTCGGTCGTAGACCTCTGGAATAATGAATGAAAACTTCTGTGACAGACCCTTCTCAGGGACAATGACCATCAGTCCCGAGTTTAGATCTATCCAGTGTTCGTTACCAGGGTATTCTTTCCCTGCCACTACAGCAGACATGTGCGGTTTCTCGAAGAGATGGTCGAGGTTTTGGAGAACATACATGTCTGCATCTATATATACTATTTTGTCGAACTGCGTCTGCTCGAAAACCAGGAGTTTGTCAAAGGTATGGTTGAATCGGAGTTCTCCCTGGTGTTTATTGTTGTCTATAAGTTGTTGCGGAAGATTGACGGAATTGGAGTATTCAATGATTTGTATTCCGTTGTTTTTTAATTTGGAACACAGCGCGTCTTCGCTCCTGGCCAGGTCGGAAGGGAGCATGACATAAAGAGGGATGCTTGTGCCGGTTTGCCGAAGGCTGATATGCAATGCCATGACTCCTGGCAGGTATTTCTTGTTTGTGGCAATGGTAATATATGCGCGGTGTGGGCTCATCTAATGAAAATAATGCAATGTTATGATGTGCTGTTTTGTTCTTCAGGGTTGTCGCAGTTCTATACGAGGTAGTAGCAGGGGTTTTGCCCCCTGACGCACGGTGCCACCCCATGCACAGAGGGCGGTTAAAAATGGTTGCTGTTCAACGATAGAGAGTGTGTCTGCATTATATGCTCCGTGTGGGTAGGAGAAGTGGTGGACGGCATGGCCGAGGAGGTTCTCCAGTTCTTGGCGGGAGTGTACAATCTCTTTCTGCTGATCATCGAGAGAAAGGGTGTCGAGGCGGAGGTGGCTAACGGTGTGGGCGCCAATGGTGCAGAGAGGTTCGGCGTCCAATATTTTAAGAGATTCGGTATTGATTCCCAGTTGTTCGCCTGAGTACCACCTCATTTGGAGGCGGTTATCGATGAAGCCGGTGGTGACATAGATGGCAAATGGGACTTCGAGGCGTTTCAGCAAGGGATAGGCGATGTCGTAGTTGTCCTGGTAGCCGTCGTCGAAGGTGAGACAGACAAAACGGGAGGAATTGAAAAATGGAAATTGGAAATTGAATATTGGGAGTTCGTCTATTTTGATGAAGGTGTAACCCTTCTGACGATAGTCCATGATGGTTTGTTCCAAGAAGTCGTGGGTGACCTCCAGCTCGCGCTGCAAGGGGTTGTCGCTGCGCTGCTCAACCACGCGGTGCAACATCAGTATATGCCCCAGCATGGGGTGGGTGAGGTTGTGGAACTTGCGGCGGAGGTCAATCATATTGTTTATCTCATTGTTTATCTCAATCAGAACGAAAAGAACAATCAGAAAACTGTTTTAGCTATAGATGATTGGAAATTCTTTGAGTTCTTTTAGTTCTGATTGGGAACGAATTTCTTCTTGAGCAGCAGGCATTTGGCTATCAGTTTGCGGCGATTTCTCTTTGGCAAGGTAGGGTAGATGCCGCTAATGAGGAGATGGATAAGTGCGATGGGTGTGTACCTGGTAGGGAAGTATCTGTGTTCCACATAGTCCAAGGCACCATAGGCGATATGGGATTTGAACTTGCGGTGCAGGGCATCGTCGGAATAGTTGCCGGCGGAGTTGCGGTCGATGAGCAGTTGGGCGAAGGCCTTAAAGTTGATGATGTCTTCCTTGGAATCGATTTTACATGGGACGAAGACATTGAGGAAGTACTGCTTTTCTTCGTCGGTGAAGTCGGGGTTAAGCCATTGCAGCATTTTGAGGCGCACCTCGTTGCTTTTCACTATCTGGGCTTCGCATCGCGAGGTGGAAATCTGGGTGGCGTGGGTGCGGTAGTGGAAGAGGGTGCGCTGGACGTTATAGACCTGCGTGACGCGATAGACGCTGGCCCACATCATGTAGTCCTCGGCCGGGAAGGCCTCGGTGCTGTAGCGCAGGTGGTTGTCGACCATGACGGCGCGGCGGAACACCGGCACGATGACCGTACAGCCGAAGAGCATCTGGGCTTTGGAGTCCTCATGATGCTCGGGGAAGCGTACCAGCGAGGTCTTGGTGCCGAAGAACTGGAATCCGAAGCTGCAGACTCCCACCTCGGGATGGCTGTCGAGAACACGTATGCCGGTCTCCAGCCAGTCAGGTTCAGCTATGTCGTCGCCGTCCATGCGGGCCACCAGTTCGGTGTCGATGAGGTCGAGGCCTCGGTTGAGGTTCTCGGAGAGACCCACATTATTTGGGAAGGCGGCGATGCGGATGCGGGGGTCGACGATTGTGCGCACCACGTCCAGGGTGTTGTCCGTCGAGGCGTCGTCGACTACCAGTAGCTCGAAGTCGCGGTAGGACTGACGGAGGACGCTACGGATGGCTTCCTCAACCCAGGGGGCTACATTATATGTCGGCATCAGCACGGTTACTCTCGGCATATCCTTGTCTCAATCATATTTATAACTCAATCAGAATGAGAAGCATAATCAGAATGGTTTCTCAATCAGAACTAAAAGAACTATTAGAATGATAATTGAGATTTGTGATTTTGTGTATTCCTTTGCCGATACTAAAGTCATCTGAATTGAAATTTATCAGGTAACCCAGTGGTTTGTTGGCAAGGGTTAAATAGGTCTGTAATTGTTTGTAGTGAACTTTCTCCAATTGTGATACGGATTTCAATTCCAGTATGATGGTGTTTTCTACGAGTATATCAATTCGGAAACCAATACCTAAGTCGTTCCCATCGTACATAACATTAATAGGCACTTCTTCTTCGAAATCAAGGCAGGCATTATCGAGCTCTATTAGAAGTGCTTTCTGGTAGACTGATTCCAATAGTCCTGGACCGAGAACTTGGTGTACCCGCATAGCGCATCCAATAATATCGTAAGCCAGTGCTTGTTGATTCATGATGAAGTATTTTTTCTGATGGTTCTTTTAGTTGTCGGCCGAGCCGACGGCATACCACTGATTGAGAATTTGATTCTAACGAGAACTATTATCTGATATTTCTTTTAGTTTATTTGAGATTTTTTCTGATGGTTCTTTTAGTTCTGATTGGGATAAATATGTTCTGATTGAGAATTAGTTTCTGCAGAGAATTATTTTCTGGTTGCGCGTAGAACTTTCTTGATGTTCTTTTTGGGGCGGTAGTAGAGCCAGTAGATGGAACTGTATTTGAGGCCGCGACGGAGGGTGAAGCTTATCCTTTGCCATCCGCGCAGTTTGTCGGCGATGGAGTTGTAAAATTTTCGCTGCAGGTCGAGATGGGGGGCGAGGGCGCGGTTGAAACTATCGAAGTAGCGCAGGCGCATCTCCACCAGTTTCTGTGCAATCTCCTTTTTGCGGGAGAGGGTGAGGCTGTCGTCGCCCACACCGGTGTAGTAGAGCACTTTGTATATCTTGCCGATGGGGTACTTGAGCCAGATGCGCACCCAGTAGTCGTAGTCCTCGACGAGGAAAAGGGTGGTGTCGTAGTCGCCCACGGTTTCCAGCACCTCGCGGCGGTACATGAAAGCGTAGCAGACGCAGTTGTAGAGTGGGAGATGCACCTGGGGGTCGGGGTGGTGGACTTCGTAGAGCTGTTCGCCCGTCGCGAGGTTGAAGGCGGCATAGCAGGCGGTGACGAGGCCTTTGTCGGGGTTGGCATCCAGATAGGCCACGAACTCCTCGAGCATGGTGGGGGCCATGCGGTTGTCGTGGGAGGTCCAGGTGAGGTACTTGCCTTTGGCTTCGCGGAACCCGCGGTTCAGCGCTCCCGGCAGCTTCAGGTTATGCTCATTGTTGAAGATCCGGATGCGGCTGTCTTTTCCTGAGTACTGCTGCATGATCTCCAATGAGTTGTCCTTGGAACAATCGTTGACAATGATGAGTTCCCAGTCAGTGAAAGTCTGAGCGATGACACTGTTGATGGACTGTGCCAGAAACCCTGCGCCGTTGTAGCAGGGCAAAACAATGGATATGGTAGGATTATGAGACAATAAATCGCTTTTTTAGTGAATGATGTAATTGATAGATTGCGTGATTGAGCGGATTGGTCTTAAGGTATGGGGAGAAATCTTCCGAGTGCAACTTCATTGGTTTCCCCCATCCTGTATTATTGGTTACGTTACACTCATGTACCACTTCAATCCACATTCCTGGATAGGCATTGTTATCGGCTTCTTCTGGGGAGATGAATACAATGTCGCCATATTGTGAAACAAGATCGTGTCTATCATTCTTCACCCATACAGTTTGTAGTTGGTCGAGATGTTCTATGCGACTTTCAAAGTGGTTATAATCATCCGCATACTTGAGTATTACCTTTTTTTGTGTATCAAATTGATACCCCCAGCGGTAGCAAAGAAATACGTTCTGTGAGTGGGTTGGTACAAAAAAGGAGCGTTGTATGTGTTGCATATAGTCGCGGTGAATCATGTCATCGTTATCAATACGGGTTGTGATGACATAGCCGTGGCAGCTGTCTCTTTTAATATAATTTATGGCCTCCTGCACTTCATCAGTTTCATCTTTGACAAAGAAAGGGTGGAACATGGGGCACTGAAGAGCATATTCTTCTATTTTCTTCAAGTAGTTTTCTGGCGTTTCTGCATTAAAAAACACCAGCCATTTGAAATTCCTTGTCGATTGCTGTTTAACACTGGGGAAACAGTATTTATCAAATAGTTCAAATCTCCGTTTCAGCCATTCGGCGGTTTGAACCACCGTGCCACGTTGTTCTCGTGCATATTGACTCAGCCCTTTATGTATAACGTTGAATCGAGTGAGTAGATAATGGTCGAACATATTCTTATTCCTAAAAAAAATGGTTGACGATTTTCCTAAATGCGATGGGTAATGTATTGTCAAGATAGTGTACCATCAGATTTGGATTGATGTAGATTAGTCGATAGCATTTCCTGTCATGGGAAGTGCGGACACATTGTCGCATGATGGTGTAATCGGCGGATTCCAATATTCGATTAGGTTTCAACTTTGCTTTAACTATACTATATATAAGCTCTATGTAAATCGAAAAGATTATCTGATAAGGAGTGTCAGTGACTGTTTTTTTTCGAGAGAACCAAGTGTATAAGTCGCGTCCTGTATCTCGTCGGTCAAAAAGACTCTTTATTGTTTTTTCGGATGTTATAGCTCCTGGACGTTGCCAGCGATAGTTAACTATTGTGTAGTCTTTACACATACATCGCTGGGCTTGAAAGAGAGTCTTGGGTGTGAAAAGAATATCTTCGTGAAGAATGCCCTTCTTGAACCGTAGTTGATTGTTGTCAAGAAATTCCTTTTTGTACAGATAGCACCAAACCGGTTCGATGATGGTGTGGCTGTGCTGAAAAAACAGCTCCATCATGTTTCCTCCAGAGATTACCTTGGTTTCGGTAGGGTAGTTGGATAAGTATGGGTAAGCTCCGTTCACTATTGCGTTGCCAACAAAGAGGTCAAGATTATTCTGAGTACAAAGATTCAATGGATGTTGGAGGGCGTTTGTTGTGGCTAATGCATCATCTCCATCTAAGAAAAAAAAATAATCTCCATGGGCGTTAGCAATGCCGGTATTACGTGCATCGGACAAACCGCCATTAGGTTTTATAATACAGTGAAGGTTGGAGTGTTTTGAAGCGTATGTCTCAATTATACTCTGCGATTTATCGGTGGACCCATCATTTACGCAAATCACCTCATAATCGGACAGCTGTTGCGAGAAAACAGACTCCAGGCATTGTCCAATATATGCTTCGATATTATAGACGGGTATGATTATGGAGAGTTTCATTATGTGTAAGTGGTTGCACTATTTGCGGGAAAGGAGATGAAAAGGCGTTAGAAGTATCTTCCCTATTTTATATGCTTTGGTAGAAAGAATATGATTATTGTAATCGTATTGCCTTTTAAGGGTATCTATTTCTCTTTTAAGTGATATGATATCCGCAATGTAGGGGGCATATACTTCTTTGTGATTTGAATACAGTTGTCGATATAATATTTCCTGTTTTTCGTCCGCTAAACGATTCCGAGAGATGGAATGTTGTCTATAAAAATAAAGTACTTTTTCAATTCGATGAACTATACTATTGGGATTTAGGATAGATAGCCATAGGTCCCAGTCCTCATATCCCAGTTTCATATTGGGGTCGTATCCTTTTGTTTTATCAAAATCCTTGCGACGAAACATGGCAGAAGATATGATGCTATTGTACCAAATAAAGTTTTCGTACTTGTATTCATCCATTTCACACAAATAATTAACATCGCCAAAAAACTGAACTAATCCATATACTAGTGTAGTTTCTGGGTGTTGGTAAAACCACGAAAGGGCTTCTTCAAAATATGTCGATGCTATTTTGTCGTCAGCATCTACAGGTACAATATATTCTCCCGAGGAATGAGAAATAGCGTTGTTACGAGCCACTGATGGACCTTGATTCACTTGGTGGAATACTTTGATTCTACTATCTTTTGAAGAATATGATTGGGCCACGGCAAGGGTTCCGTCTGTGGACCCGTCATCGACAATGATACACTCCCAGTCAGTGAATGTCTGCGTAATTATGGAATCGAGAGCCTCGGCAAGATATTCTTTGCTATTATATGCAGGTATTATGACAGATATTTTTGGCATGGTTATTTCTTATTTTATTGAACAAATTCATGGCAATTAGGCTGAAAGTAATCAGTTTGTGATATAATTTATCATGTTCTCGATAATACCTTACGCTTTCCAAAACACGGTCTTTATGGAGTGCATTAAGATGGTCGATATTTTGGAAGTCTTTTTGTATGCTTGGTGAAATGAAATTATCTATGATTTGTTCTTTTTCTTTGTCTAGTAGTTCATGGTTTGTACTGCTGATGCCCGAGATGTCGTATCCGATTAATGTGACTGGAATATGTACGAGTTTTCGGTTGTCAAGTACGCTTTTTAGTAGGAATTTAAAATCGGCCATAATCCGAAGATTCTCGTCGTATAAGGTATCGTGGAATAGTTGTTTTCTGAAAATGGTACTGTTATGGCAGATGTTGTATTCTATTATCTCCTTTAGTGACATGATGTTGGGATAGTGTCGTTCCTCGACCACAATGTCTCCCTTTATCATATTACAATCGGCATAGGCTATATCAGCGTTGAGGTCTTTTGCGAATGCTTTATTCAAAGCGTCTGTGCACCAATACCAATCCCCGCTGTTCAAAAATTGCAGATACTCTCCCTTAGCCACCTTGATGCCTTTGTTCATGGCGTTGTAGATACCTTTATCGGGTTCGCTGACCCAGTAGGCGAAGTGATCAGCATACTGTTCAATCAACTCGCGGCTGCCGTCTTTGCTGCCGCCGTCAATCACAATCCATTCAAAGTCCTTGAACGTTTGTGAGACAACGCTGTCGATGGTCTTCTGTAACCCGTCGCGATTGTTGAGGTTTACGGTGATTATGGATAGTTTCATCGTTGAAAAGGTTGTCGGATTTGTCCGGCCTTTAGTCCGTGGGGCTTGGCGGCCAGATGTCTTTCGTTAAGCCCCCGTAGCTGGCGGCGGCTTCTTGCAAGGCCTCCTCGGTGGTGAATTGTTTGTAATAGGTGCAGCGGGTGACGGCTGTCTGGCTCGAGCAACGGTCGCCGTGCACGTGCACCAGCGCCCAGCCTTTCATATCGTCGGAAAACTCGTCGCCCGTCAGGGCCAGGCCGTCGGCCGTTTCAGTCATCTCGTCAGGCATCACCTCGCGCCGGGTGATGAGCACCCTCGGCGAGCTCCTGAGGTCCTGTATCAGCGTGTAGAGTATCAGTTTGTCGCCTCTGCGGAGGCTGTCGCGGGTCAGGTTGGTCACCAGCGCCGCGTTGCCGTCCACCTCACCGAGGTATTGCTACACGGTGGGCATCACCCCTTCGCTCACCGGCATCTCGGGCAGCAACAATGTCGCGCCATACAATGGTCCTCGTTGAGGCAGGAAGACCACTTCCGTGCGGTGCATCAGGTGCAGGAAACGGGCGTAGGCCGTCGGCTGGGCCGGAAACATCGGAGTGCCGGCGTTTTTCAGGAATGCCCACAACCGGGTGCTGTGAAGCATCTGCTGTCGGGCGATAAACTGCTTGCGGGTGCGCCGTTTTGGTTGCATGCTTGTCGCCGTCCGTGCCACAGTCCTCCCGTTGCGGAAATAAATTGTAATCCCGCTTTCTTTCAGCCGCCCGGTGATTGTCAGACCTTTAATCTTGTTGTTTGCCATATATGGTGGTTAGTGGCTTTTCGCTTCTATGGGGGTGTTAGTAAGGTATCTGCGCCATACGTGTCTCCTACCAACGCCGTCTGTTTAACCATTCTTTAACCATACATCGACCATAGTTCAACCATTTGTTATGGTCGAAATATGGTGTATCTAAAGCCCAAGTATTGAGTATGGGACGGCGCAGGTAGCTTGTAGGTACGATGCATCTCCTATGCGAGTATGGTTTTGTAGACATCTGATAACTTTCTTGCACTTTTTTCCCAGGAAAAGAGTTTCGCTCGTTCCCGACCACTGGCTATTAGGTCGTTTCTGTCTTGTTCTGGTGCCTGAAGGAATGCTTCAAGATGCTCTGCAAGGTCGCCCCTGCGGTTGATGTCGAAATAAATGGCTGCATCACCTCCTACTTCAGGGAAGCAGCTGGCGTTATTCAGTAGAACAGGACATCCATTCACAAAAGCTTCAAGGATAGGAATTCCAAAACCTTCGTAGGCAGAAGGGTAGACAAAGGCAACTGCGTGTTGATATAAGGCTTGGAGTTGATCCTCAGTGATATGAGGCATGCTGATGACCTGTTCTTGTATTTTCAGTTTAGATAACAATGATATCTCTTCATCCGAAAAAGCCTCTCCCGTGCATACCACATGCAGATTTGGAGAATGGGAGATGACATGTGCACTTTCTTTGATGAAGGGTTCGAAGTTTTTATATGACCATCGGGCACCAACATAAAGCAGATATGGGAAGTCAAATATTGGTTTTCTTTTGGGAGGGATTTCTGGTGCACCATGAGGGATAACCGTTATCTTCTCAGAAGGGATTCCCATGATGCGAATCAAGTCGTCTTTAGTGTTTTGAGATGGGACATGAATATGAGTTGCCAAAGGGCAGAGGATTTTCTTCTGCTTAGCCTGGGGCTCATCCACACCAAGCAATTCGGGAATCATGTCGTGTACCGTTAGCACAAAGGGTTTGCCATTCAGATAGGGAAGAAAGTATGAATCGAAGAAGGTCGGCTCAAAGATGTCGAATTGTTGCTGTTTCAAAAGTCTGATACAATACTCTTGATTAATCTTTAGACCATCGTTTTCATGCCCGGTTACACGCATTATCTTTCGAGTCAGTGTTCTTTGCCCTTTAAACCATTTCTTGCCATTGAAATATTTATTGTGGGTGTAATGCAGCGGCTTCAGCCCTGTTTTTTTTATATATGCATTGTCGCTTTCTTTCAATCCTATCTTGCATTGAAATCCTTCCTCTTGTAAATGTGATATCAATTCAGCGTAAGATCGAGATACGCCGCCGAAGCGTTGCATCTCAAAAGCCTGGTAGTCAAACAGAATGCGCATGAGGATATCAACAGTTTTTAAAGAGTTTAAATAATTGGCTGGCGTTGAATGTGCTATTTTTGTTAATGGCTAAAACGTCGTAGTAATATGGAAGCCCCGCACCAATTGTTTTTTCAATGTAATCACCAAGTTTTTTTAAATCATTTATGGGTACGAGAGCAAAGGGATTGCCAAAATTATCAAATAGAATACAATCGGAATAACCAAGGTCATCAAGTATTGGAAATATCAATAGAGGATTTTCTCCTTGCTCTTTACAATAGGCTTTGTCCCATTCAAAGAATAATAGAGGCTGCCATCGCTCTAAACATTTCTTCGCACCTCGGATAACTTTGAAATCAAAACCATCGGTGTCAATCTTTATTAGGTCAAAATTAAGGTTCTTGTATTTTGCATCAATTAGTTGATCCAACGTTTGTGTAAAAACCCCTTCGTCGCATGAATTATTATCGGAATGTACTAACCTATTTGTCCCATTTGTGGTTTTAGGTCGGTAGCTCTTTTCAGCGGGATTATCAGTTAGGTAGCATGTTTCTAGAGAATAGTTGTATCTATGTTTAAGATTATACTGGATGAGTTTTGCAAACGACTCATTTCCTTCGATACATAAATAGAAAGCATCTTTTAGACCGATATTTAGAACTGTATCGCCAACATTGGCTCCTACGTCAACAATATTGATTGTCCGTTTCAATTCTTTGTGAAGATGGTGGCATAGTTTAGAAAGTTGTTTGTCGTAAAGTGGAAACTCTTTTTGATAAAAAGGAAGCCTATGCGAGAAGTTGCAATAAAACTTTTGTCCATTGGTTTGTGTTTTTATTATTGCGTTTCCTTTGTTTTTGTAAATCAAATGATTATATAATTTGGTTGCCCTACGAGCATTTTTCCCTTCATGAAGGTGTTCATGAAGTATGAATTGATATGCAAGTGTAAGAATGAGGTTATGAAACATCATTAATTATAATAAAAAAAAGATTCTAATCTAAATGAAAATAATTATATTATCTCAAATCAATTCTGAGATATCGTTTTTATTACTTTTGCAGGATTTCCTGCAACTATTGTCCACGCAGGTATGTCTGTTGTGACGACACTTCCTGCACCTATAATTGCGCCCTCTCCAATGGTTACGCCTTTAAGTATTATGCAATTCATCCCAATCCAAACATCGTCACTAATTTTAATTGGACTACTTTTTACAGAATCCCAATTTTTATTAGCATAGATACTTTGTCCGTTCCTTAAACTAAAAAGTTCGTTGTCAATATCCTTCCGCCTCTCTAGATAGTCGATAGAGTGGGAATTATGATCATAAATGGTACATCCCCACGCTATTGTTACATTGTCTCCAATGGAAATGTGACTATGGGAAATAAATGTGCTTTCGCCAATAAAGGAGTGATTTCCGATTTCAATGATTCCTTCTGATGATTCAAAAATAAAATTACCGTTAATAATATTGTCATTCCCGATTCTGAGATAGATTCGACGATCTTGTGGATTTTCAAGTCGCAGAGTTATATCTTTGCAAATAGAATTTCCAATTACAGCATGCTGTTTAATGATATCAATTTGGGTGTCCCTTTGGGGATTTCTTTTGCGTAAATGCTTGTTTTTTTTGAAATATCGTATTATTCTTTTGAGGTTCATTGGAACAGAGTTTTGTTAGTTTATTTGTATGTTGATTTGTGGATGTACTAATACTACACCATAGTCATTTCCACTATATTTAAGCATACCTGTGTTTGAGTCAATTATCTCACAATGACATGTTTCGGTTACAGAATCAATTAATTCGACATTTGGAACATGGATGGCTGCAGTAAGATGAATTGAACCTGACGTGAAGAATTGTTTAGGTATTTCAAAATCAATTATAGCCACTGAACCTGAGTTTAGTTCTTCGATATCACACTCCATCGTGCAAATTACTTTAGTGTTACGAGAAACAATGATGCCGTATTTGGTATTGGTTGGGATATGATAGCTGGGATTTCGATATAGGCAGTTTCGGATAATGATAGGCTCCTCTGTGGTAAAGTGATCGGTCTCCGTATGTTGGTTTCTGTAGTGAATATTGGATATAATTACCTTTTCTGTTTTATTATTGTTTGAATATGACGAATCTGTTATTGATGAGGATGTGTAATAATCGACCACCTTTTGAGCACTTGAAACCATTTTGATGCTCCCGTTTTCAAGAAGAATACCTGTATGACATAAGTTTAGAACCGCATCCATATTGTGACTCACAAACAATACGGTTCTTCCTTCTCCTCGGCTGACGTCCTGCATTTTGCCGATGGCTTTCTTCTGGAATTCGGCATCGCCGACGGCGAGGACTTCGTCGACAACCAATATTTCGGGGTCGAGGTGGGCGGCGACGGCGAAGCCGAGGCGCACCATCATTCCGCTGCTGTAACGCTTGACCGGGGTATCAATATAACGCTCACAACCGCTGAAGTCGACAATCTCGTCCAATTTCTTGGAAATCTCGGCTTTGGTCATGCCCAAGATGGCACCGTTCATGTAGATGTTCTCACGCCCTGTCATCTCGGGATGGAATCCGGTGCCGACCTCCAGCAAGCTACCTATACGGCCACGGGCGCGGATGGTGCCGGTGGTGGGGGCGGTGACCTTGGAGAGGATTTTCAGCAGGGTGCTCTTGCCGGCACCGTTCTTGCCGATGATGCCTACCACATCGCCCTGCTC
>OCTW013403889.1_pt1 | contig 15342 bp, 18 predicted proteins | sample 1539671 | NCBI WGS metagenome assembly OCTW01 (sample SAMN02144230, study PRJEB22623) | gut metagenome | biome: sheep rumen | host: Ovis aries | place: New Zealand
TCAGACAGATTGTTTGTAGTTGAAGTAGGTATGGAGAACCGTGCACCGGAGGAGATCGCTAAAGATGCGGCTTTTCAAATCAGTGCATTGTTCGACAGGCTTATCCTCAACTGTAAAACGAGATGCAACCCCTCTCGTTTTACAGTTGAGGCCCGTAAATCAGAGCAAATCAGATAGACCATATCCAGCATGTTCTGGATGTTGCGGAAACCATATGCTTTCCGGATGATCAGCTTGATCTTGTTGTTGGTTGCTTCGATCCTTGCGTTGCTCATGCCTGAAGCCTCATAAATTTTCCTATATCAGTTTCTAATATTTGAAGATCTTGCTGAGATTTGACAAGACTGCATTGAAGTAGTGATAGAGTAATGCAGTCAATTCCTCCGGCGTTTCCTGCATACCTCTTTCAATCCATTCCTCAATCCATCCGCTGACACCGTCCGCAAAGAACACCTTTTGATAAGCATCCTCATTGGGGAGGGTTCCTGTCAATCCGATTTTCTCGCGGAGAGATGCCTGCAAAACGGAGTCTCTTCCGGTTTTATGAAGGATTTCATAAAAGACCTGGTGTTTTTTTATATGGCGGAACAGGCTCTCAAATACATCCCGTGGTTTTGCATCCGGATCTGATTCTAATTCTTTGGTCCATGTCATAATCAGAAACTGCGCATGACGCTCCAATACTTCCTCCTTACTGCGATAATGGCGATAGAAGGAAGCACGTCCGACGCCTGCCCTGTTACATAGCTCTCGAATGGATATTTCGCCAAAGGCCTTATCTTTCAGTAATTCTATCAGGGTTTTGGCAAGCTGCTGCTCAACATAATAGATCTTGGTTGATTCATCTTCCATGAGTCACTTTGCGTCTTTCTGTCTCATTACGGGTGAGACACTTGTATCAATTTTTCCTTTATGATAGGCTGTCCGAAAAAGAAAGGCAAGAAATTCATGAAAAAACACAGGCTATTAATAATCACAGGCATTATTATGCTCATAGTTGCTATGTTGACAGGCACAGGAATACTTGCTATAGCCATTCATCCACAGCTTGCGGTAGGCTGGATTCAGAAGCTCATGTATCAGAAGAATCCGGTGAATACATATTCACCTTTGCATGAACCATCGGAAGGAATGACAGAATCCGGCCTTTACAAGATAACAGACCGGGAGTATGGCACCGAGTATCCGAACAGTTTTCTGGATATCACCTATCCTTCCGGGAATGTCAAAGAGAAGCATCCGACGCTGTTTTATTTTCATGGTGGTGGTTTCTTCGGCGGCAGTAAGGATATGGGCGATCCGATGGCTGCTACCGAGGCGACCGCATTGCTGGACGATCTGTGCGCGGCGGGCTATACAATCGTCAATGTCGACTATGCGCTGGTGCCGGATTACCATTTTCCGGTTCCGCTCATTCAGGCAAGTCAGGCATTTGCATGGGCAAAGGAGCATGCAGATGAATATCATCTGGACATGGAGCATGTCATAATCATGGGATCCTCTGCCGGTGCGATCATGGTATCCCAGATGGGAAGCGTGATCACGAACAGTGATTATGCGGACCTTATCGGCGTCACGCCATCTCTGTCTTCAGATCAGGTGAAGGCTGTTGTAATTGATGATGCGCCACTGGATTATGATACTTTTCCTTTTACATGCAGGCTGCTGATCGGAAACTATGTCAAAGGTACCACGTTCCTTTCGAAAGAGGATAAATCGCGTTATAACAACATTCTCCATGTGACAGGAGCCTATCCTCCTTCATTCCTGCTTGGAAGTGAATATCGGACGGATATGAATGAGATGCATGATGCACTCGAGAAGGTGGGAGTGGTTAATGAGCTTGCTGATCCTCTGGAGGAAGAGGGAAAGAAGATGCCACACTGCTTTGTCGCTGCAGAGAGAACGGATCCTGTTGCCCGGAAGGCATTTCTCAGGTTAACGGACTTTTTGAAAAAACATAGTTCTGTCCCATGCCCCGGTCTGCAAGCTTCGCGTGACCGGAATTCATAGTGCTGAGCATGAATTTAAATCCTTTTCCCTCTTTATCAGGATTTATTAAATGTTAAAATACTACGTATACTAAGGGGGAAGATTCTGATGTGAAAGTGCAAGGGCTGATCCGGCATCAGATTCTCGGGATACGGCACAATGAAAAAAGTGGATTTTGAAAACGGAAATATCACACAGAATATTTTAATGACGGCATTGCCGATGCTGATCGCTCAGGTCCTGAATCTCCTGTATAGTATCGTAGACCGGATTTATATAGGAAGAATTCCAAATGCGGGGACGCAGGCGCTTGGTGCGGTCGGCCTCTGTTTTCCGGTCATAATTATCATTACCGGGTTTACGAATATGTTCGGCCTGGGCGGCGCCCCGCTTTTTTCCATGGCTTTGGGAAAGGGCGATAAAAGAAAAGCAGCGGAAATTCAGAATACGGCATTCCGGCTGCTGCTCCTGTCGGCGATTCTGTTAACGATTCTTGGAGAATTGTTTGGCAGAGGACTGCTGCTCCTTTTCGGGGCGGAGGGAAGTGAGATTCCGGTTTCACTTTCCTACCTGCGGATTTACCTTCTGGGCACGGTTTTCCTGATGATTTCCACCGGGATGAATCCCTATATCAATGCGCAGGGCTATGCTGCCATTGGCATGGGTTCCGTTATGATCGGCGCTGTGGCAAATCTCATTCTGGATCCGGTATTTATCTTTCTTTGCGGCATGGGTGTGCAAGGCGCCGCTGTTGCTACCGTAATATCGCAGATTCTGTCATTCCTGTATGTTTTGCATTTCCTTCAGGGAAAGAAAAACGGCTTTCCGGTTACGCCAGGCTTCCATTTTCCGCACGCCGGAGAAATCATCAGTCTGGGTTTTGCTCCGTTTATCATGCAATTTACAAACTCTCTGGTACAGATTGCCTGCAATCAGGTTCTGATGGAGTTTGGCGGCATGACGTATGTGTCTGTCATGACGATTGTTTCGTCTGTGCGGTCGATTCTGGACACGCCGGTTTTTGCGGTCACGGAAGGAACATCTCCGGCCATCAGCTATAACTATGGGGCCGCAAGGCCTGCAAATGTCAAAAAATCCGTCCGCATCATGATGTCGCTGGCACTGCCATATACGTTTATGGTATGGCTTCTGATCATGCTCCGGCCGGAATGGTTTATACGAATTTTCAGCAGTGACAAGACGATTCTGCAGGACGCATCCCGTGCCTTGCATTTGTATTTCATGGCATTTATCTTTCAGTCGCTTCAGTACAGCGGACAAACCGTGTTTAAGGCGCTGAATAAGAAAAAGAGAGCAATTTTCTTCAGCCTGTTCAGAAAAGTCATTCTTGTTGTTCCGCTGACCTATCTTCTTCCGCATATTGCGAATCTGCGGACAGACGGTGTTTTTATGGCGGAACCGGTTTCGAATGTGGTTGGGGGGACGGCTTGTTTTTGCGCAATGCTTCTGACCATATGGCCGGAGCTAAACAGGATGGCAGCAGGAAAAGAGCATTCCTGAAGGATCAAATAATGGGAGTCTAAATAGCGTGTTGAAAATGATCAAATGAGATATATGATTTAGCCACAAGGAGGTGCTGCCATGCAGATTGTTCCAATGAGAGATTTAAAAAATACAGTTGAAATTGAACGAAAATGTGCGGAAGAAAATGGCCCTGTCTTCGTAACTAAAAACGGGTATGGGAGACTGGTCGTGATGGATATCGATTATTATGAAAAAACCATGCAGTCTATGGAAGAAGCACGCATGGTCAATCGCGGAATTGCTGATTATGAAAAGGGAAAAGTGGCTGATGGAAAATCTTCATTAAAAAAGCTGAGGGAGAAATATGACATCTGAACCATACGATTATGTTTTAACGGAAACAGCGGAACCAGAATAATATCCTAAAAACGATTTAGTTTTAGTAAAATCATAATAATGATATCCGATATTCTCCCGGCATCACGCCATACTCTTTCCGCTGCTATCCTCCTTATCTTTAAGCGCCTCCTTCTGCCGGCGCCTTTCCTCTTCCTCTCTCTTTTCGCGCAGAATGCTCCCCTGCGTGATCCGGTCGGTCTTTTCCCGCTCCGCGCGGTAAGCTCTCGGGGAAATGCCATACATCTTTTTAAAAGCGTCCTTGAAATAATTGGAATCGGAAAAACCGCAGTTGATTGCAACTTCCGTAACGGAATGGTCGGTTGAACGCAGCTCCTGCGAGGCGTGCTCGAGGCGCACGTAGGAGAGGTATTCTTTCATACCCATACCGGTGACAGCCCGGAACTTTTTGGAGAAGTAACTGGAAGAGAGACCGGCCTTCTGCGCCATCGCGTCCAGTGTAATATGGGTATTGTAATGTTCGGTGATATATTTCGCCGCGGACAGGATCTCTGCATTTCCGGCTTCCGCACCGGAAGAAAGTGTGGATTCATAGTTAAAAATACCGTGCCGCCCGCAGTTGACAAGAAACTGTTTCAGGTACATTTCCATCATTAACGGCGTACTGGCGTCATCAACCTTTTCCTCCTGCAGCATGGACTCAAAGATGCCGTGCATCATATCCCGGTAGGCAGCAGGAATATGAATCAGAACAAGGCGCAGAAACCGCTTCCGTGCATCCGGCAGAAACTCCTCGCCATCCTGCAGAAGATAAGATTCTTTGAAATAGACATTGATCCGCTGACAGGACGTCAGATAGCGGTTATAATGCACCATGCGGGGCGGAATGATCAGAAAATCTCCGCCGTGCAGGTCATAGAGACTGTTGTTGATGAAAAAACGGCAGACCCCTTGCCGGACGTAAAACAGTTCGTAGTAATAGTGAAAATGATTCTCCGTCATCAGATAACTGGAGGACCGTGTCGTCTGGTTTACATAAATACGATCAATATTCAAATCGGAAACGCGCATCGGAACAACCTCTTCTGGCAGGCAGATATTGCCTTATCCTTACAGCCGGGTGGCTATACTTACTGATATCTCGTAGCAGTATATACAAATAATAACAAATAATCAGTATTATTTGGGACAAATCCACCATTATTTCGTAGTATAAGAAGAAAAGAGCAGGTATTTTATTTACATCAGCCGGGAGCGGAGTTGAAAACGCTTCAAGAGGGGAAGCCGTTTCCGAAAAGAGTGTGCTCTTCCGGCAGCAAAAATGTCTTTTATTAGGGAGGATACAAAAATGAGAAAACAAATCCTGACCACCGTACTTGCGTCAACAATGGCCGCTGCGCTTCTTGCCGGCTGCGGCAGCGCTTCCGGAAGCAGTGACAGCGAAGCCACGAAGGAGGCTCCGGCAGCTGCTACAGAAGCCGCGGCTGCATCTACAGCAGCAGCCGACGCAGGCAGTTATGAAAACTGCACGCTGACCATGGACTGGTGGGGCGGCGATTCCCGCCACGAGGCAACCCAGAACGCAGTCAAGGCCTTCATGGAGAAGTATCCGGGCATCAACGTTGAAGTCAACTTCGGCGCATGGAGTGACTGGGAGACCGCGAAAGCCGCGGAGTACGTTTCCGGTAACAACCCGGATGTCCAGCAGACAAACTTTGACTGGATCGGCAAGTATGACGGCGCAGGTGATGTCTATCTGGATCTGAACAGCGTTTCCGACACGCTGGATCTGACACAGTGGTCCGACTCCGACCTTGAACTGGTCAAGGATGTCAAGGGAAATATCGCGGGCGTTCCGGTCGCGATGACCGGCCGCACCTTCTTCTGGAATCAGGCGACGTTCGAAAAGGCAGGCCTGAAAACGCCGACTACCTTGGATGAGCTGCTGGCGGCAGGGCCTGTTTTTAAGGAAAAGCTCGGTGACAACTACTATCCGCTGGTGACAGGAGAATATGACCGCGCAATTCTGATGACCTATTACCTGCAGGAGCAGTACAAGAAGCCGATTATCGATCAGGATGGAAAGCTGAATTTCACGCAGGATCAGCTGCAGGAAGGCCTTGCCTTCATCGACAAGCTCGAGGACGAGCATGTCATCCCGACCGAAGAGTACATCCTTGGCGAAGGCGCGGATTCCATGGATAAGTCCGCCCGCTTTATTAACGGCGAGTACGGCGGCATCTTTGAGTGGGACAGCGCGTATGCGAAGTACGTTTCCGCGCTGGGTGACAACGCGTCCGGCTTTGTTGTCGGAAATGTTCTGGACGGTCTGCAGTCCTACAGCAAGGTTTCTCTGATGTTCTCCATCTCCGCCAAAACAGAACACCCCCGCGAAGCAGCACTGCTCCTGCAGTATCTGCTGAATGATCCCGAAGGCGTCAAGCTGATGGGCACAGAGCGCGGTATTCCGGAGTCCAGGACGGCTTATGATACGCTGAATGCTGCCGGAGCTCTGGACAAGATGGCAGTCGAAGCGCATAACGCAGTGATGGACAGTAAGCCGCTGTACTGGAATCCTCTGTTCGACGACTCCGGCTTAAAGGGCGCGACGTCCGCATATGTGGATGTTTTCGACAACCTGTCCTATGGCAACTATGACGAGGCGGCTGCGGCAAAGACTTTGTACGAAGCATATCAGGCAGTCTGCGCGCAGTAATATATATAACCGCCGGCCATGCGGCCGCGGTTCTGAGATCTGTGGGTTCAAGGCATAGAAAGGAGATCTGCCGTGTCAGAACTGACGGCTGCAACGAAAAAGAAAAAGAAATGGAACCGGGGCAACATCGGCCTCTTGTTTATACTTCCGTGGATCATCGGCTTTGTCCTTTTCAAGGCTTATCCGTTTCTGAGTTCTCTGTACTACAGTTTTACGGACTATAACCTGTTCAAGGGGATCACGAAGTTTACACTCGAAAACTACGTGAATGTATTTAAGAATCCGACGGAGCGCAGCTCCCTGATCGTTACCTTCAAGTACGCATTCATGACGGTGCCGCTGAAGCTGGTGTTTGCGCTGTTCATTGCCTATATTCTGAATTTCAGGATCAAGGGCGTGAATTTCTTCCGTACCGCGTATTATATTCCTTCCATCCTGGGAGGCTCGGTCGCGATTGCCGTGCTGTGGAAGGCTTTGTTCAATGACGACGGCCTGATCCGTACAGCCTTCGCCAGCATCGGTATCGACGCGCCGCACTTCTTCACGAATCCGAACTGGGCACTGTTCATGATCTGTCTTCTGCGTGTGTGGCAGTTCGGCTCCGCCATGGTTATCTTCCTCGCGGCATTGAAAGGCGTGTCGCAGGATTTATATGAGGCGGCATCGATTGACGGCGCCGGCAAGTGGGTTCAGTTTTTCCACATTACGGTTCCGCTCATTACGCCGGTCATCTTTTACAACCTGGTAACCCAGCTGGTACAGGCGTTTCAGGAATTCAACGGACCGTATATCATCACCAAAGGCGGCCCGCTCGGATCGACGACACTGATGTCGCTCCTTGTATATAACAACGCGTTCCAGTCCTACAAGATGGGCAAAGCCTGCGCGGAGGCGTGGGTGCTGTTCCTGATTCTGATGGTCTTCACGGCAATCGCGTTCTGGAGCCAGAAGCACTGGGTCTACTACGCCGATGAGGATGGGAGGTAAGCGTTCACATGGCCAAAACAAAAACACTCAAAGAAGCAAACCGCCGCCTTGAAAAGCGGCACAGGATTTCGGTATTTGTGCGTTATGCTGTTCTGATCCTGGTCGGCATCCTTATGCTTTACCCGCTGATCTGGATGATCGGCGCGACGTTTAAGAACAACAGCGAGATTTTCACGACAATGAATCCGGTTCCCCTGCATCCTACGATGCAGGGATACGCGGATGCGATGAAGAGCTATGGCGGCAACATCAACATCTGGAAAGCCATGCTCAACACCTACAGCTATGTCATTCCGGAAGTAGTGCTGACGATTGTCTCTTCGGTGCTGACGGCATACGGCTTCGGACGGTTCAAGTTCAAAGGGCATGACATCCTGTTTACGCTGATGATGGCGATGCTCTTTCTTCCGCAGGTTGTTCTGAATGTTCCGCAATATATGCTGTACAACAAGTTCGGCTGGGTCGGCTCGCCTTACTATCTGGCGCTGATTGTTCCGACGGCGTTCGCGACCGAGACGTATTTTATCTTCATGCTGATTCAGTTTCTTCGGAACATTCCAAGAGAAATGGAAGAGGCGGCTGCGATTGACGGCTGCAACGCTTTCCAGACGCTGGTAAAGATCATCGTTCCGATGCTGATGCCCGCCATTACAAGCTGCGCGCTGTTCAAGTTCATGTGGAGCTCGAATGATTTTCTGGGACCTCTGCTTTATGTCAACACACCGGCGAAGTATCCGGCGACAATCTTTGTCAAGCTGTCGATGGACTCCGACGCCGGTTTCAACTGGAACCGGATTCTCGCGACTTCGCTGATTTCGATTATTCCGAACATCTGCGTCTTTTTTGCCGCGCAGAATCAGTTTGTGGAAGGCATTTCCGCAGGCGGTGTCAAAGGCTGATTCCGTATTTCCGCGGGGGATGCCGCGACTGCAGTGCATGGGAAGAGCGTCAGCCGGGACAGCGCTGCATGGCAGGAGTGTAAACCGGGACAGTTTTAGATAGGAGAGGCGAATGCACGGCATTTTTCATCCGGACAATCCGGTTGTCCGCTTTTTTGTAAAACTCAGTTACATCTGGGTACTGAATATCCTGTGGCTGGTCTGCAGTCTGCCGCTTTTTACAATCGGCGCTTCGACGACAGCGCTTCTCTATGCTTCGATGAAGCTTTTAAAGGATGAGGGGACACCGGTGCAGAACTTTTTCCGGTCCTTCCGTGAGAACTTCCGGCAGAGCACCGCGATCTTCCTGCTTTATCTGGGCGCCGGAGCGGTGCTTGCGCTGGACCTTGTGTACTGGAACCGGCAGGGAAACGGGAGCACGATGAATCTGCCGTGGGCGCTTTCGTTGGCAACCTGCATTTTGTATGGGATATCGTTTTCCTATGTGTTCGCGATTCAGTCCCGTTTTGTGAATCCGGTGCGCGCTACGATCCGCTTTGCGCTGATTCTGCCTTTTCATCATTTGAAGGAGACAATTCTGATCGCGCTTACATTGTCGGTCCTTGTATATCTGAATGTCGCCTTCTCCGCGGCAGTTAACTTTATCACGCTGAACTTTGCGGCCGGGCTGGTGGCGTATTTGTTTGCGGTGTTTTTCACGAATATCTTTGCTCCCTATATGCCGAAAGAGCCGGCGGCCGCGGACGAGGATTATACCGCGTCACAGGACGGGGACCCGGATTTCGAGGAAGCCGTTGCCGCGCTGATCCGCTGCAGCGAGGAAGACACGGCATACAGTAAGGAGTAACACATGCGAATCGATATACAGCCGGGGCTTCGCCTCCACGACACGGACCCTTCTCTTTCCTTTGAAGAGAGACTTCAAAAAGCGCGTGCGCAGGGATTTACCTGTGTGCAGCTGGCGCTTTCCAAAATCCCGGAGCTTACCGCGGATCCCGCGGCGCTGACACCCGGGTACGCGGCGCTCATTCGAAAAGCACTGCGGGAAGCGGACCTCGACCTTTCGGTTCTGGGATGCTATCTGAACCTTGGAAATCATGACAGCGCGGCAATGCAGGATATCCAGACAAGGTACATAGCGCATCTTCGTTTTGCCGCCTTCCTTGGCATGGGCGTTATAGGCACGGAGACCGGCTGGCCGGGCTCTGCCGGAAAACCGGACAAAGAAGCGTGCAGGAGTGAAATCGCATTAGAGCATTTTCTTCTGCATCTTCGTCCTATCGTCAAAACAGCCGAAAAGTTCGGCGTTTTCCTCGCCATCGAACCCGTCATTTCGCATATCGTATGGAACGCGAAAAGAGCACGTGTTGTGCTGGATTCCATCAATTCTCCCAACCTGCAGATTATTCTGGACCCGGTCAACCTGCTGGACCGTGAAAATGCAGACCATGCAGACGAGGTCATCGAAGAAGCAATCGACCTTCTCGGAAAAGATGTCTGCATTCTGCATCTGAAAGATTATGTTCTGGCGGGAGAGTCGATCAGACCCGCAGGCTTCGGCAGGGGTGAAATGAATTATGAAAAGATTCTCCGCTTTGCGCTTAGATGCAAGCCCGGCATACAGACAATGCTGGAAAACACCACACCGGAGAACGCGGTTTCCTGCCGGGAGTATCTGGAGCAGCAAATCGCTGCCATTCAATTGGAGGAAAAACACCATGGAACCAGCGGTTAAAAAGAAGATTGAGTCCTATCTGGACTATCTCCTGCAAGGGTCAACCGCGGAAGCGCCGCTGTGGAATCAGGAAATTATCCGGAGCGGAAAACCAAACAGCTGGAATTATATCGACGGCTGCATGATTACCGCGATACTTTCCATGTATGAACAGAGCGGAAAGACAGAGTATCTTGCCTTCGCGGACAATTTCTGCAGCCGGTTTGTTAAGGAAGACGGAACGATCCGCACCTATCAAGCGCAGGATTATAATCTGGACAATATCAATCCCGCGCGAAATCTGATTTCGCTCTATACGCTGACCGGGAAAGAAAAGTACAGGAAGGCAGTGGAAAATGTCCGCGCGCAGCTGCAAAGCCAGCCGCGGACAAAAGAGGGAAACTTCTGGCACAAGAAGATCTATCCGGATCAGGTCTGGCTGGACGGCCTGTACATGGCGCAGCCTTTCTATATGACCTATGAAACGCGGTTCAACGGAATGCGCGGCTGCGGGGACAGCTTCCGGCAGTTTGTGAATGTAAGGAAACACATGAGAGACGCGGATACAGGCCTTTATTATCATGCTTATGACGCGTCGAAGTCGATGTCATGGGCAGATCAGGAGACCGGCTGCAGCAGGAACTTCTGGCTCCGCGCGGAAGGCTGGTTTGCCGGCGCGCTCGTGGACACCGCGGAAGCAATGGACGAGCAGCTTTATTATGAATACAGGACACTGCAGTCCATGCTGAAGGAGCTGATGGACGCTCTGATTCCCTGGCAGGATGAGAGCGGCATGTTTTATCAGGTGATCGATCATCCTGAAGATCAGAGAAACTATCTGGAGACTTCCGGAACCGCGCTGATTGCTTATGCCGCGTTAAAGGGAGTCAGGCTTGGCTATCTGCCGGAGCGTTACGAAGAGATCGGCGTCCGCGCGATGGACGGAATTGTGAAAAAGCATCTGATTACCAACGAGGACGGAACACCGGGACTTTCCGGGATCTGTCTGGTCGCAGGCCTTGGAAACCCGGCGAGCCGGGACGGGTCCCTCGGCTATTACTTCAGTGAGCCTGTCGTATCAAATGACGCGAAGGGCACGGCGCCTTTCCTGATGGCATACACGGAACTGGAGCGCATGCGGGACGGGATGACGCGGATATGAAATTAAGATTAACGGGAACTTTTACCAGAAGCGCTTCTTTCGAGCTGGACATACCGGATATATATGAAAGAGAGCTGCCATTTACAGTTACTTTGAACGGAGAAAAGGTTCTGGAGACCAGAGCCAATGTCTTCTCGCTGTATCACCTCCTGCCGGACACGGAGTATACAGTGTCGGCAGAAGACGGAGAAAGGCTTACTTTCCGCACCAGAACAGAAAGCGTCCTTTTGAACGTCCGCCGCTTCGGGGCGAAGGGGGACGGAAAGAACGATGACACAGCCTGCCTGCAGGCGGCGATCATGGCCTGCCCGAAGGACGGAACCGTTTATGTGCCGGCGGGGGTGTATTGTACGGGGCCTTTGTTTTGCCGCAGCTATCAGACGATTTATCTTGATCGGGGCGCGGTTCTCCTCGGCAAAACAGACCGGAACGCCTACCCCGTTCTCCCCGGCATGACGCGCGGCACCGACGAGGCCGGCGAGCTGCCGCTCGGGACGTGGGAAGGGAATCCTCTGGATTGTTTTGCCTCGCTGATTACCCTGATCGGGGTCACGGATACGGATATCACCGGCGAGGGGGTATTGGACGGAAACGCGCAGAACGCCGACTGGTGGGAAAACACCAAAAAGCGGAGAATTGCATGGCGGCCGAATATGATCTATATGCAGCGCTGCGCGCGGGTGCGTGTGCAGGGGCTTACGATCAGAAATTCTCCGTCATGGACGGTGCATCCCTGCTACAGCGAGGATCTGACATTTGTGAATCTTTTGATCATCAATCCGCCGGATTCGCCGAACACGGACGGTTTCGATCCGGAGAGCTGCGGGAATGTGCAGCTTCTGGGCAGCAGGATCAGCGTGGGGGACGATTGCATCGCGATTAAAAGCGGCAAGTATTATATGGCTGTCTATCATCTCAAGCCCTGTACCGGGATTGTGATCCGTAACTGTCTCTTCGAGCGGGGGCACGGCTCTGTCACGATCGGATCGGAAATCGCGGGCGGCGTACGGGATGTCTTTGTTTCAAAGTGCCTCTTTATCGGAACGGACCGTGGCATCCGGCTCAAAACAAGACGCGGCCGCGGTAAAAGCTCCGTCCTCACCGGGCTGACTTTTCAGGATATCCGGATGCGGAAGGTGTCGATGCCGTTTACGATCAATATGTTCTACTTCTGCGATCCGGACGGACATACTGCATACGTGCAGGATCAGAATTTCCATCCGGCGGACGAATGGACGCCGAAGATCGGAACGCTGCTTTTCCGGAATATCACCTGCACGGATGTGGACGCGTCGCTTGTCGCGGCCGCAGGCCTTCCGGAAAACCCGATCGGAGAGATCCGGATGGAACAGATCCGGGCGTCGTTTCTGCCTGTTTCGGAGCAGGTGCCGCTTGTTCCGCTGATGATGGACAATTATCCAAAAGTAGCCGGACGGGGAATCCTTATCCGAAACGCGGAGAAAGTCATCCTGCGGGATGTGGAGGTAACAGGTTCGACTGATACTGCACCGGTGCTGGAGAGCGTCGGAGAAGCCTGCGCGGAGCAGGTGAGATTTACAGACGAGTTTGCGGAGCCAAATAGCCGCTGATCATGTGCTGCGGCTGTAATAATCCTGATTGAATACGTATGAAAAGCCGGCAGAGGATGCCGGCTTTTTCTGACCATCGACCGGATGCATTGCAAGGCTTATAATTAGTCCATAACGGAAAAAGAGAGAGTCAGCGATGGCATCGGCGCAGCAGGCGGCAGAAATCAAAGTAATTGAAATAAGGAAGAAACAGGAAACGGACAACCTCGTCCGCGCTTCTGGATATGGGAGAAGCCATGATCGGGAGCGGTGCGGAAATCTATAGAGCCGAGGATACGCTTCGGAGAATTGCGAAGGCGTACGGCGCGAGTGACTGCGAAGTCTTCATTATTACTTCAAGCATTGTAATCACGCTCGAACTTCCGCAGGAGCATCCGCGGACCCGGACCAGAAGAATCAGGAAACCGGTGGAAAACGACTTTACAAAACTGGAAGATCTGAACGAACTTTCGCGCGAAGTGTGCGTCCGACCGATCCCGGCGCAGCAGCTGCGGCAGCGGACCAGTGCTATTGCGGGTACAGGCGCGCAAAGACGGGGACAGTTTCTCGGATATATCCTTGCTTCGGCAGCGTTTTGTCTTTTCTTTACCGGAAATCTTTTGGATGCGCTGGCAGCGGGCGTTGTCGGAGCTTTCCTTTTCTGGATGCAGATCTGCGTGGGGCCGTTTTGCATGAATTCGGTCGTACTGCAGTTTTTATGCTCTTTCTTTTCGGGAATTATGATCTGCATTTTGCACGGCGTGTTTCCTTCCCTGCAGATGGCCAAAATCATGATCGGCGACATTATGCTGCTGATTCCGGGCGCCTCCTTTACAAACAGCATACGGGATGTGCTGCTCGGGGATACGCTCTCCGGCATTGTCCGTTTTGTCGAGGCACTGCTTCTTGCCGCGGTGCTGACGATTGGCTTTCTTGCGGCTATTTTGCTTTTCGGGAGGATCTTCTGATGGAAAAACAGCAGATCATACAGCTCCTTTCCGGCGCAGCCGGTTCCGTCGGCTTCGGACTGATCTTCAATCTCCGGAAAAAATATCTGCCGCTTGTCGCGGCAGGCGGCTTTCTTGGATGGCTTGTCTATCTTCTGTGTTCAAGGTATGTTTGGGAGGGCGTCTTTCTGCCAACGCTCGCCGCTTCTTTTGCGACCGCAATCTTCGCGGAAGTGCTGGCGAGGGTGTGTCATGCGCCGTCGACGTTGTTTTTCCTGACGGCTGTGATACCGCTGGTCCCCGGAAGAACGCTGTATTATTGCATTGATGCGCTGGTACAGAATGAGCCGGAGCAGGCGCAGCGCTATGGAACGGAGACATTTCTTTACGCGCTTGCGATTGCCGCGGGCATGGCGATCGCCTGGACACTGTGCGACTTTTCGAGAAAGATCGGGAAGGCCGGCGGAACCGGAAGCGCCGGAAAATCGGCAGAACAAGAACATACAGATGAACGGAGGATGGACATATGAGTAAAGAACGGCTGGGCGCGTTCATGGATGCGGTGATCGCAATTGTCATGACAATTCTTGTTCTGGAGCTGGAAAAGCCGGCGGCGCCGACGCTTGCCGCGTTATGGGCACTTCGAATCAATTTTGCGGCCTATGCGCTGTCTTTTCTGTGGCTTGCGGCGCTGTGGACGAGCCTGCATAACGCGTGGCATGTGATTGAGAAAATCTCGAGTCGGACGGTGTGGCTGAGTATAGGGCTGCTGTTTTTTTCGTCGCTATTCCCTTACGCGACAAGCCTCGTTTCAACATATTTTACAAGCCGTGTGGTGCAGGGATTCTATGGTGTGATCGTCATCGCGACTACGGTTATGCTGCTGCTCATTTATAAAAGTCTTGAAAAGGATAATCCGCCGGAGCGTACCGTGAAGTATATGCAGGCTGTCAGCAGATTTCTGAGGACGGATCTTCTGATTAAAGTGGCGGGAATGATTGCGGGGGTTTTGTTTTGGCCGCCGATTGTTTCGCTCGGAGTCCTTGCCGCTGCTATTTTCATCATGACTGCAAGAAAAGGCTCCGCTGGATACGGCGTGATTGATACAAAAGGACGCCGGAGCGCGAACTAAATGCGCGGCGTGTATCGAGGGAGGGCTGTTCATGTACACACAGGAATCATGGAAAGAAGCTTATCATGAACTCGTGAGCACGATTGTACGGATGGGCTATCCGAAAGAGTTCGGGCAGGTCATCGCGCGCAATCTCGGCTCGGAGAAAACGATGCGGCGAATGAACGCCTATCTGCACGAGGCCGGTCCGGGGTCGGCGGAGGAAATCGCGGATGAAATGCTGGCGATCATGAGCGACCGGGAGCGCTGGATACAGAAGAAGGAGGCGGAGCGGGCGAATGCCGCGTATAATGAATATTTGCGTGACGGGCATTAGGCGTAATCGGTTTCTATATCGCAACCAAAGCATATGTAAGTTCGGATAACAAACAGGCATAAATCAG
>OCTW013374411.1_pt1 | contig 15338 bp, 15 predicted proteins | sample 1539671 | NCBI WGS metagenome assembly OCTW01 (sample SAMN02144230, study PRJEB22623) | gut metagenome | biome: sheep rumen | host: Ovis aries | place: New Zealand
TTCCACATTACGTGGCCCCTTGGTCAAGCGGTCTAAGACATCGCCCTTTCACGGCGAGAACATGGGTTCAAATCCCGTAGGGGTCACCACACCATGGGCGATTAGCTCAGCTGGGAGAGCGCCTGCCTTACAAGCAGGATGTCAGCAGTTCGATCCTGTTATCGCCCACCAGAAAAAAAGACCTGTCACTTTGTGACAGGTCTTTTTGCGTTGTTAGTTGTTAGTGGCTAGTGGCTCCCCTGTGAAGGGGAGCTGGCGCCGCAGGCGTCTGAGGGGTTCTGCCCATGACGAGTGATTTGCCGCCACGGATTGCGACCTGCGGCCTGCGGTCTGCGGGCCGCCCTTTGGGCGTCCCCTACAGTGAACAATATAAAATACGTATCACATTAGCCTGCGGATTGCACAATTTGCATAATCTATTTCTTCTGCTCATTTTATATATGCGTAATAATATGTTTGATTCCTATAAGTTTTGTATTATAATGGATGGTAGCGATAGGATATTTTCCTTAGCCTAAGGACATATTCCTAATTATTTTCTAAGAACTTACAAGGAGTGGTACCCAAATGAGATTTACAGAAGATTTGAAAGCCCGCGTTTCCAAAGCACAGAAAAAAATCGTCCTTCCGGAAACGAACAGCCGTCGTGTATTGAAAGCTGCTGAACGCGTTTTGGCTGATGGTTTTGCTAAAATCGTTCTCGTAGGTAAACTGGAACAGATTAAGAAAGATGCTGCTAAATTCCAGATCGATCTCACCGGTGTCGAAGTTGTCGACCCTGAAACTTACTATCGTATGGACGAACTTTGCGCTTACTTCGCAAAACGTCGTGAAAAGAAAGGCATGACCCTGGAAAAAGCTCGTGAAATCATGCTCAACAACTACACCTTCTTCGCAGCTGGCCTCGTTGCTCTCGGTGAAGCTGACGGCTGCGTATCCGGTGCTGCTACGACTTCTGCTGAAGTTATCCGCGCTGGCCTTCAGGTCATCGGCCCCCGTCCTGGCAACAAAACCGTATCTTCCGCTTTCATTCTCTTGACCAACACTCCGCAGTATGGTGATAACGGTATCCTCGTACTCGGTGACTGCGGCGTTATCCCCAACCCGACGTCGGAACAGCTCGCTGATATCGCTTGCATCTGCGTAGAACGTGCTCGTCGTACCGTTCAGATCCTCAATCCGAAAGTTGCTTTCCTTTCCTACTCCACCAAAGGTTCTGGCGCTGGCGAATCCGTCGACAACGTACGCCATGCTGTTGAAATCCTGAAAGAACGCAACGTCGACTTCGACTTCGACGGCGAACTCCAGGCTGACGCTGCTCTCGTACCGGAAGTTGGCGAACACAAAGCACCGGGCTCCAAAGTTGCCGGCCATGCTAACGTCCTCATCTTCCCGAACCTCGATGCTGCTAACATCGGTTACAAGATGGTTCAGCGTTTCGCAAATGCAACGGCTCTTGGCCCCTTGGTTCAGGGCTTGGATAAACCTATCCTCGACTTGTCCCGTGGCTGCTCGTCTGAAGACGTTGCTGACGTCGTCGCTGTATGCTGCTCCGATGCCATCACAGCTGACCTCTACAAAAAAGAACGTGCTCAGTAGCAGTAATTGCTGGCTGAATTAAAAAAGGGGCTGTCGCATTAAGCGAACAGCCCCTTTTGTAGTTCGTTTGGCGTGGTCCGTTTGCCGAAAATTCTCGCAGCTGCAAGAAAAATGATATCTGCATACAGCAGATTGTTAAAAATTTTAAACCTTCACGGCAAACGAGCCACGACCCACGGCAAACGACGTGAACCAAGGGATTGTGCATGATGGCAAAAGCCTTCGTGTGACAATCCCTTTTTGTAGTGAAAGGCGCCCCCTACAGCGATGAACGATGAACGACCAACGACGAACGATCATTTATACCGTACGCGGCGGTTGCCGACGACCATGGTCGGGCTCAGGGTGCGGTAGACCATGTAGGTGAAGAACATGAAGCCGAAGAGGAAGACCAAGGCGTATTCGTCTGTGAGCGGGGCGTCTTTGGTGAAGTACCAGGCACAGGCCAGGGTCAGGATGAGGCTGGCGTACATGGAAATGGTGACGCACCACGTCCGCTGGCCGCGGTCGCGCATCTTATAGAAATCGTGGAATTTGACGTACATGGCGATGGTCCAGGTGACGAGGACGACAGCCAGTACGATGGGGACGATCAAGGGAAGGGGCAGATATGAGGATACGAGAACGAGGAGCATAAGGGCAAAGGTGCTGAGGAAAATCCCTTCCTGGCGTTTCAAATCCCGGCTGGAATCATCAGGGACAGCCGGGCGGTTACGACGAGACATGAGTCATCATCCTTTCTATAGCATTATGTCTCATTATAGCATAGGTTGACTTTCTTTCAACATTATGATAGCGTGAGGAGGTAAGGGCCGCCGTACAAAGGTGTTCGTCATTAACGATGGGACCTTTACTCTCTTTGTTTGATGTTTGACGTTTGATGTTTGGGAATACGGTTTTTTAATTTAAAACCATTTACATCAAACATCAAACTTTTAACTTCAAACGTAAAAGGATGTGTAAGTATGCATGCAGTAAAGACATATGATGTCATTATCATCGGGGCTGGTCCGGCCGGTATTTTTACGGCCCTGGAACTGGCCGATAAAGGATTTAAGATTCTCATGGTCGAAAAGGGGCAGGACATACGGGAGCGCATTGCGACGAGCCTGAACAAGAAGGCCCTGCCCAAAGACCGGATGCGCAATGTCGTCTGTGGCTGGGGTGGTGCCGGTGCCTTCAGTGACGGAAAATTGACGCTGACGACGGAATACGGCGGCAACCTCGACGACTACATGTCCAAGGCCGACCTCATGGACAAGATTCGTTACGTCGATGACGTCTACTGCCGTTTCGGCGGTGCCGGCCGTAAAGTCTATGGCGATGAAAACAAAGACCGCATCCGCGACATCAAGCGAAAAGCTGCCGCAGCGGACCTGCGTTTCATCCCGGCCCGTATCCGCCATCTCGGGACCGACGTCAACGCTCAGATCCTGACTAACATGCGCGATTTCCTGGAAGGGAAAGTCGACATCATGGCCGATACGGCTGTAGACCATATCGTGGAAGAGAAAGGCGAAATCAAAGGCGTCCTCATCGATGACCAGTTCTATGCCTGCCGTTATCTGGTCAGTGCTCCCGGCCGGGAAGGGTCGGAATGGTTTGTCCATGAAGTCGAAAAGATGGGCCTCAAACTGACGTCCAATGCCGTCGACATCGGCGTCCGCGTAGAAATGCCGGCAGAAGTCCTGGAAACGATTACCGACGTCGTCTATGAATCGAAGCTCATCTATTTCAGCAAATCCTTTGACGACCGGATCCGCACGTTCTGCATGAATCCCTATGGCTTCGTCGTCGAAGAGAATAACGATGGCCTGCTCACGGTCAACGGCCACAGTTATGCCCACAAGAAGAGTGAAAATACGAACTTCGCCATCCTCGTCTCCAAGAAGTTCACGGAACCCTTCCATGAACCGATTAAATACGGGAAGTACATCGCCAATCTGGCCAACATCCTCGGCGGCGGCGTCATCGTCCAGCGCCTGGGCGACTTCCTCGATGGCCGCCGGTCGACGCCAGAACGGATCCAGCGGGGCCTCGTCCGGCCGACCATGCCCGATGCGACACCAGGTGATTTATCGCTGGTCCTGCCGTACCGCCATATGCTGGACATCAAGGAAATGCTGGAAGCCCTCGATGCCGTCGCTCCTGGGGCCAACTCGCGCCATACCTTGTTGTACGGCGTAGAAGCCAAGTTCTATTCCAACCGCCTGGAATTGAGCCACGTCCTGGAAACGAAGATTCCCAATTTCTTTGCCATCGGCGACGGCGCCGGCATCACCCGCGGCCTGGTACAGGCGTCGGCAGCAGGTGTAACTGTCGGTCAGGAAATTTTGCGGCGGGAAGAAACGTAATCTGTCATTCTTTGAACCGGTATCCGGCACCCCAGACGGTCTCGATGTAGATCGGCTTGGCCGGGTCCGGTTCTATTTTTTCGCGGATGCGGTTGATGTGGACCATGACCGTCGCCGTATCGCCTTCGGCGTCGAGGCCCCAGACGCGTTCGAACAGGCGGTCCCGGCTGAAGACCAGGCCGGGATGCTTGGCCAGAAAGACGAGGAGCTCAAATTCGCGGTTGGTCAGGGAGATTTCCTGGCCTTTGACGTAGACCCGGTGTTTGTCGACGTAGATTTCCAGGTCGCCGCTGCGGAGGACTTCGCCGTCGGCCGCTTTCTGCTGGGCCTTTCCCGTCAGCCGTTCGTAGCGCGTGATGTGAGCCTTGACGCGGGCGACGAGCTCTGTCGGGCTGAAGGGCTTGATGATGTAGTCATCGGCACCGAGGCCGAGGCCGCGTATCTTGTCCATGTCTTCCCTTTTCGCCGATACCATCAGGATGGGGACTTCCTTTTCTTCACGGATGCGGCGGCAGATATGGAAGCCGTCGATGCCGGGCAGCATGATATCCAGCAGAATGAGGTCGAAATCCTCCTGTAAAGCCCGTTCCAGCCCTTTCGTCCCGTCCGTTTCGATGACGCTTTCGATGGCGCTGGCTTCGAGAAAATCCCGTTCCAGTTCAGCAATTTCTATATTATCTTCAATGATCAAGATGCGTTTCATGATAGGCCTCCTCTATTTGTGGCAAGGTGATGACGACCGTCAGGCCCCCGCCTGGCGTTTCTTCTGCATGAATCTGGCCGTGCAGGGTCGTAATGATTTGTTTGACAATGGCCAGACCCAGGCCGCTGCCTTTTTTGACATCCGTCCTGGCAGCATCGGTCCGGTAAAAACTGTCGAATAGGCGGGGCAGGTCGGCTGCCGGGACACCGGGCCCGTCGTCGGCAACGGTCAGGACGACGGACTGCCCTGTTTCGGCCAGGCGCAGGTCCAGGTTCACTGTAGGGCACTGCTTGTATTTCAATGCATTCTCCAGCAGATTGTCCAGGACCCGCTGGAACTGCATCCTGTCGATGGCTGTCCGGGCCGGTCCGGATGGCGGCGTGTAATGCAGGATGAGGCCCCGCTCGGCCAGGCGGGCTGTATTTTCAGCGGTGAAGTCGGCGAAATAATCGCGCAGTGAAACGGGTTCCATGGTAAAGGAAACCTGGCCTAAGTCGAGCTTGGAAAAGAGAAACAGCCTGTCGACGAGTTTTTCCAGGGTGCAGGCGTTCTGGTAGATGAGTTCGACATAATGATGGCGCTTTTCGGCGGTTTTGGCGATGCCGACCAGTATCCCGCTGGCATAGCCTTTGAGCAGGGTCAGCGGCGTCGACAGGTCATGGGAAATGCCGGCGATGAGTTCCTTGCGGTTCTGCTCATACTTTTCCTGGGCCAGGCGGGCCGAGCGCAGCTGGCGGCGCATGTGGTCGAAGGCTTCGCAGGTCCGGCCGAGCTCATCGCGCGATGACAGGGTGAGTTCATAGTCGAGGTTGCCTTTTTCGATTTCGGCTGCCGCCGTCCGCAGTGCTGCCAAAGGCGTCAGTATCTGACGGGACAGGACGCGGGACACGATGAGGCCACAGGCAATGATGATGGCACTGGCTGTGCCGACGATGAAGAGGAGCAGGGTCTGGATGACGCTTTTGGCCATGCCTTCACGGATGCCGCTCTTGGCGATGAACGGCGTGTTGCCGGCAGCGATGACCGTCGTCCCGCTGTGGGGGGACGTATAGCGGAAGAAGAAGCCGTCGCCGTCCCAGGTCATGACCGTCTGCTGGCCATGGGCCTTCCACAAGACCCGGTCGGCCAGGCTGCGGAAGTCGATGCCCGGCGTGACATAAGCGACCTGGTCGTTGCGGACGATGGCCGTGGCAATGCCCAGCTCCTCCAGGACCTGGCAGTCTTCACGCATATCCTTGACCTTTAACGGCCCGGGCCGTTCGGCTTTGACGCGCAGGGAACTGACCGTATATTGGATGGACAGGGCCGGCCCTTTTTCCGGCCACAACGTCGTCAAGTCATTGTGGGGCGAAGAGAAACGGAGACCCGAGATGAGCAGGAAACCCAGGACCGTCAAGATGGCGATGGGAACAAAGACCATCGTGAAATTGGCAACGAGCAGGCGGTGCCGCAGTGAAATGTCACGTATACGCAGCATAAGCAGGACATCCTTTCATAGTGATAGTTTTATTATAGAGTGATTCGTGGCTAGTGGCTAGTAGTTCGTGGCCCGTGGTTAAATTTAAAACCATCCGCTAACCACTAACTGCTAGCCCCTAACCACTTAAAAGGGCTTGTCGCACGTGCGACAAGCCCTTTTGAAAGGAGGCCTATTCTTCTATTTCTGTATGGATGACGGAGCCGTTGGTGGCGTCTACTAAGACGTCGTAGCGGACGGAACCCGATGTGACGCGGACTTTATACATGGGGTGGAAAGCGCGTTGCGGTATAGCGCCCTGCGGCGGCTGGCCTTTCATGTCAGGCTGGCCCTGGGGCGGTGCCATGGGGGGGACGCCTTGTGTATCGGCCTGTCCATTCGGAGCGGCTTTGGCCGTAGCCCCGGCAGCGGCATCGGTTTTTTCTTCACCCGGACGGCCGGGCTTCATGCCTTCCGGTCCCTGCGGGCGTCCTGCTTCATGGTCTTTGCGGTCTCTCTCTTTTACTTTGTCTTTGCGGTCGCCTTTGCGGCCGTCTTTAGGACCGTGCTTGGCGCTATTCATATCGAAGAGGGCCACTTCTTTGAAATCCAGGTCGCTTTCGTCCTTGCCGATGGCCTGGGCTGCGGCGGCACAGGCTTGGTCTTCGCTGATGAGGGAGACGTTGCGTTGTTCGGCCTGGGCTTTGGTCATCTGGGCCATGGCTTCGACCCGTTCGGCGTGACGGGCTGTGTGCTGGCGGTACAGGTAGTAGTGGCCGCCTGCCGTCGCCAGTACGCAGACGACGCAGAAAGCAGCGGCGATTTTGGCATTGCGGGCCGTGCAGACTTTATGTTTGATCGAAATGAGTGTATCTTGCCATTTTTCCTGGGTCATGATAAATTCCTCCTGTCTTCAATCACTGATTCTTGACTACGAAGACAGTATAAGGGATAAATCTAAAATCGAGCTAAACCAGGCCGTAAGAATTACATAAATGTTGTATAATGAGTTTGTAGTTTGTAGTTTGTAGTTTGTAGTTTGTAGTTTGTAGTTTGTAGTTTGCAGGCTGTAGGGGCGCCCATGTGGGGCGCCCGCCGAGTCCGCCATGTTTTATATAATAGAGAGTGAGGTATCGATCATGAACGATGAACGTTTGAAATTGACTCAAATGGCGTCCTGCTCCGGTTGAGGCGCTAAGTTAGGGCCAGGGACACTGGCTCAATTGTTGGACGGGCTTCCAACACATAAAGATGACCGCCTCCTCGTTGGCTATGATAAGAGCGACGACGCGTCGGTCTACCAGGTGAGCGATGATCTGGCTGTCGTCCAAACGGTCGATTTCTTTCCGCCTATCGTCGACGATCCTTATTTATTCGGTCAGATTGCAGCGGCCAATGCCCTGAGCGACGTCTACGCCATGGGGGCCGAGGCGAAACTGGCCATGAACATCATGTGCGTCAATTTGTCCATGGGCCGCGAAGCCATCCGGGCTATCCTCGAAGGGGGATACCAAAAGGCCTATGAAGGCGGGGTCATCATCACCGGCGGCCATACCATCGAAGATAAGGAGCCGAAGTACGGCCTGTCCGTGACCGGTTTCGTTCATCCGCAGAAATTATTGCGCAATTCGTCGGCCCGGTCTGGCGACGTCCTCATCCTGACCAAGCCCTTAGGCGTGGGTATCTTGATGACAGCTGCCCAGGGCGATTTCGTCGAAGCGCCGCTCCTGCAGCAGCTCTATGACCAGATGGCCCAGCTCAATAAGACGGCCCGGGACATCATGGTCCGCTATGACGTCCACAGCTGTACCGATGTGACCGGCTTCGGCCTGCTCGGCCATGCCTGCGAGATGGCCGATGGCAGCGGCACGACGATCCATTTTCAGAAAGATGCCATTCCCTACCATAAAGAAGCCTTGGCGATGGCCGCCATGGGCCTGATCCCGGCCGGGGCTTATCGCAATCGCGATTTTGCGGCGGGACGCGTCAAGGCAGAGGATATGGACAAGCGTTTCATGGACGTCCTCTATGACCCGCAGACTTCAGGCGGCCTGCTCATTTCCGTCGCTGAAAAGGACGCACCGGCCCTGGAAAAAGCCTTGAACGGTGCCATTCCCTGTGCGGCCGTCGTCGGCTGCGTGACGGAACGGGACAAATGGGCCATCGTCATTGAATAAAACTTATAAAAACGGCTACCTTCGACGCCATAGATAGTGTATAATAAAACTGGTGAGTTTTTTTACCGTACTCATGTCAACTACAAAGGAGAGATCAACTGTGATTGAACGCTATACGAAACCGGAAATGGGTCATATTTGGACAGAACACAATGAATGGGATACGATGAAACAGGTCGAAATCCTGGCCAGTGAAGCACAGGCCGAACTGGGCAACATCCCCAAGGAAGCGGCTAAAGAAATTCGCGAAAAAGCTGCTTTTTCTGTCGACCGTATCCATGAAATCGAAGCGGAAACACACCATGATATTGCGGCTTTCGTCTCGACGCTTTCGGAAAACATCGGTGAAGCCGGCAAATATGTACACCTCGGCCTGACTTCGACAGACGTCAAAGATACGGCTCTTGGCTACATGCTCAAACAGGCTTCGGATATCCTCATCAAGGACTTGGAAAACTTCCATGCCGTATTGCGCCGCCGTGCCGTTGAATTTAAGTACACGCCGTGCATCGGCCGTACTCATGGCATCCACGCCGAAGCCACGACGTTCGGCCTCAAGCTGTGCAACTGGATGGCTGAAATCGAACGCGACATCGACCGCATGAAACATGCTAAGGAAACGATTTCCGTCGGCAAGATTTCCGGTGCTGTCGGTACCTATGCCGACATTGATCCCTTTGTTGAAAAATATGTCTGCGAACACCTCGGCATCGCTCCTTCGCCGATTTCGTCCCAGACCTTGCAGCGTGACCGCCATGCCGAATACGTAACGACCCTGGCTGTCATCGCCAGCTCCATCGATAAAATGGCTACGGAAATCCGTCATCTCCAGCGCACGGAAGTCCGCGAAGCCGAAGAATATTTCAGCCCCAAGCAGAAAGGTTCTTCCATCATGCCTCACAAACGTAATCCTATCACTTGTGAACGCATGTGTGGCTTAGCCCGCGTCATCCGCGGCAATGCCCAGGCAGCCCTGGAAGACGTCGCCCTCTGGCACGAACGCGATATTTCCCATTCGTCTGTCGAACGCGTCATCCTGCCGGACAGCACGATCGCCCTGGATTACATGCTCCAGACCTTCACCCGCGTCATCGACAAGCTCCTGGTCTATCCGGACAAGATGATGAAAGACCTCAACCTCACAGGCGGCCTCATCTACAGCCCGATCATCCTCAACACACTCGTTGAAAAGGGCGCTGTCCGCGAACAGGCTTACCGCTGGGTACAGCGCAATGCCATGAAACGCTGGCTCGAAGGGGAAGACTTCCTGGAAAACCTGAAGAAAGACGAAGACGTCACGAAATACATGACGGCAGAAGAAATCGAAGGCTGCTTCGATGTCAAGAAGATGCTCAGCCACGTCGACACCATCTTCGCACGTTTCGGAATTTAAGTAAATGTTTGACGTTTGAAGTTTGACGTCGCATCAAACATCAAACATTCAACATCAAACTCATGAAGAGCTGTTGCATCCTATGTGACGGCTCTTTTTTATTGATAATAACCCCAAAAGGAGGTGCCCTTATGTATTATTTCGATAATGCGGCGACGACGGCGCAGAAGCCGGATTGTGTTGCCAAGGCTGTTTACCAGGTCCTGTCTTCAGGGTCTGTCGGCAACCCGTCCCGCGGGGCCCACGGATATGCCCTCAAGGCCTATGGCCTCGTCTTGCAGGCCAAGGACGACGTGAAGGCCTTGTTTCGCTGCGGGCCGGAATACGACGTCGCTTTCACGCACAACTCGACGGCGGCTTTGAACATGGTCCTCAAAGGACTCATCCGCCCGGGCGATGGCGTCTTGACGACGTCGTGGGAGCACAATGCCGTCTTGCGGCCGTTGTATCAGCTGGAAAAAGAAGGCGTATCCCTGGCTTTCATCGGCAGCGACCAGCCCAGCGGGGCCTTGCAGTACGATACGATGGAAGCCCTGCTGACGCCGCAGACAAAATGGTTCGTCTGCAACCACGCTTCCAATGTCACCGGCAATGTCCTCGATTTGCCCCGCATCAAGGCCTTTTGCCGGCGCCACCATCTGGGACTCATCATCGATGTGTCCCAGACGGCCGGTGCCATTGACGTCGACTTGTCCGACGGCATCGTGACGGCGGCCTGTTTTACGGGCCACAAGTCGCTGTATGGTCCCGGCGGGACGGGAGGCATTGTCATCCGCCGCGATGCCGTCGTGACGCCGTACATCACCGGCGGCGACGGCGTCCATTCCTTTGAACGGGAACAGCCAGGGGCTATCCCTGGCGTCTTTGAAGCGGGGACGGCCAATGTCGCCGGCATTGCCGGTCTCGATGCCGGGATTCGATATATCCTGGACAAAGGCGTCGCCGCTGCCGCCGTACATCAGCAGGAGCTGGCCCGGATTTTCGTCCCCGCCGTCCAGGCGATTTCCGGTATCCGCCTGTATGGCGATTTTTCCGGCCCCCGCGTCGGCGTCTACAGCCTCAATGTGGGCGAGGCAGAATCGGCTGTCGTCAGCGACGTCCTCTGGCAGACGTACCACATGGCGACGCGTCCGGCCTACCATTGTGCGCCCCTCATCCACCGTTCCCTGGGGACGGCCGTCCAGGGAACGGTGCGCTTTTCCTTTTCCCAATTCACGACGGAAGAAGATGTCCGGGCCGCTGTGCAGGCCTTGCAGGACATTTCAGAGCTGTAAGCTTTTTTCGCAATTTGCCGGGAAAACTTGACTGCTTTGGTATAGTAATATATAATGGAATTAGTCATAAAAGGCAAATAGTCAAAAGGAAAGGTGGAATCTCTTATGGAATATAAATTCACAGCCGATAATTTTCAGCAGGAAGTCTTGAACAGCAGTCAGCCGGTCATGGTCGACTTTTTCGCTAACTGGTGCGGCCCTTGCCAGATGATGGGACCGGTCATCGCCAACTTGGCCGAAGAATATGCCGGCAAAATCAAGATCGGCAAGATCAATGTCGACGAAAATCCGGGCGTAGCCCAAGCCTATGAAGTAGCGACGATTCCGAACCTGGTCTTCTTCAAAGACGGGAAAGTGGTCAACCGCATCATCGGCGTCGTTCCGGATAATGTATTGAAAGAAAAGTTAGACGCTTTGCTCAGATAAGGAGCGGCGCCGGAGGAGGATTCTCATGAAAAATTATTCCTATACGACACAGGGAACCTGTGCCCGTCAGATTACCTTCAGCCTGGAAGATGGCAAATTGCATAACGTCCATTTCGCAGGCGGCTGTCCCGGCAATACCCTGGCCCTGAGCAAATTGCTGGAAGATACCGATGCGGCCCGGGCTGTGAAGCTCTTGAAAGGGAATCCCTGTGGCGATCGCGGGACCTCCTGCGCCGATCAGCTGGCCATCGCCGTAGAACAGGCCCTGAAACAGGGCGCCTGATGGCTGGGGAAACGTATGGCATCGCCCTGGTCCCGTCGACGCGGCAGGCCATGGAAGGTGAAGCGCTTGCCAAAGCCGCCGGACTAGCCGTGCGCATCATTCCGACGCCGGGGAAGCTCGACGCATCGTGCGGTTTTTCCCTGCGCTATGAACTGGCTGATGAAGCGGCCCTGACAGCCCTCCTCGATGAGAAGGGGCTGGCATGGGCCGCTTTATATCATGCCTGCCGCCGGGGGCTGCGCGTCACCTATACTAAATGTAAAGAGGGATGATAAGATGGCCAGACATATCGTTATCGGCACAGCCGGTCATGTCGATCATGGCAAGACGACGCTGGTCCGTGCCTTGACCGGAATCGAGACGGATACGACAGCCGAAGAAAAGAAACGGGGATTGACGATCAACCTGGGCTTTGCCTGGCTCGACCTGCCAGATGGTACGCGGGCCGGTATCGTCGATGTACCCGGTCATGAAAAGTTCATCAAGAATATGGTCGCCGGCCTGCCGGGCCTCAATCTGGTCCTGCTCGTCGTCGATGCCAACGAAGGGGTCATGCCGCAGACGAAAGAACATCTCGACATCTTGACCCTTCTTGGCGTACATCGATTCATCATCGTCGTCACTAAAGCCGATACCGTCGATGAAACCCTGCTCGGCCTGGCCCTGCAGGATATCCGCCAGAACCTGGCCGATACGGCAGCGGAAGACGCGCCTATCGTCGTCACTGATGCCATCAGCGGCCGTGGGCTGACAGAACTGGTCGCTGAAATCCAGGAAATGGCCGCGTCTTTACCCGGCGAGACAGCCCAGGGGACAGGGCGCCTCAATGTGGACCGGTCTTTTTCCATCAAGGGCTTCGGGACGATTGTCACGGGTACTCTCATCGACGGTCCCATGACTAATGGTAGTGAGGTCTGGCTCTATCCTGGCGGCCGTCGCCTGCGTATCCGCAACATGCAGGTCCATGATCGGGATGTATGGCAGGCAGAGCCGCCGCAGCGGACGGCCTTGAACCTGGCGGGCATTTCCAGCGGAGCCATCCATCGCGGCGATGTCCTCTGTACGGCAGCGGATTTTGCTGCGACGCGGATGATCGATGCCAAAGTGACCTGTCTGGCCGATGCAGAGCCACTCTTTTTATGGCAGCGCATGCGCCTCCTCGTAGGGACGCGGGAAGTCATGGCCCGTATCGTGCCCTTAGGGGCCGAACAGATTGCGCCTGGGACCGATGGCTTTTTACAGCTGCGCCTGGAAGCGGATGAAATCTATGTAAAGGCCGGGGACCGCTTCATTTTGCGGACTTTTTCGCCTATGCATACCGTAGCCGGCGGGGAAATCCTCGACGCCCATCCTAAAAAACACCGCCGCTTCAAGGACGATGTTGTGACCAGCCTGGAAGCCCGCGATGCCGGTCTTATCGATGACGTCGTCGCCGGGTTCCTGCGCCTGCGCCAGGTCCCCTTTACACAGGCCGGCGTCATTGCCGGAGCGGTGGACCTGCCTTTGGATAAGGTGGAAATCGCTTTGGACCATTTACGCCAAGCCGGGATAGTCCGCCGGACCCGTCAAGGCTATATCCATCGTGACGTCTATAAGGCCTGGCAGGCCAAGGCCTTGCAAGTCCTCTTGGCCTATCATAAGGAGAAACCGTTACAGCCGGGGATTCCCCAGCCGGTCTTCCGGAGCCGCCTGGGTCTCGATGAAAATGACGGGACGGCCTTGCTGCGGCTGTTGACGGCTGGCGGCGTCTGCCGCTTATCCCGACAATGCGTGGCGGCAAAACAATTCCGAATTACTTTTTCCCCGTCCCAGCGGAAATTGCAGTCGGCTATTGAAAAGAAGCTGGACCACAGCGGCTATGTACCGGTCCCTGTACGGGAAATCCTGGCGCTGGGCAAGGAAGCGCCTGCTGTTGCCGACGCCCTGAGTGGCAAGAGCCTCGTCTTTTTATCGAAAGATTTCGTCTTGTCCAAGCGGTTCCTGACGGAAGCTGCCCGAAAGGCCTGCCAGTCTTTGCAGACCGGGAATCTCCTGACTTTGGGTGATTTCCGCGATGCCCTGGCCATCAGCCGCAGCCAGGCCCTGCTCATCCTGGAGTATATGGACCGATGCGGAATCACCTGCCGCGTCCGTGACGGGCGCCTGGCCGGACCGCAGGCTCGGAGATATGAAGGGAAAGGGGAATCTGACCATGGATGAAACACGGCAGCAGCTGCTGCGTCAGCTGCCGGATGTAGATCATTTATTGCAGCGGCCGGCCTTACAGATCTGGCAGGAACGGAAGTCTCGTCAGGCCGTCCGCAATGCCGTCCGGGCTGAGCTGGATAAACGGCGCCAGGCCATCTTGACCGGCCAGTGGGACCAGCCGTTTTCCGGCGAAGTCTTCGACCAGGCTGTCGTTTCCCGCCTGCAGGCTGAAGGACGGGGCCATCTGCGCCGGGTCATCAATGCGACGGGGACCATTCTGCATACGAACCTCGGGCGGTCTGTCTTCAGCCCGGAATTGGCCCGGCACATTGGCGAACTGGCCTGCCACTACAGTAACTTGGAATATGACCTGGCTTCGGGCAGGCGGGGGTCGCGGTACGACCATGTCCGGGGGCTCCTCTGTGACCTGACCGGCGCTGAAGATGCCCTGGTCGTCAATAACAATGCCGCTGCCGTCCTCTTGACTTTGTCCAGCCTCGCTGCGGGGAAGGAAGTCATCATCTCGCGGGGGGAACTCGTTGAAATCGGCGGGTCTTTCCGCATCCCCGACGTCATCGAGCAAAGTGGTGGCCGTATCCGTGAAGTCGGGACGACCAATAAGACCCACTTGGCCGACTACCAACGGGCCCTTGGCGAGGATACGGCGGCCCTCATGAAAGTCCACACCAGTAATTACCGTATCATCGGTTTTACGGAAAGCGTCTCGCCGGCAGCCTTGGCCGGACTGGCCCATGACCACGGCCTGCCCTGTCTCTACGATGCCGGCAGCGGCTTATTCGTGGACTTAGAAACCTTTGGCCTGCCTCATGAACCGACAGTTGGCGAAGTCCTGGCGGCTGGCTGTGACGTCGTGACCTTTAGCGGCGACAAGCTCCTGGGCGGCCCTCAGGCGGGTATCATCGTTGGTAAATCAGCCTATCTGGATGCCATGAAACACCATCCCTTACTGCGGGCCCTGCGCGTCGATAAGATGACCCTGGCCGGTTTAGAAGGGACGCTCCAGTCCTATCGCGACGGTACGGCGGCCCGTCAGATCCCGACCCTGCGCTGCCTGGCCCAGACAGAGGACGAGATAAAGGAACGGGCGGAACGGCTGTTACAATTCCTGCATACCGATGACCTGCCGGCCTGTGTCTCATTGCGTCCGATAGACGACTGCATCGGCGGCGGTGCCTGCCCGGATGTCGTCCTGCCGGGCTGGGCCCTGGCCATAGAAGCCGATGGCATGACCCCGGAAGAAATGGAACGCCGCCTGCGTCACGCCGACCTGCCCGTCATCGTCCGCGTCCAGTACAACGCCGTCGTTTTGTCCCTGCGCACCCTCGGCGATGACGAACTCCAGGACGCCTCTCGTATCGTGCGGGAAGCGTTGGGAGTTTAACCTGATTCTGCAAGAAGTCTCCCGCCTCTTTAGGCGGTGAGATGAATTGCAGGTTTTTCTGAGGGCTCGATGCCATCAGAAAAA
>OCTW011557605.1_pt1 | contig 15336 bp, 10 predicted proteins | sample 1539671 | NCBI WGS metagenome assembly OCTW01 (sample SAMN02144230, study PRJEB22623) | gut metagenome | biome: sheep rumen | host: Ovis aries | place: New Zealand
CATCATCCCCACCCAGAACATCCTCCTTTCCCTCTGGGGCGATGACGACTTCTTCAACGCCCGCAGCCTCCAGGTCCTCATCACCCGCCTGCGCCGTGCCCTCTCCAAAGACCCACGCATCCGCATCGTCAACGTCCGCGGCACCGGCTACAAGCTGATCGCAGAATAAACTCAGCGAGGGAGTCCGTACACCTTCACATCCATCGCCTTCCCGCCCTTCACCACAGCCCCGGCCCTGGTCTCCTCCAGCAGGAACCCATTCTTCTCCAGCACCACTTGAACCCGCTCAGACCGAGCGGGTTTCTTTTTTTTTGTCCCACTTTTTCGGAAATTAAACTCCATTTTAATGCCCTCTAATGCCTTTTTCGATTCTCGACTTGGACGGAAAAAATAGAGATTTTTACGTCAGAATAAAGTGGGGCGGAAATTGGGACGGAGCGAATAAAAGTGTCATTTCCGGCTCGCTTGTATTCAGTCATTCACTTTTTCAGTGATTAAGTGAGAGATGTTATGAACATCGGCCCCTCAGGGTGGTGAGAGGCCGATAGAAATGTTCCGCCAAAATTGTTCAAAAAATCAAAGTTTGGCAGAAGATTCCGACGTCCTATTTTCTTTTACTTTGCTAATAGTCAATGTAATAGTTTATCCGTTCAGCGCTTTTTCCATCGCGTCCATGGCGTCGGTCTTGGCTTTTTCGGTGAAGTCGATGTAAGGCTTCTTGGATTTGCAGTCGGCATGGCCGGTGAATTTCATGACGACCTGGGGGGGCGATGCCGATGATAGGGCTCACATTTTCCCAGGATTTTCCTTCGAAGCATACACTTTTCTTCTTAAATATACGGCCAGATTATACACTTTTCCTTTCACGAGCACAGAAAAGTAGTAAGAAAATCGGGAAAAAGTAGTAAGAAAACGATGAAAAGTAGTAAGAAAATTCTCATCCTGATGGGGAGAAACAGCAATATCAACGACAAAAGTAGAAAAATAAAGAATGCGCTATGCTAGTAGGTACAACACCCTGGCATAGCGCATTCCTTTTTGCGATTTAAGTTCCTTAGTCTTTCTTCTTCTTTGCCATGCGCCAAACAACTATCGTACAAACAACTGACAGAATGGCTGCACCTAACCAGAACCAGGAGACCACAGAGAAGTCATAAGAAGCGGCACCTTCCCCCGCTACTTTACCACTCTGGATAGTGATACCACTTACAAGATCCTGAATGCCGGCACCGACATAGCTGGCAATTCCGACAACGCCCAGTGCGGCGCCTGATGCCTTTTTGGACACGATGTCAACAGCCATAAGTCCGCCCAGAAAGCAAATCAATGCTCCGATAGCCAGGCCGAAGATAATCATACTGGCAATGATGCTAATCTGGTTGGATGGCCCGAAAAGGAACAACCCGAGACCCAGAATATTCATCAAACCAAAAATGACTGCCGGAAGGTTTCTTTTTCCTCCAAAGAATTTATCTGATATCCATCCGGATGAAATAGTTCCAAGAATTCCACATACGGAGCTGATGGAAATAATGGAACTGGCCTCAACTATTGAATAGCCTTTCTGTGCCTCAAGATAAAAAATGCCCCAGCTGTTGACTGCATAACGGGAGATATACATAAAGGCACTCGCAAGAGCAAGTATCCAAACTGCCGGATTCTTCAGAACCGCTTTTTGCAAGTCTCCAACCGATTTCCCGTCCTCTTCTTTCTTTTGGGCAGCGGTCATGTCACCTTTATAATCGGCAATTGAGGGTAGTCCACAACTCTGAGGCGTATCGCGCATGAAAATGGCCACAATCGCAAAACCAATCAAGGCCAGAATCGCCGCACCTCTGAAGCCCCATTGCCAGCCCATCCGGGCCACGATAGCGGAGGTTACGATAAAGGTAATTGCTTCGCCGATATTATGGCTGGAAGACCATAATCCGTAGAAGGTGCCTCGTTCCTTATTACCGAACCATCGTGACATGGAGACAACACAAGGTGCAGCACCCATAGCTTGTGCCCAGCCATTAATGGCCCAAAGAACAACAAACACGGCAAATGAGGTAGTAAAGCCCAATATCAGATTGATAAGCGCCGTAATCAGAAGGCCGATGGACATGAATCGACGGACATTACTTCTGTCAGCCAGGAATCCGTTGACGAATTTGCCTATGGCATAGGTAATGAAAAGCCCCGAACCGATAATGCCCAACTCTGTTTCTGAAAGGACGCCGGCATCGACAATCGGCTTCTTGATTACGTTGAGGCTTAAACGACAGACGTAATATAAGCCATATCCAAGCGTAGCGGACAGAAATACCTGCCACCTCAGTCTCTTGTATTTGCTGTCGATTTCTTTCTGGTCCGTCAGCGGTTCTACCGGCGAAGAAACCGAAAAAAACTGCTTTAGATTCATGAGCTTATTCGTGAAGTTTTCTGGATTTCAAGTATTTTAAAAGCATCTCTGAACGATCTGTCTGGATTATTCGAGCGCCCAGGGTGTCAATCAGGAAACCGAAGGCTGCGTCGGGGTTTTCCAGGGCCAGGTCGTCATCGTGACCTCCGCAAAGTGTATCCCAAAGTGTGTTGTACCAGATAAGGGCTTTGCCGCTTAATGCGCTGCGCAGTTCCTTTGGATATGCCACTTCGTTATCGGTCTGATAGACCAGCTCATAGGCGCAGGGCTTAAGCTCCGTCATAAAGCCATCCATCAATTCGCGTGCATTGTCTTTATAGAGGTTCACAACCGGCATATACAGAATCTGGTCCAGGTATTTACCATAGAGGTCCAGCACCTCGCTGGCAGGTTTGCTGCCTTTCATGATGATCTGCTTGGTGGTTCCGGTCTTTTCCAATACGGGGACAACCAGGTCGAAATACCTGTCGGCCTTGTCCAGATTGACAAGAACCTTCCCTTTTGCCGCCAGTAGGGCCTCTTCCAGGGTAGGAACGCTATGTTTGGTCCGGATGGCACAACCGTTCTTCAGATTCAAAGTCTTAATTGAGTCCAGAGGCCAGTCCCGAACGTTGCCTTTGCCTGTTGTGGTACGGTTAAGAGTACCGTCGTGCATGACGATAAGGACGCTGTCTTTGGTGAGCTGGAGGTCCAGTTCCACCACATCTACACCCACGGCAATGGAATGCTCAATGGCCGCTATAGAGTTTTCGGGAGCATAGCGCCAGTCTCCGCGATGCGCCACGACAATAACCTGGCTGGTGTCTCCCTGAAGAATCCGCTCACGAAGGATTTCTGCCCTTGTTCTGTTATCAACAGGCTTTTGTGAGCAGGATAGGACCGTGACCAGGCTCAATAGGATGAATACGATTCTTTTCATTGGTCAAATTAATTCAGTTTTCCGTTCTTCCACACCAACTTTTCACCCCAGAAAGGAACATACGTCTTGTCGCAATTCAGTTTAGATGCTCGTTCCAGAGCCAGCTCAAAAGACCAGCGTGAGTCGGAAATATCCTTGTGAGACAGTTCCAGAACGTGGGACAGGAGGACATAATCGGGTGTAAACACCTGGCCGATGACCTGATTCTCGGTCAAGGCATTAGGCGCATACCTCGGGATGTAAACATTGATAGGTTTAGTCACGTCAAATTCCGAGGCAATGAAATTGGAATCACCAGAGTGCATCAGGACCAGTCCACCGGCATTTGACCCACAGTCTATCTGAAACACCGTTACGGGAACGTTGTTGGTTCCGTTATTGTGTTTGGTAATGAACGTGTGGAGTTTACAACCGGCCAACTCGTAGTCTTTGGCGACCTCTGATGTGTACGAGTAATTCTTCTCAGGCGTGTAGTAGTTGCTCAACACTGGCTTTCCGGCTTTAAACATGGCATCCTGCAGTGCATCAGACTTGTGATCCTGATGGGTGTGCGTAGAGCAGACAAAATCCAGATAGGGAGCCATCTCTGCAGCCCTATAGTGGTACAGGTCGATGCCGAAATTGGCTGTCGGTGTCTGAATCACATAACCCATGTTGTAGAGTTGCCATATAATAGTTTCTCCAGCAGCCGGATGTCCGCCTTTCAATGCTGCCAGGACTCGGTCAAACGCAGCGTCATAAGCCGAAAGGATAGGATCGTACTTGACGGTGAGTGCGTATTTATTGGCGTCGGAAGCCAACAGGTTCTTGAATGCGGTATTGGTGCATGCGTCGGCCAGTTTCTGAATACCGTCCAAGGTTTCCTTACGCGTTTGGTCTACTGTAAGGGGTGAAGTGGTCGTCCAGAGGGTCTCCAGGAGCTGAACCCCGGCTGGCTTTGTCTCTGTGCCGGGGTTCGGTCCAGGGGTATCACCTCCCGAAGGCTTTCCGCATGACAGTATAAGACATGCGGAAAGCGCTATAAGAAGGGTTCTTAACATTACTTAAGTGAGTTAGTACCTTGGCTGTTCCCGCCACGCATGCACCAAGATGCGGCAGGGCCGACAGTTTCAATGGTGCAAAGGTTACCGGCAACAGTACCATAATAAACACGGGCGTCAGGACCGAAAGTGAAGGCTGACATGACCTGATCGGAATCTTCGTTCGTGAAGGTGCCATCTGCAGCGTTGATCGTCAGTAGCTGACGGGCTGTTCCCATATTGGCCTGAGTTGCAATGTACAGCTTGTTATCGGCAGCAAGTACTAGTCCGGCATAGATTAGGGCTGCGGCGGTGGGAGATTCCCATTTCTTGGAGCCGTCCGGGTTCAGCGCATAGACCTTCTTGCCACCCTTACTGGTGTAATAGATGGTTCCGTCGGGACCGACAATCGGGAAATAGTTGTCGTTGGAGCCCAGGTTGGAAGTCCATTTGATTGCACCGTTGGACATGTTAACCGCACAAACACCGGCCGTGGCTTTCAGAGCGGCATACAGTACGTTGCCATTGATGGCGAATGAACCGCGCTCCGTCACGTTGACGGCGTCTGACTTCCACAGCTGGGTGCCATTCTCGTCGAAAGCCCAGATGCCAGAATTGGTTCCCACATAGATGTTTCCGGAAGCATCCACGGCGACAGCACTGCCAGTACCACCTTCCAGTTCTTTGCTCCAATTAGCCGCACCGGTATTGGGGTTGATGGCATACAAGGTGGCAGGAGAACCATTGGAGACAACGTAGAGTTTATTGTCGGATGTAATGGCCGGGAAGCCCTCTACATTGCCACTTGCCGTGAACTCCCATTTCAACGTTCCATCAGGTTTGATGGCGCGGAAGGTAGCCTCTTGAGCTCCGACGTAGATGGAACCATCGGGGCCGACGACAGGACCGCCACCGTAAGTGGTCTTGGCAATCGGGTATGTCCACTTGATTTCGCCAGTCCAGGTGTCAACAGCAAACATATCGCCCTTGCCATTGGAGGTAGAGATGTAAAGCGTTCCGCCGTCCGGCGAGAATACAGGGTTAGATGCCTTTACATAGCCTTTATAATCACCAGCAGTGAGGGCAACCTTGCTCCATTTGTAACCGGAGATGGTAATCTGGGAAGTCGCGCTTTCTGAAGTGTTGTCGGCATAGGTTACAGTTGCAGTAACGTCGATAGAGCCTTCAGTTGCGAATCCGTGGATGACGGAAAGACCTTCTGCATTACCGCCGTCACCGAATGTCCATGCTACGCTGGCAACCTCGCCGGCCATGAAGTACATGGGGTTGTATTCGAATGTAACCTGCTGGTACTTGATGGCTTCGGTTGCGCTCATGATAATCGGGAGAACGACACCCGGAGTCGCTGACGCGCTGACCGCATCACTGTCTCCGTTGGGGTAGTTGCAAATGAGCGTAAAAGTGTATTCTGTGTCATTGGTGAGACCATTGACCATGTACTGCTCCAGCGATGCATCCGTCAGTTTCTGGGAACCATTCCCAGGGGTCCAGGTGATGCTGTAGCTGGTGAGCCTGTCCGTAACAGGCTTATTCCAACGGAGAAGCACACGCTCGGAACCGGCATTGGCCAGGAATCCCGTCACAGGGAAACGGCTGGTCTTAGGCGTACATTTCGCAGTAACTTTCTGAGACAGGCCTTCTGCATACTTGGCCTGTACATAGAAGGTATAGGCACAGTCGTTTACGAGGTTCTCAATGATTAGTTCTCTCTTGTCGGAAGAGACAGTCTTAGTACCACCTTCCACACCAGATGCATCTGGTGTCCAGGCTACAATGAATGACTCAGGGTCTGGTTTCCCGGCCTGTGTTGTCCACGTCACCGTGGCGCCATTGTCACCAGGCGTGGCAACAACATTCTCTACCTGATAGAGGGAGAATGCCCTTTCCAACTTGGTCTCCTTCTGACAGGCGGCCAGCAGCAGACAAGCGGATAGAATGATCATTATTTTTTTCATCTCTGTATCTATTAATAGTTAGGATTCTGCCATAGCAGCGAGGTGTTGTTGATACGCTCCAGTTCCGTGTTGGGAATAGGATAAACGAACTGATAGGTCTGGATATCGTGTCCTTCAGCAAGTGCGAACTCCTGTGCATAACCCATGCGAACAACATCATACCAGCGATGTCCTTCATAAGGGAATTCCATCTGACGCTCTTTGCAGACAGCGCGACGGAAAGCATCCTGATTAGGAATCGTTGTTATGTCAAGCGGGGTAAGCCCTGCACGGGTGTGAACAGCGTTCAGGGCTTTCATTTGCTCGGAGTTTTGATCACTGGAATAGGAGACATTGTTCAGGGCCTCAGCATACATCAGAAGGACATCGGCATAACGCAGGATAATCTGGTCATTGCCATAGGTCTTGTTCGTTGCATCAATGGCATCGTAGAACTTGTTCATCAGATAGGTGTTGACTCCTTCTACCTTCTTGTAGGCGATCATTGCTTTGCGGGCATCGGCATCATCATACAAGGCATTGAGGATAGGAGTCCGGCCGGAATCGTCACTTAAGTTGGCCACGGAGAACCATGCGCCATGGCCTTCGCCTACGACGGTCTTGTTGAACTTGACGGCAAAGATGATTTCTTTGTTATCCTTATTGTTCACGTCAAAGACGTCGGCAATGTTGCCAAGAAGTTCATAGGTTCCGTCACCGACCATGCCGGAAAGGAGCGTTGCAGCCTCCTGATTCTTGCCGAAAGTAAGATAAACCTTGGCCAGAAGGGCTTTGGCTGCGCCCAGGGTAATCCTGCCCATATCGGCGGCGGCATAAGTGGCCGGAAGCATGTTGTTATTGATGATCTCTTCCAGATCACCGGCGATGAAAGTATACATTTCGGCATCCGAGCTTCTCCCAACCTTTAAGGCTTCTTCGACGGAGACGACTTTTCTGGTGGTAGGAACGCCTCCCCAAATGCGGTACATGTTGAAGTAGGTGAACGCGCGGATGAACATGGCTTCCGCCTTATACTGTTTCTTCAGTTCTGCATCAAAATCGGCCGCGTCAATCCTGTCCAGGACCATATTGCAGCGATACACGCCGTTGTTGAAATTGGCCCAGGCGTCTTCAAGGATGCCATTAGATGCGTTGTCTTTGAACTGATCGATGTCGTAGCGATCCTGCGTACCGGCGGTAGGTGCGGTCAGACGCATGTTGTCACTACGGTACTCGCAAAGCTCGGTATAATAGCTTACTTGCCCCTGAAGTTTTGCGTAGCATCCCTTCACGGCAATATCAAAATCTTTTGCGGATTTGTACATATTGTCAACCGCAACTTCTGTATCCGGAGTAAGTGCAAAGAATTTCTCGCAAGAAGTAACAGCACTGAGCGCCAGAACAGCAAGGAATATAGATATCTTTTTCATTGCTCTTAGAATGTTAAGTTAACACCGGCCATAAAGGTTCTGGCAAGCGGATAGGTTCCATAATCTTCACCGGGGGTCAGAGCGCTGGAACGGTTGCTGACTTCCGGATTGTAACCCGAGTAGTTGGTCCAGGTAAAGAGGTTCTGACAAGAGATGTAGAAACGAAGTTTCGAAATAAATGCTTTCTCCGTCAGTCTTGAAGGAAGGGTGTAACCAAATGCAAGGTTCTGAAGACGCAGGTAAGAACCGTCTTCGATATGCCAGGTAGAGGTGCGGCCATTGTTGCCCTTTTGCTTTCTGTTAGCGCGGTTCGTGAGCCCGTCACCGGGGTTATCGGCACTGACCCAACGGTTTCTGGCTGCGATAGTTCCATTCACATTACCTTCCATGTTGTCCAGATAACGGCGGTTGAGGTTCAGAATTTCATTTCCATACACCCCCTGGAAAGCAATCTGCAGGTCGAAGCCCTTGAAGTCAATGCTCCCGCCGAATCCGTAGGTGAAGTCCGGCATATAGTTACCCACAATGGTGCGGTCCTTGTCCAGATCGATTTCACCGTCACCGTCGATGTCGACAAAGCGGAAGTCACCGGGCTGAGCATTGGCGAAATGAGGATAGGCCTTGAGCTCTTCTTCATTCTTGAAGACGCCGTCAACGGTCATCAGATAGTAAGAACCGATGGGCTTACCAACTTCGGTAATATAATATGCGTGAGCAACACTTCCGCTCTTGATAATAGGCGTATCGTTGGCTCCAAGTGCCTTTACTTCGTTGATGTTCTTGGAGAAGTTTGCACTGAAGGAGTAGCCCAGGCCATTCTCATAAGAATGGGAGGAGCCCAGCTGCAACTCGATACCACGGTTGTTAACTTTACCGATATTCATCAGCGTGGTGGTATAGCCAGTCAGATGAGGAATCGGAACTTCCAAAAGCATATCGGTAGTCATGGAATAGTATCCTTCGGCCGTAAAGGTCAAGTAGCCATTCCAAAGGTTGGCATCGATACCGACGTTGGTCATGCCGGTCTTTTCCCAAGTGAGGTCGGAATTCTCTACACCAGTAGGTTTGTAACCGCTGACCTCTGCACCACCTTTGTTTCCAAGAATGTAATTGTCAGGACTGAGAGTGGCGAGGTGGGTGTAGTTTCCAATCTGGAAGTTACCGGTCTGACCGTAGCTGGCACGGAGTTTCAAGTCATTGAGCCAGCCGCGGGTGGGCTCCATGAAGTTTTCTGCCGATATACGCCATGCGGCGGATACGGACGGGAAGAAGCCCCAGCGGTGATTCTTGCCAAAACGAGAGGATCCATCTGCACGGATGGCAGCAGAGAACATGTATTTGCTCTTGTAGCTATACTGAACACGGGCAAGAACTGATGCAAGTGACCATTCGTCTGTTCCGGAATTACCTTTAGATACAGTACCACCGTTAATCGTCTGGATGTAGTCGTTCGGATAATCGGTAGCCGTTACGTTCATGCTCTTGTCAGTTTCTTTCTGGAGAGACTGCACCAGAACAGCGTTGATAGAATGGTCTTTGATAGTCTTATTGTAGGTGAGCTGATTCTCCCACAGCCAGTTATAATGGAAGGCCGAAGAGGCATAACCGACAGGGTTGGATTTCTTGCCGTAGTTAGCTTTGCCAAGTGTTTCCAGGTCCTCAGACGTGTAACGGTTGTTCGATGCTCCATAATAAGAACCGCCCAGAGACGTCTGGATAGTAAGGCCATCTATGATATCAAAGCTTGCGAACGCACGGCCGGTCATGGCAACACGAGTAATCACATCTTTCTTCAATGTGGCAAGGGCAACCGGATTCAGTATTTCATTGTGTTGGTAGTCGTTTCCGATTCTCCAATAACCATTGCCCAGGAAGTTGAATGTTCCATCCTCGTTGTAAACGGGCCACATAGGGTTATAGGCAAGGGCCGACTGGACAACACCACCATCGCCATAGGCGCCGGATGCGTTTACACGGTTGGACTTGGAATATGAAGGCGCAAAGTTGACGCCGTATTTAAATCGGCCTCTCTTTCCGTCCAGGTTGAAGCGGACAGAGTATTTCTTATAGTCGGAATTAATAATGATACCCTCCTTGGAAAGGACATTCCCAGAAATGAAATAATTAATGGAGTTGGTCTTCCCGGAGAGTGAGAGATTGTGACTGTGCGTATTGGCTCTGCGGAAGATTTCATTCTGCCAGTCGGTATTGGTCAAGCCAGCCTGACCCTCCAGATAAGGGATAATCTCAACGGGATAGTTGGCCCAGGAATCAGAACGGGAACCATTAGGATCTGTGCCGCCGGGGACTGCATCATAATAAGCATTGTCGTGAGCTTCCTTAACAATCTGGGCGTACTCATAAGCGTCCATCATTGGAAGCTTTTTGGAAACGACATCCATGGCATAGTAACCGTCATAACTGACTTTCAGTTTATCGGAGTTACCTTTCTTGGTGGTGATGAGAATAACGCCATTAGAACCTCTGGAACCGTAGATGGCGGCTGAAGACGCATCTTTCAGGACTTCCATGGATTCGATATCGTTGGCATTCAAGTTGGAAAGACCGTCTTCAACAGGAACACCATCAATCACATACAAAGGGTCGTTTCCGGCAGTAGCCGAGCCGATACCACGGACACGCACCATAACGCTGTTGCCTTCAGGATCGCCCCCCGTCTGCATCACGGAGACACCGGGCATCTTACCGACCATTGCCTGACGGAAGTCGGCGATAGGATGATTGGCGATGTCTTCCGCTTTGATGGAGGAAATAGCCGTAGAGACGTCTCTCTTCTTGACAGCGCCGTAACCGATGACTACGACATCGTTCAGGATGGTTGAGTTCTCACTCATGGTCACATTGATTTCTGTCTGATTCCCAACAAGAACTTCAACAGTGTCATAACCAATGCTGGAAAATACGAGCGTTTCTTTTGGAGAAACCTCCAGGGTGAACTCGCCGTCAAGACCGGTGCTGGCACCTCTTGTTGTGCCCTTTACGACTACACCGGCTCCTATGACAGGCAAGCCTGAATCATCGAGGACAACACCGTGAACTTGTTTTTTCGCAGGAGTAGTGTTTGCCTGGGAATTCTTTTCCTTCAGGTAAACCTTTTTTCCCTGGATTTCATAAGCAATAGAAGAGCCCGCAAATAGTTTCTGCAAAGCTGCATCCAACGAGACACCAGACACCTCAAAGGTTACGAGCTGATCCGGATTAACGGCCGGACGGGAGTGTACGAATGTATACCCCGTCTGGGACGAAATCTGGTCAAGTACCGTCTCCAAGCGTACCTGGTTAGCCTTGATTGTCACGTTCTGGGCAACCGCTGAAATGGCGATAACCAGCATGGCAATCACAGTTACCATTTTCTTGAATGATTTCATAGACTTGATTTGTTAATAATTATTGGTTTAGTATGTATGCTCTTATACATACTAAAGACACCGTTCAACCGAAAATATGTTAGTGTCTCCTTGAAATTTTCCGTTTTTTTCAGTAGGTTTGTGCCTGCTAAACAGTCTCCGATGGAGAAACACCTTTCATATTCAAACTTGGACGACAAAGATTTAATGGCATTGATTGCAGATGGCGACCGTGATGCGTTCACCTGTATGTATCATCGCTATTTCTACTATCTGTTCACTTTGGCTATGCGGTATATTAAAGATGAATCAGAATCGGAGGACGTTCTGCAGCAAGTTTTTATCAAGCTCTGGCAAATGCGTAATTCCGGGATAATAAGGGACAATGTCAGAGGGTATCTGTTCGCCATGACTCGCAACAGTATCATGAATTATGTGCGGGACAAAAATAGACTTCTTAAACGGAATTACAGACTGTCACAGGAAGTAAATGAGGAAGAACAGGATATCTGGGTTATGGCTGACAAAGAAGATTTGATTTCCGAAATGAAGAAAGCCATCGAGAGTCTTCCTCCACAACAAAAACAAGTAGCAAACCTTCGGTGTGAAGGTTTGTCAAATCAGGAGATTGCTTCTCGTCTTCATCTATCCTTAAACACTGTCAATTCGCATTATACTAAGGGTTTGAAAGCCCTAAGGGCCTCTCTTGGCGCCTTGTTGAGTTTTATCCTGTTATTCATTGGAGTATGAACCCACCCGACGAAATCATTATTAAGAGGGTCCTGAATAACAAAGGTACCGCAAAGGAAGCGGAAGTAGTTGCCGCATGGCTTGCTACCCAAGAGGGGCAGCATTGGTTGTCATCGGCACTGGAAACGGATTCAGAGGACATTCTCAGAGGATATCTGCCAACACTGGAGAATCAAAATGTTGATGCAATACTAAAGCAGATATTGAAGAAGATTGACAGGCAGAGACGCGTCAGAATTATCTGGACTGTTGCGGCGGCTGTGATTCCTTGCATCATGATTGCTTCCATGTGGATTTATGTTAACAATAAGACCGGTGGAGCACTGGCAAGGTCTGAAGAAATGGAGCAAATAGACTTGTGTAACGGTGAACAGCGCGATGTGTTTTTTCAGGATGGCAGTTCGGTCAAGTTGAACTGCGGCAGTAAGTTGACTTTCCCCCGCTTCTTTGGCCTTAAATCCAGAGATGTCTATCTGACGGGCGAAGCTTTGTTCCAGGTTGCACATAATAGTGGACGGCCTTTTATTGTTCACTTTGATAAGAACCTGAGTGTTGAGGTTAAAGGAACTGTTTTTAATGTCTGTGCATACGAGAATTCAAAAACGGTTTCCGTCGATTTATACGATGGAGCCGTCGTATTCCGTGATGGCTTTCGGAGTATCAGCATGGAGCCTGATCATTCCCTTTGCTATGATAAGAAGACAAGAAAAAGCACTTTGAGTCGATTGAATGGCAGTCAGGAAGATATCCCTTGGATAAATGGGATACTGGTATTCCGAGATACTCCACTCATTGAAATGACGGATATTCTTCAGCGGCAATTTGGCGTTACCATTAAAGTGGAATCCGATTCGGCCAAAGAACTGACATATTCTCTGAAAACTGCACCTGGCGAAGCTTTGGAGGACATTTTCACGGATATGGAGATGGTATCTTCAATTAAAGTGCAAAAGATATCAGAAGGTAATTACGTAATTAAGTAGCCTCCGAATGAAAGCATTGGTATTTGACTTCGGCGGTGTTCTTGTCGATTGGAATCCGCACCACCTATATGATTCCTATTTTGGCAGTAAAGAGAAGGCTACGTGGTTTTTGGAGAATATCTGTACGAATGAATGGAATTCGCAGATGGACGGCGGAAAACCCTTCTGTCAGGGAGTTGCTGAGCTATCGGCTCAATATCCAGAATACGCCAAAGATATAGAAGCGTACTTTAATCGGTGGATAGAGATGATGGGGACTGAGATTGAGGGGATGTATGGATTACTCCAAGAGTATAAAGCGAAGGGGTACACCCTCCTCGGCCTCACTAACTGGTCTTCCGAAACTTTCTGTCAGGTGAAGGATGTCTATCCCATTTTCAAGCTTTTAGATGGGATGGTCGTTTCGGCCGAAGAGCATTGCATAAAACCATCTCCCAGAATTTACCAAATACTTCTGGAACGTTTTGGACTGAATGCCAGTGACTGTGTGTTCATCGATGACAGGCAGCCCAATATAGATGGTGCAGACGCAGTTGGAATGACCGGTATTCTTTTCACAAGTGCACAGGATTTGAGAGAAAAACTGGAGTCGGTACTATAGAGGGGTTTCCTATATTGCTTTTGCGTTAGAACAAAAGAAATCCCCGGACGGGCCGGGGATGAGAATATTTATTCGGGGAATACCCAGTGACCTGTCTTGCTGGAGCCATCCCAGTGGATTCCCATTTTATCCTTAAGGATTCGCAGGTGATACTTAATCCCCGCCAGGTTTACATAACAAAGGTCGGCGAGCTCCTGCCTGCTGATAGTGGGGGTAACTCTCATGATGCGAATCATCTTTGTACGTAGCTCAGGCCCCTTTTCCTTGCGATTTTTGAGGTTAGTTTTGGGGTTAGTTTCGTTACTAACCTCACCCGCCTTTCCTCCTCTCTATACCGAACTTCCCACCTTTGGCAGCCAATAGGTGACGTTGGTGCTCATGACATCGGTAGCGGCTCCACCAAGCGGTCATGCGCCTCATTGCTATGGGCCGATTCATACTGTTTCAAGACCCATCGTGAAAAAAGCACCCACGCTTTTCATCGTTTTTCAAAGAGCCCTTATTACAATTACCGCCCTATTATTCCTCATTTCAACTTCGGCCCGCCGACATCTTCGGTGAAGTCCGCATCTATTCGGCCGGCCTGGCCGTCTTGCCATTTGTCTTGGCGCTGCTCTTTTGTTGGTGCGACCTTCCCGTTCCAGGAGGCGCCGTGCGGCTGTCCTACGGGATAGAGGATGCGTGCGATGGCGGAGAAGGATATGGTTTGTGCCGCCTGTACCTGGGCGGATGCTTTCAGGATCTTGTTCTGGAGGGGAAGCGGAAGGGCGCGGAGGTCGATGACGGCCATGTCTTTATGGCTGATGAACTTCACCGTCCGGATGTGCCCTGCGGCGTCATTCACGACGACGGGCTCTATGCCGAGCCGCTTCAAGTATTGCATCAAACCGACAGCGGTACGGGATTCATCGAAAGCCAGTCCGATCCGGTATTTCAGTTCATTAAAGCGAGAGTAATTGACGTGGCTGTGGACGTATTTCATGCCTTCGTAGCCCTTGTACCAGTCCCTTTGGGCTTGAGATTCGGAGACGGGCGCCGTCACCGGATTGCCATCGGCATCCAGCCCCCGGAGAACCACCTTCGGGGCATCAGGGGTGCCTCTCAGCGTTGCCCGGACTCCTTTGAGCTCCAGCACGGCCGCAAGGTCACTGAAATCGGAGAAGCCGTACTGAAGGGCATGGGCGTATATCCCCCTTAACTGAGGATAGACGCCTTTGCCCGGCACGAAGCGGCCGGGAACGAGCGTATCTCTCTTGACGTACTTATTGGCAGCCTTCTCTGCCGCCCCGTCCGGAACAGTGAAGTTAAACTCCGGGCCGATACTTCGGGTGTAGTCCGTGAGCCTGCGCTTCTCGTTGTGGTTGTTGATTTTCCGACCGGTGATGGCACTGATCCTTGATGAGACGACGTGGTAGTGGGCGCGGTCGATGTCGTTATGGCGGAAGACCAGGAAGGGCTGGCTCTTGTAGCCCAGCTTGTACATCGTCTTGTAGATGGCTTTGATAATCTGATCCTCTGTGCAGGTATCATCTGGGCCAGGATTCACGGCCATGTGGAAACCGACCTCCTTCACGGGGTAGTCGGTGTACTCCAGTCTCGCGAACGTATCGTATACTCCGGACCGGCTGAGGTTGGGCAGCCTGTAATGGGCAACGATTGTAGCTGAGCCGTCGGCTACCTTGCGATAGTTGTAGTCCAGGGTGGCTGCAGCCGAGCTGCGGGATTCCAGCATCTTGAAGACCATGGCTCAAAGCCGCTTGTTGGGGTCGATAAGATAAGCATGCAACGCATCGCGCGCCTGAGCAAGAGACTGCTGCACTTCACGAAAGGTCTTGTCACTCTCCTGAAGCGCCTGCGCCATCGGGATGGACGCCGTGTTCACCTTGACTACAACCTGGTTGTAGTTG
>OCTW011602859.1_pt1 | contig 15334 bp, 8 predicted proteins | sample 1539671 | NCBI WGS metagenome assembly OCTW01 (sample SAMN02144230, study PRJEB22623) | gut metagenome | biome: sheep rumen | host: Ovis aries | place: New Zealand
CTTGAGCTCGCAGAGGAGATTCTTGATGATGTCGACATCGGCCTGCGAGCGGGGCAGCTTCTTGATGCCGCCGGACTCGTAGAACGGGAGATTGAGGAAGTGGGCGTGGGAATAATCCAGACCGAAGGAATGTACGGCGCCCTTGGCCTCAGAACGGCGGATGGCCGCCTTGATATCGAGCAGGGCTCGAGGCTCGGGCTCGCCGGGCACCTTAGAGGCCACAAGTTTCTGCACCTCCTCCACACGGTCGCCGAAACCGAGCTCGCGTGCGGCATCCATGTGCTGGATGACCACATCGTCGTGGACGGCTACGTTGCCGGAGGTCTGGTAGGCCACATGGACATTGTGTCCCTGATGGGCAAGACGGATGAATGTTCCGCCCATCGAGATAACGTCGTCGTCGGGGTGAGGCGAGAAGATGAGCACCGTCTTGGGGAAAGGCTTCGAAGCCACCGGACGGGTCGAATCGTCGGCGTTGGGCTTGCCGCCCGGCCACCCGGAGATGGTATGCTGAAGGTCGTTGAAGACCTTGATGTTGATCTGGTCGTAGGGGCCGAAATTCTCGACCAGCTCACCGAGGGAATTCTGGAGATAGTCCTGATAGGAAAGCTTCAGAATAGGCTTATGGACGGTGTCGCAGAGCCAGATGACCGCCTTGCGGATAAACTTCGGAGTCCACTCGCAGGGGCCGATGACCCACGGCGAGACCATACGGATAAGCTCGCTTCCGGAGTTCTCGTCGACATAGAGCTTGACGTTCGGGTGCATCTGGAAGAACGAAGCGGGATAGTCGGGATCGATCTTCTTCTCGACGATCTTCTGGACCATGTCGGCTTTCTCCTCGCCCCATGCCATGAGGATGACCTTGGCGGCCGACATCATAGTGCTGATACCCATGGTGATAGCCTGGGAAGGAGTATGGAGGATATCGCCGTTGAAGTTGCGGGCCTGACGCTTGCGCGACTGGTAAGGCAGAAGCACCACGCGGGTACGGCTGCCGCGGTCGGTCCACGACTCGTTGAATCCTACCTGTCCCTGCTCACCCACGCCGATAACCAGCAGGTCGAGCCCACGGGCAAGGTTGTCGAACTCCGCGCAATACTCGGAGATCTTCTCCTCGGGCACGGTGCCGTCGGGGATATGGATGTTCTCCTTCTTGATGTCGATCGAATCCAGAAGCTCGGAGCGGAGCCTGTAGTTGCGGCTCTGCGCCTCGTCTGATGCCACCGGATAGTACTCGTCGACCGAGAAGACCTCTACATTGGCGAAAGAAACTTCGCCATTGGCATAGGCCCTCTTAAGATCGTTGTAGAGCGATGCAGGCGACGCACCGGTAGTGAGACCGAGCTTGAAGAGGGGCTTTGAGGCCGAAGGCTTGAAGGCCCCTACAGCCGCAATCACCTCGTCAGCCACCTTCTGCGAAGCCTCATAAGGGGTTTCGAAGATTTCGGTGAAAATGCGTTCCTTGCTGTGGAGAATGTCTTTAGGAAGACCTTTCTCGATGAGACCGCCGTCTTTGGGCAGTGAAAAATGCTTCATTATTTCTTTTTGGGTGTTTTAAAGTTCTTGCCGGCTTTGAGTTCCTTGATCTTCATCTCCTTAAGGAGCTGACGAAGCACGTCGGGTTTGTTGGTGGTGATGTAGTCCACGCCCATCTCGATCATCTTGCGCATGTCTTCCTTGTTGTCGACAGTCCAGACATTGACGCTCATGCCATTTGCGCGGGCCTTGGAGTACCAGTCAGTCTTCTGGTAGAGGGTGCCGAAATAAGTGTCGACGCCGTTGACGCCGTTAGCGAAAGTCACATCGGGATCGGGGTCGGAGCCGAGGAACTGGACGGTGAATCCGGGGCACTTCTGGGCGAAGAGCATGCACTCATGCATCGAGAAAGAGATGAAGATGGTCTGTTTGGGATCGAACAGGCCGTGGGCCTTAAGACATTCGATACTCTTGTCGACCGCTGTCTCTTCGAGCTCGTAGGGATGGAACTTAAGTTCGAACACTACGCGGCATTTCTTGTTCTTTTCGAACTGCGAGAGATACTCGTCGAGCGTAGGGATCTTCTCGCCGTTGGGCAGACGCACTTCGGCAAACTCGGCAGCATTGTGCTCGATGAATTTCATGCCGGCTACGGCATCGTCGTGGAAAACCATCAGAACGCCGTCCTTGGTCATGTTCACGTCGAACTCGCTGCCCCAGAAGCCGCCGTCCTGGGCAGCCTTGAGGGAAGCTATACTGTTGTGGGAATTGCCACCCGCCTCGCAGAGCCAGAATCCGCGGTGAGCGACAATACCTACCTGTCTCTTACCCTTTGCGGCGAGGGGAAGGACGGAAAGAAGCGCGAGTGCGCAAATTGCTAAAGATTTAAGTTTCATATTACACTAGAGTTTTTCTGCTGCTTCGACAGCCTTGAAATACTTATAGGAATTGACTTTGAGCTCGCCTACCGAAGCCTCGTCGGCGACGATGATGCCGTTCTGGTGGTTCTGAAGGGCGGAAACCGTACACATGTGGCTGTAGGGGCCCTCGACTGCATCGTGGATTGCGCGGGCCTTCTTGGGACCGAAGGCCAGGATCACCACCTCGCGGGCATCGGTAACGGTCGCTACGCCTACCGAAAGGGCCTGCTTCGGCACGAGGTTCATGTCGCCTCCGAAGAAACGGCTGTTGACGATGCGGGTATCCTCCGTGAGAGTGACCACGCGGGTGCGGCTGGTCAGCGGCGAGAACGGCTCATTGAACGCGATGTGGCCGTCTTCGCCGATGCCTCCGAGGAAGAGGTCGAATCCGCCGGTAGCGGCGATCGCCTTCTCGTAGGCGGCGCACTCTGCATCGAGGTCAGGAGCGTTGCCGTTGAGGATGTGGATATTCTCCGCGGGCTCGTCGATGAGGTCGAAGAGGTAGCGGTGCATGAATGAATGGTAGCTCTCGGGGTGATCCTCGGGCAGGCCGACATACTCGTCCATGTTGAATGAGATGACATTCTTGAAGGAGACTTCTCCTGCCTTAACCATCCTTGCAAGCTCCGCGTAAGTCTCGATCGGAGTGGATCCGGTGCAGAGACCGATTACGAACGGCTCGTCGGTACGGGCCTTCTTCTCGTTGATTTTTGCGGCGATGTGGCGGGCTGCCCAGATGGAGCCCTCCCTGCTTGACTGCTTGATAATTACCTTCATAATAGCTTATTTGATTTTGTATGACAATCTTACCTGATGGACTACGGCGCTGTCGGTGTCGATGTCCATATTTATGTTATCGTCTGAGTAACGTAGTTCAAGGGTGTGCTCTCCTGCCGTAAGTTCGACCCTTGAGGCCGCCGTCCAACCGCTTTCGTTCCAGTCGGTGCCTCTCTGCGGCATCACCACAGAATCGACCTTCTTCCCGTCGATGTAGAGCGTGCGGGTCGCACACTTCTGGAAGGTAGTGAGGTCGCCGTTACCGTTGGAATAATTGAAATCAATCAGATAGGTGTTAGTCGCGGGAGCGACGAGGATCAGCTTGAGCTGAGTGCCTCTCTTGGTGCCGAGGGTGGTCTCACAAGGAATCGAGAACTCGCCGAGGCCCACGCGGACCGGCTCGCTCATAAACGAGTGAGTCCCGGAGATGCCTTTGGCGATCACGACATATTCGCCCGCATCCTTGATCTCGAACGATGTCGCTTCGGTAGTTGCGACCCCGTGGCCGTCGAGCAGCACCTGGTACTGCACGGCATCCTTCACGGGCGACCACTCAAGCTTGCCATCCACCACCTTCACCCGAGGGTTGTCGATATCCCATTGGACAGGCTTGATATTGATAACATCTGAGGGAGCATACCAGTCGCTGGTCATCACTATCATCACGTCGTGTACGCCCCTGAGCGACTCGGCAACAAACGGCTCGGACTGTTGCCCGTCTAGCGTGAAACTCTTGATCAGAGAGCCCTCGCCGGTAACCGTCACATTAAGCGTCATGTCGCGGTACTTCAGGCCCTTTAGCGAACGCGAACCAAGCATAGAGGCAGGCACGAGGGGAGCGAAGCGGATTCCGTCCTGCTCGTAGCTGATTCCGAGCAGGGCGCTGCGTGTAAGCCCTATATAGCCCGCGATACTCCAAAGCTGGCGCGGCGAGTCGAGTGCGGTGTTCTTCGAGCCGTCAGTAGCGACGAAGTTCTCCATATTGGAGCCGAAGACGGCGGCCGCACGCGCGTTGGAACCGAGGGCGTGCAGCAGCGCAGCACGGTTCCCCGCCTTCGCGGCCGCCTTCCCGTAGAAGGACGTCACGAAGGGCCAGATGCCGTTGTTGTGGTATGCGCTGTCGCGCGCTGCAATCTGGGGAGAAAAGACGGTCGGCCCATATGGCGCTACCGGCATCTTCTTCATAATCGTAGCTGCTTTTGCAGAATCGGCAATATCCCAAAGTATGCAAAGGCTCTCGCCGAGGGTCTCGCTGCGCGGGCAGAGGACTCTCGAGTCGCGGCCGTAGATATAGCTTGCGTAGTAGCCTTCGCCTTCCATCCAGAAGTAGGAGTTGATGGCCTGCTTTAGCTGGCTTGCCTGCTGGGAGTACTTCTTGGCATCGTTGCGGTGACCGAGCTTGCGCGCCATCATCGACATCACATCGAGGGCGCGGTAGAACACGGCGTTGGTGCCGAGACACTCGCTCTGCGCGATGTCGGCGGGCTGCATCCATGTCGGGTAACTCTGCTGCCGCCAGTCGATGAACGACGACTCGCCGCGGTAGAGACCCGTTGCGGGGTTCCACACAACCGCCCGGTCTGCTTCGAGACTGCGCTTGACGATACCATAGATCTGCCTGAGCCAGGCTTCGCTGCCGGTTTCGAGATAAATCTCCCACGCTGCTGCTATCCACACCTCGCGGTCGGTCGAACAAGGCCACGAACCGCCGGTGCCGGTATCCTGAATGATACGGTTCTTGCGGTCGACCTTGCGGAGCAGACACTTTTTCATCCCGTCGGGGTCGAGGTGCGCAAGCGAGAGGATGGCGCTGTAGCTCATGTCGCGCGTCCATACTCCGCCCCAGTACTGCCCGGTGCGGTAGGTGCCGTCGGCCTCCTTGTCGAGGCAGAGTTCGTCGACGGCGAGATTGTAGAGGTAGGTCTCCAGGCGGCTCGCACCCGTAAACTTGCCGAACTCGGGATGTTCCGGAACGTTGCGGGCCGAGGCCACGGTCTGACCATCGGTCACGGACTCGGAGTTCCAGGTATAAGCATTGGTCTTATAGATGTCGCGGGAATTGTTCCAGGTGTACTTGGTTCCGAAACGGTCGGTCACCGTGATCTCCACGTACGAATCGGGGCTGAGCGGCTCGGCCTTGAAGAGATGCACCGTATTGGCGGCCCAGGTGTATTTCCACTTGAACTCCTTCTCTGCCCTGCCGTCGTACTCGCGAAGGAACCCTGCATCGTGGCCGGTGTAGCGCTCCATCTCGCCCTGAGGCACGCCGTTCTCGCTCCATTCGACCTTCCACTTGGGGTCGTAATTCCAGACATTGGCGACGATGCAGTCGGGGAGTTCGTGGTCTTCGCCCACCCTGTAGGCGCTGAACTGATGGTCTTTCGAAAGGCCTACCGGCTTGAAATACCACTTAAGGTCGGACCCGTCCACTTCGTAGACGTAGTAACCCCAGGGAATGCCGTCGGAGGCGATGAGCGCCTGCCAGAAGAGGCCGCTGAGCGGAGCGAGGTTGTGCTCCATGAGGCCCGGGGCAATCTCGTAATTCTCGGCGAAATGCTTGTGGGCCGAGCAGATATGGGCGTTGTAGGGTTTCAGGATATCGTAGAGGGCCTGACGGTTGGTCACTATGTCGTTGAACTTCTCGTCTTTCCACCTTCCTTCCGTCGCGGCGGAGCTATAGGTGGGGATGTGGGAGAACAGCACCACGAGGCTGCCTGCCGGCACGTCTGCGAGGTCCTGCCTGATCCACTCCAGCTGGCTCTTCTCGATATATCCGATGTAGTGGCGGACGTAGTTGAACACATCGTCCATCACGATATAGTGTACCCGCCCCTTGTCGAACGAGTAGTAAGTGGGACCGAACAGCTTGGTGTATAGGGTTTTGGAGTCTTCGTTGGTCTGTTCGTCCCCTTTGTAGTCGTGGTTGCCCATGAGGGTAAAGAAGGGGAACCCGGCCTCGGCCGTAGCCTTGTGGATATCGACCGACATTCCCGTCCACCAGTCGCCGACTATGTCGCCGCAGGACACGCCGAAGGTAGGCAGGCCCGACTCTTCGGCAACCTGTGCGGCATCGGCCGCCGCCTTCCTGACGAGCTCTATCTCCTGCTCTTCATAGACCTGCACGTCGGCCCACACCATGAACTGGTGGCGGGTCTCATCGACGCCGGTGCGGACGAGCGAGAAGTCGGCCCTCTGCCCTTTCGCGCCTTCGGAACGGTCGAGCTCACGGTAGAAAAGCGGAGCTCCGTGCCATTCGGGGGCCTCATAGCCCGCCGGGATGGTCAGGTAGACGAAGGTTGCATCGTCGTGGACATCGATCAGGTAGTGGCCGTAGGAGTCCGTACGCACGAACTTGTAGCCATCGGTGACCTTGACGCCACTCACAGGCTTGCCGCTCTGGTCAGAGACCACACCGCTCACAACGAACGAAGAGGCAGAAGCGACCGCGCCCGAAAGCAGCAATACGGCAAGTACTAAACTCAGTCTTTTCATTTTCTGACGAATTCTGCGGCCCAACCGCCGCCTTTAGCCATCTTGACGGGGAGGATGTCCCCTGCCTTGACGGTGACTTTCTCTATCTTGTAGTCCTCGGCCCATGTGTTGGAGTTGGGGCCGTCGCGGTGGATGGTAGCCACCCACTCGCCGCTTCCGAGGAAGGAGGTGTCGAGGGTAAGGTCGCGCTCCTGCCAGTTGGTGAGACCTGCTGAGTACCAGCGGCCGTCGGGAGTGCGGCGGGAGATGATGAGGTACTCCCCTGCCACTGCTTCCTGGGCTACCGTCTCATACCACACGGTGGGGATCTTCGAAAGATACTCGGTGTACTCAGGAGCCTGGTAGTACTTCGACGGAGTGTCGCAGAGCATCATCAGAGGGCTCTCGTAGGTGACGAACAGCGCTACCTGGTGGGAGCGGGTGCCCTGGCTCACGGGATGGAACCACAGAGGGTTGTAGTCCTGCTTGGTGGCATTGCCTACCGCACCCGGAGTGTAGTCCATCGGACCCGCGACCATACGGGTAAAGGGCAGGACCATGTCGTGGTCGGGCGAGATGTCGTCGGAGTCTTTGTCGTGCTCCATGCCGTGGACGCCTTCGAAGGTCATGGCGTTGGGATACTTGCGCTGCAGGCCGGCGGGCTTGTATGCTCCATGGTAGTCAACCACGAGTTTACGCTTCGCACACTCTTTCGCTACACGGGTGTAGAAGTCGACCATGTTCTGGTCCTGCATCTGCATGAAGTCGATCTTGATGCCGGCGACTCCCCAGCTCTTGTAGACGTCGAGGATATGCTCAAGGTCGGCGAGCATGGGGGTCCAGAGAGTCCAGAGCACCACGCCCACGCCCTTCTGCCGGCCGTAGTCGATTATCTCCTGGAGGTCGAGGTCGGGTTTGGTCTCGACGATATTGAGGGTCGAAGCCGACCAGCCTTCGTCCAAAAGGATATACTCGAGTCCGTAGCGGGCTGCGAAATCGATGAAATACTTGTAGGTCTCGGTGTTGACACCTGCCTCGAAGTCGACTCCGAACACGTTGATGGCCGACCACCACTCCCAGCTTATCTTGCCGGGCCCCACCCAGCTCCAGTCGCCTGGCTGCTCAGGGGTCGCGAGCTGCCATGCGAGGGTGTTTTCGAGGAGTTCACGGTCAGTGCCCACGCACAGCACCCTCCAGGGGAAGGTCCGGCTGCCGCCCGTACGGGCTATGCAGTCGGCGAGTTTGGTGACGGTCACGTCGCGGTCGGTGCGCATCTTATACCCGTCGATGATGCGGGGGAACTCGGCGTTGAGCGAACCCTTGCCCGCAGAGCGGAGCATCATGTTGGGATACTCGAAGAGGTCGGTCTCCGTAACAACCGCCCGTACTCCTTCGGGGGTCTTGAGGCTCAGCGGAAGGAATGAGTAAGTATCCGTGCCCACTTCGTCGAGCACCTTCTCCTTGAAGAAAGCCTCGCAGTGGGTGATGTAGTCGGGGTTCTTCTCGTTAGCCCAGTAGACCTTCGAGCCCGAAGGGAAATTCCACTCGGCGGTCTCTCCCTTCACCTCGATGCCGCCCTTGAGGGCTGTTACAAAGCGGTAGGCAGCTCCATTGTCGTAGGCCCTGAACTCCACGCTCCAGCCGCCTTTCATCGTAAGGACCATCTCATTGTAGTGGTCGCGGACGTTGCGGAACTTGGTGGGGACGATTGCCGTGAGCGTATTGTCGACTGAGCGGCGGCTGATACGGCGAAGCTTCGCATCGAGACTGATCCCGTCAATGTCGATGGCTATCTCGCTCGGCTCGAGCACGGTAAGGCCGCCCTTGCTGACGGACCACGACAGCGACCCGCCGTCGGTGACCGTTATCCTGAGTGAGCCGTCAGGCGAATCGAGGACAGTCGTCCTCGCCTGGAGGCCGGCCGCCGTGAGCAGGCCGATCGCGATGGTAGTTAGTATCCTGAGTCTCATTTCTTTATGAATCTGATGGCACATCCGCCGGATGTGGCGAGCTTAAGCTCGAGAGTGTCTGCGGAGGTGAGTTCCTTTTCGCTGTACTGGACTGCCGTGGGGTTGTCTTCCCAGCTGGCGTCGGGCGCGTCGGCATAGATCTGGGCGAGCCACTTGCCCTTGCCGAGGAAGGTGAGCGGGACGCTGAGTTCGCGGGCGTTCTCGTCGGTGATGGCGCCGAGGAACCAGTCGGTAGCGCCGCGCTGCTGACGTGCGGTGACGATGTAGTCGCCGATAACCGCGTCAATTACCTTGGTCTGCTCCCAGTCGGTAGGCACGTCGCGGATGAAGTCGAATGCCTTCACGCCTTCGTAGGCCGAAGGATCGTCGTTGGCCATCTGCAGGGGGCTGTAGATGACTACGTACTGGGCAAGCTGCTTGGCTATCGTGGTGCGCACGCGGCTGAACGGGCTGACGGGGTTGGAGAAGTCGAAGGTGCCGAAGGTGTAGTCCATCGGGCCGGCGAGGCCGCGGATGAAGGGCACGACCGTCTGGTGCTCGGGCTTGTTGCCGCCGTCGCGCTCCCACGCGTCGTGCTCCTGACCGCGGATGGCCTCGCCGGTCATGAGGTTGGGCCAGGTGCGGCAGACGCCGGTGGGGATGCACGGCTCGTGCTCGTCGATACATATCTGATACTCAGCTGCTTTCTCGACTATTTCGTGGAGCTTGTTCACGCCGTACTGGCCGTCGTGGGCCTCCTTGCCGTCGAGCAGTTCATTGACATTGCCGGTCTTGACATAGTGCATGCCGTAGCGCTGATACATCGCATAGGCGCTGTCGATCTGCGCGAAGTAGTTTTCGGTATTGGCAGCGGTCTCGTTGTGGATTATCATCTGGACTCCCTTCGAGGCGGCGTACTTCATGATGCCGTCGAAGTCGTAGTCGGGATAAGCCTGCGTGAAGCTGAAGAGGTTCTTGGTCCAGTCGCCGTTCCAGCCGAGGTTCCAGCCTTCGACCAGCACTCCCTGGATGTTGTTGTCGGCGGCGAAGTCGATATAGCGCTTGGTGCGCTCGGTGGTTGCGCCGTGGCCTTCGGGATTGTTCTCGTCGTAGTACCAGGTGTAGAGATATTTGTGGAGTATCCACCAGATGCCTATATACTTGCCGGGCTTGATCCAGGAAGTGTCCTCGATCTTGCAGGGCTCGTTGAGATTGAGCATCACGCGCGACTCGATAAGGCCACCGGTACGGTCTGTAACGAGGAGCGTACGCCAAGGGGTTGTGCGGGTTTCACCGACATAGACCGCAGTGCCGTCGGCCCAGCGGACGAGCTCAGCCTTGAGGGTCCTTTCGTCGGTCGGCTTAAGGTTGATCTTCGCAAAGTCCAGCAGAGCAGCCTCGTGGATGGAGTAGAACCGGCCGTCGGCTCCTTCGATGGTGAAAGGAGTATGCGCGAGGGTCACATCCTTGAACTCCGTGTGGTTGGCATAGGACTCATAATAAGGCACGTCCTCGGGCAGCCACCAAGCCTTGTGGTCGGCGCGAGCGAAGCGGAACTCGGTGAGTTCGTCGCGGATTTCGATATTTCCCAGGCTCTCCGGGAAGATATAGCGGAAGCCGAGGCCGTCGTCGAACACGCGCACCTCAACATCGAGCCATGCCGTGTGGAAGACTGCGCCGTTGTGCCGGTCGCGGATGAGGCGCTGCTCGCCCCAGACAGTCTCCCACTGCTCGTCCACGGAGCTTCTGGTAACTTCAAGCACCTCCGTATGCGTGCCCAGAACATTGCCGCCCATCAACTCGAATCCAAGTCGGGAGTTGCTGATTATGGTGTCGTTATCCTTGACTACATTGTAGCAGAGCGTGCCGTCGACCGCATCAACCGTTACTTTAAGGCTGCCGTCGGGGGATGTGACGGTATTGCCCGTCTGGGTCGGGGCGCTGCAAGCTGTGAAAATGGCTGCCGCTGCGAGTGCGGCTGTTATCGTCTTCTTCATCATATTATCTGATTTGTGCCCAATGGCATTGGAAGTCCCAAATGTCGCGGTCGAGCTGGAGAGCGCGGCCGATCACGCCGTCGGCGCTGCCCTGAGGCGAGTATCCGACATAGCCGGTGCTCTTTGCGTTGACAAACGGCTCTCCGGAGTCGAAGGCCGCAAGCACGGCGTCAAAGAACATCTGCCAGCGGACCTTGTAATAAGTCTCCACGAGGCCGTCGTAGTCGCGGTTGGCGTAGTCGCACAGGTGGAAGGAGTCGCCCCAGACGCTGATAAGGGTGCGGGCGTTCATTTCGTAGTAGTCCTTCTCTTCTGCCGTTTTGCCCCAGCTGCGGGCATCGTCTATCCAGTTGCAGAGCGAGAATTCGGGGCGCGTCTTGAGCACCTCCGTCAGCCGGTCGCACAGCGAGAGGAACTCTTTCGACGCCTGGACCATCGCCTCACGGTTGCCGTCTTTGTAGGCCCTGGCGAAACGGTCGCGGATAGCCACGGCGCGGTTGTCCAGCACCTGCCTGCGGGCATTGGCAAGGTCGAACTTCAGGTAGTCCGACTCGCCTTCGACCGTCTCGAGGAGCTTGAGCGCCTCCTCTAGCTCGGCGGGGTCGTATCCGCGGTTGAAGAGCGTGGTCCAGTGCCATACGCCTTCGAGGTTGGGGTGGGCGCAGATAAGGCTCGAACTCGAAGTCTTGGAGTGGGTGATGCTGATCTTGTCGATATGCGCGCGCCAGTAGGCCCTGAAAGCAGGATCGACCCTATGGAGATGCCTGTCGGCGATATTGTCGATGTACTGGTCGTCGGTGATGCCAGTGTTCCAGGCCTTGGCAAGGACGGCTTCATAGATGGGCTCGTTGACTCCGAAGCCCTCGAGGGTGGAGCCTATGCCCACGAATCCGGGGCCGCCGTTAGCCTTGGTGTCGTCTATCCACGCACTGTTTTGCCTGAGGTCACCCTCTATTCCGGTCATGCCGCCGAAGTTGCCGAGGTAGCACCAGATATATTTCTGGCCGTAGAATTTCTCGGTGCGCTTCCATATCTGAGTATGGTCGCAGAAATAGTCGAGGATGATCATCCTGCCCTGAGGCACGGCGGTGAGGTACGCTTTGATATTCTCATCGGTCCAATGACGCTCGTCGGCGTAGAAGAGCCAGCCCATCTGGAGCCAGATGGCGTCGGGGTCGACCGCTGTCATGGAGTCGTATATGCCCTTCGATATCTTGGCGAGGGTCTCGGGATCCCAGAACGGAGCGTCCACTTCGTTGAAGGGATCGACGCCGTAGATGTGGTCTGTGCCGTACATCCTGGTCTGCTCCTCCATGAAGTCTTTCTGGATCTTTGAGTAAATCGGGTCCATGGGGCTTAGGAAGGTGCAGCGATATTTGTCGGCAAAACCTCCCCAGAAGCTGACGCGGAAGGTGTCTATGGGCTCGGTGACGACCTCTGCAAGTTCGGCGGGGACGTGCCCGGCGAAGGCCGGAAGGACCGGTTTCATGTTAAGGGCGCGCTCGCGCTTGAGGATCTTTTTCTGAAGCTCGGCCTGCCCGTCGATCCAACCCTGCGGGAGCGGTCCCTCCCAACGGTCGAGGTTGCACATCCTCTGCCACGGGAGATGGGCGGGTCCTACGAAGAACGAGCGGATCTGCTCGTCGGTGAGGCCGTACTTGCGGTACACTTTCTGCCAGACTGCCTCCTGGCCTGTGATGGCAAGAGGCATATTGACGCCGTTGAGGGCCATCCAATCGATGAATCTCTCCCACTGCTCCCACTTCCACCAGGGCATGGTGTAGCCGAAGGTGCAGTAGTTGAGAAAGAACCTCTCGGGGACATCCGCCGTTCCGCTTACCGGCTCGGGGACTGCGGGCAATGTTGCCGGAAGCTCCACCGGGTTGAAGTCGTACCAGCTGACATTGGTCAGGCAGTACTGCTGGAGGTAGCGGTTGAGGCCTACCGCCATCGAATTGGCGTTATTGCCTTTAATAAGAATCTTGGAGCCATTCTGACTGAGTTCGTAGCAGTCTTTTTCGGATTTGACCTGCTCGAAGACTATTGCTCCGGCCTGCGGGCCCATAATGCGCTTTGCAAGGGCTGCAGCCTGCTTTTCGTCTGCTGTCCGGCAAGATACGAGCGACAGTGCGACTGCCGCGGCGAGGGTAAGTTTCAGTATCTTCATCAAGTACGTAGATTAAGTCCCCTAATTTACGAATAAATTGGCTATTTCTTCATATGCTTTTTGATGTGGGGCGTGAGCCACTCCGCGTAGCGCATCATACCGAGATCCGTGAAATGAAGGCCTTCGACGAAGGGTTCGTTGTCGTGGCCGACCATGTCGTCGGACTTGAGGTACCAGATATTCTTTTCGCCCTGCTTCTTGAGCTTTTTGAAAAGAGCTCGCTGGGCTGCGTTTTTCTTGTCGACTTCTTCGCGGATATGGGCATCCCACTCGTAGTAGCTGAAGTAGGGATCCTCGAGGAAGAGGATCGGGACATCAGGGTGAGCGTCGCGCACGATCCTGAAGAATTTCTCTCCCTGCTCGCCGCTGATCAGGTAGTCCCAGGCATTGGGCACATAGTCGAACACGAAGATTGCGGGGTCTTTGACCGATGCCATAAGCTCCGCGATTTCGTAGTCGAGAAGAGCGTTGCCACTGAAGCCAAGGTTGATGACCTCGCGGTTGAGTTTGCGCTCGATGATGCTGGTGTGGGCCATGCCGGGCCTGTTGGCGCAGCCTCCCTGAAGGATGGACGTTCCGTACATCACGATCGGCTTGTCCGACTTGGGCAGGTCGACCGCGGGCTGCTCCACGACTGCGGTGGAGTCCACGCCGATCTCAACCGAGGTCACGCCGTCGTACAGAGGCAGGTAGAGCATATACTCACGCCATTCCGGGGTCATGTCGCCGATGATTCGTGAGGTAGTGGTCTTGTCGTTGATTTCAGGCCTGCCTGCGCCCATGAAGCGCCATTCGTTCTTTGCCGTAAGGGTATAGAGGTCGACGCCGCGGGTGCCTGTGAGGGTCTGATGGTTCATGTGGCAGCCGAACTTTGCCGTCCAGCGACACCAGATTGCCGTACTGTTGGAGCGGAAGCGCACGTAGAGTCCGGCGCTGTGGCGGCCGAGATACCATACCCCCTCGCGGGAACGGCCTTCGAACTCCGCGGGAAGTCGCTCGTAGCGCTCTTTAGTGTCTTCGCGGGCCTTGCCGTAGAGAGGCAGGGTCTCCGCATTGGTGAATACCTGGGCCGAAGCCGTGGTAGCGAGGGCGAACAGCCCTGCAAGTGATGCGATAAGTGTCTTATTCATAGAATTTTTCGGGAAGTTCCCATCCGGTTACTGTTGAGACAAAGGGGGCAACGACCGATGCGACTTTGCGGTGGCCGTTGTAGTTGGGATGCCAGGCGGCGCCAAGGTCGGTATCGTCGAGTTTGTAGCAGTTCGACAGAATCGGAGCGAAGTAGACGCCGTCGACTCCGCTGCGCCTGACGGCTTCGGCTACATAGTCGTCCATCTGCTCGTCGCAGGGAGAAGCCATGCAGAGGATGGGGACGTCGGGGCCGTGGAATTCGCGGATTTTCTGGAGGAGAAGGCGGTAGTTGTTGCACCATGCCCAGAGGTTGGGTTGCTTATCTGTCGAGAAGTCGTTGGTGCCGAGGTAAATGACAACTAGATCGGGCTTGTAGGTCGGGGTCCACGCATCCTCCTTGTACTGGTCGAAGGTCTGTGCGTAGAGTTTGATCATGTTCTCGTGCTGGTTGAAATCGCCATAGTTGCGAACGATGCCGCGACCGCTGTGGCTGATATGCACGGTTTCCGCCCCGAAGAGACGGCCGAGCACGTCGGCATAGGTCTGTGAAGGGTTCTCTTCGGCAGGAAGGAACGGATCGCCTCGGTGCAGCGCCTCCACTCCGTAGCCGCAGGTATAAGAATCGCCCACAAACTCGATCAGGCGGGCTTTGGGGGCCGGCGCCTGCTCGAACTTGCCGTCGGTCGTGAGTTCATGGAGGGTGAATGTACCCTGCTCAGCCTCGGTGCGTTTCTGGAGGATCACGGTGTGCCGCGCTGTCTTCTTCGTCGTGATGAGCGTGAGCACCGTATCCGCAGAATTTACCGTCACGACGAAGTCCGCGCGCGGCCCCTGCTCCTTGTCAATCCACACGTTGAAATAATCTTTGTGGGTGTCGGAACACTTGATTTTCAGGTTCTTGCCTTTGAAGGCAACCCTCACGGTCGTCGCGCTCCAGTCGAAGCTGACCGAGCCATTTTCTGATACTTCCGTACGACCGATGTAAGACAACTTGCCGTCAGAGCCCTTGATAGTCTCCGCCGGAGAGAGAACACACGCGAGAAGTCCCGCTGCAATTAAAAAAAACCTTTTCATAACAGTAATCGCGAGCCGTAGGCTCATCCTTACAAATGTACCAAATTTCGCGCTTAACTGCAACGCCGGACACCATCTCCCGCCTCCTTTCATGGATTCTCCTCACCCCTCCACGTCATCGCCGGCCCCCGACCGGCGATCTTCTGATAAATATTTGTACTACTCTGCCCCTCCACCGCTTCGCCCTGCGAAGCCCTCGCGTGTAGCACGCCCTCCGCACCCCACTCACGGTTCCGCGCGAGTGGCGCGAGGGCCTTGTGCCCAGGCCAAGAAGTCCGCTCGGCGGGAGCGGAGGTTTTCGGCAGTTACCTTGGTAGGCCGATCACTCAAGTCAGGCCGCTCGCACTCACAGAACCTGCTAATCTCGCC
>OCTW013397220.1_pt1 | contig 15328 bp, 13 predicted proteins | sample 1539671 | NCBI WGS metagenome assembly OCTW01 (sample SAMN02144230, study PRJEB22623) | gut metagenome | biome: sheep rumen | host: Ovis aries | place: New Zealand
GTTCCTCATCGGAACACCTAAGGATATTGCAAAGCTGGGACCAGTGCCGGGATGATGGACTTTTTGTCACCATAGAAGTGCCAAATAGTCTATTTTGTGGACAGATTGTCCAGGTTATAAGGGGATGAAGAGCCCCACTTGGATAAGAGGGATGGACGATTAGACGCGACCATCAATCGTTACAGACGCCGAGGATACTCGTTGAATGACTATTAGAGCCCTGGCAAGTTGGTCCGGGCAGCAGCCAAGGCGTCCCGGAAGGCAATGGCGGACTTTTTGATGTCGTACTGCTTCATGGACTCGGCATGGCGGAGCCCCATCTCCCAACGCTCAGCGGGATGGTCCAGCCAGTAGTCGATACGTTGGGCCAGGGCTTCGGGATTCTCGGCCGGGAACTTGCAGCGGCGGTCCAGGGCGAACTGGGATGTGCCGCTGTAGCGGCTTACGGCAATGATGGGGCAGGCGCCCTGCTGCATCGCCTCCATGATGGAAAGGCCTTCCACTTCGATGGGTGCGCAATGGGGGCAGAGATCGGCCGTGGCAGCCATCTGCCGAAGCTCATCCAGTGTATTGAAGCTGAACACGGGTTCATAGCCGAACACGCCCTCGGCATACAGTTTCCGGGCCATCTTCTTGTAGCGGCCGCTCTGGGGGCCGTTGCCGGCAAAGTGAAGGCGGATGCGCTTGGCGTATTTGCTGTAACGAACCGCTTCCATCAATGTAGGCTGGTCTTTCTCATGGGACAGCCGGCCGATATACAGAATTTCGAAGGGACGTTCTGGATCCAGGTAGTTCTCCGGCGGTGTCTGGGGTCTCAGGCATTCGCTCGGGACCAGGCCGTTGGAGATCACGCCCAGCCGCGCCTTGAAATGATATCGGCGCAGACGGTCCAGAACGGCATCTGTGGGGCATTGGACGAAGTCGCATTCATTGTAGATATGCTTTCTCCATGCGCGCAGCAGCGTTCGGTTGATCCATTTCCAGTTGCGGAGCGGACCGATTCCCAACGAATAGATCAGGTTCTCCGGGAACATGTGGAACGTGGCCGTCAGCGTTTTTCCCAGCTTCTTGGCGATTCTGATGGCTTTCCACTGCAGCACGAATGTTTCTTCGAGATGAACGACATCAGCCCAGCGGACGGCTTCCTCGATGACGGTGAGGTCGCCATCGGCATAGGAGAAACCGCTGGACTCAATAATGGGCTGGAAAATGGGGAAACGGAACTCCTTCAGCGGAAAATCCGGCTGCGGACCGTTCGGGTCCGGATTCGGCCCCGCCAGGACGCGGACATCCTCTCCAATGGCCTTCAAGGCTTCGACCGTACGCCGGCCGGAAGCCGAGATGCCATTCCCAGGGACATAAAAATTGTTGATGACAAATAGAATTTTCATTTCAGGTGCAAATATACGAATTATTTCAGGATCACGGGGATAAGCGATGCCGACATCAAAGAAATGCGGAGTTTGCATCAGCAACCCTGAGGCCTGCGACTGTGGCAGTGCCTACCACTTTTCGTAGTGGATATGGTCCGGATTCCATTTGTTTTTGGGCTTGTTGTCTCCGGCAGGGTGTCCGACGGGGACGATGCAGTAGGGCGTGACATCGTCGGGCAGGCCAAGCGCCTCGATGGCGGGCTGCATGCGGTCGTCGTACGGGTAACAAGCTGTCCACACGGCGCCCAGGCCCAGGGACTCGGCCGCCAGCAGGAGGTTCTCAGTGGCGGCGGCGCAGTCGGCCGTCCAGTTTTGGTTGGTGCCGCCGTTCCGATTGGTCGTCTGTCCGCAAACGACAATGACGATCGGAGCCTTGGCAATCATTTTGTTAAAGCCGACGGCCAGTTTCTGCTTGGTCTCCGGCTGGGTTACCACCACAAAACGCCAGGGCTGGACATTCTTCCCGGAAGGGGCCGCCATGGCTGCCCGCAGCAGGGTTTCTACCTGTTCGGGCGTTACGGGTTCATCGGTATAGGAACGAACGCTTTTTCGGGCGTGTATATTATCCAGCACAGCCTGGCTGCCAGGCTGCTCCTGGGCAAATCCTGTCATTGAGATCATGGTAAACAGGGAAATGAGGATGCGTTTAATTTTATTCATTACAATCGTGTGATTCGCAGGGAGATCCGGGGACCTCGGCTTCAAGGGTACTGTGCCCGATACCGTGCTCTTTCAGTTTCTGTTTCAAGGCGGGAATCGTCTGCGGCATGGTCTGGAGGTCCTCCAGAACCACGTGTGCCGTCAGGGCTACCTGCGTGGTGCTGATGGGCCAGATGTGCAGGTGGTGGATGTCTGCCACGCCGGGAACCTCTTTCATCTCTTCCACAATCTCGTCCGGGTCGATTTCTTCCGGTACGGCATCAATGCTCAGCCGCAGGCTCTCCGCCAGCAACTGCCAGGTGGAAACCAGGATGATCAGGGCAATCACGATGCCGATGACCGGGTCTATCCAGTTCCAGCCGGTAAAGCCGATTACGATACCGGATACTACCACGCCCACCGAAACCAGCGTATCGGCCAGCATGTGCAGATAGGCACCGCGCATGTTTACATCATGTTCCTCCTTGGGAATCAGCAGCCAGGCGGTGAATCCGTTCACCAGGATGCCGATGCCGGCGGTCCAGCTGATGGCGCTCGCGTTGACCTCGATCGCACCGGCATTCAGCAGTTTCTGAATGCTTTCAATCAGGATGACGCCCACGGCGACCAGGAGGATGATGGCGTTCAGCAGGGAAATGAGGACGGAACTCTTGCGATAGCCATAAGTGAACCGTTTGGATGAATGACTGGCGGCAAGCCGGATGGCCACGAATGCCAGCAGCAGGCTGAAGACGTCGCTTAGGTTGTGTCCGGCATCGGAAAGGAGTCCCAGCGAGCCGGTTCCGAATCCCACGCCCGTCTCGACCAGGACAAAGCCCAGGTTGAGGGCCACGGACAGAATCAGATGCCGTTGCTGAATGTGATGATGGTGGTGGTGATGATGATGTTCGTGTGTGTGCTCGCTCATAAATCGGTTCGGATAATTTGTTTGGGCCCTTGTACGTCAAAGGTAATCGTAGCCTTCTCTTTTTGTACATCCAGGGTGACGGGGGCGCCCATGAGTAAGGGCAGGTTGACGTCGCCGTGACCGCCGGGGAAGCCGCAGATGACGGGAATGTCGTATTGTTCCAAATAGGAGCAGATCATCTCTTCTACGCTGCTGTAGTCCAGGTTGGCTTCACAATCCGTAAAGTCGCCCAGGATCACGCCCTTGCATCGGTCGAACACCCCGTTCAGCCGAAGCGTATTGATGATCCGGTCCAGATGGCTCATGTCTTCTTCCACTTCTTCGATGAACAGGATGATGTCCTGGTTTGCCGTGGCATCCGCGCCGGTTCCCAGGACGGGGGAGAAGGTAAAGAGATTGCCGCCCACAAGGATGCCGGTAGCGGTACCCTTCTGGTTCAGCGGGTGGGCGGGCAGGACATATTCCGGGAAAATACCATACAGGATATCGCGCAGGAGGGTATTGGTGAGGCCGGCTCCCCGGGATTTCGTCATCAGGGAGCACATGGTTCCGTGGATGCTCATCACGCCGGCGCGTGTGCACATCCCGTGCAAGGTGGTAATATCGCTGAACCCAATCAGCCATTTGGGGTGGGTGGCGATGGTTTCTTCTTTCAGCAGGTCCACCAGGTGGATGGTGCCGTAGCCGCCCCGGTTGCACAGGATGGCTTTGATATCCGGGTCTTTCAGGGCCCATTTCAAATCGGCCAGGCGCTCCTTGGGCGTTCCGGCATAGGCCCCCCGGTACTCTTTGCCCACATTCGGCCCTACGACCGGCTCGAATCCCCAGTTCCGCAGGATCATGGCGGCCGTGTCCACGTTTTCCATGGGAGTATGGAAGGAGGGGGAAATCAGGGCGATTTTATCTCCTTCCTTTAGGGCGGCGGGCTGTATGCAGGACGGTCCGATACCCGGGTTTTCCGAGGCTCCGTGGGAGCAGGAGGACAGGAGTGCAAGAATCGCACAAGCGGAAATAATAGACTGTTTCATGTTACAAAACTAACGATTGTATGGCAGGATTGCAATATTTTTTCAGTAAATTTGTGCATTCCAACTTCGGATAGAATGCGTGCACTTATTCAACGGGTTTCCTCCGCGTCCGTTACCATTGACGGACGCGTAAAATCGTCCATCGGCCCCGGTCTGCTGGTGCTGCTGGGGGTCGGTCACGAGGACGAGGAGGCGGATATCGACTTTTTGGTAAAGAAAACGGCGGGCCTGCGGATCTTCGATGATGCGGAAGGCGTCATGAACCGCAGCGTGATGGATGTGGGTGGCGATGTGATGGTGGTGAGCCAGTTTACCCTGATGGCCCAGACCAGAAAGGGGAACCGGCCTTCCTACATTGAGGCGGCCGGCCATGAGAAGGCCATCCCGATGTATGAATCCTTCTGCCGGAAGCTTTCGGACACCCTCGGGAAGCCCGTCGGGACCGGAGAATTCGGGGCCGATATGAAGGTCTCCCTGGTCAATGACGGCCCCGTTACCATCTACATGGATTCAAAAAAGTGAAGCATCCACTGCCAGTCGATGGCGGCGATGCCGTGGTCTCCGTCCCGGCGGACATAGCCTACGCGCGGCCCGATGGCCGACGTATCGTAATTGTCCGGCCAGGGAACGTTTGGTAATCCTTTCTGTCCCAGGAATTTCCAAACCGGGCTGGCGGCCTGCAGGGACAGGAATTCCCCGTACGTATCGAACCACCCCTTGTTGAAACCCTCTACGAGGATGGCACGCGGAGCGATGGCGCTCACCAGCAGGTGCTGGTCGAAGGGCATGGCCTTCGTATCCCAGGCGTACTGATCGTAGGCGCGGCAATACCAGTGGCGGAAGGAAGAAACCTCCGTGGCGATGCATTCTCCGAAATGGCGTTTGGCCAGGGGGACGCCGCCGCCACCGGACTGGTTCACCACCACCACCGGGAAGCGTTCGTCAAAGGCGGCGGCCACCAGGGCGGCTTTCCCCAGGCGGGAATAGCCGGTAAGCAGGACGCGGGAAGCATCCAGGGCGGGATCCTGTTCAATCAGGTCCAGGCCGCGCATCAGCGCCCAGGCCCAGGCCATGAGGGAACCGGTCTGGTCGTCGCGGGCCGGGTCCCGTTCTCCCCAAAGTTCGAAGATCCCGCTATAGGCGAAACTGTCCTGGAGGATGAGCCCGTTTTCGTGTTCCAGGGGATCCGGATCGGGCGAAATGTCTTTGTAGCAGGCCGTTACCAGGGCATAGCCGCGGGCCAGGAGGGCCTGGCATTCAGGCAGGAAGGCCTGGTTGCCTTTGTAGTTGAGGATCAGGACGGTGGGAAGCGGTCCCGTGGCGTGATGCGGGGTCAGGATACCCCAGTCTATGTGGGGGCCGGCGCTGTCCGGAGCGAAACGCATCCGTACCTGTCGGAGGGTGGCCGAACCCAGGAAGGCGGGAATCTCTTCGATGTCTTCCGTATAAATGGGAGCGGGCGGGGGAATCTGCCCGTACATCTTTTTCTGGAAGATGTCCAGGATTTCCTTCCTGCGGGCCGGCCATTCCTTCCGGGAACGGAGTTTCCGGCCATCGGCAAAGGTCAGCGGGTCTTCCAGGGTGTAGGGCGGAACGGCTGCTTCGTCGTAATTGACCTGGGCGTAGGCCTTGCGGCGGGCGGCATCCTGCTGGTCGCGGGTCCAGAAGACGGTGCCGGGCGCGGCGGTGGACTGCATCGTAAGGGGACCCCGCCATTCCTGGAAAAGGTCTTTCCCGTCCCAGCGGATGTCTTCCAGAATATATTGCGTAGAGAGCTCGACGTCAAGGGGCTTCCCGGACGTGACGTCGATGCGGTTCAGGTTGATGTGGCTGCATCGGCTCACCGGCATGTTTTTCCGGGGTTCCAGGTGGAAATACTGCGTCCACGGCCGGATTTTGAGGATGGCGTCGGCCCGTCCGGTCATGTCTTCCACGGTAATGTATGCGTACTGCTGGGGCGTGTCGGGACGCAGTTTGCAGTGCAGGACGGCCTTGGCGGCCAGGCTGTGGCTGCGGCGCAGCACCACGTTGCGGTCCTGGACCGATTCGCTGCCCAGGGTCAGGCAGGCATGGGTCTTGCCGAACGTGCAGTCTTCCACCAGGATGCTGCTGTTGGGACCGTTCTCCGGGGCCTTGTCGGCAAAGGTTCCCTTGCCGCCCTTGAGAACCACGCCGTCGTCGCAAACGTCCATGTAACAGTCTTTTACGAGCACGTCATGGCAGTTGTCCAGGTCGATGGCGTCGGTGCTGTAACCGGGGATGCCCTCCGAGGGGGAGGTGATGGTAAGCCCCAGGAAACGGAGGTGGTGGCTCCGGTAGGAGTGGGTGGTCCAATAGGGACTGTCTTTCAGGTGGAGGTCCTGAAGCGTAACGTTGCAGCATTCAGAGAGATAGACCAGCCGGGGCCGCTGTCCGTCCTTGTTGGCGGCGGACTTGTTCCATTTCCACCGGATCTTCATTTCCTCCCAGAAGGGAAGGCCGCTTCCGTCCACGGTCCCGGGTCCGCCCAGGACAAAACCGTCCACTCCCTCGATGTTGATGAGGGCAGGGAAGTAAGGACAGGTCTGCCCTTCGATGCGGGTTGTCGTCAGCGGGAAATCATGGACGCGGTCCGATGCTTTCAGCCGACCCTCCACCCAAAGGTGGGAGCCTTGCCGGAAGTGCAGGGCGCCGCTGCGGAAAGTCCCTTCCGGGACCAGTACCACGCCTCCTTGTTCGGCTGCCAGGTCAATGACGTGCTGGATGGCCTGGGTCTGGATCCGGGTGGAATCCCGGACCACACCGTAGTCGGTCAGGACAAAGACCTTTCCCAGGGAGGCCAGCGGCACCCTGGACGCGTCGTGGAACCATGCCGGCATAGGCGTCCCGTCCGGGAACCGGTCTTCCCCGGCATAGAGGGAGACTGGTGTCAGAAAAACCAGGACGAGGAAAAGGATGGGGGATGGTAAATGCTTCATATTAACAAAAATAGTAAATATTTGGGTTACTCGCAAATAACGTTGTCTGATGAGTTCTCGGGTGGGGCGGCACCGGCGACCCCCGCCTGCCCTCTGCACACGGCCCGTCGCTTCGCAGGCACCCCCTAGCCGGGGGTGGCATGTCGCCTCGTGCCGCCCCACCCGGCAACTCCCCACCAGCACCAACTGCCCTGGCAGGCGTCTGCTGGTGGCCCAAGTGATTCTACCCTTGGAAAAACGAAGGAGGGTACCCTCAAAAACCGCCGTTTTTGGCAGTACCCTCGGCAAAAAACATGAGGGTAGCACCACCTTCCCTGCCAACAGCCCCATGACCTACCAAATAAACGGTCCCGGCGTGGCTGGTCCCCAAGAATAATGTCGGGACCTTCCGGGAAACAGGCCTCTGGCATGGAAGGTCCCCCTGAAAAGGCGCCGACCTTCCGGGAAACAAGCCTCTGGCATGGAAGGTCCCCCTGAAAAGGCACCGACCTTCCGGGAAACAGGCCTCTGGCATGGAAGGTCCCCCCTGAAAAGGCACCGACCTTCCGGGAAATAGGCCTCTGGCATGGAAGGTCCCCCTGAAAAGGCGCCGACCTTCCGGGAAACAAGCCTCTGGCATGGAAGGTCCCCCTGAAAAGGCACTGACCTTCCGGGAAATAGGCCTCTGGCATGGAAGGTCCCCCTGAAAAGGCACCGACCTTCCGGGAAACAAGCCTCTGGCATGGAAGGTCCCCCTGAAAAGGCACCGACCTTCCGGGAAACAGGCCTCTGGCATGGAAGGTTAGGGTTTGGGGCGGGAGCCCATCCACCAAATGGGGCGTTTTGGTGGATGGCGGAGACGAAAGGGTAGTTCGTCCACCAAATGGGGCGTTTTGGTGGATGGCGGAGACAAAAGGGCAGTTCATCCACCAAATGGGGCGTTTTGGTGGATGGCGGAGACAAAAGGGTAGTTCGTCCACCAAATGGGGCGTTTTGGTGGATGGCAAGGGCGGAGTGGTGAGAATCAGGGTGGCGGAGCAAAGATGGCGGGCGGAAGTGGCGGGATGGCCGGAACCCGTGCCACCCTCGGCATCGTAAGAGGGGGGACCGTGAACGGCTGAGAACGCCAGTGAGCGGCCGTGAACGGTGGGGTCGAGCGCAGCGAGACGGTTCCGGCGGCCCGGCACGCCGCCGGTGTCAGACGGGCTGAAAAGGAGGCTCCGGCGGCCCGTCACGCGGCCCGTCACGCGGCCCGTCACGCGGCCCGGCACGAAGCCCGGCACGCGGCCTGGCACGCCGCCCTATCACAGACCCCTGGTCACGTATCTTTGCAAGTGACCCATTATTTCCATAACTTTGCACCATGGATCAGACAATTCCCTTTTATATTCACCGGATCAATACCCGCGGTGTCCTCAAGACGGGCCAGGTCCCCAGGCGGTCCTTGCCGATGGTGGGCTTCATCTACCTGGTAGGCGGGGAAGTGTTGGTGGAGGTGGAAAGGGAATCCTTTCTCTGCAGCGCCGGCCATCTCCTGCTGATCCCTGCGGGACGCTCTTTTGCCATCCTGCATTATATCGATGCGGTGGGATATGCGGGCGGCTTCCCGCCGTCCGGCCTCCCGCTCCGGCTCTCTCTGTTGGATCATCCGCTGCAACAGGCGTTCTGGTTCGATGAAGGGACCTTCCTGGGAGAACTGTTCAACATGCTTGTGACCGCTTTCGGCCAGGGGGACCGGGAGTTTGTGGAAAAGGGAACGGATCTGCTACTCACACGGGTCAAAAGCTCGGTATCGGTCCGCCTGCCGGAAATGGTCTCCGGTTTCCTGGAACGGGTTTTCCGGGAAGGCGACCCGGTTTTGCCGGCTGCGGACTATGCCGATGCGATGGGAGTAACCCTCAATTACCTGAACCGTCAGGTAAAACGCGCAACGGGGCATCCGGTAAGCCATTGGATCGATATGGCCCGTATCAACCGGGCCAAACGGCTCTTGAAGGAGACGGGCCTGCCCATCATCGACGTGGGAACGGCCGTCGGCCTGGATGACCAGGCCTATTTTGCCCGCTTCTTCCGCCGGCTGACGGGTATGACTCCTTCTGCCTTCCGCAAGGCCATGCACGAATAGTCCTAAATCTGGCACCTTCTTTTCTGAAATAATTCTCCGGGAATGCGGAACTTTGCAGCCGCAATGACCGGAGGGCTTCTTATATCGCTTTTGCTCGCAACCGTTCCTGTACAAGATACTTTACAGGCAGGAACGGTGGTGGCGTTAAAGGAATCCATCCCCCTTTCCCAAGTGGCGTCGCCGGTTTCCTCCATCCGCCCGGAACTGATGCGGGCAACCGGAACGTATCGTCCTAATTCTTTGTCCGGAATGGTGCCGGGTTTGCATATTCCGGATTACGGGGCGTCTCTGACATCGACCATTTACCTGCGCGGACTGGGTTCGCGGATGGAGAATCCGGTGTTGGGCCTGTATCTGGACGGGATTCCCATCCTGGATAAGAATGCCTATGATTTCGACTGGGAGGCGGTCCGCGGCGTGACCTTGCTGCGCGGTCCGCAGGGAACCCTGTACGGACGGAACAGCATGGGCGGTGTCCTGGCCATCCGGACCCTGGCGCCTTCCGACGGAGCCCGTCCCAATGTCCACCTGGAATACGGAACGGCCCAATCGGTGCGTGCCGGAGCCTCATTTACGACGGGGAATCACGCCTTTTCCGCCACTTTCCGCCATACCGACGGGGTGTTCCGGAATGCGTACAAACAGGAGCTCTGCGATCCTTTCGACGGACTCAATGCTCGCTGGAAGTGGGAAAAACCTTCGGGAGACCGCCTCTTCCTCAGCCATGTCCTCTCGGTGGGACTATCGTGCGAAGGGGGCTTTGCCTACGGCTTGCACCGCGAGGGAGAAGACCTTCCTGTATCCTATAACGATGAGGCCTCCTACCGGCGTCTGTTTGTGATGGACGGCTTCAAGCTGCGCCACCGGGGCGATCGGCTCGTGCTGGATGGAACGGCATCGGTCCAGTATCTGTTGGACGATATGCGGATGGATCAGGACTATACCGAACGATCGATCTTTACCCTGCAGCAGAAGCAGAACAGCGGGGCCGGTACCCTGGAGGTCCTGGTGCGGAAAGCGGACACGAAGGCTCGCTGGCAACCGACCGGAGGCGTTTTCGCCTTCTTCCGGGGCAATCATATGCACGCCCCGGTCACCTTTAAGCGAGACGGGATCCAGACCCTGATCCTGGACAACGCCAATGCCCATATCCCCGCCGATATCGGCTATCTGAACATTTCGGACGAGGAAATGCCGGTAACGTCGGACTTCGACATCCTTTCGTGGAATGTCGCCCTTTTTCATCAGTCCGTTTACCGGACGGGCGCCTGGCTGCTGACGGCGGGCGTGCGCATCGACTACGAGGGCGCGTGGATGGGCTATGATTGCCTGACGCTTCTGCATTACCGGTTTATCCCAACGATGAAGGCCGACAAGGCCCTTGATGTCCCCTATACCGGGAGCGTCGGCCACTCCCGGATCGAAGTCCTTCCCAAACTGTCCGTGCTCTGCGAGGTGGCGGAAGGACTTCGTTTCTTTTCGACACTCTCCAAAGGGTACCGCTCCGGCGGTTTCAATACCCAGATATTCTCTGATATCCTCCAGCGGCAGACCATGAATGCGACGATGAAAGACCTCGGGGTCTATTTCGATCAGCCGACCGCCATCGTGACGGCCGAGCATACGGAATATGATCCGGAAGAGGCCTGGAACATGGAAGTGGGCGGCCGATGGAGCCGGGAGCATTTCCGGGCTGAGGTGTCGGCCTATTGGATGGAGGTGCGGAACCGGCAGTTGACCGTTTTCCTGCCGGGCCAGTCTGCCGGCCGGATGATGACCAATTCGGGCCGCGGACGGAACGTGGGGGTGGAAACCGAGGCGGAAGCCCGGGTGAAGGCGTTGACGCTCCGGGCCGCCTGGTCGTGGTGCCGGACCGACGATGGCGTTCCCTACGTCCCGGAACATACCCTTTTTGCCGGAGCCTCGTATTCGATCGATTTGAACGGCTGCCGGTTGAAAGGGGATGCCTTCCTGCGGGGCGCGGGACCTTTCTGGTGGAATGAGGAACACTCGTTGCAGGAACCCTTTTCAGCACGGTTGGGAGCCTGCATTACGTTGGCTTTCCCGAAATGGGAGTGGTATGTGCGGGGCGAAAACCTGACCGGAACCGAAAGCCATAGTTTCTATTTCAAGTCCATGGAAAAAGAATTTTTTGCCGCGGGGAAACCGCGCATGCTTTATACGGGAATTTCATTAAACTTTTAATAATATGAAACTTAACAAATTGATTTTTGCCGCTGCAGCCCTGCTGGTGCTCGGCTGTGGCAAAAAAGGTACCGAAGACGTACTTGTTCCGGAAAAGGGTTTTTATACGGGGACGGTTACGGTCGTGTACCAGGGAAGTGACTTTGACAACGAAAACATCAAGGTGGATTTTGTGCCCGCCGTCGATGGGAAGACGGCTTCCATCGTCCTGAACCAGATCCGTTTCGTTCCGCAGATGCCCGTCACGATTGATGTGACCATCCCCGACGTGACCCTCCAGGCCGATGAAAAAGAAATTGTCCTGTCCTGCGCCCGGGTGGTACCGCTGGCCTTGGGAGGGGAGTATCCGCGTTATACCGTGACCGACCTGAAGGGCAAGATCGTGGGGGACGAAATGACTTTCTCGCTGAAATTCGGCGATTCTCCCACTTCTTTTCGCGGAACAAAATAGCAGCTTTCCTGTTCAATTTTCTGAAAAAGTACTAAATTTGAAAGATAATTGACGGAGAAAGAGTTGTCTATGAGAATTACCATCATCGGTGCCGGCAACATGGGCGGAGCCCTGGCATGGGGACTTGCCCACAGCGGAGCCGTTCCGGCTTCGGACCTGACGGTCACGGCACGACACGAAGAAAAACTGGAGAAATTCAAGGCCCTGGGCCTGCAGACCGCCACGGACAATGTGGAAGCGGTTCGCGGGTCCGACCTTGTTTTTTATGCGGTGAAACCCTGGCAGATGGAAGCGGTCATCCGCGAGACGGCTCCCGTGCTGGATTACGGCCGGCAGACGGCCGTCTCGGTGGCTCCCGGCATCCGGCCGGAGGACCTGAAGGCGTGGTTCACCCGTGACGGAGCGCTTCCCCAACTGGCCTATGCCATCCCCAATACGGCGGTGGAAGTAGGCGAGGGCGCCACGTATCTGGCATCGGTGACGGCATCCGACGAGACGGTTTCGCAACTGGTCCGCCTCTTTGACAGGGTGGGGAAGTCTTTCGTGGTACCCCTGGACCGGATGCTGGCCGGAACCTCGCTTGCTTCCTGTGGCATTGCCTACGCCATGCGTTACATGGGGGCCGCCGCGGAAGGGGGTGCCCGGCTGGGCCTGGATGCCCGTCAGGCTGGCGAAGCGGTCTGCCAGACGGTTCGGGGAGCGGCGGCCCTGGTGGATGCCAACGACTATGACACCGAAGGGGAAATCAGTCGGGTAACCACCCCGAACGGCCTCACGGCCAGGGGATTGGCCGCGATGGAAGCCGCCGGTTTCAGTGACGCGGTCATGCGGGGCCTGGCGGCCGTCAAGGTCCCTGTGGGGCATCGCGTGGTGGTCAAGGTGGGCAGCAATGTGCTCACCCGCTTGGACGGCGCATTGGATACCACCCGCGTCTCTTCCATCGTGGACCAGATTGCCCTGCTGCGGGAAAAGGGCTTTGAGGTGGTGCTGGTGTCCAGCGGCGCCGTGGCCTGCGGCCGATCGCTCATCCGCGGCGATGAAAAACTCTCCGACGTACAGCAGCGGCAGCTGTATTCCGCAATCGGACAGGTTCGCCTGATGGACTTGTATTACAAGCTGTTCCAGAGTTATGGCATTACTGTGGGCCAGGTGCTTACCCAGAAGAAGAATTTTTCCGAGGGCCAGGAATACAACAACCAGAAAAGCTGCATGGAAGTCATGCTGCAAAGCCGCGTCCTTCCCATTGTAAATGAAAACGATACGGTGAGCATTACCGAGCTGATGTTTACCGATAACGACGAGTTGTCCGGCCTCGTGGCCGGGATGATCGGCGCGGAATCGCTCATCATCCTGACGAACGTGGACGGCATTTTCGACGGGGATCCGTCCCTCCCGGGCTCGCGGGTCATCCCGCTCATCCGTCCGGACGATTCCATCGAGGGCTGGATCAGCGCATCCAAGAGTTCCGCCGGCCGCGGAGGCATGACTTCCAAGTGCCAGGTGGCCCGCAACCTGGCCGCATCCGGCATCCGTGTGATTATCGCCAACGGCCGTCGCGAGGGCATCCTGACCGGGGTGCTCGCATCGCCCGAAAAAATGATCCATACCGAATTTGAACCCGGTAAAAAATGAACGCACTCCTGTTTGATAAAACGAAAAAAGCATCGCTAAGGCTGTCATCCCTCTCAGATAAAGCGCGTAATGCTGTTTTGCTCCGGCTGGCCGATGCCATCGTTGCGGAAGCGGACACCCTGCTTGCGGCCAATGCCGAGGATTTGCAGAACCGGGAACCTTCGGATCCGCTGTATGACCGGCTCCAACTTACGAAAGAACGCCTGGAGGGGATTGCGGCCGATATGCGGAAGGTGGTTTCCCTGCCCGACCCGCTGGGGCGCGTGCTGGTGGACCGGGTGCTCCCGAATGGGCTGCAGCTCAGGAAGGTCAGCGTTCCGTTCGGGGTGATCGGGGTTATCTACGAATCCCGGCCGAACGTTACCTTCGATGTGTTTTCCCTCTGTTTCAAGAGCGGGAATGCCTGCCTGTTGAAAGGGGGCCGTGACGCGCAGCAATCGAACCTGGCGGCGGTAGCCCTCATCAAACGGGTGCTGGAGTCGATGGAGGTGGATACCGATGTGGTGAACCTGCTTCCGGCTACGCACGAGGCGGCACAGGCTCTTCTGTCGGCCGAGGGGTATGTGGACCTGGTGATTCCGCGCGGCGGAAAAAAACTGATTCAATTTGTGCGCGACAATGCCCGGATTCCGTGCATCGAGACGGGTGCGGGCGTGGTGAATACCTATTTCGATGCGGCGGGAGACCTGGCCAAAGGGATCCGGATCGTGACCAATGCCAAGACGCGCCGCGTGAGCGTCTGCAATGCCCTGGACTGCCTCATTGTGCATGCTTCCCGGCTCGCCGACCTGCCTGCGCTGGTAGGGGAGATGGCGGAAAAGGTAAGTTTGTATGCCGATTCTCGTGCGTATAACGCGCTTTTAGGACATTATCCTGCAGCCCGGCTGCAACCGGCCGGTCCGGATTCCTTCGGTACGGAATACATGGATTTCAAGCTGGCGGTGAAGACGGTGGACAGCTTGCAGGAGGCCCTGGACCATATCCGGACCTATGGTTCCGGTCACAGTGAGGCCATCGTAACGGAAGATGCCGCTGCAGCGACACTTTTCCAGCAGGCGGTAGATGCAGCCTGTGTCTATGTGAACGCCCCGACCAGTTTTACCGATGGCGCCCAGTTCGGTCTTGGCGCCGAAATCGGCATCAGCACCCAGAAACTCGGTGCCCGCGGCCCGATGGGCCTTGCGGAAATCACGACCACCAAGTGGCTCATCACCGGCTCCGGCCAGGTGAGAGGGTGAGTAGTGTCAGAGGGGACAATATGCTATTCCAAGATGGAGCCCGATCGTATTGGTCGCCAGGGTCGGGCCTAAGAACAGATGAAGATTCCGCCAGCAACGGATTTGTATTCCAGGCTGCCATGTGCCAGCAAATATCATGTCACCGGAATTCTCCTTGATATATTGGACATGTTCTCCGGTTCGGGGATCGTCCCAGTATTTGCCATCTACTTTGTATATGATCTCTGCGCCAATTGCGAGATCACTGTATAGGGTAAAGAGGTCTTTCTTATGAAGGTGAAAGTACCTGCGCTTATATAATCCGACGGAAACGGACTGAATATGTCCGTGGTATCCAGTAGTTTTCCCTTGCAAGAGCATCAGGCCCAGCGTATGCTTGTTGTCAATCCTTATGCCGCCTGTTATGGCTGGACCACCCGTAAAAAACCCAGCATACGTGCGCACGGTAAACTCCGGCTTCCACGCCCGCCTGCCCTCAGCTGAAAAAGCATATTTCCATTCATCAATCCAGACTTTGGTGTCGTCAACCATGGTCTGAGCTCGCAAAGGAATCATGGCTGAAAAGAGTAGTGTGGCAGTAAGAAAAAAGAGATGCGAAACTCTTTTAATAGCTGTAGTTGAGTGCATAATACAAAGGCTGTTGAGGGATATCGTATGAAATTACCCGGAAATGCCAGGTGAATTAATCGTAATAGGAATAGGTGTAAATGTCA
>OCTW011590905.1_pt1 | contig 15325 bp, 13 predicted proteins | sample 1539671 | NCBI WGS metagenome assembly OCTW01 (sample SAMN02144230, study PRJEB22623) | gut metagenome | biome: sheep rumen | host: Ovis aries | place: New Zealand
GGCCGGAGGAGAGAGAATGGGGCGGATGTGATGAGCAGATTAAAAAAATGTCTATATTTGCGGTCCCGAATGGGATTGTACTTAGCTATCATACAGATACAATTGAAATAAGGCGGGATTTTCCGTCGCGGCAGCAATGCTGAGGAAAGTCCGGACAAGACAGGGCACCGCACTGCGGAAAGCGCAGGCAGGGGTAACCTTGCGGAGGGTGTAACAGAGAATAACCGCCGAAAGGCAAGGGTGAAAACGTGAGGTAAGAGCTCACGACGCCAGGCAGCGATGCATGACGGGTACGCCACTGCGGCTTGCAAGACCAAATATACTGACAGATGAGGGCTGCCCGCCCGATGTCAGGGGGTAGGTTGCGAAGATAAATGACGGATTAGAACAGAAACCGGCTTACTTTCCCGCCTTTGATTTTTTGGACTACTTCCACCCGCGCGGGGGAAGTAGTCCAAATTTTAATCTTCCGCCGAAATGGATTTCAGCTCTTCGCGATAAGCCATCAGGATTCTCGACTTGGAGATAAAGCCGAGGTAACGGTGGTCCGCATCCACAACGGGAAGCCTCCACGCTCCGGTCTTCTCGAATTTATCGAGCACCGACCCCAGTTTCTCGTCGGGCGCCACGAACGCAGACGGCTGTTTCATAAGATTGTAGACCCTGATGCTTCCGTACTTTGCCGAATCGAACATGTGCTTGCGGATATCGTCCATCTCCACCAGCCCCTGGAAAGACCCGTCAGCGCCCACGACCGGGAACACGGCGGCGGTGCTGTTGGAAACCGTATCCATGATTTCGCCGAGAGTATCGTCGAGCCTGAGCCGGGGGTATTTGTCGCGCACCAGGTCTGCCGTCTTCAGAAGAGTCAGTACTGCTTGATCGGAGTCGTGAGTCAGGAGTTCTCCGCTCTGGGCGATGCGTTTCGTGTAGATAGAATACCTTTCCCAGATGCGAGTAACTCCGAACGAGACGGCCGAAGCTGTAATCAAAGGCAAAAGAAGGTCGTACCCTCCGGTAATCTCCGCGATAAGGAAGATGGAAGTCATAGGCGCCTGCATCACACCGGCCATCATCGCGGCCATCCCCACCAGCACGAAATTGGCCTCGGGGATCCCACCGAGTACAGACCCGCCGGCGACATTGAGAAGCCTCGACACGACGAATCCGACTATCGCTCCCACGAAAAGTGTCGGGCCAAAGGTACCTCCGACTCCCCCGCCGGCGTTCGTTAGGGTCATCGATACCACCTTAACGAACATGATCACGACGAAAGCGGCAAGCAGCCCCCAGGGCGAAGAGGTAATAAAGGCCAGAGGCGAATTGCCCATCTCGCCAAGAGCGCCGCTCAGCAGCTGGGAGACATCGCCGTAACCTTCGCCATATAGCGGAGGGAACAGGTAGACAAGAAGTCCGACGCCGAGAGCCGAAACTCCCCAGCGGAGCCATGGGCTGCGGATTCTGGCGAGTTTATCTTCAAGTTTCAGCGTAGTCCTGGTAAAGTACAGCGACATCAGTCCGCACAGAACTCCGAGAACTATATAAAAGGGAATGTTCTTGAGAGCAAATGGCGCCAGCGTACACTCGAAAGAGGGCCCGACCCCCTGGAACAAATATGCCACCACTGTCGCCGACACGGTCGAAAGCAGAAGGGGCATCATACTGGCAAGCGACACATTGAAGAGAAGAATCTCTATCGTGAAAAGGACACCCGCAAGAGGAGCTTTGAATACACCTGCGATTGCCCCGGCAGCGCCGCATCCCAGAAGGATGGTCATGCTGCGATACGACAGTCGGCCGATCCTGCCAATATTGGATCCGATGGCCGCTCCGGTATAGACAATCGGCGCTTCTGCACCCACCGAACCACCGAAGCCGATAGTTAGGGCGGAAGTCAGTACCGACGACCACATATTATGCGGTTTTATACGTGAGTCGTTGGTAGACACGGCAAGTAACACTTTTGTTACACCGTGTCCAATGTTGTCTTTAATGACGAATTTGACCAAAAGTCCGGACAGGAGCATACCGACTCCAGGCAGAACAAGACGCCAGAGAGAGTTGGACTCCACAAGAGGACCGACAAGCGAACTGATAAGGGAAATAAGCCCCTGAAGCAGGACTGCGGCAAGACCGGTGCAAAGCCCCACAAGGAGGCTCAGCACCAGGAGTCTTTGTTGTTCTGAATGCTTAAGCATCGCCGCCGTCCGCCGGATCGTCGTCCGATCCGTACTGGGCGATATTGTCGTCAGGGAGAGTATCCCCTTCTCCAGTCGAAGGAGTGGCAGCAGTGAGCTGCTCGGCCTCAGCCTCTTCCTCGCCTTCGAGCCAGCGCTCGAGGTCCTCGACATCGTCCACGTCGACCTTTATCTTCACGAGATAAATGGCATCCGGGATTTCGACGGTAACGGCATAGAAAGAAGTACCGTCCGGCTTGGGATACTTGACCAGGTCGTTGAGGTAGTCATTGAAACCTTTTGGATACTTCTCCGCGAACGCGGCGGCAAGCTCCGCAGACATATTCTCGTAGCTCACCACGTGTCTTTTCTTTCCGTCCTGTACCATATCTGAATTGAATTGTGGTGCAAGTATAGGGTAATTAAACCGAATAAAAAAATAAAAATGTAAAAAACTACATTCTATCCGGCAATTGGATACCCAGAAGAGACATCGCCGCGCGAAGAACATCAGCTACAACCTCGATGAGAAGGAGCCTCATAGAGAGAAGCACCTGATCGGGCTCGCGCAGAATCTGCGTATCGTGATAGTATTGATTGAACTCCTTCGCGAGCTCGTAGGAATAGTTGGCGAGCACTGCAGGTGAGAACGAATCGGCCGCTTCGCGCACCTTCTCGGGATATGCGGAGACTATCTTGACAAGACGGACTTCCTTCGGACTCAGTACGGCACTGTCAGAGGCCTCAGCCTTAAGCCCCTGCTCCGCCGCCTTCCTGAGGATGCTGCGGATACGGGCATGAGTGTACTGGATGAAAGGACCCGTGTTGCCGTTGAAATCTATCGACTCCTTGGGGTTGAAGAGCATCGTCTTCTTGGGGTCGACCTTGAGAATGAAGTACTTGAGAGCACCGAGCCCTATCATATGGTAGAGGGCATTCTTGTCTTCTTCGCTCATATCGGCGAGCTTTCCTGACTCCTCGGAAGCCGCTTTCGCCTCCTCATACATCGACTGGATAAGGTCGTCGGCATCGACAACGGTACCCTCGCGCGATTTCATCTTGCCTTCCGGGAGCTCGACCATGCCGTAGCTGAGGTGATAGATACGCTCTGCCCACTCGAAACCGAGCTTGGCGAGCACAAGTTTGAGAACCTGGAAATGGTAATCCTGCTCGTTGCCCACCACATACACGTGGGAGTCGAGATTATATTCGGCGAAACGCCTCTCGGCCGTGCCGAGATCCTGGGTCATGTAGACGGAAGTGCCGTCGGAGCGAAGCAGAAGCTTGCGGTCGAGTCCGTCGGCGGTGAGGTCACACCACACCGAACCGTCCGGATCACGCTGGAACACTCCCATATCGAGGCCCTTCTGCACAAGCTCCTTGCCGAGCAGATAGGTCTGGGACTCATAGTAGGTGCGGTCGAAACTGATGCCGAGAGCTTTGTAGGTCTGGGCGAAGCCGTCGAAGACCCAGCCGTTCATCATCTTCCAGAGAGCGCGGACATGCTCGTCGCCGTTCTCCCAGTCCACCAGCATTTTGTGGACATCGTCGAGCACGGCGGGATTCTCCTTCTCCATCTGGGCGTACTTCACATAGCAGTCGCCTACAAGATGGTCGCCCTTCTTGCCGGTCGATTCGGGAGTGGCGCCGTCGAAGCACTTCTCCCATGCATACATGCTCTTGCAGATATGTACTCCGCGGTCGTTGACGAGGGTTGACTTTATCACCTTGTTGCCGGCGGCCTTGAGGATCTCGGAAACCGATGCTCCGAGGAGGTTGTTCCTCACATGGCCGAGGTGGAGGGGCTTGTTGGTATTGGGCGAGGAGAACTCGACCATGATGGTCTTGCCTGTCGAAGGCAGCGTCCCGAATTCAGAATCCGATGCAACGCTCTGGAGCGTCTCGAGCCAGTACTTTCCGCCAAGGCAGATATTGAGGAAACCCTTCACCACATTGTACGAAGAAACCTCAGGGCAATTTGCCTTGAGGTACTCTCCGATTGCCATGCCGGTTGCTTCGGGTGCCTGATGCGAAGTCTTAAGCAAGGGGAACACCACCAGGGTGTAATCCCCTTCGAAGTCCTTGCGCGTAGGAGCAACCTGGAGCGATTCAGCCGGGAAATCCGCTCCGTACAGAGCCTTCACGGCCTCTGAGGCCTTGGAGGCGAGGAAAACTTCTGCAGTCATTATCCCAGATAAGTCTTGAGGAGTTTGCTTGCAGAGGGCTTCTTGAGCTTGCGGATAGCCTTTTCCTTAATCTGGCGCACGCGCTCGCGGGTGAGGTCGAGGTTCTCTCCGATCTCCTCAAGAGTCATCTCCTGGCAGCCGATGCCGAAGAAGCACTTGATGATTTCCCTCTCACGCGGGGTGAGAATCTGGAGCGAACGCTCGATCTCTGTGCTGAGCGACTCGTTGGTGAGTCCGCGGTCAGCCATTGGCGAATCGTCGTTGGGCAGGACGTCGAGAAGACTGTTGTCTTCGCCCTCCACGAACGGAGCGTCGACGCTGACATGGCGTCCTGAGACCCTCAAGGTATCGGCGATCTTCTCCCTAGGGATATCGATCATCTCAGCAAGCTCATCTGTCGAAGGCTGACGCTCGTTCTCCTGCTCGAAGCGGCCGAGCGCCTTGTTGATCTTATTGAGCGATCCTACCTGGTTGAGGGGCAGACGTACGATACGGCTCTGCTCCGCAAGTGCCTGGAGAATGCTCTGGCGAATCCACCACACAGCATAGGAGATGAACTTGAATCCGCGGGTTTCGTCGAATTTCTCCGCCGCCTTGATGAGTCCGAGGTTGCCTTCGTTGATAAGGTCCGGAAGGCTGAGGCCCTGGTTCTGGTACTGTTTCGCAACAGATACCACGAACCTCAGGTTGGCCTTGGTAAGTTTTTCGAGCGCTTCCTGGTCACCCTTACGGATGCGCTGCGCGAGTTCCACTTCCTCTTCCGGTGACACCAACTCTTCGCGTCCTATCTCCTGGAGATACTTGTCCAGCGATGCGCTCTCACGGTTGGTGATGCTTTTTGTAATCTTGAGTTGTCTCATTTATAATTCCTAATAACTTACTGCTCCTTGGCTAGTGCGAAGAAGACTGACCTGCCAGAAGGGGTGAGGCCTTCAATGACCACGGCCCTCTTGGCTTTGGCAGCTGCTTCCACCACATCCTGAGGCTTCGAAACCGCCTGGTCGTTCACATAGCGGATGATCAGACCGTCTTCAGCACCGGCAGCGGCAAGTTTACCGTTTCCGACCGAGACCACCTCGACGCCCGACTTGATACGCAGGGCTGCGAGAGTCTTCTGGTCTGCGGCTTTGAGCTTGGCTCCGTAGAAGGCGACAGTGCCGTCATCGAGAGTCTGGCCCGTAGGCTCCAACTCGCCAGTGAATGTAACCTTGACCACGTGGGTCTTGCCGTCACGCACGAATTTGACCTGGGCAACGTCTCCGGGATGGTAACCGTTGACGATAGTCTGCAGCGAAGAAGTCCCGGTGATAACTTTCGAATCCACAGAGAGAAGCACATCGCCCTCCTTGATTCCGGCCTTCTGCGCAGCGCCGCCTTTGCTGACCTCAACAATATATACGCCGTCGAGGCTGGAAAGTTTCATTTCCTGCGCTGTTTTTTCGTCAAGAGCACGCATTGTCACTCCGAGAAGAGCCCTGCGGACAGAACCGAAGTCGATAAGGTCTGCCACTGTCTTCTTCACGATATTTGAAGGAACGGCAAAGGAATAGCCTGTGTACGATCCCGTAGTGGAAACTATAGCCGTGTTGATACCGACAAGTTCTCCTTTCTTGTTCACAAGCGCACCGCCCGAGTTGCCGGGGTTGACTGCAGCATCGGTCTGGATGAAAGATTCGATCTTGAATTCTCCGGTGTAGTTGGGCATCGAACGGCCCTTGGCACTGACGATACCGGCCGTAATGGTAGAGCGCAGCTGCGGTCCAAGCGGGCTACCGATGGCGAGGACCCACTCACCGAGGCGGAGTTTGTCGGAATCTGCGATCTTCAGGACCGGAAGATGGTCTGCGTCGATCTTGACGAGTGCGACATCCGTAGCCGGATCGGTTCCGACCAGAGTCGCCGCGTAGGTCTTGTTGTTATTGAGAGTCACCTGGATTTTGGATGCGCCGGCGACGACATGGTTGTTAGTGACGATGTAACCGTCAGGACGGATGATGACGCCGGATCCGCTGCCCTTGCGCTCACGGCTCTGAGGCTGGGCGAAGTCGTCTCCAAAGAAGAAGCGGAAGAACGGATCGTCGATCTGGGGAGCCTGATATGTCTGGGTGACAGTTACCTCAACATACACTACCGCCTCTACCGCACTTTCGGCGGCATAGGTGAAATCGGGATAATCCCCGTCCGGGGCCTGTGACAAATTGGCAGAATAAGCGGGCGCAGTAGCAAGCAGGCCAAGCGCCGCAAGTACACTTAAGATAGGTTTGCTCATAATTTATATCGTTTATTGTCTTGTTTTCAAAACCGGATGTTCATAAAGTCAAATTGTGTGCCAGTTTTAAGAGTTTTTTCCTATATTTGTACGGATATAAACAAACTAAAACAACAGATATGGAATTCAACGTTTCGAGTGCAGAACTCCTCAAAAGCATATTGGACGTCTCCAAGGCGATTCCCGCCAAGTCCGTGCTGCCTATTCTTGAAAACTTCCTCTTTGTCGCCGGCAACGGCGCCCTGGAGATTACCGCCTCCGACCAGGAGCTGACTCTGCGTACCACCCTCCCCGTGGATCTGCGCGAGGGCGGCAGTATCGCCGTACCAGCACGCCAGATGATCGACCTCATCAAGGCCCTTCCGGACCAGCCGATCACCATCAAGACCACCTCCGACAGCTCGTTCGAGTGCACTTGGGCCAACGGTAATTCCTCTCTGCCCTACTTCCCTGCCGAAGACTATCCCGAGATCACGGGAGCCGACAGTGACAGCGCCCTGAAGGTGGTATTCCCCGCCCAGGCCCTCGCCGACGGTATCGGCGGAACCATCTACGCCACAGCCGACGACGAGATGCGCCCCGCAATGAACGGTATCTTCTTCGACATGGGTACCGCCAGTTCAACGCTCGTAGCTTCCGACTCCCACAAACTTATCTGCTATACCGACGCCGACCTCCAGGCTCCTCAGGAAGCATCATTTATCCTCCATAAGAGGCCCGCAGGGATTCTGAAATCGCTCCTCGTCAAGGAAATCGAAACCGTCGAGGTCCGGTTTGACGCCGCCAGCGCAGTATTCACCTTCGGTCCTACGACCATGTACTGCAGGCTGATTGTCGGCAGGTATCCCAAGTACCGCGACGTCATCCCCCAGAACAACTCCAATATCCTCAAGATCGAAAGGACACAGCTTCTCGACACCGTACGCCGCGTCGCCGTCTGCGCCAACAAAGCCTCGAACCACATCAAGTTCGACCTCAAGCCCGGCCAGCTCGAGATCACTGCCCAGGACCTCGGATTCGCCATCGCAGCCTACGAAAAGATCGCCTGCGACTACAGCGGAGCCGACCTCAGCATCGGATTCAAGAGCAGCTTCCTTATCGAGATCCTCAGCAACATGACCTGCGAAACCATCGTGATGAAGTTCGCCGATCCGCGCAGGGCCGCCCTTATCGTCCCGTCCGAGGAAGAAGCCGAAAGCGAGAAGATCTGCGGCATCATCATGCCGATCATGGTTTCCTAAAATACGCCGCACATGGAACTCAACCTCCAAAGGCCCCTGCTCTTTTTCGATATCGAAAGCACGGGGCTCAATATCCCTAACGACTCCATCATCGAGCTCAGTTTCGTAAAGGTCTTCCCCGGCGGAGAGCAGCGCATCAAAACCTGGAAGATCAAGCCCTGGGACTACGTGAAGCAGTGCCAGAGGCCCATCGACCCCCAGGCCTCGAAGGTCAACGGCGTCACCGACGACATGCTCGTGGACTGCCCCACCTTCTTCGAAGTGGCCGACGAGGTGGCCGAATGGCTCAAAGACAGCGACCTCGCCGGGTTCAACTCCGCCAAATTCGACCTTCCGATGCTCGCCGAAGAGTTCGAGCGTGTCGAACTTGCCGGCAAGCACCTCAACGTAGATCTCCACTCTCCGAAGATGGTCGATGTCCAGAACATCTACCACGCCATGGAGCCGAGGAACCTTCGTGCCGCCTACCGCTTCTACTGCGGAGGGGAAGACTTCGAGAACGCCCACACAGCCGAGGCCGACACCGTCGCCACCTACGAAGTGCTTAAGGGCCAGCTCGACCGCTATCCCGACAGCCTCAAGAACGATGTGGAGAGCCTCTCCGCATTTGTAGGCAAGAAATACGTCGACTTCGCAGGTCACCTGATCTACAACGAAGCCGGCGAAGAAGTCGTCAACTTCGGAAAGCACAAAGGCAAGACCGCCCGCCAGGTCTACGAGACCGATCCTTCATATTTCTCTTGGATCCAGGACGGCTCGTTTACCCTCGATACAAAGAAGCAGTTCGCCAGGCTCAAAGAAAAATTCAGCCGCGAGCGACTCGCGGCCAAATTCAATTCCGGCAAATTATTCTGAGACTCAGTCTTCGTAGATATCAGGCCATGGATTCTCTATGATTCCCATGGCCTCTTTCATTTCGGCGCGTACCCTGAGAATAAGATCCTTCACGGCATCCCTACGCGGAAGCGACTTGTCGATGAAAACGGGCTCAAGGACCTTTACGGTAAAAAGCGGCATGTTTTTCTTGCCCGTCAGGAGGAATAGTCCCTTGCGCTCGCGGAAGGTGATAACGCAGGGCACTACCGGCACGTTGTACTTGTAGGCCATGGTGAACGTACCCTTGTGGAAGGGTTTCAGCCAGGTATAGTAGTCCCAGCGCACGGCCTCGGGAAAGACGTGGATCCAGTCGCCGTCGGCGTTGAACTTGTCGAAGGCGGCATTGAAGCCCCTCATGCCGGCAAGGCTTTCAGGCACGGGAACGCCGCCCATGTAGCGGAGCATCCAATAGAATCCGGGGTTATTGAGATGTTTGGCGAACACCGGCATGTGCATCCGGTAGTACTTACGCACTGCATGGAAAATCATCACGGCGTCCTCCCTCCAGACGTGGTTGCCCACCGTGATGGCGCCGCCCTTTAGCTGCTCCTTGTACTTACGCAGGTTCTCACGGCCTTCGATCTTGAGGCCGAGGCACACTCTGTGGAAGGCAGCATCGAGCACACTCAGCACGAATGCATTGAGTACCCTGTTGAACTTGTAGCCGAAACTCTCGTCCAGATAAGGATAAGTCTCGTCGAACTGGAAACGTCCCTTCGACGAATCCTGGACCTTCACCTTGACAAGACGCACCGTGGGGTCGTCTGTTGGGTAGTCTATGCCCATCTGGGGCACGTAGACACCTGCTTTATGTTTACCTTCTTTCATTGTCATAGAATCGGGATGGCAGGTATGTCCCCGGAGCTGCAGTCGCTTGCGCGACCCTATTCCGGGCAAATGCAGCCCGGGGGCACACCTGCCTTCCCGCAATTTATCACCTATACAAAGTTAGCACTTTTGCCGGAAGTTGAGTATCTTTGCGGCGCAAAATCGAAATTGACAATGAATATTATAGTCAAGACTCTCGCAGGAAGTATCGTAGCACGCCCCAGCACCACATGGGACAAGGCAAACGACGAGATTTTTCTTCCTGACTTCGTGAAGAAACTGACCTGTTCCCCGGTCCTTTTCGCCAGAATCAGCAAGGCCGGCAGGGCTGTTCCCGCGCAGTTTGCCCCGCGTTACTACGACGGTATCGGCTACGGTGTACTGCTCTATGCCGAGAACTTGATCGACGGCTCGCCTGAAGGCTACGCACAGGCCATCTGCCTCGACCACACTTCCCTGCTGAACGAACCGCTCTACAACCCCATCACGCTGGGCGAACCCGACAACGTCTTCGTCCTGAAGAAGAACGGCCGGAAGATTTTCTCAACGGCCGAGGGCACCCGCGCAATGATCGAAGAAGCGATTGCCCATGCCAGCAGCCACTGCTTCCTTCGCACGGGCGATCTTCTCGCTATCGAACTGCGTGAGCGCAAACTTCTTTGCTCCGAACAGGGCAGCCGCACTAAACTCTCCGCAACTTACTGCGGCAACTTCCTTCTTGAATACGACATAGTACTATGAAACTGATTCCAATCTACCACTGGCAGGGCAACCGTGTTTTCGCCTCCAGCAAAAAAATCAGCAACTATCCATGGTTCAAGGGTATGCTGCTTCTTTTATGCGTCGTAATCGCAATGCTCCTCGCCAACCTTCCATGGACTCATCAGCTCTACCACGATCTGCTGCATACCCAGCTTACCATCCACGTCCAGAGCCCCGGAGATACCGTCAACGTGATGTTTCCCCGGGACATGACTGTCGAGAAGTTCATCAACGACATCCTGATGGTGATATTCTTCTTCACGGTCGGCCTCGAAATCAAGCGCGAGATTGCTTACGGTGAGCTTTCATCGAGGAAGAAAGCCATGCTCCCCGTGATTGCCGCATTCGGCGGAGTCGTGATGCCGGCCCTTATCTTCACGCTCGTCAACCACGGGCAGCCCGGCGCAAGCGGCTGGGGCATACCGACAGCGACTGATATCGCCTTCGCGATATGCATACTGACCGCCCTGGGCGACAGGGTGCCGACCTCGCTCAAGGTCTTCCTTACAGCCCTTGCGATTGTCGACGACCTCATTGCCATCCTGGTCGTAGCGCTTTTCTATGGTGGAACCATCAATCTCTGGCTGGTAATAGCAGCCATCGTCATGACCTTCATCGGTGTGATGATGCGTAAGCTCAACATCAAGAGCATGTTCCCCTACATCGTAGTCGCAATCATTATCTGGATTCTTTTCTACTACGGCGGAATCCACGCTACCATGTCCGGAGTCGTAATGGCATTCGTGATCCCCAGCAAGCCGCTCTTCGACCGCGAAGAGACAATGCGGAGGCTCCACGAAGCCGAAGAAGGCTTCCACTACTACGACGGTCTGGTCGACGACATCGGCTTCCCCAGCGGGCCGCAGCGCCACTACCTTCGGGCAATGCGCAAGGCCGTAAACGGGTCGATGAACATGAGCTACATACTTGAGCGCGCCCTCAATCCCTGGGTCAACTACCTGATAATGCCTTTGTTCGCCCTTGCCAATGCCGGCGTGTATCTGGGAGGCGGCGCCGGACTCGGAGCGGTCGCAGCGGGTATAATGCTCGGCCTTATCATCGGAAAGCCTCTTGGAATTACCCTATTCAGCTGGATTGCAATCAAGCTCGGCATCGGCGAGAAGCCCGAAGGTGCCAGCTGGCTGATGTTCCTCGCTGTGGCCTGCCTCGGTGGTATCGGCTTCACCATGAGCATCTTCGTCGACACCCTTTCCTTCTCTGATCAGGTCCCCGCAGTTACCGAGGCTCTCAGGTCCGAAGGCAAGATTGCAGTGCTGCTCGGCTCCGTGTGTGCGGCCATTATCGGCACGATATTCATCAGTATCGTTGGGAAGATAAAGAAAAAGTAGTATATTTGCCGCGGGGAAAGTCGTACACGACCAGCTCCCTCAAAACTCCCCCAGGGCCGGAAGGCAGCAAGGGTATGAGGTTGTAGCGGTGCGATGTACGGAGCTTTCCCTTTTTTTTGTTCATGAAATCGGATATCATAGTTGTCGGCGCCGGCGCTTCCGGCCTTATGGCCGCGTACGGCGCGGCCGAGACTCTCGTAGCTGCGGGCAGCTCTGCGAGCGTCACGCTGCTCGAGAAGATGCCGCGCCCGGCTCGCAAGATCATGATCACCGGCAAGGGCCGCTGCAATTTCACCAATCTCAAGGACTGGAACTCTTTCAGCACCCACATCAGGAGCAAGTCGAGTTTCGTCAAGCCTTCGTTCTTCAACCTGACCTCGGAGAAGATGATAGCATTTCTGGAGTCGTACGGGCTTAAGACGGTCGTAGAAAGGGGCGACAGGGCATTCCCTGAGTCGCACTATGCCGGAGACGTGGTCGACACGCTCGTGCGCGCCTGCAATTCCAAGGGAGTCAAAATCGAGACTGAGACCGAAGTAAGCGGCATCGAGACATCATCCGACGGATTCAAACTCACTATTACAGACGGCAGGACCTACACTTGCAGCAAATTGATCATTGCTACCGGAGGCCTCAGCTACCCTACTACAGGCTCTACTGGCGACGGACTCCGTTGGGCTGGCGAGACAGGCCACACCGTTACCCCGACTTTCCCTTCTCTTACCGCCCTTGTCCCCAAGGGCTACAAGCAGGGCGACTCACTCAAGGGCCATATCGACCGTAGCACTCCCCTCTCCGAACTCGGGAAGAAACTTTGCGGCATCCAGCTCAAGAACGTCGGTGCCCGACTGATTGTCGAAGGTTCCGAAGCCCAAGACGAATTTGGTGATATAGATTTCACCGACGGCGGCCTCGAAGGGCCGGTCGGTTTCCAGCTCAGCCGCAAGGCCGTCAAATCGCTGGTAAACGGCTCGCGCGTGAGCGTCATTCTTGACCTCAAAAACGGCGTGGAACTCACCGAACTCACCGGCCGCGTCAAGGAACTCTGGGCCGAGGTCGACAAGGATCCGCGCAGCAAGCGCCTCCACGAAAAGGAGAAATGCCGCATCCTGCTGGGCAAGCTCATGCCCTGGGACCTTATCCCGGCATTTATCGCCTGCAACCCGTCGATAATGACGCTCGAAAGACGCAGCCGCACCGAGACCAAGGTATGGGTGAACCTCGTAAGCATAGCCAAAGCACTCAAGGAGTGGAAATTCGACATCGCAGGCTACGTGGGCTATGAGCGCTGCGTCGTGACTGCCGGCGGAGTCAGCGCCGACGATGTGGTGGCAAAGACGCTCGAATCGCGCCTCGTGCCGGGGCTGCATTTCTGCGGAGAAGTTTTGGATATGGACAGCGACACCGGCGGCTACAATCTCCAGACCGCCTTCAGCACCGGCTATCTCGCCGGCATCAGCGCCGCAAAATCGCTTTGATGCACTGATAGAACAGACAGCACCTCGAAGACCGCATTTTCACGCAGTAGGGTCGCGCAAGCGATGGCGGTTTGGAACAGACAGCACCCCACTGACCGCATTTTCCCGGAATAGGGTCGCGAAGCGATAGCGGTCAGTGGAGTGCTGTCTGTTCCTATCTGTCGATAACTGCTGAGAGAACCAGTTCGGGCGCCTCTGCATCGACGGGATTCGATTCTTCCTCAGGCAGAGTGTGGAAGGCGGCGAACTGTCCGGGAGTGATGCTCCGCTGGGGCTCGTCGAAAATGACGAAGAGCGAATCGCCTCTGACTATGGCCGTAGCGTACTGAAGCGGCTGACGGTAGCGGATGCGCACCCTGAAACGCCTCACCTCACCTTCGGACATCCCCGCGCCCGGACATATCCAGTGGAGTTCGTCCATGGGGAAACGGATGCAACTGCGGTACAACCCCTTATGGCTTTCGCCTTCTCCTACGTAGACTATGTTTGAAGCCACGTCGGTAGCTATCACGAACAGGGGGTCTTTGTGACCCCCGATTGCGAGGCCCTTGCGCTGGCCGAGAGTGAAGAACTGCGCCCCTTCGTGCCGTCCGGCTATCACGCCCCAGGGATTTGCCTTGTAGCGTGTTTTCTTGATATGCTTCTTGCCGCTGCGGTAGGTCTCGGTCTCAAACTTGATATCCGAATAATTGATAGGCGTTGACAGTTCCTCGAGTTCGCAGGTGCTCAGCGCTTCGATGCCTTCGGAGCGGAATTTCCGGACTATCTCCTCGTCTTTGCGATACTTGGCGCTGTCCTGATAGTACTGGTCGAATACTTCGACCACATCTCCTTCGACGCTTGCGAGTTTCTGCTGCAGGAAGACCGGAAGGTCGACCTTGCCCACGAAACAGATTCCCTGGGAGTCCTTGCGGTCGGCCGACGGGAGATCGGCTTCGGCAGCGAGCCTTCGGACTTCGTCCTTGCACAGATCGCCTATCGGGAAGATGGCAGCCTCCAGCTGCTCCTGGCTGAGCTGGCAGAGGAAATAGCTCTGATCTTTTCCAGGATCCACGCCCTCGAGCAGGCTCCACGAGCCGTCGGGGTTCCGGCGCTTGCGGCAGTAATGGCCTGTAGCTACGTGGGTGGCGCCGAGCGAACGGGCCTTCTCCAGAAAGGCGTCGAACTTGATCTCGCGGTTGCAAAGCACGTCGGGATTGGGGGTGCGGCCGTGTTCGTACTCGCTGAACATGTAGTCCACGACCCTCTGCCTGTATTGTTTGCTAAGATCCACGAAGTAGAACGGTATACGGAGTTTGCGTGCGACGAGCTCTGCGACGAACCTGTCCTCTTCCCATTCGCAGTCGCCGTGGAGCGTTCCTTCTGTATCATGCCAGTTCTGCATGAACATACCGAACACGTCGTAGCCCTGCTGCTTCAGGAGCAAAGCCGCGACACTGGAGTCGACTCCACCGGAAAGACCTACGCAAATCTTCATAACGGGTGCAAAGATACTCCAAATTATGATTTATTGAGATTAATTTCTATCTTTGCGCCTACTAATCACTTGGTATGACAGAAAAAGAGATTAAAATTGCCTTCACCGAGTACTCATCGATCGAGGAACTCTCCAAGGAAGACAAAGAGCTTGCAACTGCCGCGATCCTCGCAATGCGCGGCGCCTATGCTCCATATTCCCATTTCCATGTAGGTGCTGCGGTACGTCTCGAAAACGGCACGATAGTAAGCGGTGCCAATCAGGAAAATGCCGCTTTCCCTTCGGGCCTCTGTGCCGAGCGTACGGCTCTTTTTTCTGCCGGAGCCACCTACCCCGACAAAGCCATCACCTCTATCGCCATCGCCGGCGGAGTCATGGGCCGCATCTGCGCCAGCCCCGCCACTCCTTGCGGAGCCTGCCGCCAGGTCATGGCCCAGTATCAGGCCAAAGGCGGAAAGAAAATGTCGGTAATCATGGTCGGTGGCGAGAAAATCTGGAAATTCCCCAGCGTGGACGACGTCCTCCCGCTGATCTTCGATTCGATTTAGTACTCAACAGAACAGACTGCACCCCAATGAACCGCATTTTCCCGCAGTAGGGTCGCTCAAGCGATAGCGGTTTGGAACAGACTGCACCTCGAAGCCGCATTTTCCCGGAATAGGGTCGCGAAGCGATAGCGGTC
>OCTW011536642.1_pt1 | contig 15321 bp, 9 predicted proteins | sample 1539671 | NCBI WGS metagenome assembly OCTW01 (sample SAMN02144230, study PRJEB22623) | gut metagenome | biome: sheep rumen | host: Ovis aries | place: New Zealand
ATTATAGCGGCCTTCGGCCGATTTATGCGGCACAGCCGCATCCAAAAACACTTCAACCGACACATGTATAGCCGTTGTATGGTGCGAAGCTGCGGAGCGGTAGCGGGAGCCCTAACGCTCGGAGTTTCTCCTTTCCAGGAGAAAACGCCCATTTCACTTGTGAAAGCGCACATCACTCTTGATTTATCGGGGTGAGATGCACTTTGACGGTCAAAAAATGGGTAAACTCCAGAGAGTGGGCATCGTGCATCCGCTGTTTTCTCACGAAAACGTCAGTTGCGCCACCACAGATTCACACGAAAATGACCATCCGTGAAAATCCGCACGAGAGGCGACATGGAACCCGATCCCCCACAGCAATATGTGGTTCCAGGTTTTCCTTCCCTCCCCGCAAACCGCGCGGTTTGCAGGGTCACTGATCAGTTCATTTTGCGCTGACGCTTCCCGGATAGAGCGTGATGCGTCCGTTTTGTTCGGACACAAGAAGGAATCTGTCGCCATCAAGCGGACAAAGCGAGTTCCAAAGCCCTCTGTCCCTTCCGAACACCATGCCGGGCGGCGTGGATTCGCCGCGCATGGTCGTGAACCGCCCGTCCTTGATTTCTCTCTTCGGCACGGCGGCGACACGCGCAACCGATGTCGCGGACGGATCACCCGGCAGCGGCGTTTCATGCCACGACAGCAAGATGTAGTTCTTTGTCGCAACGATATATGGCGCGCTGCCATGATGCTTGCACCAGTCGGGAGGATTTGCAAGCGGCTCGAAACGGTCGGGCGACGGCGCAAGAATCGGCGTTCGCCAGTTGTCGCGGATTCTTGTCCGCACGATCTGCGGATGAAGGCGCGTTTTCGCCGGATTCGACTCGATTGCCATGTATCGCCACGGACCGAGTTCCATAACAACAGGCATCCCGTCCCGACGTTCCGGCGTGTAGCTCACGATTCTGGGGGCGCTCCAGCTCTCTCCGCCATCGGCGCTTTCAATCAGCGAAATATTCTGCCATGCGCATTTTGCCTCGACATACGGAGCCTCGTTCGCAAAGTAAATCTGCGCGGCATTCCCCTTAAGCGGCAGAACGAACGGCTCGTAGCACCCGTGCGGCACACCGTCGGCCGGCAACGCCACTTCGGCGCGATACAGCACCTTCAGCGGCGACCACGTTCTGCCCGCGTCATCGCTCGTCGATATGGCGATCGCGCACGGATGGATGTCATGCCGCCAGCCATCTGGCCGCAGATTGCAGGCGTAGATGATCCGGCCCGTTTCAAGCTGCGCAAACTCGGCGTTGGCAAGATGGACGCGCACCGCCTCGCTTCCGTTCGTCGCGGTGAAGTCGCGCGCTACGGCAATCGGCTCGCTCCAGTCGCGCAGAGCCTTCAGCGTCGCAAACCGCGCGACAACACCGCCGCCCGCCGAATACGCTGCCATGAACCGCCCATCTGCGAGACGGTGAATCCGCGCATACCCGCCCGGGCCCAGATCAATCGGCCGACCCCATTTGATCGTCAGACCGTCCGACGCCGCACCGCAAAACGATCGCATCGCAAACAACGCGAAGAAACCAAGCCAAAACGTCCGTTTCATGAATTTGCAGTCCATCATGCAGAACCCGGCACGATCATTTCGCAACCAGCGAACCGCCGAGCGGATAGAATATCTTCCGAGCCACGGCGTCATAGAGGCAGCCCGCGCCGTTCTTCATGCACGGACGGAAATCGCGCACCAGCTTTCCATCCTGCCATATCTTGACGCCGTAGCAGCGAACCGACGACTTGAGCGCCGCCGAGCCGTTCTTATTCTGCGCGAACAGATACATGTTCAGACCGGTGTCAATCGCGGCCTCCGGACGCACAACATTGATTTCCTTCGTGCCGTTCAGCCGCATCGCATACTTCACGTTCTCGCCGTCATGGATGATTCCGCTGGCGATGCGAACGACCGCATCAGGATTGCGCACGGAGGCGGTCGTGTCTCTCGCTCGCTCATATCCGCCGTGCGCCATATAGTAGTGTCCGAATGCGCCGCCCTGGTTGGAGCAGAGGATAAAGCGAGTATCACCGTCATCGCGGCGCGAACTGAGGAATGAGGAATCCGTGCCGCTCCGCCACTGTATCGTCATTTCGGCATTCGTGCCGCAGCGTCCGACGATGCCGGTGTCGATATACTGCGTGCCGTTGGACTCGACGTATTCAACGAACGCGTCCGGCTCGTCGGACAAGGAGAGGCGCGCCGTCAGCGCATGCCCTTCCGCGCCGAGGCTGCTGCGCGGCGCGACGCGGATGTCAAGATCGCCGCGCGCGGAAAGCGCACCGAGTGCGACCTTGAACACCGTTGGCGTGTTGGCGCGCTTGCTTGTCGCAGACCGGTGGAAGCCCTCGGCGAAAACAAATTTCTCGTCCGTCAGCCCGTTCGACCCCACAATCGTGACGCGATAGTCAAACACGCGTCCAGCCACAGATCTGTTCGCGGGCGGGATTTCGATTTCAAGCGCGACTTGATCTTCCGACTTCACGCCACCGCCGCCGCGGTTCTTCCCGCTGCCGATGCGAACCGTCAGCGCGGCACCTTCCGCGAACTGCGGCGCGGCTCTGCCGTGCCGGACGGAAGCGCCCTTTTCAAGCGGCAGAATCCAGTCGTCGCCCAAAATCCCCATATCCTCGAAATCGCGACGTTCAAAGATGATGCGGTCGTCATAAACGCGCGCGAGAAGCCCGTGATGCCCGTCGCCCGTCGACATGCGCCGCATCACCCGCCGGGCCAGCATCTCCGCCGACAGGCCGTGCATACCGCCGTCGTTCTCGCGGATGTTCGGCGCGAGGTCGCCGTAGTCCAGCCCCGTGTACTTGAGCGAACCGGCGTTGATCGAGACGAATTCCTTTTTCCAGATCGCGCGATCGTCGCTCAATGATGCATGCGAATGCCCCGTCAGCGCAATGGCGTTCGGGAAGGACGCCGCAAAGAGTCGCGTCATCTCGCCGATGTCGTGGCCCCAGTGCCACGGACCGTGGCAAGTGTTCCTTAGCGGCGGATGCTGCAGATAGAAAAACGGCTTTTTCGGATCGAGCGTTCGCATGTTCGACTTGAACCACGGGGCCGCCTGCGGAACGCCGATTTCGTCCCATCCGCGACAATGGTCGGCAATCCAGTGCGCGCCGACGAAGGAATACCCCTTGATTTCCTTTCGCCATATCGGGGCGTACTCTTCACGAAACGCCTCGCGCCATGCAGCGGCGAGGTCTTTGTTGATCGCATGGTCGTACCCTTCCGCGCCGAAATACTTCCTGGCCGCGTCACCGTATTTGTACCCCTCCCAGTCGTGGTTGCCATAGACGAAAAGCTTCTCCACACGGCGTCCGTCCGGCGCTCTGTCGTCGGGAAACACCGACAGCCAGCAACGTCCGACGGCATTCAACTCATCGCGCAATCCCTGGTCAGCCAAGTCACCGCATATCACCACGGCGTCCACCCTACGCGACCTGAACCACTCGAACGTGCGGCGCAGCACCTCCTCGCCTTCAAAAACGACCTGCCCGTTCTTTCGGCGCATCGAAACATGAACATCGCTGACAATGCCCAAGACAAGGTTCGGATTGCCGGACGCCAAAGTTTCCGCAACCGCGCGTAACGGATGCGCTGCGGCAAACGCCCCCGAGCAAAGCGCCAGCTTGAGAAATTCGCCGCGCGTCATCCCGACATTTCCATTCCGCATGACTCGACTCATTCCCATTTCCCTTTCACTTCACGCGGCACTCAAGAACGCCACCGGAATAATCTTTGCGAAGTCTGACGGCGAGACGGATAGCCTGCGCCTTTACTGGCGACGGGAAATCGACCGCGCAGAAGCGGTCCCTCTCGCACCTGCCGGCGACGCCGATATCGCGCCACGCGGCATCCTTCGCCGGACGCCACTCGACATTCCACGAGTCGGGTATACGGCATTCACCGCTCCCCGTGTCGTCGAACCAGTAGACTTCCACACGGCGGACTTCCTCCGACTCGCCGAAGTCGTACTGGATCCATTCATCTGTGCCGCGATGATCCCAGAACGTGAAACGTGGCACCGACTGGTCGCCGGACGATTTGGGCAGAACGCCGTCAGTGAGTGCGGCAACCGTGTCGCCGGAATGGCAATGCGAGGCTGTGATTGCATAGTCGGGCGCGGCATTTTCCTCCGTCGCCTCAGCCGGGAACCACGTCTGCATCTCGCCCGCGCCGCGATGGCACCAGGCGAAATACGGAACGAGCGTGAGCGTGCAGGGCTCCTTGCGCAAGCCGCCCTTGAGTCCGCGCCGCACGGACACGGCGGGAGCCGTGAACGCCGGATAGACGTTCCCGAGGATATTGCAGGTCGTGCGCGTAAATTTCGCGTCCGCCGCGAGAATCTTGTCGAGTACGCGTCCTTCGTTGTCCACGCCCTCAGCGCAATAGACGACCGGGCCGCGCTCGACGGCGAGCCGTCCGCGATCCGCCGCAACCTTGTCATGCGCTTTGATGCGCCTGACCGGCATATTCATCGCGATTTTAACGACATCGCCCTTCTTCCATTCGCGTTCAATGACGCAGTAGCCCTTGACCGGATTGACCTTCACCGCCTGGCCGTTCACCTTGACCTTGAAATCGGCGAGTGTTCCCGGCACGATTTGTGTGTAGAGATCGCTCGGCACGGGACGCCCCACGCACCAGCCTGGGATGCGAATGGCGAGCTGGAAGTTGAGAGTTGAGAGTTGAGAATGGAGAGTTGAGGCGTGAGCATCGTCTGCGGCAATTCCCTCAATGCCAATCTTGACCGCGCCGTTCCACGGGTAGTCGGTCTTCTGCGAGAGCTTCACTTCGCCGCCCTTCAGTTTCAGCGTCGCGTCGCTTTCGACAAAGAGGTTGACGTAGGCCGCGTCATCGCGCGTCGCGTAGGCAAACTGCGCGATCTGCGGAATGAACCGCACCACGTTCACCGGACAGCACGAGCAGCCAAACCACTTCGACCGCGCGTAGCCGCCCTTGGACGCGAGCGGATTCGGATAGAAGAACTCGTCGCCGCCGAGCGAAACACCGCTGATGATTCCGTTATAGAGCGCGCGTTCAAGAACGTCGATGTACTTCGCTTCCCCATGCAGCAGGAACATGCGCTGGTTCCAGAGCGCATTGCCGATTCCCGCGCATGTCTCGTTGTAGGCCGACTCGTTCGGCAGCTCGTAGTTCGCGCCGAACGCCTCGCCAGCGTGGCGCGCTCCGACGGAACCGTTCAGCGCGAGCTTCTTCCGGACGACATTTTCCCAGAGCGCGTCAATCGCCTTCACGTACGCGTCGTTCCCTTCAAGCGCGGCGACATCCGCCATCGCGCAATACTGGTACGTCGCACGAACAGCATGGCCGACCGCCTCGCGCTGCGCCACGACGGGCAGATGGTTCTGCCAGTAGCTCCCTTTTGCTGTCAGCTCGTTTCCGTCCACAAGTTCGCCGCTTTGCGCAAAGACCTGGTAGTTTCCCCAGTCGCCGGCGCGTCCACGCGCCTCAAGGAAGTGCTTCGCGAGATCGAGATAGCGCTTTTCGCCCGTGGCGCGGTAGAGTTTGCAGAGCGCGAGTTCGATTTCCTGATGGCCGGGCGGATCCTTGAGCTGCGTCGCGCCGGAGCCGAACGTGCGGTCCACGAGATCGGCCGAGCGAATCGCTGCGTCAAGAAGCGTCCGTTTGCCTGTCGTCTCCCAGTAGGCGACCGCCGCTTCGTACAGATGGCCGACGTTGTAGAGTTCGTGGCTGTGCGCGATATGGCTCCAGCGCAGCGGACCCGTCGCGCCGTTGCGGAAACCGAGCGTCCGCGCGGTATAGAGATAGCCGTCCGGCTCCTGGGCCCTGGCGATCACCGCGTTCAGATCATCCACATACTTCTCCAGTTCGGCGTCGGGATGCGTCGCGAGCGTGTAGGCCGCGCCCTCGATTACCTTGTACACGTCGGAATCGTCAAACGGGATTCCCTTGAACGTCCCCCATTCGCGCGCGGCGGCGCGCCGGAAGTTCGGTATGCGCGCGAGTTCGCACTTCTCGAAGTCGACCTTGACGGTGACGAGCCTGTTCGTCTCGAAGCGCGGCAGCCAGAACCCGCCCGTCACCGTCACGTTCGTCATCACCGCAGGAGTGATCGGATAGTCCTGAGCGCCCATCGCGGAGCCTGCAACCACCACTGCGACGGCCGCAGCCGCCACATTCATCTGAATCATCATTCTTTACTTGTCCTCTTGTGTTGTTAAATCACGCGGAGACGCGGAGAAGCGGAGAGATCACGCCTTAGTGGAAGGAAATGATCAGGCCCTGGCGAGGCTGGGAATTGCCCTCTGCCGGAATTGCAGGGAACGGATAAAACATCGTCTGCGAAACATTGTCGTAGAAAGCGACCTTGTCATCCTTCACACAGGGCACGAAATCGCGCACAGGAACATAATCATTCGCCGATTCATCCCATACCCAGATTTTAGTGTAGTAGCTGCGCCCGTTGAAGAAATCCTTTGCCTTGCCGCCCCAGTTTATGCCGAACATATAGAGGTTGAGACCTGTGTCCAGGGCTCCTCTAGCCTGCGTACTTTCTGCGAACCTGACGCCGTCGCAAGTACCATTCACTATTCCTGTTGAAGATATTTCCGAAACAAGAGTATGCACCTTTCCTTTCGCATGATTGTCCCAATAGGCGCAATTCCATGTATCCTTGTATCCGATGGTTGCATTATGACGACTGTAGTTATTCCAATAGTACCCAAGAAGAAAACGGGTGTCATTATCATCAACTCGCGCCGCCAGCATATACTGATCCACTATATTGTCAACAGACGGCCAATACTGCATCTCGGAACGGATGCCGCTCTTTGCACGAACCTGGGTATCGACGTAGCTTGAGCCTGTGAGATTGACCCACTTCATAATCTTTTTGCCAGCCGTATCATTCGGGCACGTCAGCTCTCCGCCCTGTGGGAAGAATATCCAGCCGGAAACCTCGTCATACAGTCCCGCCCTTCCGTCTTTGATGCACGGACGGAAATCGCGCACGAGATCTCCATCCTGCCATATCTTTGTTCCGAAGCAGCGGACGCTCGACATGTACTTGGCGGCCCCGGCGAGATTCTGCGCGAAGAGATACATGTTCAACCCGGTGTCGAGCGCCTCTTCCGTTGCCGTCCGGGTCTGCACCGTCGCACCGTTTACGTACAGGGCAAGCTTCATGGTCGTTCCGTCATGCGTAATGCTGCTATAGATGTGATCCGGTCTGTCAGTGCTGCACTTCGCTATGGCGCCGGCTCCAGCACTGGAGATAAAGATTCGGTGACTAGTGTAATACTGGCTGGCTGCGTCGTTGTTGCAGAGATTGAAGCGCGTATCCTTCTCTGCATCGGTTCCGGTTTCGGAGATACGCGAACTGAGGAACGCACCGTCCGCGCTACTCAGCCACATAATCGTCATATCCGCACTCGTATTGCACTTGCCGACAACTTCTGTATCAACATACTGCGTTCCTGACGATTCCACGTACTGCACGAAGTGGTCGGGCTTGCCGAAATACTTAAGAGCGGGGCCGGCGGCAAGCTCGCCGCCTTGCGGATAGAAAATCGCCTTGGACACATCGTCGTAAAGTCCCGCCCTTCCACTCTTCACGCAAGGAAGGAAGTCGCGTACGAGATTCCCGTCCTGCCATATCTTCACGCTGTAGCAGCGTACACCCGATTTGAGGTCCGCCGATCCTGCCTTGTTCTGAGCAAAGAGATACATGTTTAGCTGTGTATTAAGCGCTTCTTCCTCTCGCTCGACATTTATCTCTTCAGCACCGTTCACACTCATTGTGTACTTCACCTTCGCGCCGTCATGCGTTATACTGCTCACAATCCGGTCGGGAGCATTTTTACTATATTCTGATTTTGAGATATCTCGGGGGTTGTTGTATGACCTATGTGCCATGTAGTAATGCGTCTTTGGACCTTGATTTGAGCAGAGGATAAAGCGCGTATCGTTGCCATCCACGCGCGAACTGAGGAACGAACTGTCTACCGACGCGTCGAGCCACTGAACGGTCATGTCGGCGCTGGTGCCGCAACGCCCGATAATGCCGGTGTCGATGTATTGAGAGCGGTTGGAGTCAACATACTCCACAAACGCGTCGGGCGTTTCCGCGAACGTGGAATGGAGCAGCGCAACCGCCACTGTCATCATAGCTAGGCTTGTTTTTGCTTTCATGTTTTGTCTCCTTTATTTCATCTCAACCGAAGATAGAATCCAGTTAAGAAGTTGCCAAAAATTGAACGAAGATACCCGTCGCCGTCGAATCCGATTGAGTTGAGCGTTCTGCCGGATGAGACGAGCGGGAATCTTGAGAGTTTGGATGAATGAACGAGGGGAACCCATGCGCCATTGTTGAGGACATAGACACAATAGATACCGATTTGATAGTCAAACTTGATCCTGAACGTATACTCCACGCCAGTCTGCGGCGTCACGCCCTCAGCTTCGACAGGAATCCATCCGCCCGCCGTCCAGACGTTGAAAAGCCCGTTCGTCCCGAGCCACACTGCGCCCTGCACACCAACATCCGGGCTTGCCTCTTCTTCGGGAATATGCGAAAAAGAAACCGTTACGTCCACCGTCACGCGACTGCCGCGCGAGGGAGCCTTGGGCGTAAACGCATTGCGTCCGCCAAGCGCCGTCGTGAATGTCCGCCAGTCATAGACGACATCGCCCGACCATGCTCCCGTCAGTCCTGACGTGCGCGCATCTTCGTCGATCCATGCATTCGTCGGCGTTCTCCTCTTGATGCGCTGGCAGGTGATATCCGCGACGACAGGCGCGTGGTCGGACGTGATGTGGTCTTTGACGACGTGGCTCGTCCAGCTCCATTCGCCGGAACGCGCGGAGGGATAGTCCATGTAGATGAAGTCGAGAATCCAGTTCCACGTGTATTCCCCGTCCGCGTTCGTCACGCTGCAATAGGTGCCTTCTCCGTCCGCCATGTTGATTGGCGAGATGCACTGCATGAGCGGCGCGAGCTTGTTGTACACCCTGAAGCCCGGACGCGTATTGAGGTCGCCCATGAAGAGAATCGGTTTGCCTTTCCCTTCGTACTTCGCGAGCGCGTTCGTGATGACGTCTACTTCGGGGAGTCCGTATTCGGACGTCTGCGACATGTGCGTGTTGGCGATGATGTAGTCTTCGAACTCCGCAATCATCAGGTCGCGATGATATGTCTGGTAGTAGAGAAGATCAACGACCTCGACGGAAAGCGCCTCTTCTTTGGAGAGGATGGCTTCGTCATGGTGGAAGTAGCGGTGCAGGCCGGTTGCGGACGCAAGTGCGGCACTCCGGGCATCGTCGCATTCCTGAAGGCCGCACACGTCGGGATCCTCGGCCAGAATGCGATTGGCAGTCTGCGCCACGTTGCGCGTGTTCGTCATGTCCTTGCAGCCGCGCACGTTGAACGTCATCACGCGCAGCGTCTCGCCCGCGTCCAGCGCAAAAGCCGGCATGCAAACGAGCGCAAGCGCCGCCGCGAAGACTCCGCGCGCCGTTGCAGATGCCACGAATATATGCAATCCTGTCTCCATCGAGCAGACCTTTCACAAGTATCTGCCGCGATTATACCACGGAGCGCGTTTGGCGGTCAAGCGAATCGCAATACTTTATTCGCAACAGTTTTTTGCCGAAATCGGAAAGCTGGCCGAAAGCTCTTCCACAAGTTCCTCTACAATGGTGCGCTTCTCGGCGGAGAAGGAGATGCCGATAAGCGTAATGCGCTTGCCGGAGAGAGCGTACTTGCCGGCATACTCCTTGCCCTTGATCTGCTCCATCGCCTCCGCCGCCGGACGGTCGAGCTTGAACTCGACTATGTAGATGTCCTTGGGCAGTTCGACAACCATGTCCATCCGACCGTCGTGCGTCTTCACCTCGCCGTTTACGTTAATGCCGATGGAGCGCAGCACGACATAGCATATCGTCTGCCACATCTGCTCGTTCTGGCGGTCGGTCAAGTCGTATGGGATGTCCATGAAGAACGACTTGAGAGCCTTCAGGAACTTCGGCACGTCGTGGTCGTAGAGCGCGTCCCCGGCCGTAAAGGCATAACTGGACGTGTACGAGGCGTCGCGCCCCGTGTACGCGCCGACGACATCCCGCAGGAAGGAGTTTTCGACTTCGAGATTGGGAAGCCTGAGCGTATACCGGCGCGACGTGCCGCGCTGGCGGAAAGTGTCGATCGTCAGATACCCTGTCTGGTAAAGAAGCGTAACGCCCTTCGGGTCGGTCGGCTCGTAGTTGCCGAGCTCCGTCTCTTCTATGTCTACACAGGAGAAGTCTATCGGACACGACTTCAGGATGTCGACGAGGAACGTCGGCATCGCGGTTTCGGCCCAGTAGTTGGCGAACTTGCGATCCTGCAGGCATTTGCCGAGCGAAACAGGGTTTATGACCGGCTCTGCATTTTCCTCGAACTTGTACCCGTCATACCATTCGACGATTTTTGCAAACGCAGCGTCATCCGTCAGACCGTTCGCCTCCGCGAGCGCGTGTATTCGCTCGGGGAAATACCTCAGCACCTCTTCGTGCGTGTAGCCGAACAACATCGCGACATTCGCGTTCATCGTCCAGTCGTTGAGGTTGTTGAGGTCGGAGAATATCGACACCTTGGAGAACTTGCTGACGCCGGTGAGGAACGTGAAGCGCTGCTTCGACTCAAGCGTCTTGACGACGGAGTAGAACGCCTTGAGGGCGTCGCGGAACTCCGCGACATCCGGCTTCATCAGATGTCCGAGGAGCGGCTTGTCGTACTCGTCTATGAGCAGCACCATCTGTCCGTCGGGCGATTTCGCGGCAAGGGCGTCGATGAGATTCGTGAAAAGAACGGACGGTATGTCACCTGTCAATTCGCCAACGTCGAGTTCGGCCGCGCGGCGATGAAGATGAGCGCAAAGCAACGTCCTGAACTCGGCGACATTCGGCGCCTGCATCGAGCCCATGTCGAGATGCAGGACGGGCCACTTCTTCGACCAGTCCCACTTCGGCTCGATGGCCAGATCGGCAAACCACTCGCGCTCGCCCTGGAAAAGCGACTTCAGCGTGGAGACGGCGAGCGACTTCCCGAACCGACGCGGACGCGCGATGAAGAACTGCTTGCCGACGTCGCCTGACGCCATGGCATACAATGCGTCCGTCTTGTCGACGTACGTAAAGCCGTTCTTCCGCAGTTCCGAGAACGTGTAGATGTCTGTCGCAATCTTTTCCATACCAGATATTATAGCAAAAATTCATTCCTGCGTGTTCGCGCGTTCGCGCGCGAAGCGCCATAATATGCCTAAATCGGAAAGCTGGCAGAGGAGGCGGCGCAGCGACGCCCGATCTCGAGACACATGAGGCTCCAGAACGCGCACACGAGTCCGAGAACCTGGACCTGCAGTTCGGACGGAAACGAATAGACTGCGGCCACGGTCGGAATCCACACGCACCACGACGAGACGAGATTCGGCAGCACGACCGTCCGCACGAATCCGGCGCGGAGACGGGACGCAAGCGCCGCGAAGGAGAATCCGCTCCCCATCCACAGATAGAACGCGCCGTTCAGCGGAACGGCCACGAACGGCGTCCACGCGAACTGGTCGAAGGCCGTCTTCGCGACGAGCGTCTGCCATTCGTGTCCCGCGCCGAACATCCGCGCCTGAAGCGCGTAGAGCCAGAAGTACACCGCGCCCCACATTCCGCTCCACAGCGTCTGAAGCGCGATTTTCGGCAGAGCGCGATCGGGACGGATCGCCTTCACAAGCAGCATGAACAGTCCCGGAACGACGCCGCAGAAGAACATCTGGTTCGCCGCACCGGCCCAGGGCCCCCACTTCGTCTGCAGTTCCGCGAGCGGACGCAACACCTCCGCGACCGGCGGCGCAAGATAGTACGAAACCGCAAGGATCGCGGCAATGGTCCACAGCACCGCCATCGGCAGCCTGTTCTTCTTTGCCGACTCCCATCCAATCCTCAGGGAATCAGAAATTGAAAATCTCATTGCCTTCGCCTTCACTCGCCGATCATGCACGCGATGAGTTCTCCGCCGACGGACAGCTCCGGCGCGGCAGAAGTGCCGCGGACGATCAGGTCGGCGATATAGGTGCGGCGCAAGCCGACCCTGCCGGGTGCCTCATGCGCATGGAAGACGATGCGCCATTTCCCGCTCTTGTCTTTAAAGAGCGAATGGTGACCCGTGCCCTCGAGTCCGCGAAACCGCCGCAGAATCGGGTTCGCCGCGCTTTTCGTCCACGGACCCTCCGGCCTGTCTGCGAACGCAACGCCGACGGCGTAGTCGGGGTTGCGGAAGTCGCACGCGGAATACGTGAGCGCATACCATCTGCCGCACTTGTTGACGAACGGCCCTTCCACGACCGAATTCTGCTCCCACGGCTGATCCGCGCGAAAGAGCAGCCGCGCCGTGCCCGGCCGCACGTGCAGCCAGTCCTTTTCGAGTTCGGCAAGCCAGATCGTGTTGCCCCTGTCGAAATGCACAAAGACCATCCACGGCTTTCCGTCGCGGTCGACAAAGAGCGAATTGTCGATCCCCTTGCGCTCCAGAAGCGGCACCTTCTCGATCTGCCGGAACGGCCCGCGCGGCGAATCGGCGACCGCCGCGCAGACATGCTCTTCGGCCGTATAGAACATGATGTACTTCCTGCCGCGCCGGTAGACCTCCGGTGCCCAGAATCCACGCTCGCCGTACGAGTCGTCCTTGTGCAGCGCGAGGCCGCCGACGGCGCGCCCCGCATCCGGCGTCCAGGTGATGAGATCGTCCGAGACGGCGACGGCGATCCCGTCCGCGCGCCCCGTCCCGTAGGCATAGTAGCGGCCGCCGTCCAGCAGGATGAACGGATCGGCCAGCGTGAGCGGCCGCGCGCACGCGGTCAGGCCGGCCGCGAGCGCCGCCGCCAGGGCGAGTTGAACACGTTTCGTCATTTCCTTCATAAGCGTGTGACATTATACATCAGCGCGCCGTTCAGCGCAAGCCCCCGCCCTGACTTTATCCGCCTTTTGTTTTTGACGCAATCGGAAAAATAATGTATACTCTTGCACCATGCAACGAAAAAAGGACAAGCGGATTCTGGTCGCGCTGGATCTGACGCACGAATCCGGGCGCGCGCATCTCAACGGCTTCTACCGCTACGCCGACAAGCAGCCGGAATGGGAGGTGCGGATCGTGCCGAGCACCGAAGCAAGCTACGCGCCCATGGTGAAGGAGATTGTCGCCGCCGGCATCGAAGGCGCCGTCATCAAGGGCGAGTGCGTGCCCGCCCTCGCCGAAACGATCTTCTCCGCGCGCGTGCCGGTGGTGTCGATCGACAAGCCGGGCCGCGCCGGGCCGCGCCGGGCGAACGCCTACGTCGTGAACGACAACGCGCGCATCGGCCTCGCCGCCGCGCAGTATTTCAAGCGTCTCGGGCGGTTCGCCGCCTACGGCTTCGTGCCCGATCCGAACGACTGCGAATGGTCGCAGATGCGCGGCCGCGCGTTCACCGAGGCCGTCGCCCACCTGCTCGGCGCAGACGCGTGCCGCCGCTACGTGCCGCCGCCGGACGACGGCACGGGCGCGCCGACCTTCCGCAGCGGTCTGTCGCGCTGGCTCGCCGCGCTGCCGAAACCGGCCGCCGTCTTCGCCGCCTTCGACCAGTGCGCGGCCACCGTGCTTGAGGAATGCCGCGACAGCCGACTGAAGGTGCCGTCGGAAATCGCCGTTCTGGGCGTGGACGACGATGCGCTCGTCTGCGAACACGCGCGGCCGAAACTCACCAGCATCCGCCCGGATCACGCGCGGCAGGGATACGAGGCGGCCCGGGAGCTGAACCGGCTGATGTCCCGCCCGGGCGGCGGCGCGATGCGCCGGGGCGGCCCCCTCGCGCTGACGCACATCGGCATCACCGAGCGCGACTCGACGACGTTTGTGCCGCAGGGTCTGCGCATCGTCCGGGAGATCACCGCCTATCTGGACGAACACGCGCTCACGCCGATCCGCGTCGCCGACATCGTGGCGCACGCGGGCGTCTCGGAGCGGCTGGCGAATCTCCGCTATTCGGAGCTGACGGGACATTCCATCCAGGAGGAGCTGATCAACCGGCGTCTGGCCGAGGCCAAACGGCTGCTGAAGGAGACGGCGCTTCCCCTCGCGCGCATTTCCAGCCGCTGCGGCTTCAAGTCGCAGATTGTCCTCGCGCACCTCTTCCGCAAGCACGTCGGCCAGTCCATGAGCGACTGGCGACGCGCGCGACGCGGGGAGGGTTAGGCGAGCTCGGCCTGGAGGAGCCGACGGGCGGAACCGGGGCCTTCCAGCAGACGGACGAAGTAGCCTTCGATCTTCGCCGCGAGCGGTGTGGCCGTGAGGTCGCTGCCGAAAATGGACGCATTCGCGAGGATGGGCCTGAGCTGTCCCGCGTAGCTCTTCGGATCGTTCCAGACGATGCCCTTCAGCTGCGCCTGAAGCTCGTCCTTGAGCGGATCGGCCGAAACCTCCATCGCCTCGCCCGCGTCGTTGACGGCCAGCAGGTAGCGCATCCAGCCCGCGAGCGCGAGCGGGATCGCGACGAGCGAACCGAGGTCGCGGCCTGTCGCCACGTAGCTCTTGACCGTCTCGCCGAAACGGATGCCGACCTTCTGCGACGTGTCGGTCGCGATGCGGCGCGGATCGTCCGGCATGAACACGTTCGGCAGACGCTCGTTCACGACCTCGTCGATGAACGCCTTGGGCGAAAGGATCTTCGGATCGACCACGACTGGCAGGCCCTCGACGTAGCCGAGGCGCCGGACGAGCCGGACGATGTCGGCGTCCTGCATCTCCTTGCAGATGAGCGTGTAGCCCAGAAGGCACCCGTACATCGACATCGCCGTGTGCAGCGGGTTGAGGCACGTCGTCACCTTCATCTTCTCGGTGTTGTTCACCGTGTCGCGGTCGGTCAGGTAGACGCCCGCCTTCTCCAGCGGCGGACGCCCGTTCGGGAAGCGGTCCTCGACGACGAGGTACTGCGGCTTCTCGGCGTTGACGAACGGCGCGATGAACGTCTTCTTCGAGGTGACGATCGGCTCCATGCCCTCGATGCCGCACTTTTTCAGCTCCGCCTCGACCATCGGGTGCGGGCGCGGCGTGATCTTGTCGATCATCGACCACGGGAAGGAGACGGTCGTCTCGTCCTGGATGTAGTCGAGGTAGGCCGCCGGCGCGAAGCCGTTCGCGACCCACGCCTGCGCCATCGCCACGACGGACGCCTTCAGCTTCTCGCCGTTGTGCGAGCAGTTGTCCATCGACACGACCGCCAGCGGCAGCTTCCCGGCGT
>OCTW011592084.1_pt1 | contig 15320 bp, 12 predicted proteins | sample 1539671 | NCBI WGS metagenome assembly OCTW01 (sample SAMN02144230, study PRJEB22623) | gut metagenome | biome: sheep rumen | host: Ovis aries | place: New Zealand
TGATCTGGTCGAGGGCGTCCTGCGCCGTGCCGTTGATCTTGAGCTCCATCACGTAGATCGTGTCGGGCATGAAGACCACCATGTCGGCCTCGGGCGGCTCAGGAAGATATACTTGCTCATTTGCTGCATCCGCCACATCAGGTCGGTCTTGTCAATATAGACATAGCCTTTCTCTATGATCTCCGAGAAAGTCTGTATGCCGACGGGATAGCGCCGTCTGTCAGGATATGACGTGCTTGGATTGTTCATGAAGTTTCCTCCTCCAGTTCGTTTGTTCATCATATATCTCGCCGCTAAGATAGTGAAAAATCCGCATTCAGAAAAATATATCTTATTTATAGGAGTAAAAGATTCTTAAAAATAAGATTTTGGAAACTTTTTTAATATTATTTAGTTTGATTTTTTCGGCTGTGAGTGTTTAATGTTGTACTTTTGCGTTCAAATTCAGCGGACATACCGCAAAACATTGGAAATAACGACTAAACATAACATTTTATGGCAGATTCATTTGATATCCGCGAACTTAATTTGCGGATCGAACAGCAAAGTGCTTTCGTATCCAATCTCACCATGGGCATGGACCGGGTGATTGTCGGACAGAAACATCTCGTCGACTCACTTCTCATCGGTCTGCTCAGTGATGGGCATATCTTGCTCGAAGGTGTGCCCGGACTGGCCAAGACTTTGGCCATCAAGACTCTGGCGCAGCTCATCGATGCCAAATACAGCCGCATCCAGTTCACCCCAGACCTTCTGCCGGCTGATGTCGTCGGTACGATGATTTATTCCCAGAAAGAAGAGAAATTCCAGGTGAAGAAAGGACCGGTCTTCGCCAACTTCGTCCTGGCCGACGAAATCAACCGTGCTCCAGCTAAAGTTCAGAGCGCATTGCTCGAGGCTATGCAGGAGCATCAGGTCACCATCGGTGACAACACGTTCGCACTGCCTGACCCCTTCCTGGTCATGGCTACACAGAACCCGATCGAACAAGAGGGCACCTATCAGTTGCCCGAGGCACAAGTCGACCGTTTCATGCTCAAGGCCGTGATTGATTACCCCACGATCCAGGAGGAAAAACTCATCATCCGTGAAAACCTCCACAGCAGCTTGCCAGAGGTGAAACCCGTTACTACGGCTCAGGAAATCATCGCCGCACGCGATGTGGTGCGCCAGGTCTATATCGACGAGAAGATCGAACAGTATATCGCCGACATCGTCTTCGCTACCCGTTATCCCGACCGATATGGGCTCAATGACATGCGCGACCTCATCAGCTTCGGTGGCTCGCCACGTGCCAGCATCAGCCTGGCCAAGGCTGCCCGTGCCTATGCCTTCATCAAGCGCCGCGGCTTTGTCGTGCCGGAGGACGTGAAGGCCATCGCTCACGACGTGCTCCGCCACCGTATCGGACTCACTTATGAGGCAGAGGCCACCAACGTCAAGAGCGAGGAAATCATTAGCCGCATCATCAACAAAGTGGAGGTGCCTTGATGGAGACATCAGAGTTGCTGAAAAAAGTCCGCCAGATCGAGATCCGGACGCGCCGGCTGAGCCAGAACATCTTCGCAGGCCAGTATCACTCGGCTTTCAAAGGCCGTGGTATGGCTTTCTCGGAGGTGAGGGAGTATCAGTATGGCGACGATGTGCGTGACATCGACTGGAATGTGACGGCACGCTTCCACAGGCCTTTCGTCAAGGTCTTCGAGGAGGAGCGTGAGCTCACCGTCATGTTGCTCGTCGACGTCAGCGGCTCTCTTGACTTCGGTACGGTGAGGCAGACCAAGCGCGACATGGTGGCGGAAATCGCCGCAACACTCGCTTTCAGTGCCATCCAGAACAACGACAAGATCGGGGTGATCTTCTTCTCCGACCAGATCGAGAAATACATCCCGCCCAAGAAAGGGCGCAAGCACATCCTCTATATCATACGCGAGATGCTCGACTTCAAGCCGCAGAGCCTGCGCACAGATGTGGGCATGGCCGTGGAGTTTCTCACCAGGGTGATGAAGCGCAGCTGCACGGCATTCCTGCTGAGCGATTTCTTCGTCAGGACGGAGTTTGAGAGCCAGCTCACCATTGCCAACCAGAAGCACGACGTGGTGGCTATCCAAGTCTACGACCAGCGGGCAAAGGAATTGCCCGATGTAGGCCTGATGCGCATCAAGGATGCCGAGACGGGGCATGAGATGGTGATCGACACCAGTAGCAAGCGACTGCGCCACGCCCACACGGCCTACTGGATGAAAAGGCAGGCCCAGCTCAGGCAGACTTTCACCAAGAGCAATGTCGACCACATCTCCATCTCCACCAAGGACGATTTCGTGAAGTCGCTCAAGATGCTGTTTGATATGAGAACCTAAAAAGACTTTTACGCATGAGAAGTTTTTGCCTATCACTGTTGCTGGCGTGCCTCTCCCAGGTCTTGACGGCCCAGGTGAAGGTCGAGACAAGGATCGACTCCCTGCAGCTGCTCATCGGAGAGCAGGCACACCTCACACTTAGCGTCACCATGAAGGAGGGACAGCAAGCCCTGTTCCCCGACTATCAGTATACACAGCAGCTTACTCCCGGCGTGGAGGTGCTCGAGATGAAAGACGGCGACACACTGCGTCTCGACAATGGCATGGTGAAGGTGTCGAGAGAATACACCATCACCTCCTTTGACGACACGCTCTATTACCTGCCGCCCATGAAGGTGAAGGTCGATGGCAAGGAGTATCTGAGCAAGAACCTTGCCCTCAAGGTGCTCACCTTCGATGTCGACACACTCCATCCCAACCAGTTCTTCCCGCCGAAAGACGTGCAGAACAATCCCTTCCTGTGGAGCGACTGGAGCCTCATCTTCTGGCTGAGCGTCCTCATGGTGCTGCTCATGGCCCTGGTGTATTACCTCTATGTCAGACTGCGTGACAACAAGCCTGTCATCTCACGCATCCGCATCATCCGGCATTTGCTGCCTCACCAGAAAGCCATGATGGAGATACAGCGCATCAAGTCCGACAACATCGAGATCTCGGGCGACCAGAAAGAATACTACACCCGGCTCACCGATACGCTGCGCACCTATCTCGAGGAGCGCTTCGGTTTCCAGGCCATGGAAATGACCAGCGGCGAGATCATCGAACGACTCAAACAGGAGGAGGACCAGACGAAGATCGCCGAACTGCGTGAGCTGCTCGAAACCGCCGACCTCGTGAAGTTCGCCAAGCATTCCGCCCTGCTCAATGAGCGCGACCGCAACATGGCCAGTGTCGTGGAGTTCATCGAGACCACCAAGCGGGAGGACATGCCTACAATCGAGAAAATTCAACCACAACTCTCCGACAGCGAGAAGCGCACGAAGCGCTCGCGCACCATACTCATCACCCTCATCTCTGTCCTCGGCATTGTCGCCCTGGCGCTGCTGGCCTACGTGCTGTGGCAGGTGTGGCTGCTGCTGATCTGAGAATCTTGTAAATCGTAACACGAAAATGGAATTTGCTGACAAAGGATATTTCCTGTTATTGCTGTTGCTCATCCCTTATGTGCTCTGGTATTTCCTCTATCGGAGGAAAACTGAGCCCACCATGAGGATGAGCGACACTTTCCCTTACCGCTTCGCTCCCAAGAGTTGGAGGGTAAGGCTCCTCCACCTGCCCATGCTCTTGCGCATACTGGCTTTCATCATGCTCGTGTGTGTGATGGCCAGACCACAGACACATAACTCGTGGGGGGAGAAAACGGTTGAGGGTATCGACATCATGCTCTCGATGGATGTCTCTACCAGCATGCTGGCCGAAGACCTCAGGCCCAACCGGTTGGAAGCGGCCAAAGACGTGGCCGCGGAATTCATATCGGGCAGACCCGACGACAATATCGGACTCAATATCTTCGCTGGCGAGGCTTTCACCCAATGCCCGATGACCACCGACCACCAGTCGCTCATCAATCTGCTCCTCAACGTGCGCACCGACATCGCTGCCAAGGGCCTCATCGAGGATGGCACTGCCATCGGCATGGGACTGGCCAATGCTGTGAGCCGCCTGCAGGACAGCAAGGCCAAGAGCAAGGTGGTCATCCTGCTGACCGACGGTAGCAACAACCGAGGCGACATCTCGCCGATGACTGCTGCGGCCATCGCCAAGAGCTTCGGCATCAGAGTCTACACCATCGCCGTGGGCACCAACAAGGTGGCGCGTTACCCGATGATGGTGGGCGGCACGGTGCAGTATGTCAACATGACTGCTGAGATCGACACCAAGACCCTGCGCGACATCGCCGCCACCACAGAAGGCAATTTCTACCGGGCCACCAACAAGGAGGAACTCAAGAGAATTTACCAAGACATCGACAAATTAGAGAAAACGAAGTTCGACGTGAAGAATTTCAGCAAGCGCTATGAAGCCTATTTGCCTTTCGCCATCGTGGCCGCACTGGCACTGCTGCTGGAGATACTGTTGCGTATCTCCGTATTACGCCGAATACCTTAAAACGCCGCAGATATGTTTAGATTCGAAAATCCCATATTCCTCTACTTCCTGGTCATCATCCCTGTGCTGGTGGCTGTGAGGTTCTTCTTCGATCGCCGGCAGAGGAAGCGTGTCAAGCGGTTTGGCGACCCCGAGTTGGTGAGCCAGATGATGGAGGATGTGTCGAAATACCGGCCGGGAGTGAAATTCTGGCTCCTCACGGCTGCCCTCGCCCTTATCATCGTCATGCTCGCACGCCCGCAGATGGGCACACGCATCAGCCGTGACAAGCGCCAGGGTATCGAGGCCATTATCTGCATGGACATCTCCAACTCCATGCTGGCCACTGATGTGGTGCCCTCAAGACTGGCGAAGAGCAAACTGCTCGTCGAGAACATGGTCGACAAGTTCGTCAACGACAAAGTGGGGCTTATCGTGTATGCCGGGGATGCATTCGTGCAACTGCCTATCACCAGCGACTATGTGTCGGCAAAGATGTTCATGCACAGCATCAATCCGTCGCTCATCGCCTCGCAGGGCACCGATATCGCAGCCGCCATCAATCTCGCCATGCTGAGTTTCACGCAGGATGAGAAAGCTGGCAAGGCCATCATCGTCATCACCGACGGTGAGGACCATGAGGGCAAGGCTCTCGAGATGGCCAAAGCTGCCAAGGAGAAAGGTATCAGGGTGTTTATCCTGGGCGTGGGCACCACCAAGGGCTCGACCATCAAAATGCCTGACGGACATTACCTCACCGACAATACCGGCGAGACGGTCATCACCCGGCTCAACGAGAATATGTGCAAGGAGATCGCCGCAGCTGGAAGCGGCACCTATATCCATGTCGACAACACCGGTGAGGCGCAGAGCCGTCTCGACGACGAGATCACCAAGATGCAGAAGGGAGAGGTGGAGACCATCATCTACAGCGAATACGATGAGCAGTTCCAGGCCGTGGGCATCCTTGTCATCCTGCTGCTTCTCATCGAGACGCTGGTCATGGAGCGCAAGAACCCGCTGCTCAAGAACGTGAGGCTTTTCAAAAGACGTGACACACAAAAATCAACTCAGGCAAATGAAGCGTAATATCTATATTCTCTTGATGGCTTTCATCGCCATGGCTTCAGCCGTGACGGCACAAGCCCAGACCGACCGGCAGCATATCCGGCAGGGCAACAAGCTCTACCGGCAGGGGGCCTACGACAAGGCTGAGGTGGAATACATGAAGGCTCTTTCGAAAAACGAGAACAACACGCAGGCCATCTACAATCTTGGATGTGCTATGATGATGCAAGGGAAAGACTCCACCGCCGTCGTGCAGTTCCAACAGGCCGGCAAGGCGGAGTCCAACAAGATAAGGCGGGCTCAGGCTTACCACAACATCGGTGTGGTGATGCAGAAGCACCAGCAATATCCACAGGCCATCGAGGCCTACAAGGAGGCCTTGCGCAACAATCCCGCCGACAACGAGACCCGCTATAACCTCGAGCTCTGCAAGCGCCAGCAGAAGCAGAACCAGCAGGACCAGAACAGTGGCGGAGGAAATGACGACAAGGACCAAAAGAAGGATGATCAGAAGAAAGATCAGAAGCAGCAGGACCAGAAAGACCAAAAAGACCAGAATAAGAACCAGGACCAGAAGGAACAGCAGCAGAACCAGCCTGACCAGCAGCAGATGAGCAAGGAGAACGCACAACGACTCCTCGACGCTGCCATGCAGGAGGAGAAACGCACCCAGGACCGACTGCAGAAAGCCATGCAACAGCCAAGGAGGAAAATCCTTCAGAAAAACTGGTAACCCTTATAATGACGTGAAGAAAAATGAGAAGTTATAAGCTTTTGTTTTTGTTGTTGTGGGTGACATGCACCGCCAGTGCACAGCGTATCGTCGTGCATGCGCCTTCGAGGGTGACGGCGGGAGAGACTTTCCGCCTCGAATACACCATCAACACCAATGATGTCGACGGGCGGTTGCAACTGGGCAATATCCCCGACGCTTTCGAGGTGGTGTACGGCCCCAGCGTGTCGCAGCAGCAGAGCTACAGTATGGTTAACGGCCACACCAGCAGTTCCTCGTCGATCACCTACACCTATATGCTCATGGGCACGAAGAACGGGACGTTCACCATCCCAGCAGCCCATGTCAATGTCGGCAGCCATACCATCGCTTCCGAACCGGTGAAGGTGACTGTGGCTGGAAATGCCCCCAACGCTGGATCGCAGGGTACGAAATTCCATCAGGACGAGGACCGGCGTCCTCAGATGAGAAGCGCTGGATCTCCCATCTCCAACAGCGACCTCTTCATCAGGGTGAGTGCCAACAAGACGCATGTGCATGAGCAGGAGCCGATCCTCCTCACCTATAAGGTCTATACGCTCGTGGAACTGACACAGCTCAATGGAAAAATGCCCGACCTCACTGGTTTCCACTCGCAGGAGGTGGAATTGCCGCAGCAGAAGAGTTTCCATGTGGAGAATGTGAATGGACGCAACTACAAATGCGTCACCTGGAGCCAGTATGTGATGTATCCGCAGATGACGGGAAAACTCGAGATACCAAGCATCACCTTCAAGGGCATCGTTGTGCAGGAAAACCGCAATGTGGATCCCTTCGAGGCCTTCTTCAACGGGGGCTCCGGCTACGTCGAGGTCAATCGCGACATCGTGGCTCCTGGACTGACGGTGCAGGTTGACTCCCTGCCTGCAAGACCTGCTGACTTCTCGGGCGGCGTGGGTAAATTCAATATCTCGGCACAGTTGGAGAAGAATGAGGTGAGCGCTGGCGATCCCGTCAAACTCAGAGTCGTGGTGGGGGGCATCGGCAACCTCAAGCTCATCAAGCAGCCGACGGTAGAGCTGCCTTCCGATTTCGACAAGTATGATCCTGAGGTCACCGATAAGACTAAACTCACTGCCAACGGAGTTGAAGGCAACATGGTCTACGACTTCATCGCCGTGCCGAGGAATCCTGGCAAATACACCATCCCTGAGGTCACCCTGACGTATTATGACACGAGTGTCAACGGCTACCGTACCATCAAGACACAGCCCTTCGAACTCAATGTCACACCAAGCGACGGCACTGGGTCGGTGAGCGACTTCACCGATATGAAGGACAAGGACATCCGGCCGATCAAGAAAGGCAATGCCGACATCCACAAGGCCGATGAGTTCTTCTTCGAGTCACCTGCCTACTGGGTGTGGATCATCCTGCCGTTGATCATCTTCTTCGCCTTGCTCGCCATCTTCCGCAAACGTGCTCTCGACAATGCCGATATCATCAAGATGAAAGCCAAGAATGCCAATAAAGTGGCGACGCGAAGGCTCAGAACTGCCAACCGGCTGATGCTCAAGGGTGAGAACAACCTGTTCTACGACGAGGTACTCAAAGCGCTGTGGGGCTATGTGGGCGACAGACTCAACATGCCTGAGGAGGCGCTGTCGCGCGATAACGTGAGTGAACGGCTCGGCGCACAGGGCGTCGGACAACCCATCGTCGACAAGTTTATCAGTGCCCTCGATGAGTGTGAGTATGAGCGCTACGCTCCCGGCGACGCCAAAGGCAACATGAACAAGACCTTCGAGTCGGCCATGACTGCCATCACCGAAATAGAAAACGCTATGAAAGGAAAGAGACCACATAAAGCGGCTACCGCCATGCTGCTTCTCGCATTGCTCATGCCCCTCTCTGCAGGGGCTGTCAGCAAGGCCAGTGCCGATGCGGAGTACACCAAGGGGAATTATCAGCAAGCCATAGCCGACTATGAGGAACTGCTCAAGCAGGGCGTGAGCGCAGATCTCTGCTATAACCTTGGCAACGCTTATTTCCGCACAGAGAATATCACGAAGGCTATTCTCAATTATGAGCGTGCGCACATGTTGTCGCCCGGCGACGAGGACATCAAGTTCAATCTGGAATTTGCGCGTTCCAAGACCATCGACAAGATCACTCCGCAGTCGGAGATGTTCTTCGTGAACTGGTATCACTCTCTGGTCAATCTCACCAGCGTCGACCGGTGGGCTTACACCGCCGTGGTGAGTATCATTCTGGTACTCGTGCTGTTGCTGATGTATCTCTTTGCCGACAGGATAATCCTGCGCAAGATCGGATTCTATGGGGCCGTGGCCTCGCTGCTGCTTTTCCTTCTGGCCAATCTCTTTGCCTTCCAGCAGAAACGCATGCTTGAGGACCGCTGCGGTGCGATCATCATGTCGTCGTCGGTCAATGTGCGCAAATCCCCTGCCGACAAGGCCGAGGCGGCTTTCGTGCTCCATGAGGGCACCAGGGTCGACATCTCCGACAAATCGATCAAAGGGTGGCGTGAGATCCGCATCGCCGACGGCCGTGAGGGATGGGTCGAGGATTCGAAAATCGAGGAAATCTGACCCTCTCACGCCTATGGAGCTGCAGACGGTAATCGACATCGACAGACAGATTCTCGGCGTGTTCAACGACCATCATTCGATGTTCTTCGACACACTGATGCTCACCCTCACTTCGGGGGCGACGTGGATCCCGTTGTATATCGCTCTGCTCTACCTCGTCATCAAGAACAATGAGACCATGGCCCAGATCGGACTGATCATGGCATGCTGCGCGCTCTGTTTCTTCATCACTGAGTTCGTCACCGAGGGACTGGTGAAACCTGCCGTGGCAAGGCCAAGACCAGGCAACGACCCGGAGTGGATGTATGTCATCCATGTGGTAAACAACCATCGAGGGCGCGACTTCAGTTTCTTCTCCGCACATGCGGCCAACACCTTCGGCATCGCCATGTTCTTCTGCCTGCTTGTGCGCAACAGGGTGTTCTCATGGCTCATGGTCACCTGGTCGCTGCTCAACTGCTACACACGTCTTTATCTGGCCATGCACTATCCTTCCGACATCCTGGTGGGTCTCCTCTTCGGTGCCTGCGTGGGAAGCCTGGTCTATGTCATTTACATGTTGGTGTTTAAGCAGATTTCTCCCCCGCAGCATTACATCTCGTCGCAATACACATCGTCGGGATACAGCCTGGCCGACATTGACGTGGTGGCTTGTGTGCTGGTCTTGACTTATGTGTTGGCTATCGTATTCTCGATGACCTTGCATTGAATAATAAGAAAATATGGAAACTAAAAAAATCAGAATAAGCGACTACAACTATCCGCTGCCCGACGAGCGGATAGCGAAATTCCCCTTGCCGGAGCGCGACGCATCGAAACTGCTGCTCTACAAGCATGGAGTGGTGGGGGAGGACGTCTTCCGCTCACTGCCTGACTACATTCCCGAGGGTTCGGTCATGGTGTTCAACAACACCAAGGTGATCATGGCAAGACTGCATTTCCGGAAGTCGACGGGTGCCTTGATTGAAGTTTTTCTGCTCGAACCTGTGGCTCCGGCCGACTATCAGGTCATGTTTCTATCAAATGAGCGGTGCGAGTGGTGCTGCCTGGTGGGAAACCTCAAGAAATGGAAGGACGAACCGCTTGAACGCTCCTTTGAGGTCGACGGCAGGATGGTCACGCTCAAGGCCACGAGGGTGGGGGAGATGAGCACCGGACAGCGGGTTGTCCTCGAATGGGACAATCCTGAGGTCTCTTTCGCCGAGATCCTCGACGTGGCGGGTGAGTTGCCCATACCGCCATATCTCAACCGTGAGTCACAGGAGAGCGATAAGACCACTTACCAGACGGTCTACTCCAAGATCAAGGGCAGTGTGGCAGCCCCTACGGCAGGACTGCATTTCACCGACAGAGTGCTGCGTCGACTGGATGAGAAAGGCATAGTCCGTGAGGAACTCACCCTGCATGTCGGTGCCGGCACTTTCCGACCCGTGAAGAGTGAGCAGATCGAGGGACATGAGATGCATTCCGAGCATTTCTGTGTGCAGCGCTCCACCATCGAGCGTCTCCTGGGGAGCCTCGGGCATATCGTGGCGGTGGGCACGACGAGTGTGCGCACGCTCGAGAGCCTTTATTATATCGGGGCGCAGATGGCCCGGGGGGGGATGGATGCAGGTCAGCCTGTCCATGTCACCCAATGGGTGCCCTACGAGCAAGTTCCCTCTGTGTCTGCAGCTGAGGCGCTTGAGGCCATACTGCACTATCTCGATGATCATCAGCTCACGGCCCTGCATGCCTCCACACAGATCATCATCGCTCCCGGATATGACTATAAGCTGGTCAATATGCTGGTCACCAATTTCCATCAGCCGCAGAGCACGCTGCTCTTGCTGGTAAGTGCCTTCCTTCACGGCGACTGGAGACGTGTCTACGACTATGCCCTGGCACATGATTTCCGCTTCCTGAGCTATGGCGACAGTTCGTTGCTGATACCTTGAACCCAAAACAAGACAACAATGAAAATAGGAGATAAAGTCAGATTCCTCAGTGAGACCGGCGGCGGACGCATCGCTGGTTTCAAAGGAAAGAACATCGTCCTCGTCGAGGATGAGGACGGTTTTGAGATTCCCACTCCCATCAATGAGGTGGTGGTGGTGGAGACCGATGATTACAACATCGCCAAAGTGCATACCTCGGCAGTGCCTGACTATAAGAAAAACGTACGGACGGCTCCGGTGCCCGATCCAGAACCCGCCGACAAGGAAATCACCTTCAAGGCTCCGGTGGAGGAGCGCAAGGGCGGCGACGTGCTGACGGCATACCTCGCCTTTGTGCCCATCGACGTCAAGTCGATGACTTCCACGCGCTTCGAGGCCTATCTCGTCAACGACAGCAACTACTACATGCGCTTCACCTATCTTCTGGCCGAAGGCAACAGTTGGCACTTGCATTTCACCGATGAGGTGGAGCCCAATACCAAACTCTTTATCGAGGAGTTCGGACATGAGGACCTCAACGGGATGGAAAGAGCCTGTGTGCAGCTGCTGGCCTACAAACGCGACAAGGGATTCATCGTGAAACCTCCCGTCGACGTTCAGTTCCGCATCGATCCCGTGAAATTCTATAAGCTGCATACCTTCCGAGAGAACGATTTCTTCGAGTCGCCGGCGCTCCTCTACAACATCGTGGAGAACGACGTGCCCATGCGCCCGCTGGTCATCGATGCCCAGCAACTCAAACGGCAAATGTATGGTGACCGGGAACCGGCACGGAAGTCACAACAGCCAAGGCAGCAGGACAACAGCTTCGTACGCCGCTACGACGATCCGCAGAGCCGTGGCAAGGCACCCCTCCGCCGACAGCACGGCGATATCCTCGTGATCGACCTTCATGCCTCGGAAGTGCTCGACACCACAGCCGGCATGTCGTCTTCCGATATCCTCAATTATCAATTGGAGGTGTTCCGCCGCACTCTCGATGAGCATAAGAACGCCAAAGGCAAGAAAATTGTCTTTATTCATGGCAAGGGCGAGGGAGTGCTGCGGCAGGCCATCATCCAGGAACTGAGATACAAATACAAGAAATACACCTACCAGGATGCTTCATTCCAGGAATATGGCTATGGAGCGACACAGGTGATCATCAGATAACAGCTTAATCCCCTATAGACATGAAAAACGGATTCTTCACCGTGGCCGCGGCAGTTCCGGCTGTCAGAGTGGCCGACTGCGAGTACAACTTGCACCAGATAGAGAACCTCATCGCACAGGCTGAAGGCAAGGGCGTCGAGGTAGTCGTGTTCCCCGAACTCTCACTGACGGGCTATACCTGCCAGGACCTTTTCGGACAGTATCATCTTCTCGATCAAGCCGAGATGTCGGTCGTCATGCTGCTCGACTTCACCCGAAAGCTCGATATCATCTGCATCGTGGGCGCTCCTGTCATGGCGGGCAACCTGTTGCTCAACTGCGCGATTGTCATCCAGCAAGGCAACATACTGGGTGTCGTGCCCAAGACATACCTGCCCAATTACAACGAATTCTACGAGAAACGGTGGTTCGCTTCCTCACAGGACCTGCATCCCACGGAAGTCCGTTTCGCCGGACAGCGGATGGTGGTCACTCCGGCTCCGCAGATTTTCCGCACCGTGGAGGATGTGCGCTTCGGCATAGAAATCTGTGAGGACGTCTGGGCTCCCACACCACCAAGCAACCACCTCGCCCTGGCAGGGGCTGATGTCATCTTCAATCTTTCGGCTTCTGATGAGTTGATCGGCAAGCACGATTATCTGAAGAGTCTGGTGGCTCAGCAAAGTGCACGCACCATCACCGGCTATGTCTATTCGGGATGCGGCTTCGGCGAAAGCACGCAGGACGTGGTCTATGGCGGCAATGCCATGATCTATGAGAACGGCAAATTGCTTGAGGAGGGTGAACGCTTCTCCTTCCAACCCCAACTGGTGGTCAGCCAGATCGACATCGAGATGCTCCGGTCAGAACGACGTGCCAACACCACATTCATCAATGCGCAACGTCCGATGAGTGATGAGCGTAGGGCAGGGGAGGAACTCTTCGTCGACTGTCTTATGCCGGTGGTCCGTGGCCCGGAGACCAATGGCATCCAACCCTTGCCTTACCGCACTGTCAACCCCCATCCCTTCATTCCTAACGATGACGAGATGGAGAAAAACTGCGAGGATATCTTCAATATCCAAGTGGCCGGATTGGCTAAGCGACTGGTGCATATCCACAGTCAGAAAGTCGTGGTGGGCATCAGCGGCGGACTCGACTCCACACTGGCTTTGCTTGTCTGCGTCAAGACTTTCGATAAACTGGGCTACAGCCGCAAGGGCATTATTGGTGTCACCATGCCCGGTTTCGGAACCTCTGGGCGCACATACCGCAACGCACTCAGCCTGATGGAGAGCTTGGGCATCACGATGATGGAAATCAGCATCGCCAAGGCCGTGAAACAGCATTTCGAGGACATCGGGCAAGATCCCGACAATCATGATGTGACCTATGAGAACAGTCAGGCGAGAGAGCGCACGCAGATTCTCATGGATCTCAGCAACCGGCTCGGAGGCTTGGTCGTCGGTACAGGCGACCTCTCTGAACTGGCTCTCGGATGGGCCACTTATAATGGCGACCACATGTCGATGTATGGGGTCAATGCCAGCGTGCCGAAGACGCTCGTCAGTTATCTGGTGAGGTATGTGGCATTGAGCGGATTGGACGAGAAGTCCAAGAATACCTTGCTCGATATCGTCGACACGCCCATCAGCCCCGAATTGGTGCCTACCGACAGCAGGGGGAATATACAGCAGAAGACAGAGGACCTGGTCGGTCCCTACGAACTGCATGATTTTTATCTCTATTATTTCCTGCGGTTCGGATTCCGACCCAGAAAACTGTTTATGCTGGCGCAGAGGGCATTCGACGGCAGCAATCCCGAAGCAGGTTCTTATGATGACGAGACATTGAAGAAGTGGCTAACCACATTCATCCGCCGGTTCTTCAATCAGCAGTTCAAGAGATCATGCCTGCCCGATGGCCCCAAGGTGGGGTCTGTCAGCCTGTCGCCTAGAGGCGACTGGCGCATGGCAAGCGATGCGTCCTCCGCCACATGGCTGGCCGAATGTGAGTCGCTCTAAGACCAATAACAAGGTAGATAATGGGTGCCTTGACGGTCCGGACAGGGCACCCATCAACTTTTTTAGAAAAAAAAGAGCAAAATACTTGCAGGATTACAAATAATCCATTACCTTTGCACCGCATTTAAGAGAAAATGCTGCGGTAAACGCCAACCGGTAAGGAAGTTTGGGTGAGTGGCTGAAACCAGCAGTTTGCTAAACTGCCGTACGGGTTACCGTACCGGGGGTTCGAATCCCCCAGCTTCCGCACACTTTTGAAATAAATACCAAATCAAATAGGGTGGATTCATCTAATGGTTAGGATACAAGATTCTCAATCTTGGCATAGGGGTTCGATTCCCCTATCCACTACCTCAAGAGAGCTTCAAGGCTCTCTTTTTTGTTATCAGAATATTTATTCTTTACATATTCTGTACTCCTCCTCTTTCTGGCACAGATTTTTGGGTATACATCAAGCAATACATGAAGATGTTTGCCGACCTCGCAAGTGCAACCTTGAAGCAGGTGGCTAACTGGTTCGTATGGCTGGCAAGCACATGGTTGCCGATTGGCTTAATTCGTTGAAGCCACTGTCGCATATCGCGACGGTGGCTTATTCTTTGTCAAGTACCTCCCAATGACCACTATAACCACTACCTACATAATGGATATGCGGCATTTTTGCAATATGGCGCTTGATGGTAGCTATTCCTTTATTACTCATTTTTGCTAGTTCATCTGTAGTTATTTGAGGATCCAATCGAATTTGATTTTCTATCCATTTATCAAGATTGTTGTCTTGAGTATCATCTTGGGTATCACCTTGGGTATCACCTTGGGTATCATCTTGGGTGTCATCTTGAGTAACACCCTTTGCAGGTCTCATGAATGTCACCACAACAAAACCGCCATTGATACTCCATGTAGGTACAGCTACACCTCTCTTTTGGCAAGCCTCCATGATGCGCTTCACACCTGAACCCCAGTTCTCAATATAGGTTGTACTATACAGTACATTAGCTATAAGCGGATTGTATGGATATGAAATATGTGGCTGTAGGATATTCTCAGGTGTAATCTGCGGAGGCAGAATGCCAGGATTCTCGATTTCGATACGGTCATCATAGATGGCAATACCTATGGTCAGGTTATACCGTTCGTACTGGCGATGACAAAGGGCATTCAAGACCGTCTCACGCAAAGCTTCGGCAGGTACCTCCAGATATTCATCACGGACCAGTCCTACAATCTTTCCGTGCATATTCAAGTGCTTGCGGAAGAAGTTCATCGCCTCGTTGAGCAGTACGAATATGTTCCCTTCCACTCGCTGATTGTCGATAAACTCATTCTTGTCAGTACCTTGGAAACGAGCCAGACGCATTGTGAACTGCGTGTACATGCCAGTATCTTTC
>OCTW013408006.1_pt1 | contig 15300 bp, 10 predicted proteins | sample 1539671 | NCBI WGS metagenome assembly OCTW01 (sample SAMN02144230, study PRJEB22623) | gut metagenome | biome: sheep rumen | host: Ovis aries | place: New Zealand
GCAGAAAAGGGGAGACTGAAAGAAAATGTTTACGCATTGTTTACGCAGACATGAAAAAAGCACTTGCGAGAAACTCGTAAGTGCTTGATTATTAGTGTGGACCAGCCAGGGCTTGAACCTGGGACCTCCAGATTATGAGTCTGTTGCTCTAACCAACTGAGCTACAAGTCCGAAATCGTGTGCAAAGATACGAGGTTTTGAGGAATTATGCAAATATTTTCAGGGAAAAGTTGTGGACGGGTGGGGATGCGGCCGCTTATTCGTACCTCTGGAGAAGGTACTCTCGCTCGAAAATGGAAAGGAAAAAGAGGAATAAATCCTGTTTTTCTTTCTATTTTGCTCGCTTATTCGTACCTCTGGAGAAGGTACTCTCGCTCGAAAATGGAAAGGAAAAAGAGGAATAAATTCTGTTTTTCTTTCTATTTTGCTCGCTTATTCGTACCTTTGTAGAAGGTACTCTCGCTCGAAAATGGAAAGGAAAAAGATGAATATATTCTGTTTTTCTTTCTATTTTGCTCGCTTATTCGTACCTTTGCAGAAGGTACTCTCGCTCGAAAATGGAAAGGAAAAGATGAATATATTCTGTTTTTCTTTCTATTTTGCTCGCTTATTCGTACCTTTGCACCTCGGGCGCGCAACATCGTGATGCAAAGGCGGTTGACGCGTTCCATAACAGACAATAGAATGGCTCATGAAGGAGATACTGGAAGACATTGACAATATTGTGTTCGACTTTGGCTGCGTGCTGGTGGACCTCGACAAGGAGCGCTGCGTCAGGGCCTGGCATGAAATCGGTGCCGGTGCCATTGCGCAGTACGTGGACGAATGTCGTCAGGAGGACCTTTTCCATGACCTTGAGACGGGGCGCATCGCCACGAAGGCGTTCTGCGAAGAGGTGCGCCGTAGGGCTCCGGGCTGTACGGCCAGCGACACTCAGGTGGTGTGGGCATGGCAGCAGTTGCTGAAGGGCGTGCCGCAGCGGCGCGTGGAGCGTCTTCACAGGCTGAAGAAACACTTCAGGCTGTTCCTGCTGAGCAACACCAACGAGATTCACTGGCAGCAGTGCGAGGGAGTGCTCGACGGCTGTTTCGAGCGGGTGTTCCTGAGCTATGAGATGGGAATGGTGAAGCCCGACCGCGCCATCTTTGAAGAGATGCTGAGCCAGACGGGCATCGATGCAAGCCGTACCCTGTTCGTCGACGACTCGGTGGCCAACTGTGAGAGCGCCCAGCGTATGGGCATCAGGACGCTGCATGTGGCCGACGGCGACGAGTGGCGTTATCTGGCAGACGAAGATTGACATGGACATTTTATATATAGGTAAAGGTCCCCGGCCTCAGACACCTGTGGCAGCGACCATCGGCTTTTTCGACGGCGTTCACCGCGGCCACCAGTTCCTGCTGCGTGGTCTGTGCGACGACGCCCGTCGGGATGGCATGCTGTCGATGGCCGTCACGTTCGACCGTCATCCGCGCGAGGTGCTTCAGACCGAGTGGCATCCGCTGTTGCTCACCACTTTCGACGAGCGGCTGGCACTGCTGCGGCAGACGGGCATCGACATCTGCGCGGTCCTGCCGTTCAACACCGACATGGCAGCACTCTCGGCCCGCCAGTTCATGCAGCAGATACTGCTTGAACAGCTGAACGTGCGCGTCCTCAGCATCGGCTACGACCACCGCTTTGGCCACAACCGTGAGGAGGGCTTTGCCGACTATGTGCGCTACGGTCGCGAGCTGGGCATGGAGGTAAGGCAGAACAGTGTGTTCACCGATGGCGACTTCCAGCTGAGTTCCTCACTGGTGAGACGGCTGCTCGGCGAGGGGCGTGTCGGCGAGGCGTCGCGCTGTCTGGGCCGTCTCTACTCGCTGAGCGGAACGGTTGTGGGCGGCGAACACGTGGGGCGCACACTGGGTTTCCCTACGGCCAACGTGGTGCCCGACAGTGCCTTCAAGCTGGTTCCGCAGCCGGGCGCCTACGCCGTGCGCGTGACCTTGGCCGACGATGAGAAACACCTCTGGCTTCCCGCCATGATGAACATCGGCACGCGTCCTACCTACGGACAACACGCGCAGACGCTGGAGGTGAACATTCTCGACTATGAGGGCGACCTCTATGGCCGGAAGCTGACGGTGGCGTTCGTGGAGCGTCTGCGCAGCGAGCAGGCCTTCGAAAGTCCGCAGGCACTGCAGCAGCAGTTGCGCAAGGACGCAGAACACGCCCGCCAGGTGCTGGGCCAACATGGCGACCTGTGATTAGAAAGAACAAAACAAGGAACAAAAAACAATGAAAAGATGAATAGGACAAAGAACATCGTGCTTTACTTCGCCTTTTTTTTCCTGCTGCAACTCGTGGCCATGGCCCTTGTCACAGGTGTGGGCATGGTGATGGGAAAGCCCGCCACCACCGACATGGACGGCCAGCAGCTCCTGCTTATTGAGCTGCTGTTCACGCTGATGGTCATTGCGTGGTTCTTAGGGCGCAAGTGGACACCTGTGAGCGGCAATTGGCTGAAGACCCGTCCGCTGGGGGTGCTGGCATGGACCATCATTGGCTCTCTCGGCGTGCTGCTGCCTTCCATGTGGCTGGAAGAACACCTGACGTTCCTGCCCGACATTGCCGGCAACGACATCATGAAGCTCATTGGCGAGCGGGGCGGCATCTTCGTCATCAGTGTCTTGGTGCCGCTGTCTGAGGAGATTGTCTTCCGCGGCGCCATCCTTCGCTCACTGCTCGACGACCAATCAGAGCGGACAGGCCGATGGACAGCCATCACCATTTCTGCACTCGTCTTTGCGGTGGCCCACATGAATCCTGCCCAGATGCCCCATGCCTTCCTCATCGGATTGCTGCTTGGATGGCTCTATGAGCGCACGCGGAGCATTGTGCCGGGCATTGTGCTGCATGTGGTGAACAACGGAGCCTGCTGCCTGTTGGCAAGGCTTTATGTCAACAATCCCGACATCACGCTCACCGAGCTGTTCGGCTCTTCGGGGCGGGCCTTGCTGGCGTCGGTGTTCGGGTTGCTCATCTTCCTGCCGGCGGTCTATCAGCTGCATTTGCGGATGAAGAAGGCCTAAGGAGGATTAGGGGCTGCGGAGGTACCGCAGCCTACGTAACCTTAGGCGGACGAAGACGGGGCTATTCCTTTTTCTTTGGATAACCTTAGGCGGACGAAGGCGGGGCTATTCCTTTTTCTTTGGATAACCTTAGGCGGACGAAGGCGGGGCTTTTCCTTTTTCTTCGGGTAACCTTAGGCGGACGAAGGGCGGCTATTGTTTTTTGCGGGCGATGACCAGTGAGCGGATGCTGTCTGACACCTGCGGGCCGTTGTTGTCCCAGGTGTTGCCGGGTCCGTTGGCGTTCTTGAGGTATTTCTCCGTTGGCGTCCAGTTGTTGCGCACGGTGATGCCGCTTGAGCCCTCGTCGGTATAGAGGTAGAACCAGTGTTCCGGGTCGTGCACATAGCCCGGACTGTAGATGCTGTCCACCACGTTTTCCTCGATGAATGTGTGCGGCTGGCAGCCCAGGGTGTAGATGCCGGCCGTGTCGTACATGTGGCGTGCGTAGTGATGAATGTAGTTGTGGCGCACGCGGTTGTCGGCCATGGCGCACGGCTGTTGGTTCCATCCCCACCCAAGACTTATTCCTGTGTAAGACACATTGCTTATCTCGTTGTCCTCGATGACGATGCCGCGCACGTAGCCTGCCCCTATGCCCACGCATCCCCAGTCTTCGTTGGCCGCATCGCTGATGCTATTCCCCTTGATGGTGAGTCCTGTGCAAATCTCCCTTCGGTCGATTGGGTCGTAGGGCAGGTGGGCTTCGTGGGCCTCTGTGGCAAAGGCACCTGCCAGGATGGCCGTGCCGCCGATGTCGGTGAACGTGCAGTTCTCTACCTTTCCGCCCGATGTGTACTGGTGATAGTCGAGCGCCGTGGATCCGAGATGGCTGAAGGAGCAGTCTTTGAAGACGACGCCATAGGCTCCGTTTACATAGACCGCCGCCTCGGGACGTCCCACCCAGCCCTGGTTGTCGAGCCCGTGGTCGCCGTTGGGTCGCCGCCATTGTGGGCGAATCTTGTAGGCCTCGGTCATGTACATCCCTGCCTGCAGTGGCGCATGACCCTTGAGCGAGGGCCGCAGCCACGTCGTATGCTCGAAGGCGATGCCTTGGAACAAGACGTTGCGGACGGGTCTGTCAGGCGTGCCTTCCACGCGCACTAGGTTCTCCAGCATAGGTGCCTCCACGCTGGCCGTCAGCATGTTCTCGCCTGGCAGCGGGTAGTAGTAGAGACGGTGGGCGTCGGTGTCGAGATACCATTCCCCCGGCTCGTCGAGCATGCCGGGCGTGTTGGTCAGATAGAATGCGGAGTTGTGCTTGCCGTCGGGTGTCACCATGGGCGATGGCCAGGGATGCATGAAGTGGACGTGGCTTTCAGGATTGTGGAAAGTCACCGCCGCACTGTCGCCCATCATCTGTATGTCCTTGATGCGCAGGTTGGCGATGCACCACATTTCGTGCAACACCATCTCCGCCCTTTTCCCGTTTCCTTTCTTCAGCTCGGTGGCGAGTTTGCGCACGGCATTTGCCGGCACGTAGATGGTTTCTTTCTGCTTGTCCACCGAGATAATCCTGTTCATTTGCTCAAAGTCGGCCACGTCGCGTGCCCGCACTGCCTTTCTGCCGTTCACCCACAGCTGCCGGAACTCCGCCGGCCGTCCGTTGAACTCGGGCACGTCGGCCACCCAGAGCCTGCCTTGCCGCCGCCATCCCTTGATGGACATGGCGCCGCTGATGACGACATCCCCCGTGGCCACTATCGACAGCGACTCGTCTTCGGGACGGATGACGATGGGTTGCGACAAGCGGTACACGCCTGGCTTCAGCCTCAAAATGCCCCAGCCGCCATGCCACTGCGCCACGGTCAGACGCGCTTGTTGCAGGGCCTGCTCAATGGTGAACGCACCCGGCTCCACGTCGATGGTGAACTCTCCCGACGCCTTCACGTCGGCAAGGCCTAGCAGCAGTGCTGCCACGGCGGTCAAAAGTCTGCGGGCATCCATACGGTCATCTCCGATTTACCGCGGTTTCCCCACGCGTAGTAGGGGATGAGGCGGATGGTTCTACGTTGTTGCTGCCGTGCTACTTCTCGATAGAGCTGTCCTTTCCACGACGCCTCGCCGCGCACAACGACCTCGCCTTCGAGGCCCATCACCCGACTGCCGTCGATGGTCATCTCAACAGGTCTGAACTGCGCGTCGAGCGGTATGGACACATTGTCGATGTCGATGCCGCTGAGGTCGGTCGACTCGGCACAGTAGACGATGGGCCCGCGCTGCACGGCCACCTGTCCGCGGTTTTCCTCCACCAGCGGGTTGGCTTCCATGATGCGGGTGGGCATCTGCATGGTGAAGCTGATGGCGTCGCCTTTCTTCCAGGTGCCGTCAATGACGCAGTAGCCGTTTTCCAGCCGGGGCGTGATGGTCAGCCCGTTCTTCTGCACCAGCGACTTCATGCACCATTCGGGCAGACGCAGCCGGAGACTGAAGTCTTTCTTTCCTTTCAGCTCTTTCACGGCTATCGTCACGCGGCCGTCCCACGGATAGTCTGTGGTCTGCTCCAGCACGATGTTGCCGGCACCTTCAAGCTGTGTGCGCAGCGTGTTGTTGCCGTAGAGGTTCACGTAGATGGCGTTCTTGCCCAGTGTGTAGGCGTAGTTCTGGGCTTCGCAGAGCGTGCGCAGCGTGTTGGGCGGACAGCAGAAGCAGCTGATGTACTTCGTGCGCTCCTTGGGCCATCGCAGCGTGTAGGGCAGCTCGTCGCTCAGGCGCAACGGGTTGGTGTAGAAGTATTTCTCGCCGTCGAGCGATATGCCGCTGAGGATACTGTTGTAGAGGCAGTTCTCCACCACGTCGGCATACTTGGCGTCGCCCGTGGCTTCGAGCATGCGCCAGTTGAACAGCAGGTTGCCGATGTTGGCGCAGGTCTCGTTGTGGGCTGTGGAGTGGGGCAGCTGGAAGGGGCGTCCGTAGCTCTGGTGCACCTTCTGAATGCTGTCGGGCTTGTAGTTGGTGCCGTCGGGCGAGGTGCCGTCGTAGAGGGCGCCGCAGGCTCCGTTGATGTACATCTTTCGCGTGACGATGTCCTGCCAGATGCTCTCGAGGTTCTTCATCAGCTGTGCCTCGCCGCTCTCCAGATAGAGGTCGGCCACGCCCGCATAGAGGTAGTTGGCTCTCACGGCGTGTCCCATGGCCTGGTATTGCTGGCGGAAGGGGATGCGGTCCTGGTTGTCGTCGGTGCCGTTCTCCACCATGCCGCGGATGTCGATGAACTGCTGCAGCAGGTCCAGGTATTTCGTGTTGCCGGTCTCGCGGTACATCTCCGCCACGGCCATGTAGTGCGAGGGGCAGATGGCATTGCCGGCGAGCTCGCCCGGTGCGCGCTGACAGAAGTCGTAGAGGAAGTCGGCAGCCTTCACGGCGGCGTTGAAGAGCGTGGTCTTCCCCGTGGCGCGCTTGTGCACGATTCCTGCCGTGATGAGGTGGCCGAGGTTGTAGGTCTCGAAGTTCAGCCGGTTTTCAAAGGCCTTGTCGTCCTTTGTTCCGGTGGCTGTTCCCACCACCGTGGCGGCGTCGCTGTCCGCCTTTGTGGCAGCAGCCTGTCGGGCAGCGTTTCTCTCCTTGATGATGACGGGCGTGTGGATGTAGCCGTCGGGGCGCTGCGCCTTCACGATGAGGCCGATGAAGCGGTCCATCACGCGGTCCAGCTCAGGGTCTTTGTTGATGGCATAGACCGATGCCACGGCCTCGAGCCATTTATACATGTCGCCGTCGTGGAAAGGCGGACCGTGGTGGTCGCCCTGCTGTTCGCCGGCTGCTATGAGGAAGTTGTTGAAGCCTTTGCCCTCTTTGGTCTGCCATGTCTGCCACATGCTGAGCAGGCTTGTCTGACTGAGCACCTGGAAGCGCTCGCCCCAGAAGCCGCCGGTCCATTTCACGGCGCTCAGCGGTGCTGCCGTCATCACGGCATAGCGGCTGTTGTGGGTATCGGTGAGTCCGTTTTGCTGTGCCTGTGCGGTGAGGGCGCAGGCCAGCAGCAAGGTGGTGATGGTCTTTTTCATGTCTTTTGGGTGATGGGTGATAGGTGATGGGTGATGGTGGTTAGGTGGGATGGGTGATAGGTGATGGGTGATGGTGGTTAGGTGGGATGGGTGATGGTGGTTAGGTGGGATGGGCCTACAGGGTGCCTCCTCTGGCCTTCACTCGCTTGTACCACTCCTCGCGCTCCTTGGTGAGGTCGTAGCCGCGGCGTGCCAGGTAGTTGTTGATGCGTCCCTTGTATTTGCCAAACACCTCGTGCTTCTTCTTCGAGCTCTCTGCGTCGATGGCCAGTTCGCGTGCCTCTTTGAGCCAGGCCAGTATCTGGGTCTTCTCCTCGTCGGTCAGTGTGGGAATCATGTCGCACTGCGCGTCGTAGGTCACCTTCACGACGTCGAACGTCATCACGTCCTTCACCCTTTCCACCTCGTGGGGCTTGAGCCAGAGACCCAGGTCGGCGTCGAAGGCGAAGTGTGAGCGGTATAGCTTCGAGTCGGCGATGGCGTTTGCCCGCTCGCGGTCGGTCTTTGCCAGCGAGTCGCGCTCGGCGTAGATGTCGTTCAGCTGGAAATAGCGGTTGGCAATGATGTTGCGGGCGTTGAGGCCCTGCAGCGTGTAGGTGAGGCTCAGTTCGTCGGTTGCCTTCTGTGCACGGCCTAAGATGGTGTTCACGTAGTCGGAATCGCGCCCCTCGTTGTTGAGCTTCACCTGCGCCTCGACGGGACGTCCGAACACCTCGCGCAGGTAGAACACGTTGGCGCCGAAGTTCATCTTCACGTTGCGCACCATGTTGACGTCGCGCGAGCGCTCCACGAAGAGCCACCCTTTCCAGCCCATCAGGTCGAGCGTCTTGCGTATGGCGGGCAGGTCGATGAGCGAGTCGTTGCGGAGCCATCGGCCGTCGGTGTTCGACGCATGTATGGCGCAGATGTTGCGGGCGCCCAGCGTCTGCATGTCGCGACAGATGTCGCGGCCGTAGTCAATTGCCGTCTGCAGTTTGTAGAAGATGGCGATGCCGTCGCTTTTTATCTCCTTGAGCAGCTTCAGGTTCTCGCGAGCGTCGAGGGGCGTGTCAATGCCGATGACCTTGCCGCGCGCCTTGGCCCGCTCGCCTATCTGGTGGAGCCGCCTGACGATTTCCTTGCGCTTGGCCTTGTCCGACGGCCAATCGTTGCCGCAGCCTCCCAGCGGAAGGAAGGCCACGCGTGCGCCGCCCATCTTGTCCATCGTGTCCATGCAGTCGTCGATGAGTTCAAGATAGGTGTCCTTCTTGGTCAGGTCCTGGGCGTAGAAGCCGCTCATGGCCACCGCTCCCACGCGGATGCCGAGGCTGTCGGCTACATGTTTGAAGCGCGCGGCCTGCTGGTCGTCGCGCAACTGGTTGTCGAAGGCGTCGCGCGAGCCCAGACCGCCCATGTCGAGCTCCACACCGTCGCAGCCCAGCTGGCGTGCCAGGTCGAATTCGCCCAGTTTCTGGCGTTTCAGCACCATCCAGTCGCAAACGCCCACTTGGTAGCGCGGTTCCTGCGCCACCGTCTGCCCCGACCACGCGCCGAGGACCATCAAAAACAAGAATGCAATAGTCTTTCTCATACCAATAACAGGACGCGCGTGCGCGGGATTTGTACTAACCTTTCAGTACAAGACCCCATCAGGAAGCAAGTCCCCCTGTCGTCCCCCGAGGGGGACACGTCAGAGTTTCTGCCCTCAAATACTATTGAAGCCCCCTCGGGGGCAGTATGGGGGGCTTTTCGGTGTGCTATTCAGGAACTATCCTCGGTGTACACGGCTCTATGTATACGGGTATGGTGTCGAAGTGGAGGTCGGTTTTCCCGACGGTCATCTTGACGATGGCGGCGCACCGGTTGATGGGCCGCGTCGGGTCGAAGATGTAGTTGCCCAGACTGTAGTAGACGGGACGGCCCTTGTAGTGGCCCACGGTCTGGAAGGTGTGCGAGTGGTGGCAGATGAGCGCCGAGGCACCGGCATCAATCAGCCGGTGCGCCTCGATAACCTGTTGCGCATGAGGCCGGAGCTTGTGTTCGAGACCCCAGTGGAGGCTGACGACGATAACGGCGTCGGGTTGCTGGCGGCGCAGTCGCTCCACACGGGCGCAGAGCGAGTCCATGGGCTCCTGACTGGGACTGAAGCGGTCGGGCAGATAGGCGAAGTTCTCGAGCGGCACACGTAGCGAGGCAAACAGATAGACGGGGCGCGGCTCGTGGCAGAGCAGCACCGGTTCGGCAGCGGCCGCCATCGTAGAGTCGGCTCCCACGGGCACCAGTCCAGCGGCCTTGACGTTCAGCCACGTGTCTCGGAGTGCCATGCGCCCTTGGTCCACGGTGTGGTTGTTGGCCATGTTCAGGTGGGTGAAGCCGTGGCGGCGCAGGTCATGCAGCCACTCGGGCTCCGCCCTGAAGATGAAATACTTCTGCATGGGCCGGTGTATGCGCGTGGCCGGACACTCCAGATTGCCCACCACGGCAGTGGCCTCGCGAAACAAAGAGTCGATTTGCGGGTCGAACAAATGGTCGATGCCGGCAGAGTCGATGGCGGCGCGCACGCCACGGTCGAGCAGGATGTCGCCCGTGAAACAGACCGATGCCGTGGACTGCGCTACGGCTGGCACCGACCGGAAAAATGACGACACGACAAGAAACAACAAAAAAGGAAGTGGGGACCCACCCCTGACCCCTCCCCAAGGGATGGGGATGAAAAGCGGCAAAGGCGGACGTGGGTTACTCCGTAGACAAGGAAGATACACATTGGTTGTCATCATGATAGGTTTTGTCTTTCGTTTCTCGCCAGCCCCTTCCATCACCCTTGACTGGCGGATAGGCTGACTGGCTTGCGCTTGGTCGGATTTGCAATCCGACCTCATCGAATATCAGGATTTTCAATCCGAGATAATGGCGAGCCATGTCTTTTGTCTCGCATTTCAAATGCTGATACTCAGTGCATCGGGATTGCAAATCCCGATGAGCCAGGCACGAGCTATGTCTCTTTTTTCTGGCATTTCAAAAGCTGTCATTCCGTACATTGGGATTGCGAATTCCGATGAACTGCGAACCGGCTGTGCTGCCCCGGTTGCTGACGGCCGCTAAATCCCACAAATAAATCTGCCGTTTTTTTTCAGTTTATTTGCCAAATAAACATCATTTATCTGCCGTTTTTTTGAAACAAATCCATTGATATTGCTGAACGATTCCATTGGTTTTGTTCAACGAATCCATTGATTTCGTTCAACGATTCCATTGGATTCGTTCCGCCCATCTGCCGCTTTTGCTTCGCTCATCCGTCATTATTGCCGCTTGTTTTCGGCAATTCTGACAGGGAGTGCGGGTCGTCATAAATTGCTCAGCAGGCGGAAAGCCGCTGCCGTTTCAGGGCTTTCCGCCTGCGAGCGTTGCGGGAGTCACGCTTCAGGGTGCCGGCCTGGCTGGCTCAGCATCCCGAACTGTAGAAGACGTGCTCGTTGTCGAGCTCCTTGTTGTCGATGGGAACGATGATTTCCTTCATCCAGTCGGGGATGCCCATGTTGGGCTGCTGCTCCAGCTGTTGCTGCCATTCCTCGTCGGTAAGTCTCGGAGCCGTCAGGCCTTCCTGGAACTCGCGGTAGCTGAACACGGCGCCTCGTGTGAGGTAGAGATATCCCTCAATCTCCACGATGACGTAGATTTCGTGGGCCGGACCCACTGCCTCGTAGAGCACCGACTTGTTGGGGTTGTTGAAGGCATTGGCGGTGTAGACGTCGGCCACCACGGCAATGCTCTTGTCGGCTCCCTGCACGTCGTCCCATCCCATGAGCTCCTGATTGGGCTCGCGCAGCAGTCCGAGGGTGATGTTCTCGAAGGTGGCGCCGGCATACCTGATCTGCTCGTACTCCTCGTCGCTGAGTTTCTTGCCCTCAAGCTCTTTCTTGCTGACACTGAGAAGGAACTGCAGCTCGTCGTCCATTTCATCCATGTGTCCGAAGAGCTCCTCGTCGGTGAGTCCGAAGCGCTTGAAGACGTCGCCGGTGGCCTTGAGCAGTTCGGCGGCCTTCTGCCAGTAGGCGATGTTGGGCTCCACATATCCGCGCACCACCGGGTCGGGAATGTCCAGACCACCGCACTCAGCGCCTGCGGGCTGCTTGGCGTAGAGGATGGCGTCGTGCTTCAGTTCGGCCCACGAAGCCAGTGCGCTGTTGAGCGATTTCTTCTGCCATTGCGGCGTCTGCATGAAGTAGGGCAGGCGCTGGTCGTGGTTCTCGGCCGAGAGCGCCTTGAGGCTCTCCATCCAGCGGTTGGCCACGGTCTTGTTCCAGTCCACCGAACCCATCAGCGTCTTCATGCGCTGCAGGTTGGTCTTGTACTGGTTCCATTTCTGCTGTTCCTTCAGTTCGTCGATGAGGATGCGCTCGGCCGGCGTCACGCCCATGGCGGCAAAGATGTCGAGGCCTTTGGGCACGTCGCGCAGGGTGGGCTGGGTTTCGTAGTCGACCATTTCCTGCAGCACCTCGCCGTCGGGCATGTAGCGCTGGGGCATGAAGTTGATTTTGTAGCGGCTGGTGAGCTGGAACTTGGGCACGATGCGCGTCTGCTTGTCGCCCAGCTGCTCAATCTTCTTCTGCACCTTCTCGAGCTCCTTGTTGTTGGTCATGAGCTTGTCGAGGGCTACGCCATTGCTGGCCACGATGTCGTTGACCTGCAGGATGCTCACATCGTCGATTTCGCCCATGAGATAGGTGATGAGCTCGTCGAGCGTCTGGTATTTCTTGGTGAATTCGGCGTTGTTTGCCACCACGTCGGCCATGAGGAGCGCGCGGCGCAGGAAGTCGGGCTTGTCGGTGGCGAAAGGCACGTTCTGCAGCCACATCATGCACTTGAAGTAGCGCTTCAGCTCGTCTGAGCGGGTGTAATGTCCGCGCGGACGGTAGATGTTGTAGGCGAAGAGGACGTCGTGATAGTCGAGGAAGTCCGACTGACTCATCTGTGCCTCCTCCACGTGTGTCAGTTCCATTTCTGCCATCTGCTTCCATTTGTCGGCCACGGGCAGGAGGGGCTCACCGGTGATCAGCGAGTAGGCGACGGCAAAGTAGGCAGCGTCCCACTCGGCAGCCTCGCGCAAGGCCTTGTTCTTTGTCGACGAGGCGCGCTCGTTCATGGCGTTGTAGAGCGAGCGGGTGTAGTCCTTGAGCAGCGGATAGAACGTGGTGGTCTCCACGCGCTTCAGGGCTGTGTCGAAGAACATGTGGAAGGTCTGCAGGAAAAGGTCGGTGGTGATGAAACTGGGGAACTGGTGGTAGTCGTTGCGCTCGTACACATGGAAGAGCTGGTCTTCGGTGCCCGGCACGATGGCAAAGCCCAGCTGGCCCAGCTTGTCCTTCAGCTGCGGGTTGAAAGAGGTCATCTGGAAGGGGTTCACAAGGTTGTCGGTGTTCACCCGTTGTCCGTTTCCGGCTTTGAAGTTCTGCTTCTTCAGCTCGTCCTCGCGGGCCTTCAGCTTGTTGATGAATGCCTGTTCGGCCTTCGTGTAGGTGATGGGCTTCACGGGCTCGTTGTCCATTTCCTTGATGACTCGGTCCTCCATTCTCAAGGTGTACCAGCTGGTAGCCGCGAAGAGAGCTCTCAGGTCGGCGTTCATGAAACAGTAGCCCTGGCGTGCGGCAAAGGCGTTTCGGAGCACGCGGATTTCACTGAGCGAGAGCTGAGAGATGTCCATCGACAGGTCGATTTTCTTGTCGAGCTGCTCCACATCGATGTGTCCCTTGCCGGGAATCACCATGCTTGTGGCTTCCTGCGACCACGCTGATGCTGCGAACAGTGCGGTCGCGATGAGTGTAAGGATTGTTTTCTTCATAGGGATGTAAGTTTGTTAAAGAGTTCGGTTGCTTGTTCTCGCGAGATGTTCTTGGCATGGTATCTGACGAAATGCATGCCGAAGTGGTGCCATTTGTAGTCGGAAACCACGTATTTGTAGTCGGTGGTGCGCTCCAGGGCCGTGAGTATTCCGTTGGCGAAATGGAAGTCCTCGAGTATTCCCCCGAGCTTGCTTCCCAGCCAGAGTGGGCGCACCTTTCCGTGGTAGTTCTTGAAGATGAAGATGCGTTTCCCTATTTCGGGATGGAAGCGCGTGGCCTTCACCACGCCGACCAGTGCGTCTTCGCTTCCGTCGCCGTCCACGTCGCCGGTGCAGAACCGATAGACGGGGTAGGGCAGTGGCCATTCGCTGTGGGTGCTGTCGGTGTGGATGATGAGCGTGCTCAGCGAGTCGCCTTGCTGTGTCAGACGGAACGGCGACAGCGGCCGGTCCGTCTGGGCGGCCGCACACAGGGCAGCCGCCAGCAGCAGGAGGCTAAAGCAGGCTCTTGATTTCTGCATCGAGGTCCTTCACTTGAACGTCGCGCTTGTAGAGGGTACTCGACCTGTCCACGAGGAAGAACGTGGGAATGGACTGCACGTTGTAGCGCAGCAGCACCTCGGAGTCAAGACCCTCGGTGGCACGCACGCACACCCAGGGCAGGGCCTTGGTCTGCTGCTTCCAGAAGTGCTCGTCGGTGTCGAGCGACACCTGATAGATCTCGAATCCCTGCGCATGGTATTTGTCGTAGTATTCGCGCAGCTGCATGATGCGCTGGGGCGACTCTCGCGTGCCGAAGACGTGGAAGTCGAGCATCACGACCTTGCCTTTCAGGTCGGTCAGCTTCACCATGCGCCCGTTGTGGTCCATCAGCTCCACGTCGATGATGTTGCTGGTGTTGATGATCGACGGGTCGTACATCCTCTGCTGCTGGGCCTCGATGATGCGCTTGTTCTTCAGACCCTCGATGGCGATGTTGTGGAGGTTCTTGCCGCGAAGCGCGTTGGGATAGTAGGTGTCCCAGCTGGTGGCCACGGCCGCAAAGACCTTGCTGTCCTCCTTGTCGCCCCTCGGGTCGAAGATGAGCTGGTTGCCGAGGGCCTGGAAGAGGGCGAAGTAGGCGTAGGCCTTCATCGGCTCCTTGAAGATGTAGTTGTGCTTGATGTCCTCCTTGTAGGCGGCCACGAGGCGCAGGATGCTGTCGTTGGCCTGCTGCAGACTGATGCCCGGCGACTGCTGGATGGCGATGGCCGTCTGCTGCAGGGCTATCTGACGGAGCGCCAGCTCGCGGATCTTCTCGCAGTTGGCAGAGCCTTTCACCTCGTAGCCGGTGGCCATCTGCGGATAGCTGGCCTGGATGGAGATGGTCTCGGTGCTGTCGACGCTCAGGTTGATAATCTGGTTGGCGATGCGCAGGCGATAGAACTCGGGCGCCTCGGGGGCGTCTCCCTTGAAGGCAAACGCACCGTCGCTGCCCAGTTTCACGGAGTCGATGGCCACAGGACCGTCCAGACTCATGTTCTCCAGATACAGCGTGGAGTCGGCAGCCTCGGCAATGGTGCCGTCTATTTGGAACTTAGCCTTCTGGCATGATGCCAAGGTGAGAAGGGCGGCAGCAACGGCCGCACCTGTCAGGAATTTTCTGTTCTTCATTCTGTCTTTTTGCTTTCTTTTGTTGCGCAAAGATACATAATCCACACGATATAAACGAAAAATTTTGGAATATTAACGTGCGTTCCGCGTGAGACATCAACAAAGCCCACCGCAGAAATGTGACAAAAAAGCGCGCGATTCGTTTAATTGAGACCACCTGAAATAGCATTCACACGATGAAAATGCGATGAAAACTCGAAGCATCCGTATCATCCGTATCATCCGTGTTCGTTAGATTTATGAACACAGATTGCCCAGATTCAACGGATTCTTTGTTCAGACGACATCGGTTTTAGTCCACTCGAAATAGCATTCACATGATGAAAACCGATGAATCCGTATCATCCGTATCATCCGTGTTCGTTATTATTTGAACACAGATTGCCCAGATTCAACGGATTTTGTGGTTTAGATGAATAAGAAATTCGTGTTATTCGTCAAATTCGTTGTCAAAAAACATTCTGATTGTTCGCAGTCCGTGGCGCCTTTGGCTGTTTTTTGCGTCGTGAGAAAAAGAAAACGGGAGGTGTCTCACGACGTCCCCCCGTTCCACATGAAAATTATTTACTTCTTTCTGTCTTTAAAACACAATAAATATTTACCTATGTATCATTACATTTACTTATTCTCCCCAGAGGTCATAGGAGTTGCCGCTGTCACCGCCATCTCCTGTGTCCCACAAGTCACCGAATGGCTCGCCTGTGTCGAA
>OCTW011586404.1_pt1 | contig 15294 bp, 16 predicted proteins | sample 1539671 | NCBI WGS metagenome assembly OCTW01 (sample SAMN02144230, study PRJEB22623) | gut metagenome | biome: sheep rumen | host: Ovis aries | place: New Zealand
GTTATTACTATCATAGGTAAAGAAACATTTCATATTGCCATTCTTTATAGCATATATCACACCACCATCTGGATCGTCGAGTCTAGTAAAGCCTAAAGCTTCTGCATATCCGGTAAGATCAAAATTTTTTCCTTGTATAAAGTCTTCCGCCTTAACGGCTTTCCTTTGTTCGAGTGAAATTGTTGGCTCAAAGTCAGAATTTGCATTCTTTGTACTAGACTTTGAATCATCAGATTGACTAGTGTTTGAACTATTCGTTTCTTGTGTCGTACTGTTACTATTGTCCTCATTAGAATTATTCTGACATCCACATCCTGCTAATACAATAATTAAAGACAATGACAACACAATTACAGCTATACTTTTTACTCTTTTCATATCTTCCCCCTTCAAAATGTATATGAACTACACGATTATTGTATCATATGTAATAACGTTTTAATAGGAAAACAGGATTCATCTTCATTACAATTAGCTTAGAAATATAAAAATAATGTGTCCTATTTACTAATCTTTTAAAGTACATTTTAAGTTTTTGGAATTGTAATCCTAGTATCTATCAATAATAATGCAAAGCATCATAGTATTTGAAACTATCCTATTATTTCTCCCAAGAACTTACCATCATCCCAAATAAGCTCTTTAGAACCAGTTATTTCAAATCCTGTTTTACAAGGCGTCATTTCTTTTTTATAAATCCTTTTAGGTATAATATCCTCATTAAACTTAACAATATTTTTTTCTAAACTTCCAATCTCAGTAATACGTAAAAATCTTGTATCTTCTGACAAGGATTTAAATTCATTAAAATATACACCGGAATATGATGCCTTACCATCATCTGAAATCATAATATCTTCATCACGATGTCCTATAGCAAACTTCGTTGTTCCAGCCACCTCATAATAATAAGCCATTAAATTATTACAATTAGTGAAATCGCAAAGCTTTTCAAATTCATTATGATTACTCTGTATTCCTAGTATGCTCTTACCTTCTTCTTCAGCCTTAACCGAGCCTAACAATAGCATAAATATAACAAATGCTGATTCCCTAGCTTTATCTACAATCTCTCGCTCGGAAAGATTATCCTTGTGAAAATATCCATTTCTTAATTCTTTTACCTCTTTAAGTCTTTCAATCAAGTACGGTTTTACATTAACCACATTATAAATATCATCATTGTCTTCCATAAAATTGATTAACCTTTGAAGCATAATGAATTTCTTTTTATTCTTAACAGTGAATTTCGTAATAACACTCTGCCATTCATCTTTTGTGTCTGGAGTGTTTGTTCTACCTTTCCTATCGTATGTATCAATAAATTTGTCTTTGCCATACCAAGTAGACATATAAACGAACACTAATTGTTCTATAGCTTTTATATATCCTATAGAAATCGTTGTTAAATCTATTTTACCCACATTAGGCATAGACTGATATAACCATTCTGCTGTTATAAAACTCTCGCTAAAGCTCACATCTTCTATATCAAACAAATCAGAAAAACTACCCTCATTCAACAAAGCTGTATAGTAGCCATCATCAATATATTGCTTTAGAACTTTATCAACAATACCACTATCCAAAGAGGAATTATCTATTTTATCATAATAAGGATATTTAACAATTTCCTTTTCAAATGTCCTTTTAAAACTAAAAAGTCCATTAGGAGTTAATTGTTTTACAATAGTATATCCTAGTATATCCTTAACACGTTTTACAACTCTTTCTTCAAATCGTTTAAATTCTTCATATTCTTCTTCTCCAAAATGAGAAACAAAGAAATATTTAAAAGAATATATATTTGTTCCACGACTTTCATCATTTAAATCATCGTTATGGTTTAGTACTTCAGTATATGCCTTATCTTCTGTCATAGAAATATAAGTATACTTCTCTATACCAATATATTCCATCATCTTAAGCAATACTTCAGGACGAATCGTATTATGCATGCCATAATTCTTAAACAAATACAATATGGGGTCTTTATCACCTATCAATATGGCAAATAATGGTGCTGCAGAGTATTCCCGAAACGTTTCAACTATAGGTATACCTGCATCTTCTAAATATAATGTAGAAGAAATGCTTCTCTCTTTGCATAAATCCATAATAATACATTCAATAGTTCTAGACATATAGTAGTTTACTGTTTTATGTACAAATTCAAAGCTTTCCTGTTCCTCGTCCTTAATGTTAAACAACATACTGTTTAATGCATCTCGGCCATCGGCTCCCGTTTTATTTTTATGTGATAAATAATCTGCTCTTACTCCAACAGTTTTTTTTATTAACGCTTCTTCATATCTATTATAATCTTCTCTCTTCATGATAAGTCTCCTCCATTACACAAAAGCCTAAGCAGTCCTATTAGGACTGCTTAATGAGATGCCTACATCACCGTAGTTGATGTCAATGCTTGAACCTTTGCTACATACGTAGCCAAGTGTCAGCGCTCCTATTGCAACAATGGCAATTTGAGTAATGTCACTGCCACTTAATTTGTCAATTATGCTTCCGGTAATCATAGGCTGTAAAGCTGATTCGCCGATAGACGAATATACGTCAGTATGAAGATTTGAGAGTTCTGAGTAATAATTATTGTTAATCATAATTTTTTCCTCCTTAACAGGTGACTGGTTTTAGTGCAACATTATAGAATACACCTCGAATTATATATTGTCAACAGTAAATTTTAAAAATTTATAATTTATATTTTTTATATGATATAATGGTCTAATAAAACAACAAGGATAAATCATATGAAAAACAATATTCAAAAAACAGAACAATTTGACGGACAAATAAATAAGATAGTGATTGAGTCAGAAGTCTTCAAATGCTTTCATCCCGAAAGTAACCTTATAAAGAAGCAACGATTAACGATGCATATGTATGATAAGGCATCTCTCACCACTTATACTTCCCTTCTGAATCACAGAACTCAAAAGTAATGAATCGCTTTCGCTTTAAATACACTGATAAATTAATGTACTACATCGCTGAGCATTTCAGAACGCCTCATACATACAAAAACGAATCTAACAAAGGCACTTGGACTATTGAACTCACTAATAAAGATGATAAAAAATGGAGATTTTCAGGTCCTCTTGGAGTCTCGCTTGTTGTATATAGTTTTAATCTTTCAAATCTTGCCCGAAGAACTTTGGTGCTACCAAATCTTCTTATGTTTGATGGAATATGCTCTGACTTAGTCTACCATTCATCTACAAAAAAATATAATGTTTACTCTGATAGAAAATATGCTACATCAACTGACAAAAAAATAGGAGTGCCCATTCTCTATGTAGAAGAAAAGGGCACAAACGACTATTACATATGTGATTCTGATTTCACAGAAATGTATTTTTATTATCTTGACAGAAAACGTATTAGTGAATCAGATATCGAAGAACTTATATTCAGTTATGCAAAATACTACTGAGATTACAGATACTATATTTCCTTCACCACTCTCACTATCTCTTCCGTGCTGGAGTCTATGCCAAACATTCGCTTGATGTCTTCAAATAAGAAGCCTTTGTTGATTAGTGGAATTAGTTCGTTCATCTGAGATGTGCTAAAGCCCAGATGAATTAGACTTTGGGCTATGCTCACTCTTTCTGCTCTTTCTTCCTCAGACAGTCCGTCAGTCTTTAACATGCTAAAGTCAAAGTTTAGGCTCTTCTTTTCAATGTATCCCCTATAATTACTCTTTAATGCTTTCTTTCTTATGTCTGATATTGGAAATTGTGATACTTCCTGCTTTGATTCCGTTGCCATATCAAAGTACTCTAGGTCTTCCATTGTTAACGTTACAATCTGTCCGCCGTTCTCTTTATGCCTCTTTGCATACTCTCTTGCATGCTTTCCGACTAGGACAAACTCATCCATTTCGGCTTCTATCTTCTTTCTCTTCTCTACTCTCTTCATTGGGTTATATGGTTCACTCTTCCTACATAGTAACTTAACAAAGTCAGTGTTCTCCATACGACACTTTGTCTGGAACAATGGATCTGCGCCCTTTACGACTATCGCACACTCGCCATCCTTCTTCATTGCAAAGATGTCCTCAGCAGATAGCAACGGCTTCTGTAACACATCCTCTGAACGAGATGAAGAGCCCTTATAGTCTTTAGAATCCGTATCACTTGCTTTATGTATTGTCATAGTTCCAAAGTGCTTAGACAAATACTCACACGAGTCCATATCCGGAGCGCCTAAGATATCTATTATGCTACAGTTACCTATCAAGTCCTTATCCATGTCATACTTAGGAAATTTCCTCTTTAACTGGATTAAATTTTGTAAAATTATTACCGCTGACATATTTCGTGACCTCATGGTACTTAGCTTCTCAACAAAACTGTCAGGCAGGGTGACGTTCGCAAATTCATCCATAAGGAAAGTCAAATGCTCCGGTAAAGTTTCATTAAGCGATGTATCTACAGAAGTTAAATGATATAGCTCATCAAAGAAGAGAGAATACACCATGCTCGGAATCCAGTCGTAATATCTCTTATCCTCGCTTGTTACTATATAAAGTATCCTTTTCCCTGTATTTGAATCATCATTCATCTTGCCATAACAAAAGCTATCAGCTATATGTATCTCGTCCTCTGACAAAAGGTCTATGACACACTTAAGCCTCATGTATCTACAATGCGCATCCAAACTTGCTACAATACTACTCGTTGTCTCTGCTGCACCGTTATAGAACTTCTCTACATTCGTATATCCAGGGAAGTTATCTTCATGTCCGGCATCCTTCCACGCTTTATTGGCATCTTCCATTATTGATAAAATACCGCCTTCTCTATTGTCTATGCTTCCGTCATTCTTGGTATAGACACACGTAGAATCAAGTAGTTCTACAAACCTCTTCCAGTTCCTGTTCTCAGGCTTCTCATAGTAATGCATTAAGTAAACAATGCTTATCAGAAGAACCTCAGCTGATTGCTCGAAGAACTGGTCTGTGTTACTGCTTTCTTCTGCAGGTGTCGTTGACTTCATAAGGATAGATACAATGCTCATAATGTCAGATTCATTTCTGATATACGAAAATGGATTAAACCTTATACTACTTGGCATAGCGTCTTCCGATTCTACATTCATTACCATTACTTCATATCCGTTGTCCTCAAAGTACTGTCCTGTCTGCTTATACAGTTCTCCCTTAGGATCTGTTACTACAAAGTTACCGCATAGGTTTGAAAGTAGCGGTCTAGCCAACCTAAAACTTTTACCCGATCCCGGAGGTCCTACTACAAGCATGTTTAAGTTAGATGTTTTCTCGTTATTTATTGAAAGATATACGTCCTCTGCCAACCAGTAATTGGCCTTATTTACTCTAAGCGGATGCGAAAGCTCTACATCTCCGGTGTTAACCTCTATTATGTTTTCTTCATCGTGGTTTGCATATTCCCTTGTAAATTCCTTTGCTTCTCCCCACTCCGCTTGACCATACTCCTGTCCTGCAAACGGATGCTGTATCTTTGTCATAATTAGAATAAATACCAATGAATAGCCTATCCATAATACTAATGAGAAGATAGCTGTATACTTATTGAAGCCCACTAGGAAATGATGCTCTTGTATTACAAACTGATTGAAGTTATTTAGAAACTCCTTAAGATTGCTATTAGGCAAATAGGATGCCCCTAAGAGACATCCTATATATATCATTATGACGCATCCAATAACGTATATAATTACTGTTTGCTTTGGCGTTCTTTCTTGCTTTTTTACCGTTCTTACTCTGCTCATACAATCACCTCACCTTTGCTTTTGTCTTGGTCTTACTATCAGTCTTATCAGTAAAGTTAGAAAGAACTTCATTTCCTGTTACCTTTTCCTTGTTCTCGCCGTTTATAAGGTTATATTCCTTATCCTTAGAAATAGTTACTTGCGCTTCGTCATCATCGGTAAACGTTACATTGGCACCTTGAAGTAAGCCATCATCTACCTCTACCACAAGGCTATTCTCGTCATTAAGCATTACCTTATCCATTGATACAATAAAGGTTCGCTCTCTTGACTTATCATAGGCTTTCCTAGTCTTCTCATTCTCGACTTCCTTCTCAATGAACTCCTTCGCTTCATCACTGCTAAACCCAAGATTCTTACTTTCTGCCTCTTGGGTTCCATAAAAATTTACTCCACCTAAGTATGCCATGTAATGATTCCTATCTCTTAATGCAACAGTAGGCTCATCAGCAGATACGCCAGCATCTGATAACAGATTAGGTAAGCTTTTCTCAAACTCCTTACTTGTCATGTCCTTATCGGTAAATTCTGTCGGAGTCTGAGGGTTATTGGGATCTACCACCCTGTAATCTGAATACACTATACCATTCTCGTCTTCATTAAATGTTCTCTGAATTGAATAGACGTTATCATCTACAACCTGCGTATAATAGATTTCCTTAGACTCAGGTACTAAGTTCTTATCCCTTATAGGCATCATACATTCCTTTGGCTCTAAGTCCTTTAAAATACCCTGCTCTTCCATATCCTCTAATGCAATGTCAGGATTATCAGAAAAGTTAGTGTCTTCACCTTGCTTTAGGTATTCCACGAAGTCTATCACGTTATTCTTTTCCATCTTATCCTTTGATTCAGAAAGCAAGTCTTCGTTCTGCTTCATCGCTTCCTTTACATTTTCAATCTGAACTTCAAGCTTCTCTCTCTTGTCATTATCAGTCTCATTTGCCAGTTCAGTTTCAAGCTCAGATAAAAGTTCTGAATAACTCTTATTCTTACTTTCTTGGCTCTCAATACGCTTATTCATTACCGACTTTATATGCTCTTCATGAATGGCCATGTCCTGTGATAAAATGCCTACAGGTACATAGTCATCATTAGGATTAAAGTCCGGCAAGATGGTATAGTGTAACCCATTCTGATTACAGTAATGTTCAAACATAGTTACAGGCTCATCTTCATTTGGAAATTCCATCTTCTCTTCTAGCATCTCCTTAGGAAATTCAAGAACGATTGGATTTCCTTCTGAAAGTTCTTGCAGTCTATTCCAAGTGCATGCACCCGGTCTTTCTTGGTATTTCTTATGTATAAACTCACCCAAAGCCTTTATAGCCTTGGCAAAATAAGAAATAACCTTTGTCGTTCCCTTCAGTACGTAATATGTACCCTTGTATTCCATTTGTACTACTTGACTTATATCATCCATAATATTCTTCCTCCTTAATCTAATCCGTGCGCTGCAAGTACAGCGTTCTTCGTTCTTAACGGCTGATATACCACTCCATACTTAGTATTTAGAGCCTCAACCGCATATCCATTCCCAATGTATATGGCTACATGGTAAATGTTCATATAATAGTTCTCTCCATCCCTTGCATAGAAGATTAAATCCCCCGGTGCAAGACTAAAGTTCTCAGCATTCGTCGGTATGGCTTTCCCCTCGTCCACAAAGTACTTTGCTATCTGATCTGCTGTTGGTGGATATCCACCCCCTCTTGATGTATCAATACCCGCATACAGATATACATAGTACGCTAAGCTACTACAGTCATATGCCCTTCCACTCGTTCTTAGTGGTTGCGAGTACGCCATTCCAACCTTATCAAGCGCAAAGCTTACAGCTTTATTCTGGCTCTCTGTCATAAATAGGTTCCCTTTAATCTCGTTTATCTCATCAACCGATAAGCCTTGCTTCATTCTTCCATTTGCCTGATACCCTTCAAGGAATCCCTCTAAACCATTTGCGCCGGCTTTACTGCTGTTTGTTGCAATCGCAATGATAAATACAACAATGAATGTAACTAATAATGCGATAGATACCACTGCTATTAGAATAGGCGTTATATACGCTATTAGTGCTCTAAACAATATCTTTAAGTACGTGAGCGGGTTTATAAGAGTTGTAAACAAACCTACCGCTCCTTTATTTCCGTCATCCATTGCATTGCCCGTTATCTTCTCGCCTTGAAAGTCTTCTCTGACCTTGCCTTTTAAGTCTATAACAGTAGATACTGATTTCTTTGCAGCCCTCTTCTTAGTATCTTCAGTTCTTCTTGTGTCCACTGTGTTTTCGCTACTCTCTGTTTGGCTTTTACTGTCAACAAATTTAGACTTCTTATCAGCTTTCTTGTTTTGCTGTGGCTCCTCTTTCTTCTGTGTGTTATCACTTTGTCTATCTTCCTTTCGCGTAAGCCCGGTCTCTCTTTGTTTCTTATCTTTCCTATCAAAGTACTCTCGAAGCTTTTTCTTTTCTTTCCTACTGGGCTTACGCTTAGGTTTATATTTGGCTTTTGTCATCTTTATCTGCTTCTCTTTACTCTCTTTAAGCTCTTCCTCACTAACAAAACCCTTGTCCTTCTCTATGAACTTATCACTGTGTTTGAAATTGTTACTCTTATCCTTAAACTTCATTTTGACCACCATCCGTATTTATAATGGAATAGATGTAATTATCCTTATCCATCCTTATATCAAAAGGTACTGTCACCGTTCCAAAACGTATAAGTCCACAGCCTTGCTCTGAGTTATCTACGTAATTAAACATAGCCTTAGATATGTTGGGCATAAACTCTATTAGCTTTTCCTTATCTAGACTTGATTGAGATAACAAAGCAAAGAACTCAGTATTAGATAGAATCGCTTGAAGCTTACTTGATGTATCATTGTTTAATAGGTCAGTCATGTTCTGAGTTATACCCATAAGTATTCCCTGAAGCTTTCTTATCTCTTTCCATAGCTTTAGTACAAAGTTTGCTACTTGCTCTACACCTAAAAGCTCATGAAATTCATCTATGTACAGATGCGTCCATATTCCTCTGTTTGCATTACTCTTTATCCTATCCTTTACCGTCTCCATCATGATTAGCATTGCACTTATTCGTAGATTCTCTTTAAGACAAGATAAGTCAAATACAATGTATCTATTGTCTAAGTCCACGTTTGTTCTATGGTTGAACAGATTGAGTGAACCGTTTACAAAGATGTCCATTGCTGATGCAAGATGCACAGATTCCTTTGTTCCCTCATCCATTAATCCTTGATATACATCTTGGAGTGTTGGTGAATACGCTTTTATCTGTTCTTCATTGCTTAGGTTAGAGTCTACGATGATGTTCTCAGACTTGGCTTTTAGATACTCTGGTACTTCAAAGTCGCTTTTCTCATCTACTTCGCCATTCAGCCTCTTCCTTAAGCTATAATTGGCCGAGTAAACCTTTTCTACAACAGAATCTATTATCCCTTGCTCTACAGTTGTAAGCTCTCTCTTAATGCAGATACTTAGTAGCGTTAAAATAAAGTCAGCCTTATCACTTATAATGTCTCTTAAGTCCGTTAGGTTGGCACCCAAAAAGTCTACATCCATTGGATTTATATATATGTCTTTTCCGGTGTCAAAGCTTATTACTTCGCCATTTAACGCACCTGCCATGTCCTTATACTCTCCCATTGGATCTACCACCATGATCTGGTCTACATTGGAAGTTATATATGCAGATATCATCTCTGTCTTTGCAAATGCTGATTTACCGCTACCGGATTGTCCAAGAATTAGTCCGTTATGGTTCTTTAGGTTCTTCTTATTTGCTCTTATAACGTTTTGACTTATCTGATTTATCCCGTAATATATACCGTCCTTATCATTAAGCTCTTCTGTCTTAAACGGCATTAGCATTGAAAGACAACTGCTTGATAGGTTTGTTACCTTCTTAAACTCTTGTATTCCCAGTGGAAGTACGCTATTAATGCCTTCCTTTTGCCTTGAAAATGCAACCTTCAGCTCTACTGACTTTAGCGTTGCTTGGTTTATTAGCTTTTCTTCTGTCTCTGCTAACGTATCTAAGTCATTACATAGAATAAGTATCATTACAGTCGTGTTAAAGTAATGCTCGTCCTCTAAGTCAATTTCTCGCATAAACTTATCCATCTTCTCTTTCTCATTTAAAAGCTTTGATGAAGCATCAGATAGAAAGTCGTTCTTATCTCTGTTCCTCTTCTTCTCACTCTCGATCTTCATACCAAGGCTCATATACTTTCTTGATACTTCCATCTTGAAATCTGATATATCAAGTAGCTCATTATTGATACTTAGATAACTCGTACAGTTAAGCTTTGTTAAACACGATACAATGTCAGATTCTAAAAGATTCGGAAAGCAATCTACATAAAACACCTTTCCGACTGTGTTTCCCATCTCAAAGTACTCATTATGAAATGTCATATCACTTGGTGCTATTACATCTAAGATTGACCTTACGTTTTCTAACTCTTTTCTTGTATCCACCTTATATCTTCCTTTAATATCCGGATGCGTGAAGTTGAATAGTAACTGTAGTCTTTCATTGATAGATACAGGACTTATCTTTACACCCTTACTGCCATTTGCTCCCATGCCTATAAATGCAGCCTTAATAGCGCCTTCCATTGAAAGATATTGACTCTTCGCATCAGACATATTTGAAGCATTTATAGTTAGAGTTAGATATATCCTTTGTACTAAACCTTGCTTTGCACTGGTTACCTTTTCACTTATTACTTGATTTAAAGATGTTACAAGCTTCTCTGTATCTTTCTCCTTTGTATCGTATTTAAGAGACTCAGTAAACTTCTCCTCATCTACATACTCATTAGCAATAGTTATCTGAAACCTACATGGGATAGTCTTTAGTACTTTCTCATACTCAACTATCATTTCTCTCTTCTCTTCCGATGTCTTTCCTTCAAAGTTAGAATCAGATACCAAATACATCTTTGAATATCGCTTCTCTGTTAGCTTAAAGATTCCACTATCATCTATGCCATTTACTGATAAAAGCTCCGTTGTTGACTGAAGCTCAGTTGCTAGAGGTATGTCTTTTATCTTTGTCTTTTCATATCCTGATTTAATCGCTTTCATACACACCCCCTACATAAATGCTCTTAGCGTACTGTCGCTTAGTACAACGTTACTTTCTTTACCGATAAGACCTAGACTTGTCATGTAACGATAACTTTCTTTGTCGCCCTTCTTACCACTGCAAGCTATAAAGCCCTCTTCTGTTAACCTGTCAATAACCGTCTTACTTGCTATATCAAGTGTTTCTTCATCGAGCGAAAATAGCATTAGGCTTATTCGACCAAAGACATAGTCATCCAAAATGCTTATATCTCTCCCATTTATGTCCTTAAGCTGTCTCTTTATGCTTTCCTTGTCTTCTCCACCTATAGCTTCCTTCTCAACCGCTAAAATGTACGGAAGTTCCATCTTCTTTAACAAATTTAATACCTTGCTCTGACAACCACTTGGATATACATCCAGCCTTATCTCTACAAAGTTACAATTTGCTTCCACACTTTCATCCTTTTCCAAATAATTAACAAGGTCTAATTTCTTTCTTATGAAGTTGATATAAGAAAAGCTATAATCCTTATCTCTTATGTCTAGAATCCTATTCATAACATCATCAAAGCCCATAGGCTCTAAGCTGTGCTTAGACTCAAATGCTTCAAACATTTCTTTTGCTTCAACATACCCCAGAGCATAAATGGTTAAGGTTAAATAGTTTAGATATGTTCCGCCTTCCGCTGAAATGTAAAAGAACTTATAGTTCATGTTTTCATCTGATTCCTCAAACAGAGACAACTTGTCTTTTCTTGTTATCTTATAGACCTTTACAAATCTGTTCCCCAAAAAGGCAAGAAGCCCAGAAGCTTCAAAGGATAATAACTCCATTGAAGCCTCAGTCTTCTTATTCGCCTTTTGGAGAGTACCCTTTTCTCTTAGCATAATTCCCTCCTACTTGGCATCAAACCAGCTGTTTACTAGCGTCGAAATCTTATTCTCAAAGCTTGGCAAGAATGTCTTTGTACCAAAGAGATACAAAAGACCTGCTATTCCTGCAGCGACTGCTATGATTATGAATATGATTACGATTTGGTCTACTGCATCTTTCCTAGTAAATGCATTTCTTACTCTGAAAGCTACAGTTTCAAGTGCACTCTTTATCCTCATAACGCGCTTTCTCCTTTCTTCTAGATTTGTAAGCTATATTTGTCTTACACCTATGGAATGTCACAAGTTGAGCTAATCCCTTTAAAAAAATGCAAAAAATAAGACTCGATTCTTAAATCAAGTCTTATCTCATACGTTATTTAGTTTTTAGGTGTACCATTCCCATCCCCTACCCCCTTGCCCATCTCCCAAGGGGGACACAATTCTTTATCTAATACTCCAAAGAATACTATCAATCTTCTTAATGTCAGATATATCCTTATAATCTGGTAATACCCTATCAAACTCGGCAATACATTCCTTACCTTTATCTGTGTTCATAAAAGTCTCATACCATTTCTCAACACTTTCATAAAGTGATATTGCATTATTAAGCTTTTCTTCCTTTGTATCACCTGTAAGGTTAACGCCTAGATTTTGAACAACATATCTATCCCAAATAGGCTTTTCATACGATATTGAAGCAAGCATTTTACTTGAAAAAGATGTTTCTACATTTCCAGTCTTCTCATATAAATATCTAAGTATACTTTCAAAAGAAGGATTATCATTCTTTACAACCTCAAAATAGTCATAATAAATCTTTCTCCATTCTTCATTTCGCCTTACTATATAAAACCCATTAAAGATACGTTGAAAGTCTTCATCCTTAGAAACATTTATCTTATGTACTTGATCAATAATATACATGTACTTATCTAACCCCATGCTTGAAGCTAATCGTTCTTGAAAGACCTTTTTTACATCAAAATCTAAATTCATATCCATAATCAATACCTCATCAATTATTGGGAACAAAAGGTGTGAACTCTATGTATATATAGTCTCGATTGTTACTTGCTATGATTCTTTCACCTTGTTCCTTTGTTATCCTTTGTAGTGAATTAATATCCTCAGTATCTCCCAAACCACCAGTTCTTCCACGATAATAAGCAGGCTTTCGTTCATTACTATAAAACCAATTCTCATAATCTCTAAATACTTCTTCTGTCTGAGTTAGCGTATCATTTTTATATTCGAAATAATTACACCCAAATGTTGACGCTCCACCTGAACCTCTATTTACTATAACGCCATCATTCCTAATTCGAAAATGACATCTTTCCCAACCGTCTAAAACATGTGCTAATTTGCCATCACGTATAGTATAAATATCTAAAATGCCATTACATCCTAGTTCTTTGTCATCGTTCTGTTCTGCCAAGAATCCAAAAATCAACTCATTTACACCATTACCATCTATATCTTTAATTGTGTATCCGAGATCATTAATATTGCCATATCCGTTTAAATGTCTATAATACTTTTCAAAGAATACAACAGATACATCCATATCTCGTATTTGCTCATCTGTAAATCCATTTATTAATCCAGTTGTAACAGTATTAATCAGCTCGTAATATGGACTATAATCGACCTCTTTTACTTTGGTCTCATTTACACTCGTTGAATTGGTCTTCGTTTCCTCTTTTTTATCGTATATACATCCTGTTAAACCAAGAATACTAATAATTGCTATCAAGAATATTGCTAAGCTTCTCTTAATTACTTTCATCTAACCACCTCTTTATTATTTACACAGTGACGACATTGTATTCTTGCGAAAGCCACCATTTAATAACGTCTACATCATTATATTTACACTCTGTTTCGCATTCTCTATCTTTACATTGATGGCAATACTCATTGTTACAATGAGTATATATGCCTTTGTTATCTAGTTCATTTAAAAAGGTTATCATTTCCTCTAACGACATAGATTGTATTTTTTCAAGATTGTTCATATGCCTTCTCCTATTTCCTTCATTCTTCGTTTTCGATCACTTTACACACTGCTCCTTGAGGCAATACATACATTACCTCTCCCACAGCTTCATCGTCAATTTTGTCATAAAGCCTACCGGCACTCATACTTTCGCCAAGTACCGTTCTGTAGCTATTAGCAACATAGCCTATCTTACCTAGGCCAGGCATTTCTACCTTGATAGCTTCTTTGTCATACTCATTGTCAGGCTCCTTCACAAGCTTAACCTTCATTTTAGGCTCTAAATACTCGTTACCATACTTAAAACACATACCTGTAATTGAAAAATACTTCTCATTCATAATAGAACCTCCTTTACTTACTAACTTTATCTTACATTAGTAATTATAATCTAGGGTGTGTCCTATTACGTGGACAGAGAAGTATTATTTTATTATTTTATTATTTTATCTTTTTTTACAAATTATTTCATAAAAGACTTTATAGGATTGTTTTCCTTTGCTAAATCTTTTAGCATATCCAAGTTTTGTTTCATATAATCTTCTAATGCATTTTTTTCTTCCTCAGAAAAACCTGTATTAGAATTGATAATGCATTTAGGTATCTCACCCTCCGCTCGCCTTACACTATCAGAGAATGTTACGTATGCCAGTTTTTCTCCATTTTTATTACAAATAGGTGATACCTGCATCTGTAATTCATCGTTATTATTCATTTATATTACCTCTTCAAACTGGAATTTAGCTATTTCTTTGACCGTTTATTAATCTGAACAGTCGATACAATCCAATAAATGATAACACTCATTATCAGCGGTATCTCAAGCAGAAACAAAATGTCATTTTTAAGCAAAATTTGGAGGGCAATCACAATAAAAACCACACTCAAAATGCAGAACACAATGGCTGACTGTTTATAATAAGGCTTCTTATCCATTTTTTCTCGCTCTTCTTTTGAGGCGTAAAGGAATGCATTATTCAATAAAAGACCACGCTCAAGAAATGACATGATGCTGAATATCAAAAGAATCACAGCAATAAATAATACAATAATTAATGTTATCAATTCTCCCATAGTAATTTTTACCTCTTCAAACTTGAATTTTTGCGATTATGACTCAACAAAAGAATTGATTTCCTTCTCCAAAAGACGAAATACATTAGCAACCAAATATCCATCTGCAATTGCGTGATTAAGTCGAACAGTTACAGGCATAACAAGTCTACCGTTTTCCTCTCTGTATTTCCCCCAATTGATAATAGGAGAAAAAAATAAATGTCCATCAGGCAATTCAATATTAAGCGAGTCATATGAAAGCCATGATATATAAGATGCATCAAACCAGTTTGGATGATTTGCCATATCTAAACCATATTCACGAGTCTTCTTCGCTTCCTCAACATCATTTAAAGCTCCAGTGTAAAACTTTTTATATTCCTCAAAATACTCTGTATATACCGGAGTACAGGTTTCCGTATCTTCATGGAAAACATACTGTGTTGGATTGATCACGTCATAGCAGATCAGCTCATCTGTCTGCCAAAGGTATCCC
>OCTW011528620.1_pt1 | contig 15289 bp, 13 predicted proteins | sample 1539671 | NCBI WGS metagenome assembly OCTW01 (sample SAMN02144230, study PRJEB22623) | gut metagenome | biome: sheep rumen | host: Ovis aries | place: New Zealand
CGCCTGCCGGATATCCTGGCTCGCCCCGGTCGTTATGTCCGGGAATACGAGCGATTCCGCCACCCGGCCGCCGAAGTCCACGATGATCTGCTGCAGCATCTTGCCGCGCGTGTTGAACATCTCGTCTCTGCCCGGAAGCGGCATCGTGTACCCGGCGGCGCCCATCCCGGTCGGAATGATCGAGATCATGTGCACCGGTCCCACGTCCGGCAGACAGTGAAACAGAATCGCGTGTCCCGACTCGTGGTAGGCCGTGATCTTCTTCTCCTTATCGGAGATGATCCGGCTCTTCTTCTCGGTTCCGATTCCCTCTTTGACAAATGAAGTCTGAATATCCTCGTTGTTGATGTACTCTCTGCGCTCTCTTGCCGCCCGGATCGCCGCCTCGTTCAGGATGTTCTCCAGATCCGCCCCGGCAAATCCTGCCGTCGTCCTGGCAAGAGCCTCCAGGTCCACATCGTCTCCCAGCGGCTTCCTGCGGGCGTGGACCTTCAGGATGGCCAGTCGCTCATCCACATCCGGCAGTCCCACCGCCACCTTGCGGTCAAACCGCCCCGGCCGCATGATGGCCGGATCCAGGATGTCGATGCGGTTCGTGGCCGCGACGACGATAATGCCCGCGTTCGGGCTGAAGCCGTCCATCTCCACGAGCAGCTGGTTCAGCGTCTGCTCGCGCTCATCGTGGCCGCCGCCGAGTCCCGCGCCTCTGCGCCTTGCCACCGCGTCGATCTCATCGATGAAGACGATGCAGGGGGCATTTTTCTTTGCTTCCTCGAACATATCGCGCACGCGGGACGCGCCGACGCCGACGAACATCTCGACGAAGTCCGAACCGGAGATCGAGTAGAACGGAACGCCCGCCTCGCCGGCGACCGCCTTGGCGAGAAGCGTCTTACCGGTCCCCGGAGGGCCCGTGAGAATCACGCCTTTCGGGATCCTGGCGCCAAGCTTGGTATAGCGCGCCGGCTCCCGGAGGAAATCCACGATCTCCTCCAGCTCTTCTTTTTCTTCCTTCAGGCCGGCCACGTCGTCGAATGTGATCGGATTTTTGCTGCTCTCGATCTTCTGGGCGCGGCTCTTGCCGAAATTCATCATCTGCGCGTTTGCACCGCCGGAAGCTCCCTGCCGGCGGATGATCAGGATCAGAATGATGAACATGAACGCCATGATGCAGACCGGCAGGATGATATTGGCCCAGATATTGAGCCGCGACACGTCCTCCAGCTGATAGCGGACCCCGCTCTCCTGCGCCACCCGCTCGACGTCATTGACGTCGGACACGTACGCCCTGCAGCGGCTCCCGTCCTTCATCGTGACGATGATCTCACCGGTCGGGATCTCCTGATTCTGCCGGATCGTCATCTCGCTTATCTGCGAGCTGTCCGTCTGAACCTGTGTCAGAAAATCCGAGTACTCATACCGCTGCTCGGACTCAGGCATCTCGAAGGTCAGCAGGTAAAACACCGTCAGAATGATCAGGAATATGAAAAATATCCCCAGCCCGCTGCCTCCCGGCGCTCTTCTCTTTGTATTCATACAGCCTTACGTCAACTCCCTGAAAAAAGTCTTAACCCCCGCCATCACAGATGAAGCACCCCGATGTACGGGAGATTGCGGTACTTCTGGTCATAGTCCAGTCCGAATCCGACCACGAACTCATCCGGTATCTCGAAGCCTCTGTAGTCGGCCTCAAACGGAACCTCCCGCCGCTCAGGCTTGTCAAGAAGCGACACGACCTTCAGGGACTTCGGATTTCTGTCCTGAAGGATCGGCACCAGCTTATGCAGCGTGTTGCCGGAGTCAATGATGTCCTCCACGATCAGCACGTCCTGCCCGGCAATGTCATCATCCAGATCCTTGCGGATTTTCACCGAGCCGCTGCTGCTCGTCCCGGACCCGTAGCTCGACACCTGCATGAAGTCAAACAGAACCGGCACACTGATGCGCTTGGCCAGTTCGCTCATGAACAGCACCGATCCCTTCAGAATACAGATCAGCTTCAGCTCGTGGCCCTCGTAGTCCCGGCTGATCGTCTCGCCGAGCTCCTGAATCCGCTTGTTCAGTGTCTTTTCGTCAATCAGCACGCTGATGTTGCTGTAGATGTTGTTGTCCATCTCATTCCCTTTCCGCCCCGGGCACGGGCTCACCGGTCCTCCCCGCAGGACTCTGCGGCCGCCCGCACGGTGACACGCAGAACTCGTTTTGTACCGGCACTGATTAGTGCCGCCTGACTGCGCCGCACACCGACGGCCCAGTATATTTCGTTTCCGGAAGCAAGAAGCAGCAGCCCGTCTCGTTTTTCCCTCGGGACTTTCCGGTCCTTCAGGACTTTCTGAAGAGACGCGCGCGATGCCGCTCCCGTGCGCATACAGTCGCCTTTCTGCGGATTTCTGAGCACTAATTCATCCTGCATTTTATCATAATCAAAGAACTTCGTGTACTCATTATCCTGAAGCCTGTCAAAATTTGCGCAGAGGTCTGCCCGGACCTCCCATTGCCCGAAGCGCAGGGACACCCCGCCGCCCTCCGGAAGCCTGTCAAGGGCAGGAGACAGTGTCACCGGACTTTGCCTGTCTTCCCGGCACTCCGCCGCTTTTCTGGCGCTTCGCGGTGCGATGTAAAGCTTCCCGTAGCTCACTTTCGCCTGCACGCCGTACGGAAGAATCGCCGCAGCCCCCGTCTGGTTCCCGAGAAGTTCCATCACCGCCCTGACGTGGGCGGCGCCGATATCTCTCTCATGCCCGGCCACCCGCACAAGCGCCGTCAGGAGTGCCTGTCTGGCAAGGAGCGGCGGCGCCTTGACAAGCGTCGGGATGGCAAGCACCATTGTCCCGGGTGTTCCCGGCTGTGCCTGAAGCCCTCCTGTCTGCGGCCCCCGCGCCGCCGCCACTGCCGCATCGAGCAGCGCCTCGCTCTGCTCCCGTAGCAGTTCTCCTGCTTCGGACAGCTGCCGCGCGGCGTCCGCGATGTGCCGGACTGCCTGCGCATTGATCTGTTCAAGTCCCGGCATCACATCGGCGCGCAGGATAGCCCGCGCGTTGTCATGCCCGAAATTCGTGCTGTCCGTCACGTACGGCTGCCCCTGTGCCGCGAGGAACGCCTCGGTGTCCTGCCTTGTCAGGCAGAGGAGCGGCCTCACGATGTCGCCTGCCTTCGGGTTCATTCCGGCCAGGCCATTTACCCCGGTGCCCCGCGCGAGCCGGAACAGCACCGTCTCCGCCTGATCCGTCGCCGTGTGCGCGACCGCAATCCGTGCCCCGCAGGCCACCTCTCGAAGTGCTCTGTAGCGCAGATTCCTGGCCGCCTCCTCCAGCGACACCTTCTCCCGCCTGGCCTCTGCGGGCGCATCCACCATCTTCAGGACAAATGTCACCCCGAGCCTCTCGCACAGATCCCGCGTGAACGCAGCATCCGCGTCGGCCTGTGCCCCGCGGATCTGATGGTGCACGTGCACCGCGATCAGGCGGGGTGCCTTCCCGGGCGGCATCTGCGCGAAGAGTCGGCGCAAAATAAACAGGAGGCATACCGAGTCAGCCCCGCCCGATACCCCGGCGGTGACTGTCCGGCAGCCCCCGAACAGATCATTTTCTCTGCAGAAGTCCCGAACTCTCGCAAGGATCTGCTCCTGTCTCTTCCCGGGACTTTCCTCTCCGTTTGTCCTGCTCATTGTCTGCTGGCAGCGCGGAAAAGAATCTCATCCGGATACACGAGTCCGAACTTTTCCTGCGCGATTTCCTCCACGTAGTCCTGCGTCTGCATGTACGCTTCCCTGGCCGTGAGAGCTTCCTGGCGCTCCTCCTGAGCGGCGACCTGCGCGTTCAGGCTCTGGATCTGCGCCTCATACTGCTGGTTTTTCCTGCGAAGCGACAATCCGTTTGCAATCAGAATGACAGCCAGAAGAACGATTGCGGCAGCCGCCGTGACGGCGCCGATCTTGATGGTCCGCTTTTTGCGGCGCTGTCTTTTCTCTCTGGTTTTCGCCGTAATATACTTGCCGTGTGCCAACGGATGCCTCCTTTCCTTCTCATGCGCGGTGAATGACAGACCCGGCACGTGCCGGGTCCGAACCGGTCTGCCTTTTCTGTACAGACATCATAACACAATTTATATATATTCGAACATCTCGCCTGCGTCTTCTTTGTGAATTGTTTCTTTAACATCCTTGACGCGCACTTTCACGTCCCGGTTCCCGAACTGAATCTCCAGCACGTCGCCCGCCTTCACTTCCGCGGACGCCCTGGCCGTGCGGCCGTTGATCGTGACCCGGCCGGCGTCGCAGGCTTCATTGGCCACGGTCCGTCTCTTGATGAGGCGGGATACTTTCAGGTATTTGTCGAGGCGCATATTCTTCTCCTTTTTAACCATAAAGCGAAAAGGACTGCTGCGCATCTGCGATCAGCAGTCCCTTCTTCTTCACGTCTCTTTTGTTGTGGCTGCCCGCCTGGGGTTCAGGCGTTGACAGCATCCTTCAGTGCCTTGCCAGGTCTGAACTTCGGTGCCTTCACGGCCGCAATGGTGATGGTCTTTCCGGTCTGCGGGTTCTTGCCGGTCCTCTCGGATCTGTCGATCACTTCAAATGAACCGAATCCGATCATCTGAACCTTCTCGCCCTTTACAAGGGCATCGGTGACAACCTCTGAGAATGCATTCAGAAAGCTCTCGCAGTCCTTTTTGGTGAGTTTTGTTTTCGCGGCAATTCCGCCGTAAGCTCCGTCTTGTTCATGTTGTAAAAACTCTCCTTAATCGCATAAATACGCTATTTCAACCACTTATTGAAATATATATCATTTCCCATCTTACTTGTCAACATCTCCCCCTGAAACTATAATAATAACAGCCGATATGCATTTCGTGGCCAGATTCCGGAACATTTTTCTTGTCAATTTACCGCCTCTGTGAAAGGACCCTGCCCTATGTCTCTGCATGTACTTGATGAAGCTGACCGATGTCTCCAGTGTAAAAACCCGAGGTGCCGGGAAGGCTGCCCGATCCACACGGACATCCCGAATGCGATCCGGCTGCTTCGGGAGGGAAATCTGAACGAAGCCGGATGGATGCTCTTTGAGAACAATCCGCTCACCACCGTCTGCTCGCTGATCTGTAATCACGAGAATCAGTGCGAGGGGCACTGCGTGCGCGGCATCAAGGGCGCCCCCGTGCACTTCTCGGTCATTGAAAACTACATCTCCGAGACGTACGCCAATCAGATGACCAAAGGCCCCAGCATCAAGAACGGGCAGAGAGCCGCCATTATCGGCTCGGGCCCGGCAGGCCTTACGATCGCCGTCATTCTGCAGCGCTACGGATATGACGTCACCATCTTTGAGGGCAAGGACAAGATCGGTGGCGTCCTGCGCTATGGCATACCTGAATTCCGGCTGCCGAAATCGGTCCTCGATGACTTCGAGTACCGCCACCTGCGGATGAAGAACATAAAAATCCGTCCCAACACGACGATCGGGATGGCAATCACCATCAGTGATCTGTTCCGGGACGGCTACAGTTCGATCTTCATCGGGACCGGTGTGTGGAAACCGAACGTCCTGCACATCAAGGGCGAGACCTTCGGCAACGTGCACTTCGGGATCAACTACCTGAACAACCCGGACAGCTATCAGCTCGGAAGCCGCGTGAGCGTCATCGGCGCCGGTAATGCCGCCATGGACGTGGCCCGCACCGCCATCCGCAAGGGCGTGCGGCACCTGACCTGCTTCTCGCTCACGAAAAAAATAGCCGCGTCTGCCCATGAGTTCAGCTACGCGCAGCTCGAGGGCGTTGATTTTGAGTACAACTGGAAGCCCGTCCAGATTCAGGACGACGGTGTGATCTTCCGGAAGGTCGAGGAACAGGAAGACGGGACGCTTGCGGAGATCCCGGACAGCGACAAGTTCTTCCCGTCCGACTCCGTGATTATCTCCATCAGCCAGGGTCCGCAGAACCGTCTCGTCAACACGACGCGCGGCCTGCACACCAATGACCGCGGGCTTCTGGAAGCCGACGATACAGGCCACACGTCCGTGCCCGGCATCTTCGCGTCCGGCGATGTCGTGGCCGGAGCCCGCACGGTCGTCGAGGCCGTCGCCCACTCCAAGGTCGTGGCCGAGTCCATGCACAAATACATGCAGGGCTTAAAGACCGGCGCGACGCATCTGCCGACAGCGGAGGAACTGGACCAGGCAGATTCCACGTGAAGCAGCGATCATTTGCCTGCCGATGCGGTCTCTGCATCAACGAACAGTTCCCGGAAGTACGGGAGCTTCTCCACCCAGCGGCAGTACTCGTGCCACTCTTCCAGCTTGTGATTTCGTCTGGCGAAGTACTGGTTCACGAGCGTCTCGTAATTCATCGTGACCGTGCGCATCTGATTGTAGCTCTCCGGGAGCAGCTGGATCATGTCGTACCAGAGCTGCTTGTCTTTGGTCTGCACATACTGCCCGCGGATCTCCTCAAGACATGCGATCACGCGGTCCAGCATCGCAAGTGTTCTCTCGTCCATGTGGTCGTGGGAGAAGTCGTCCCGCTCAAAGGGCTTCGCGTGGATCTTGTGCATCGTTGATGTGGAATTAGCCACCGTCGCGATCTTGTAGGTATCAAATTCCTTCCACCAGTAGATCGGCGCCGTGATGTCAACCGATACGAAGATCTGGCGGATGAACTTGCGGTGGTCGCTCCCGGCCCGCGCAAGCCGCTTCGCCAGATCCAGGTCATTGGGCCCGAAGGTAAATGTGCCGTCCGGATCCGTATGGCTGTCGCTTCTCGCCCAGCTGTTCAGCGGATTTCTGGCTCCCCGCATCGCGTTCTCGAAGTTCATGACGGCTGTGCGCTCCATCTTTATCATTATGCTCTTCTCCTTTTCCTGTTTTCCCGTATATGAAATTGCGGGAGCGCCGAAGCGTTCCCGCCTGTCTTTATTATATTACACCTCGCGCATCACACATTCAGCTCATAGATGCGCCCGGAGAGGCCCTTGCCGTAGGTGTGAAGCGGCAGCGCACCCTCCGGATAGATCCTGGTGGTGAAGACTTCCTCGCCGTCATTGACAAAGATCTCCGCCGAAGAGACGTCGATCACGATGTCAAGCTTCCTCGCATTCCCCACGATGGCGCGTCTTCCCGACCGGCCCGCGCCGAGGCTGCCGCTCCAGCTGGTGAAGAGCAGCGCCATGCGGCCCTGCGCCTCCGAGTAGTGCAGCTCCATATCGCCAAAGCGCACGGAGAAGTCGCCGCCGCGGTTCACCAGCTCTGCGTGGAAGCAGCTGTGCGGCCGGCTGTCCGTCCCCGGCCGGATCTCTTCCGGCGCGCCGTGCAGCAGACCGATCTCCGGAATGAGCCGCTGCGCAATCCGGATCTTTCCGTCCTTCTCGTAGGTCTCCAGCACGCGGGGCAGGGTCAGCATATGCTGCCAGCCCACCCTGGTGGACGGATTCGGGAACGGGCTGTCGGACATCCCCATCCAGCCGATCAGAAGGCGGCGGCCCTGCTCGTCTTCAAAGCTCTGCGGGGCGTAGAAGTCAAAGCCTCTGTCCCACTCCGTGAAGTCCTGCAGTCTCCCGTCCTGAAGCGTGAAGTACCCGGACTGGTAGATGTTATTGTACAGAATGCCATCCGGCTTGACTCCCTGCGGGCAGACGGAAAGAAACTTCTCTCCGCCCAGCGCGAAGAGATCCGGGCACTCCCACATATAGCCGAACGGTTCGTCCGTGGTGAGAATTTTTTCCGTCTTCCAGTGCGTGGCATCTTCGGACGAGAAACAGATCACCTCGCCCTTGTCCGCCTTCGTGCGGGCGCCGAGCACCATGTAGTACTTTCCGCCCTCCTTCCAGACCTTCGGGTCCCGGATGTGACAGCTGATGTCTGCCGGATAGTCGGCATTGGTCATGACTGCCTTCTTCGGGGTAAAAGAGCTGCCGCCGTCGCGGCTCTCCACGAGGATCGTGTTGGAGAACCGTCCGGCCTTCGTGTAGTCGTAGTCCCCCGGCAGTTTCACGTTGCCGGTGTAATACAGTTTCATCACGCCGTCTTCGACGAGCGCCGATCCTGAATACGCCCCGTCCCGGTCCAGATCAGTGTCCGGAGCGATAGGGGCGCCCTTGAACTCCCAGTGGACAAGGTCCTGCGAGACGCTGTGTCCCCAGAAGACTCTGCCGCTGCCGTCAGCCGCGTCCGGCCTGTACTGGTAAAACGCGTGATACACGCCGTCTGTCTGGCACAGTCCGTTCGGGTCATTGACCCAGCCGCCATCCTGCGGAAAGATGTGAAACTTAGGATTCCATCTGCTGTCGGTTATCATCATTTCTCCACCACAATGCTGCCGTTCTCCACGCGGACGTCTTTGAAATCATCCACATTGGTCACTACCATCGGCGTCACGGTCTTCAGACCGGCCGCCTGAATCTGCGCAAGGTCGGCTGTCATCAGCACATCGCCCTTCTTGAAGTGCGCCTGGTCTTCCACTTTGTAGGCGAACGGCTTCCCGCCGAGCCCTACTGTGTCCAGTCCGACATGGATCAGGACTTCCGCGCCCAGGTCCGACCGGATCGCGATCGCGTGTCCGGAGTCAAAAAGCATCAGAACCGAGCCGTCAAACGGGGCCCGCACCGTGCCGTCCGTCGGATTCACGGCGATTCCCTTGCCGAGCGCCTCCGATGCGAATGTCTCGTCCGGAGCCTCGGTGACCGGGATCACGGTTCCGCTCATCGGGGACGGGATCACTTCGGTGAAATGCTCATCCTGCACGACAGCCGGTGTCGGATTTACCTCTGCCGCCTCAGCCGCCCGGCCTGCCGCAGCGGCCGCGCTGTCCGGATCCTCATCCTCCGGCTTGAGTCCCAGCGCCCAGGAGACTGCGAAAGACACGGCAAATGCGACCCCCATGTCCAGCGCATATCCCGCGATCGTCTCCGTGGTAATCAGGAAGCCAAATAGTCCGGTGATGCCGTATGCCGTCGCGTATACGCCGGTGATGGAGCCGGCCATGGCGCCGGCGGCGCCTCCGATCATGCCGGCGATGAACGGTCTGCGGTAGCGCACATTGACGCCGAAGATGGCCGGCTCGGTGATCCCCAGGAATGCGGACAGGGACGCCGGGAGCGCCATCTCCTTGATCTTTTTGTTTCTCGTCTTGAGAGCGATGGCAAGCGCCGCACCGCCCTGCGCCACATTGGCGGCAGTCGCGATCGGCATCCAGATGTTGCGCCCGCTCGCGGAGATCATCTCCGCCTCAATCGCGTTGTACATGTGGTGCAGACCGGCGACAACCGTGACGGCGTAGATCGCGCCGACAACCATCGCGCCGAGTCCGAAGGGAATCGTGATGAGCCACTGCACGCCGGCGAGCACCCAGGTCTCCAGCTGCCCGAAGATCGGCCCGATGACGGCGATCGTCAGGAAACCGGTCACCATGACGGACACCAGCGGCGTCACGAACAGGTCGATCATCTCTGGGACGACTTTGTGCAGCCGCTTCTCGATGGAAGCCAGCACGAACACGGCGATGACAACCGGGATCACATGTCCCTGATAGCCGACCTGATTCACGCTGTACAGCCCGAAGATACTCCAGGTCTTCATCGTGCCGTTTGCAATGGCATCAGCCGCCGACCACGCGTTGGTCAGGTTCGGGTGAACCATGATCATGCCGATCACGGCGCCGAGGAAGATGTTGGCGCCGAATACTTTGGCCGCCGACACGGCGATCAGAATCGGCAGGAATGTGAACGCGGCATTGGCGAACATATCCAGCATCGCGTAGATGTCGGTCGTCTGGAACGCCGGAACGGCCTTGCCGATGCCTTCCACAAGCCCCATCATCAGGCCGGATGCCACGATGGCCGGAATGATCGGGACGAACACATCGCCCAGCGTCTTCACCAGCCGCAGGAAGAAGTTCTGCTTCTGCGCCGCCGCCGCCTTGACGTCATCCTTCGTGCCGGCCTCGATTCCGGCTTCTTTGATGAATTCATCGAACACCTTGTTGACCGTGCCGGTCCCGAAGATGACCTGCAGCTGGCCGGAAGCTTCGAACACGCCCTTGACGCCGTCGACAGCCTCCACCTTCTTCTTGTCGACCTTGCTGTTGTCCGCCACCACAAGGCGCAGCCTCGTGGCGCAGTGCGCGGCGGAGACGAGATTCTCCCTTCCGCCTATGTTCGCAAGGACTTCGTGTGCGGATTTTGCATAATCCATGCCCTTCACCTGCCCTCCTGGTCAGACGCCGTCGTCTGATCCTTGACCAGCTCGACCGGAAGCTTTATCTGCTCCGCCGGCGGTATTTTTCCTTCGATCAGTGAGATCAGCATCCGGGCAGCCTCTGAGCCGCTGCGACCGTAGAACAGATGTGCCGTCGTCAGCTTCGGACTGACCACGCGGCTCAGACGGCTGTGCCCTACGCCGCACACCTTCACATCGCGCGGTATGCTGTATCCCTGTTCCGTAAGTCTTTGCATCGCTCCGATTGCGATGGAGTCCGTCGCGCAGAAAAATCCGTCGATGTCCGGATGGTCCGTCATCAGTTCCCCGGCTGCGGCGTATCCGCCCTCCGTGGTAAACGGCACCTCCCGGACATAGTCCGGATCAAATTTTAGTCCGGCCGCCGAGAGCGCCTCCCGGTATCCCTTCAGACGGTCTGCCCCTGCCGAGACATCGTCCTGGCGGACCGCCAGCATAGCCGGCTTTCTGCACCCTGCATGGATCAGGTCTTCGGTCAGAAGCCGTCCCGCTTCCACATCGTCGTGGTAGACGCACCATGTATTCTCAAAGTGCTGCCCCACCGTGACGATCGGGATCTTCGTCTTCTTCATCGCGATCCGGTGCATCTTCGTGAGAACGGTTCCGGACAGAATGATGCCGTCAACCGGGTAGGCACCGAAAAGCCCGATATAACTCACTTCTTTGGCCTCATCATTATCCGTGCAGGCAAGAAGCATCTGGTACCCCTGTTCACTGAGCACCGACTGTATGCCGTCCACCACACTCGCAATCGTCTCCGAGCGCAGCCTCGGAACAATCACCCCGATGAGCCCGGTCTTCCTGCCATGGCTGGAGACGATCTGCCGTTCGGCCGTGTATCCGGTCTCCTCGATCGCCCGGCGGATCTTCTCCCGCTTCTCTTCACTCACATATCCGTTGTTGAGATACCGGGAGACCGATGAAAGCGATACACCGGCGGCCTCCGCCACATCCCGGATTCCGGGTTTCCCTTTTTCCGTCACCTTGCCGTTCTCCTTTCCAGGCGATTTATCCTGTCTGTCCGTTTCATTAACGTCTCTGCTGCTCAGCTGACAATAAATGGATTCTTCCTGCCTTCCATGAAATCCATCGCTGCCGTTATGGAGTTTTCCGCCATATCCGACACCGCCCGCTCCGTGTAGAACGCCGTGTGCGGCGTGATGAGCACGTTCGGATAGGATTTCAGGAGTGCTAACTCCGGGTTCTTGAGCGGTTCGCCCATGCGGTTGAAATAGTACAGTCCTTCCTCATGCTCGACGACGTCCAGTCCTGCGAAGCCGACTTTGCCCTCATCCAGCGCGTGCCTGAGCGCATCCGAATCGATGAGAGATCCCCGCGCGCAGTTGATGAGGACCACCCCGTCCTTCATCCGGGCGAACTGCTTCTCTCCGATCATGTGCCACGTCTCATCCATCCCCGGCGCATGCAGTGTGATCACGTCGCTCTCCTGCAGAAGCCGGTCAAGGCTCACATACTGCAGCCCGGCCTTCTCGTCCGGGTATACATCATACGCCAGAATCCGGCAGCCAAATCCTGCCAGGTGCCGGATCACCGTCTTGCCGATCCGGCCGGTGCCGATGACGCCCACCGTGCAGTCCTCGATCTCCCGTCCGATACTTCCCTTCAGGGTGAAATCCTGCGCGTCCGCCTTCTTCATGATAAAGGGCAGCCGGCGCAGCCCGATCAGCATCATCATGATCGCATAGTCCGCCACCGTCGACGGCGAATACGTCACATGGACGACTCCCAGCCCCAATTTCCGCGCAGCTGCAAGATCGATGTGGTCGTAGCCGATCGTACGGGTCGCTATGCACTTTACGCCTGCGTCCCGGAACGCTCTCAGCAGTTCCTCCGTCATGGGCGTCGTGATGATATCCACGACATCATATCCTTCTGCCATTTTAACATTTTCCAGGCAGGGTGTCTGCTCTGTCGAAGAAAATTCCACATTGTATCCGGCGCAGAGTCTTTTAAAGATCGGCGCCTCATCATATGGCCTCATACTGTACACGAAAAGCTTCATACTGCAGTCCTCCTCAGGAAAGTTTCCGCAAAAATTCCTGTGTGCGGGCGTTGCCCGGGTGATCGATGACATCCTCAGGCTTCCCCTCCTCGACGATGACGCCGCCGTCCATGAAGATGACGCGGTCAGCCACGCGGCGCGCGAAATCAATCTCATGGGTGACGATGACCATCGTCATGTGCTCCGCTGCCAGCTGCCGCATGACGCGCAGGATGCCGGCCGTGATCTCCGGATCCAGTGCGGAGGTCGGCTCATCAAAGAACAGCATCTTCGGGTTCATGCAGAGCGCCCTCGCGATCGCCACGCGCTGCTTCTGGCCGCCGGAGAGCTGCCCCGGATACGCGCCGGAGCGGTCGGAGAGTCCCACCTTATCCAGCAGGGACACCGCCTGTTTTCTCACCTCTTCCGGGTCGCGCTTCTGGACATGCACCGGTGCGTCACAGAGATTCTGCATCACAGTGAAGTGCGGAAAAAGATTGAAGTCCTGGAACACAAGGCCGAAATTGCTCTTGAGCCTGCGCAGCTCTCCCTCCGGCTTGTACACGCAGGGCTCACCGGGCGCACTCACCATGGCGGACGTGCCGTCGTAGGAAAGGTCCCCGTAGTCCATCGTCTCAAGCAGGGTGGCACAGCGCAGCAGCGTGGACTTTCCGGATCCGGAAGGACCGATGATGACAACAACTTCTCCCTGTCTGACAGAAAGCGAGATATCGGAGAGGACTTCTTTTCCGTCAAAGCTTTTTTTCAGATGACTGATCGATAACACGGACATAGCTGCTCTCCTTTATTCAAAGTAACTCAGTTTTTTCTCAATGCGTCCCATGGTGAACTCAACCAGGAAGTTGAAGATGTAGTAAAACAGACCGGCCGCAAAAAGCGGCAGAATGTTCGAGCGCGTCGCCGCGATCTGCTTGGCGAGTGTGAACATCTCGGTGTAAGCCAGCGCGAAGGCCAGGGATGTGTCCTTGACAAGGGTGATGACTTCGTTGGTCACCGGCGGCATCACGCGGCGGACCATCTGCGGGAAGATTATGCGGGTGAAGGTCTGGTGCTTCGTGTAGCCCAGGACCTGTGCCGCCTCGCGCTGTCCCTTTGGCACGCCTTCAATTCCGGCGCGGAAGATCTCCGCGAAGTAGGCTGCGTAGTTGACCGAGAAGCCGATGATGACGGCCCAGAATCTCCAGGAATTGGAGAGACTGATCCGGAACACATAGTACGGCCCGAAGAATACGACCAGCAGCTGCAGCATCAGCGGTGTCCCGCGCAGGATCGAGATGAAGAACCGGGCGATCCAGTGCGGCACGGCGTGGCGGGACATGCGCATAAATGTGATCAGAAGTCCCAGCGGCAGAGAGAAGATGAGCGTCAGGAAGAAAATCATGAGCGTCGCGCCGAAGCCCTGCAGCAGCTGGCGCATGATGTCCAGAAAATCCGGCACGCCGAATCCGCTGCCGCCACCGGCCGTTTCCTCTCGCATCACCGCGTCCGCGCCCTCCTGTCCCAGGCAGACCGCGTCGGACAGCCCCCACGCATCCGCGATTTTCTCAAACGTCCCGTCCGAGAGCATGTCGTTTAACGTGGCCTGCACTTTGTCGCGCAGGGCGGTATTGCCTTTCTTGAAGCCGATTCCGTAGTGCTCGCTCGATACCTGCTGTGGCAGCAGGCGGAACTTTCCGCCGCTGTTGGCGAGCTGATAGTTGGCCACGCCGATGTCCAGGCACACCGCGTCCGCCACACCCGACTCCAGGTTCATGAACGCGCTGTTGTAGTCGCTGACCTGCTGCAGGGATGCAAACGAAGCGGCCAGCGCCTTGTTCTCGTCGGTGGCGTCCTCCCCGTTGAATGCCGCCAGAGCAGAAGAATCCTGCTGTACAATGACCGTCTTTCCCTTCAGATCGTCCAGCGAAGCAATTGGCGAGTCGCTTTTTACCGCTACGACCTGTGAGTTGTCGACATAGGCGCTCGACCAGGTGTATTCGTCTTCACGCCCGTCCATTGTGAATCCGTTCCAGATGCAGTCGATGGATCCGGAGTTCAGCTCCATGTCCTTGGAATTCCAGTCGATGGGCTGCTTTATCAGCGTCCAGCCGTTGCGGTCCGCCACCTCCTGGGCAAGAGACAGGTCAAATCCCACGTATTCTCCGTTTTCATCCTTGTAGCCGTAAGGCGGGAACTCCGCGTCAAATCCGACAATGAATGTGTTGTCGTCATTGCCGGAGTTCCCGGCCGCCTGGGTCCTGACCGCCGGCGCGATCACAGCTGCCGCCGCAAAAAGAAGGACCAGCGGGACCGTCCATTTTCCGTACTTTGCTCTCATACTTCCTCATTTCAGCCCGGCAGATGCCCGGGCGGACTTGAAATCGGCCGAAGCTGCATCCAGCAGCCGCTTCGGACCGGCAGCCAACATTTTATCATATCAGTGTACTAAAATCCACGGAGAGACCGCCGGCGGAAAGCGGCCGAAAAAGCAAAAAGGCCGCCGGAATCAGGCATCTTGCGCTGATTCCGGCGACCTTTCCGTCTTGTGTATTGTATCGGCGCCAGGCATGTGCCTGCGCGCGTATCACTTTACTTCGTATATCCAGCCTTCCGGCGCCTCGATCTCGCCTTCCTGGATTCCCAGGAGCGTGCTTCTGAGCTTGCTCATAACCGGCCCCATCTCTTCCATGCCGCTGGCGAACGTGTACTCTTTTCCGTGATCATTTATCTGGCCGATCGGGGAGATGACTGCCGCGGTTCCGCACAGGCCGCACTCCTTGAACTCGCCGTCGAAGACTTCGGAGAGCTTTACCTTTCTCTCGTCGACTTTCATGCCGAGGTAGTGCTGCGCCACATACTCGAGGCTTCTTCTGGTGACGGACGGCAGAATGCTGTCCGACTTCGGAACGACGAGATCGCCGTCCTGATTTACAAAGAGGATGTTGGCGCCTCCTGTCTCTTCGATGTATGTGCGGCTGGCCGGATCAAGGTAGATGTTCTCGGCGAAACCTTCCTGATGAGCGAGCACGATCGCGTGAAGGCTCATGGCGTAGTTCAGCCC
>OCTW011607075.1_pt1 | contig 15289 bp, 13 predicted proteins | sample 1539671 | NCBI WGS metagenome assembly OCTW01 (sample SAMN02144230, study PRJEB22623) | gut metagenome | biome: sheep rumen | host: Ovis aries | place: New Zealand
GTCACATCGGGGCGTCTCCCAAAAACAAAAATAGTAGAGACGTCACACTGGGGCGTCTCCCAAAAACAACACAAGAGTAGAGACGTCACATCGGGGCGTCTCCCAAAAACAACAAAAAAAGTAGAGACGTCACACTGGCACGTCTCCCAAAACCACAAAAGTAGAGACGTCACATCGGGGCGTCTCCCAAAAACAACAAAAAAAGTAGAGACGTCACACCGGGGCGTCTCCCGGACAAAAATAATAGCGTCCCCAAGAGAAAGAAAACAGTTATTTTTAACACATCAAATAAAAAAAGTAAAAAATGAGAAAGAAAATTGTAGCAGGCAACTGGAAAATGAACATGAACCTGCAAGACGGTATCGCTCTGGCAAAAGAGCTCAACGAGACCCTCACTGCTGAGAAGCCCAACTGTGGCGTGGTGATCTGCACACCATTCATCCACTTGGCCAGCATCGCACAGTTCCTCAACCAGGACATCATCGGCCTCGGAGCAGAGAACTGCGCCGACAAGGAGAAAGGAGCTTACACGGGCGAGGTGTCCGCAGAGATGGTAAAGAGCACAGGCGCACAATACGTGATCCTGGGCCACTCCGAGCGCCGCGAGTACTATGCCGAGACTCCGGAGATCCTCAAAGAGAAAGTGAAACTCGCCCTGAAGAACGGTCTGAAAGTGATCTTCTGCATCGGTGAGAGCCTGGAGGAGCGCGAGGCCAACAAGCAGAACGAGGTGGTGAAGGCAGAACTCGAGGGCAGCGTCTTCAACCTCACAGCTGAGGAGTTCGCCAATATCGTCATCGCCTACGAGCCCATCTGGGCCATCGGAACCGGCAAGACCGCCACTGCCGAGCAGGCAGAGGAAATCCACGCCTTCATCCGCAGCGTGGTGGCCGACAAATACGGTGCAGAAGTGGCCGACGCCACCTCCATCCTCTATGGTGGCAGCTGCAAGCCCGGCAATGCCCGCGAACTGTTTGCCAAACCCGACATCGACGGTGGCCTGATCGGTGGAGCCTCCCTGAAGGCAGCCGACTTCAAAGGCATCATCGACGCCTGGAAATAAGCCGCATCCCCTGCCGTGCGGACTCAAGGCGTCCGCACGGCGGTTTTTCACCCAACATCAAACCCCACATCATGATGAGAAGAATCATCACCGCCCTGGCTGCGGCAGTATGTATGGCAGCCCCCATCCAAGCCCAGTCGTTCCTGGACCACCTGCAGAACGGCGAGAAGGGCAAAGGCTCTGTCTCCGTGAAACAGAGCGATGACATCAGCAAGCTCGTCAACGGCTCCGGCAAACAGAAGGAAGAGACGGGCAAATCCAACCGTGAAGACAAGTCAAGACAAGATACCAAGTCGGCCGCCCGGCAAGAGTCATCCCGCACCGAAAACCGCTCCGAGTCACGGAGCCAGCGCGACAACGTCAGTTCTCGTGAGGACGAGGAGCGCGACAAGGCCCGCCGCGAGCGGGAGCGCAAGAAGCGCCAGGCGTTCCGCGAGCAGAAGATGAAGGAGTTCGAGGAGAATCCCACCCTGAGCGGCACACAGCTGAAAGTGATGAGCAACAGCAAGAAGGTGTCGGGCTACCGCATCCAGGTGTTCGCCGGCGGCAACACCCGCGACGACCGCGCCAAAGCCAAGGAGTTCGGCGCCAAGATCAAGGTCGACATGCCCGGCCAACCGGTATACGTCCACTTCTATTCACCCCGCTGGTGCTGCCGCTTCGGCAATTTCCGCCGACAGGAAGATGCCAACAACACCCTCAAGAAAGTCAAGAAACTGGGCTATAAGAACGCCAGTGTGATCAAGACTTTCATCACCGTCAACAGATAACCGACCTTCCATCCGCATGAATACAGAACCAGAATACCGAGAGGGGCTCGAAGAACTCTCTCAACACTATCATGACATCCTCCGCCTCCTGGGAGAAGATCCCGGGCGCGAAGGACTCCAGAAAACCCCGCTCCGGGTGGCCAAGGCCATGCAGGTGCTGACACGGGGATACACCCAGGATCCGCACAAAGTGCTGACCGACGCCCTTTTCGAGGAACCCTACAACCAAATGGTGATCGTCAAGGACATCGATTTCTTCTCGATGTGTGAGCACCACATGCTGCCTTTCTACGGCAAAGCCCACGTGGCTTACATCCCCAAGGGGCATATCACCGGCCTGAGCAAGATAGCCCGCGTGGTCGACATCTACAGCCACCGCCTGCAGGTGCAGGAACGCCTCACGCAGCAGATCATGGACTGCATCCAGTCGACACTCCATCCGATGGGCGTGATGGTGGTGGTGGAAGCCCGCCACATGTGCATGCAAATGAGGGGGGTGGAGAAACAGAACTCTATCACCACGACAAGTGCGTTCAGCGGTGCGTTCAACCAAGCCAAAACCCGCGAGGAGTTCATGAACCTGCTCCGGGAGTGAGTTTTTTCGAAAGAAAAACGAAAAAAAGTGGCAGGTGCGATGCAAGATTCCGACACCAGCCACATTTAAGATGATAGAGTGCGGGACAACGATGCCGGCGCACTCCCCCATCAAAAACATCAACCAAATCGAAAGAAATGAAACCAAGAAAACTTTTCACGTTTGTGCTCTGCCTGACAGCAGGCCTCCTGTTCACCTCATGTCTCAACGACGACGACGACAACGACAAGAAGACCATCACTCCCCTGACACCCCAGCAGAGGCTGGCACAGCTCGCCGACATGCAATCCATCTACTCAGGAAAGGTGTTCTTCACCAATGACTCCACCCAACTCATCGACTCCATCAGCGGTATCGACTGGAGCGTCCTCGCATCCGACTCTACCCTGACCCTGAGGAACTTACCAATGAAAGTGCTTGCCCACGGCCTGCCTAACACCGAACTGAAGCAGCAGCTGCTCAAGAGCACCGACACGCAGAGCATCACCGCCGACGTGAAACCCTTTGTCAACGAGAGCAACAGCCAGAACTACTACACCTTCTGGGTACTCCCGAAAGAATACAAGTCGCATTTCACCGTCAATTTCGGCGACACCTCCCATGAGATCGACATCGAATACGACTACCAGATGACCGTCGCCTTGTCATTCTATTACGCCTCGATGACTTATTATTCCACAGGAGAGTACTACAACAGACAGATGGTGGCCTACTTCCTGGTGAAAAACATCACCTGCGACGGAAGCAAGTACTACGTGAACCGCGTCTTCTTCCTCAAAGGCGAGAAAGCATAACCGACGAGGGACGACATCCATCCCCCGCGAAAACAATAAGTATGAAATTCATTTCATGGAACGTGAATGGGCTACGCGCCTGTGCGTCAAAGGGCTTTGAGGATTCCTTCAAAGCCCTTGACGCCGATTTCTTCTGCTTGCAGGAGACCAAGATGCAGGAAGGACAGCTCGACCTGGACTTCGAGGGATACACATCATACTGGAACTACGCAGAGAAGAAAGGCTACTCCGGTACGGCCATCTACACCCGCCACACACCGCTGAGCGTGACCTATGGCATGGGGATCGAGGAGCACGACCACGAGGGCCGGGTAATCACCCTCGAGATGGCGGATTTCTATCTGGTGACGGTCTATGTGCCCAACTCCCAGGACGGCCTGCGCCGCCTCGACTACCGCATGAAGTGGGAGGACGATTTCCGCGCATACTTGCTGCAGCTCGACTCCAAGAAACCCGTCGTCGTGTGCGGCGACCTCAACGTGGCCCATGAGGAGATCGACCTCAAAAACCCCAAGACCAACCGCCGCAACGCTGGCTTCACCGATGAGGAGCGTGCGAAATTCAGCCTTTTGCTCCAATCCGGCTTCACCGACACGTTCCGCAGCCTCTACCCCGACCAAGTGACTTATTCGTGGTGGTCATACCGCTTCAAGGCTCGCGAGAAGAACGCCGGCTGGCGCATCGACTATTTCCTGGTGTCGCAGCGGCTCGCCCCTCAGATCGTCGATGCCAAGATCCATACGGGCATCCTCGGTTCCGACCACTGTCCGGTAGAACTGGAAATAAAATGACATATCGAAAAAAAACAATATGATGAGAAAGATAGTTTATTTGATGACATGCGCTGGCGTGATGCTGTGCGTATCCTGTAAGAAACAGGCCACATTCGAGAAAGACGAAGTGCTGGAGAAAAACGGCCACGAACTGATTGTCAACGACGACAGCACTTTTACGGGCGAGATCTGGGATGAAGCCCATCGCCAGTGTGTGGAGATGAAAGACGGCCGTAAGATGAAGATCATCCTCACACATGAGAACGGACAGGTGGCCGCTGAGCGCACCTATGCCACGAAGGACAAGGCCGAGGAGATCAAACTCTTTGACGAGAGTGGCAATGAGATCACGAAGCAGGAGTTTGCCAAGCGATACCGCAACCTTATCGTGCAGTTTGGCGAGGCTCTTTGACGTCACACTGAATACGGATCACTCGACAGGGAGACGCCACGCTGTGGCGTCTCTTTTTTTGGCGAACGGCTCATTCTGCAGGCTATTTTTTCAGGCGCGTGCGGTAGTCGGTGCTGCGCTTGAGGTAAGCCATGAGCAAGATGACACCGATGAAGGAGAGCGCCACGGCCAGGATGATCGAACTCTGGCAGAAGGTGTCGTAAAGACCATGCAGCGTGGCAGGGATGGCCAGGGCCAGGAAATAGAGCGACCTGCGATAGCGTGGGTAAAGATTGGCGTAAGCCACGAAATAACCAGCTATGGCACACCATATCGCATGGAGGAAAGGCAAGCTGGTGAGCCGCGCGATATTGCTGTAGAACGCCGAGGTGTAATCCAGCTGGGCATTGACCGTGACCTGGTATTGCACCCCTTCGAACACGCCGAAAGCGATACCCGCCATCAGTCCGTAATAAACTAAGGTACGCGGGAGTATCGGTTCCTTGGCCCGGTGGCAGATGATGAGCAGGGGCACCATCTTGCCCAGTTCCTCGGTGACACCCACGCCGAAGACAAAACCGAGCAGGTCTATCGGGAACGGGGCCTGCGTCAGCGCATAGAAGGGATTAAACCTCACCAGCCCGAAGATATCCCATACGATGAAGACGAAGAGCTGGGTGATGAAGAATACCGTCACCGTGGTGCGCAGCGTCACCTGCGGAGTCTTGAAGAAATAATAGAAGAAAAGTCCCCAGATGCAGGAGAAATAGAGTGCCATGAAATAAAACACGCCGATCTCAGGCATGGGCATGAGCAGCATCACCGTGGGAAACAGTCCGACGACGAAGAGCACCAGCAGCCTCTTGTCCTTGAGCCACTCCTTCTGTGCGAAACTCTCCTTGGGGAAAATAAGGTCGCTGCCGATCTTGCCCAGTTGACTCACCAGGCTCCCCTCGTGGGCCACTTTCGGTTTCACGCCGAATCGCTTGAGAAAGGTGCCCACCGTGGCCACTTCACCCGTGAGAGTGTCACGGGCCACGTCGTGCATCACCACCGTACCGTTGCTGACATATTCCAGCACCTTGTCCTCGTCGTAAGGACCATATTCCTTATGGTTTCTGACGATCACCAGCATCGCTTTCCCCCCTCTTATCTCTCCAACTTGAAAATCAAGGGCATCGTGACCTTCACTCTCACTGGCTTCCCATTGTCCATGCCGGGAGTCCATTTCGGCATGGCATTGATCACCCTGACAGCCTCACGGTCGATACCCGGCGACACAGGACTGATCACTGAGGGTTCTGTCACCTGCCCGTCGCGGTCGATCACGAACGACACGATGGTCTTCCCCTCCACACCGATCAACTGCTCATAGGCCGGAAAATTCAGTTGTCCTGAGACAAACTGGGCAAGAGCCTTTTCCCCACCTTGGAACTGGGGCATCTCATCGGCCATCAGATACACTTTCAGTGAGTCGTCGACGGTCTCTTCCGGCTGTGGACTCACCGGTGGCGTGAATTTGTTGTTGGCATTCCTCACGTTGTAAGCCTTGTTCGTCAAAATCCCATCCATGGCTGTATAGGGCACCACCACCAGGTGCTCGATGATATCGCCGTCGGAATTACCCTTCATGTTGAAGGCCACACCCACTTTGCCTTGCAACAGGCAGCACTCATCAGGCAGGTCGATGGCCCTCACCTCGATACCCTGTTTGGGCATATACGTCCAGATCCGGTCGATGAGGGCTTCACTGTAGACGCGGCCTGCCTGGTAGTTTCGCCTGATGATATCCGGTGTACGCATGATTTTGTCTTTGGCGATGTCGTAGGTCAGGAGGATATTCTTCCTTATGTCAGCTTCCACCTCGTCGCTCATGCGGCGCTGCTTGGCCACGACCAGCGACACGAAACGGTCTTTCTCCCAGGCCAGTTCCCTGACCACCATTGTGCGGTATTCCACCTCCAGGCCTTCTTCTTCGGGCATGACATGGATTTCCTTGCCCAGCGTCTTGAAGTATGCCTCCATCCCGCTCCTGAGCGTGGGTGCCTCAGCACCGAAAATCGTTTTGGAGAGAAACGCCTGCAAAGCAGGGAGTCTGGAATAGCCCAGGATCGACGGCCACTCCAGATTGATATGGAGCAACGTGATGTGCTTGCCGTTTCTGAACAGCCGGCTTTCATTCACGTAATCCACTTTGTACTTCATTGTCGGTTCCGACAACTGTGCGGAGGCCGCACAAGGCCAGGACAAGATCAAGGCCAGAATAGCCGCCACAGGCCATTTTCTCAACATCTTCTTCAAAATTTATTTAGTGACCGTGATATGCAGGCACGTCTGCTGGGTCTCATACCTCACGAGGCACCTGCCTTTGCTTCTGAGACGGTCTACCACCTCGCCGAGCAAGTATTTCATCTGGTTGGCGTTGGCTTTCTTCCCGTCCACGTATTCATAGCGGCGGTAGGTGATGTCGAAGGTGGTGGCATGGCAATGTGCCGAATTGGGCACCGCATTGCTGTTCACCTTCATCAGGCTCCTCACATCCGCTTTGGTGCGCAAGACCGAGGTGACGATGATCTTATACTCTCCCATCTTGTGCTTGCGCATCGATTTCTGAAATCCTTTGCCGATGTCCTTGAGCAACTTGGCGGCGTCCTTGGTGAGATACGGTACGGAATGCGTCAGCGGGTCCACCGCATAGTAACGGCAATCCTCGATATGCCTGAGCCTGTTCTTGCGCACCGCCTTACGCAGTTGCGAGCGGTCCTCCAGCGGCTCTATCCCGTATTTCCCTGCCGCGCTGAGCTGATGCGGGTTGTTGTCGGCGAACTTGAAGGAGAAATTCTCCGGCACGGCATCACGGTGCGACGCACATCCCGTCAGACATGCGACGACAGCCACCAGCAGCCCATATCGTATTGACCTCATCGGCAAAGGATTTCAAGTGTATGCTTATTTCGACCGGTGCAGCAGCAGCGTGTCGGTATCGATGAAGAGCGTCAGGTTGTCACCGTCGAGCACATATTTCATCGTCTCCTCCTTGGCCACCTTGCCCAGCATCTCCTTGCCGATCTCCTTGTCGAAATTCTCCTTCATCGACTTGGTGATCTTATCGGCAAACATCTGCATTTCTTCTTTCTCGAAAGTGATCTTCATGCTGTCCACATTCAGCTTGGCGTACGACGTGGAATCCGTGGGATGCCAGGTGAGCTTGTCTTCATTGAGGCTCCAGGTGCCCTTGAATCCGAAGTTGAACGGCATGTGGATCTTGGCCTCCGACTCCTGCGAATCCATCACAGCGTCGACATCGAGAGCGAGGGTGCTGTCCTCATTGAGCTGCATGGTGAACACCATGGTTGCCGTGCTGTCATTGCCGAAATTCTTACTGTCCGACACCCATTTGCCAGCCATCGCCGGACCTTTATCGGTGCAGGAGAACATCAAGGCTGCGCAAACGAATGAGCAGGCCACAAAAATCAGTTTTCTCATTTGATTAACGTTTTAAGTGAATAAAAAAGTAAACAATTCCTCTGATTGGAACATAGTGCAAAAATAAGGAGAAAAGGCATAAAACAAAGCCGCCGGAGCCTTAATTTATGTTAAAACCCCTTACTGCCGGTGATTCACCACGGAAAAAGCCTTATTCCGTGTGGATTTCCGCAAATGGATTTGGGGTTCCTGCTATGAGGCGGCGCCACCCGGGTGGGTGATTCTGGCGAGGAAGTCAGGATCCGGCTGGTGCCACTGATGGTGCCATTTATCACTTTGGGGGATTCAAATGCCGATTCTGGCCACCGACTCGATGAGGTCGTGGTCTTTGTTGAGCTGGGTGATGTAGACCCCGATGCTGTTGGGACTCCTTGCCATCAGACTGGCCAGCGAATTGACGTTGGCTCCCGGCGATGACAGGTATGCCATCGCAAACGAGTGTCTCATGTTGTAGCAGGAGAGACTCGCCACGTCGATGAGCGGCAGGTGCTGCCCTGTCCGCCGGTTGTAATCCTCTGTCACGCTGTTGATTTCCCCGCACACCTGCTTCATTTTCACCGATGTGGCGTGTGCGATGTGCTGCACGGCCCTCTTCTGTCCCTCGTAGGTGGGCTGGTGGCGCAGCGAGTGCTTGTTGTTCTGGATGATCGGGAAGATATACCCGTCGCGCAGGTGGCAAGTCTGCAGGAAAGGCTCGAAGATAGCCCTTGCCAGCCGGTCGCAGACAATCCTTGGCCTTACGTCGATCCCCGTCTTCGCTCTTTTGAAATCGAAGCAATAGTACCTGTCGCTGTGTCCGTTGGCATCGGTGAAATGCCTGATTTCCAGGTTCTCCTCCTTGAGCAGTGCCACGTCGATGGGGGCGCTCCCATTGAGTTTGAACATCGCGAGCCAGAAGCAGACAGCGAACTCCAGGGAGTGCCGGTTGAGCAGCCGCTTCTCTGCCCCTGGCCGGAAAGTCCAGTGCTCCTCGTCGCCAGTGGTCATCAGCCTGAGGTAGTAATCCCTGATACGCAGCATGTTGTCCTTGTCCACATACGCTTTCCGGTTGGCCTTCTTGGCCAGTTTGGCGTATTTCAGTTTGTTGAAGCAATAGTCCTCTGCCGGCAACAGTCCTAACGACACGGCATAGTTGCACACGGCGGCGATTTTGGCGCAGGTGGTGTGCACCGTTCCCTCGCTCACCTCCTCCAGCATCCCTTTGATGAAGCGCAGCATGCGGTGCTCCGTCAGGTCATTGACCAGGAAGTGCTCCGTACCCAGAAAAACCGCCAGCCTGTTGTAGGAGTAGTTGTAGTGTGCGATAGTGCTTTTGTCGAGCTGCTTCTCGCTGATCATCCGCTCCATGATGTCCTTGTAGACATGCGACTGCGCACTGAATTCCAGGCGGTTGTCATCGAGCAGCATCTCCGGGGTGTACTTCTTCCCCATCAGTTCAAACTGAAACCTCCGTGCGATGATTTTGTTTTTGAAGTCCGTGATGATCTTGTTGATCTCCACGGCATGTGGGAACCCGGCTTTCACCAGTTCAGCTTTCTTGTCCCAGTCACTGGCACTGCAGCAGTAGCCAGTCGACCGTTCTTTCATATAACCGAAACTCACCCTCAGCATGATAGGGTGCATTCCATTGGCCAGCGTCTTGTTTGTCCGCAAGACCAATCTGATAACAGCGCTTTGAACTTTCATCATCAATACTCGTAGTTAAATAATTGTATAATTTTTGTTGGTTGGCGGGACAAAAATACCACAAATCTCCGAATGGCGGTGCCATTTATGGTACAATTATTCAAAAAATTCATGACGTCGTAAAGAACATTCTATTTCTCCCGCCAAATTCAAGAAATCACAGGATGCGGCAGTAAAGAATTGAAGCACTGACCGTTATGAATATTTATACAGGAATCTTTCATTTTTCTGCATATTGGCGGCCAACATGCAAGAAGCCGCCTTTCAAGACAAATACCTGAATGAGGAGGGTGACAGTCAAGCGCCAGAGAAGTTCAGTGCGGTTTGTTCAAAAGGCAAAAATACAAAATTATTGGAATAATCTGATAAATAAATAATTATTAATTTAAATCAATGATGAAAAAACTATTTACATCAATCCTGATGCTGAGCGTGGCTCTCTGCAGCTGGGGTGTCTCTGTCAAAAGTTTTTCTGGCGGAGTTCTTACCCTTGAATCTAATGGTGTCAGCTTCAGCAATTTCGTCGGTTCTCAAGACGATCTTTCGAATTCAACTTGGAAAGGCCAAGTGAATAGGCTCGTACTTATTGGGGATGACTTCACTAATGCTGACTTCAATGGCGGCAAGATGGGTGAATTCATCCAAAAATGCGCCGGTACCGACGCCGGTACCTACAAAACCCTCTATCTTGATCTGACCAATGCATCTGGACTTGTTTCTCAGGTGACATATACCTCTACAGACAAAAATCCTGTCGCAAATCCTCAGTATGTTTATTCTACTGAGAAGGAGAGAAAAGATCTCATTAAAAAGGAATCATACTATCTGCCAGATGGGAATCCTGTTCCATCGTATGCTATTGACCAAAATATGCTTAAAACTGACGGCAATGGGAATTGGTGGTTAGAGGGTTATCAAGGACAATCCCATGTAGATGTTACTGCAATAACAGAATATGGTTATTACAGTGAATATTGGAATTATCCCGATAATCCAAACCCAAATTCTTGGGTTGCCGTAAATAACCCTCAAACAGATGATAACGGACAGACATATTATGCTGAAATAGCCAAGGATGGCACTCCTTTCGCCTTCGGTATCATTGATCAAAATGGCAAAGTTCAGCAGAATTACTGTGGACAATACATTAATGGTATTACCTTCCCCAAAGGCGATAATTTTACCGCTATTCCCGACAAACTGTGCTGTACAGCTTTGTGCCCAAAGCTGGAAACTGTCGTTTGGGGCGACCAACTTGAATGGATTGGTGCGGATGCTTTCAGAGGTGGTGTAAAAGGATATGATGGCGATGATAGTCATTATTCTCCCGCTTCCGAACTGAAGAATATCGGCACCATGAATGCCCAAGGAACCGTTACCTTCCCTACAATCCAATTGCCTAATGAAGGAGGGACGTTGACGGATGTAAACCAAGGTGTGGTGAAATTCCCGAGCACCCTTAAAGTCATCGGAATGGACGCTTTCTATGAGTGCACCGATTTCAGATATGTAAACCTCGACCTCGACGAACTCGTGAAGGTGGACGCAGCTGCTTTCAATATGAGACTAGACGATCAAAACCATCTTGACTCCGTCCAAATGCCAAGCAAGACCAATACGTCTCTGAAGTTCTGGGGCAACCAGGTGTTCTCCTCTTCCCACGTCAAGACACTCGACTTCAGATATTGCGAAGGCATCAAACATTTTGCTTACGATGGAACTTCATCCATGGGTGAGATGGATCATAATCCAATCACTGGTGGCGTGGGAACCAATACATTCTACTGGCATCCATATCTTACCAAACTTGTTCTTCCTCCAAATCTGGAATATCTCGCTGGTGGTACTTCTACTGCCAGTATTGTACATGAATGTAAGAATCTTGAGACTGTTGAGTTCACAGGAAGAGGTGTATACGGCGATAACTGCAATCTGACAAATGGTCTTATAATTCCGGATTATGCTTTTGCATTTTCCACTAATGAAAGCGACCCGAACGGAGCATGTAATATTACGGTAACAAATCAGAACGGAGGATCATCGACGTTAAGAAAATTGAAAAATGTTATTCTTTCTGACAGAATTTCCCAGATAAATGAATATGCTTTCAATAAGACTTATATTGAAACTATTCATATTCCGGCTTCTGTAAGTCGCATTAAGCAGCACGCATTTAACGAATGCCGCAATTTGAAGGTTGTTGTGTTCGACGATGTCCAAACACCTAATACTTGTTCAGCACAAACCGTGGTTGAAGGTGGCTCTGGTAGTGGCGCATTCTACAACTGCGCAGGCATTACCGATGTGTATGTCAATAATTTGACAGAGGAATTGATATGTGATAACTATGCTTTCGATTATGGTGTCACATGGGGACACGCCAATCCAGGAGCTCCTTTCGCAACCCTTCATTTCCCGAAGGATTTCATCGACCACTATGTCAACCTTAAGCACCCTCTCACCGATCAAATTGCTAGCGATCCGGCAAAATTCCACCTGTGGTTGCACAAGCATATCCAACTTGCTGGTGTGCCTCATAAGAATGGATGGTATGAGTTTATCAATGCTGGCCCTGTGAGCACTACTATTGAGGAAGAGCCTGTTTATAATCAGGGTATTGTCCTCCGCACGTTCAGTGACTATTTCTATTCATATCTTGTGCCTGATGGTCTGAGAGCATACGTGGTGAACGGTATTGAAAAGAACGGTGACAATTATGAGGTTTCGCTCCAACGCATTCTGGTTATCCCCGCCAAGACGGGTGTGATTCTTTACGGTCATCCTAACAGCAAGAACCTGAACGGTGAGCCTATTCTGTCGATGACACCGATAGAGTTTGCTGAAGAAGGTGATAAGCTTGATGATGGATCAACCGCAGGTTACGACCATGGACAGCCACTTTGCCGTGCTAACTGGGATCCTGACAATGCAAATCAAATCAAGAACTTTCTCGAACCGACATCCACTCCTACGGCAGCTGATGTTGTGAGAATCACAGCCAGGATTGCTAAGCTCCAAGCTCAATATGACCAGGAAACAGATGAGACAAAAAAGAATCAGATTAAGGACGACTTGGATGATGAACGTGCTTTGTTGACTGAGGTTACAACACTTATTCAGCAGCATGCTAACGACTGGAAGAATGGCGGAAAGTACCTCAAGCCTTTTGAAAATAAGGTAAATGATGATCCCATGGTGGTTAATACTTCCACAGGTAATGATGATGTTGGTTTCCGTAACTTTACTCTTGGTCGCTATAATGGCACTCTGCACCTGCACAACAAAAATAAATTGGAAGATGATGACAAACAAGACTATGCCGCATTCTTCCGTGTAGATCCAGGATTCTTCAGCACAGGTAAGGCCTACTTGCGTCTCTCTGATACTGAGTATCATCAGCCAACCGGAGCGGAAATTCTTGTAAAAGAAGACAAGGGTGCTGTGCCTTACTATTATGAATATGATAAGAACTCTAACGAGGGTGCTACAATTAACTACAGATCTGATGAATATCGTACTGAGGCTAAAAATCCCAAGCACTGGTGGGATGACCAATGGGGATTTGACTGGGGAATTACCGACAAGTACTTTACCTACACTGTAGGTGGAGAGCAACGTACGGTATCACGTATGAACTGGGGCGTTCGTCCTATCACTTTGCCTTCCAACCCACAATTAGGTGCTCTTCAGTATCTTGGAGAGGTCGGCGGAGATGTAGACGGTATAATGAAAGTTGTGATTCCTGCCACCGCCGTTGACGACTATTATACCCTGCAAGGCGTGAAAGTGAAGAATCCTGGTAAGGGAGTTTATATCCGCGATGGCAAGAAGGTAATCATCAAATAATCTCAATGTAAAATACTATAGTATGAAAAGAATTTATCAAGTACCAGAGATTGATATCGTTTTTTCTTCATCAAGATATTCCATCATGGATCCTAGTGGAGGAGAGAACAACGATGACAATACGTTGTCGAATGAGAGCAAGTCTTTTGAAGAAGGCGAACTCTCCACAGATATGTCCAAGTCAGGTCTCTGGGATGATTAAACTGTCCATCAAGGACTAAGGATATCCGTGATATCCACAAAGAATGAAGAAAGCCTATAGGCAGGAGTCTATAGGCTTTTCTTCTTTTTAAGAATACTATTTACTTTGAAATATAAAGCAATGAGAAAGACTCTTTTCCTCATCTTTTTTGTTTTCACATCTTTCTGTTTACAAGCAGCCAACATGTATTGTGTTCTTTCCGGCAGCACATTGACGTTTTATTATGATGATGAGATTTCAGCGCGAACGGGGACGAAATATGACTTGGTTTACAGTAACGGTTATCCAAAATGGAACGGAAAGGCTTCGTCGGTGAAAAATGTGGTCTTTGACTCTTCATTCGCCAATGCACGTCCGACTGATGGTTCTTTTTGGTTTCACAACATGACTAACTTGACTAGCATCAATGGGATGTCTTTCCTTAACACTTCTGAGATGACCACAATGGCTGGCATGTTTTACTCCTGTACAAGTCTGGCAACTATCGACCTCAGCCATTTTGACACGAGAAATGTGGAAGATATGGCGGCAATGTTCCAAAATTGCTTGAAAGTCACACAACTTAACGTGGGAGAATTCGAAACAGGAAAAGTTGTTCGAATGAACAGCATGTTCAGAAATTGCGTGAATTTGACCACAGTGGATGTAGAAGATTGGAATGTGTCGGCAGTGGGAAACATGAACTCCATGTTTCACAGTTGCATCAACCTTATATCGATTGATGTAAGCAAATGGCAAACAAGTGCTTTGGTCAATATCGGATATATTTTCTACCGTTGTCTTAAATTACAGGAGATAGATGCTTCGGGGTGGGATGTGTCAAAGGTGACAAATAGTCACTATGCATTCTACTATTGTGAACATGCAAAGACTATAGATGTAAGCAATTGGTCCACTAGTCATTTTGTTGATACTTCCTATATGTTTTACAGTTGCAATAGTCTGACATCTCTGGATTTAAGCCAATGGGATATGTCTTCGGTTGTTACAGCGGAGAAGATGTTCCCTTATTGCTCTAATCTTGCATCTTTGGACATCAGTGGTTGGCAAACAGACAATCTGACTAACTTATCAGAGATGTTTAATGGATGTTCCAATTTGAAAACACTCGATGTGAGCAAATTCAAAACTTCCCGAGTAAGCACAATGGCTTCTCTTTTCAATGGTTGTTCAAGCCTTGAGATCCTGGATGTCAGCGATTGGGATGTATCCCATGTCTCTAATATGGGATATATGTTCAATAATTGTAGTAGTCTGAAGTCTATTGATGTCAGCAAATGGAATACTTGGAATGTTACAAGCATGATGAATCTATTCAGCAATTGCTCTTCCTTGGAAAAACTTGATTTAAGCCAATGGGACACCAAAAAGGTGGATTATAGTCACAACATGCTGCTAAACTGTACTGGTCTCTCAAAAATAAGCGTTTCCCCCACAATGGAGAAACTTAATTCCTCTGCCTGCTCTGGCGTAGGCACCGCCGAGAACCCCTGTCTGCTCGTAGCACCCGACGGATTTGACTTCGGAGAGGATGTTGACCCGTATACCCCGCCGTTCCTCTGGTGCAAGGGTTATTTCACCCTTGGCATCACGGGCAGGATGGGCGACGTGAACGTCGACGGCAAAATCAACGTGACCGACATCATGCTCACCGTGGGCTATATCCTGGGCCAGGAGAATCCT
>OCTW011373483.1_pt1 | contig 15284 bp, 14 predicted proteins | sample 1539671 | NCBI WGS metagenome assembly OCTW01 (sample SAMN02144230, study PRJEB22623) | gut metagenome | biome: sheep rumen | host: Ovis aries | place: New Zealand
GCTTATTGGGGGCGGGTTGGGGATAAATATAATGATTATCAGCAAAGTTCCGAGAGAACAAAATAGCGTCTCTTCGAGACGCAACTATGGGGTTGTTTCCAGCCCCCACACTGCGAAAATCAGAGATTTTCTTGTATGGGGTTAATGAGATTAAGTCTCTCCGAGGCTTCTTCGGCATAATGCAGATAGTCGTTAAAATATTTATTCGGGACAATAAATTGGGGTGGGTGACGTTTGTTCTGTTATCAGAAAAAAGAGATCACCTGTATTGATATGAAAAAGAATATTACTTTTACCTTGCTGGCGGCGGCGTTGCTGCTGACGGGATGCGCCAGCGACGAAGAGAAGATTGAGAGGGCGGCGTACAGGTACAGCTACGCTATGGCGAATTATGATGTGGATGGGGCGGAGCGGTATGCCACGCGGGAGACGCGGGAGACAACGCTGACGATGGCGCGGCAGTTGCTGCTGATGGTGGATTCGAGTTATATCAAGTCTGACACGCCGGCGACGATCGAGATACGGCATATCTGGATGGCTGACGACAGCAGCGCGGTGGTGACGTATCACAAGACGACGCCTATCAAGGATTTTTCGGCCACGCTGGATATGCGCAAGCGCGGGCATCGGTGGCTGGCCCACAACCCGGTGAAGAACGTGGAGGCTCCGGAGGTTGAGGAGGCGAGGGTGCCCGAGGGGTTGAAGGAAGAGGATTAGCGGAGGTTGAGGCTGTCGCGTTCGGCTTCGAGGCGGGCGACGACTTCGTTGTGGATGTTTTCGTATTCGTCGAGGTGGCGCGAGTAGTATTGGATGCTGCGCTCGACGTCTTGGCGTGTGACGCCGTGGAGGAGGAGGATGCTGTCGTAGGAGCGTAGGACGTGGTCGGGCAGGACGTCATAGCGGTATTGCGTCTCGACGGCGTAGAAGCCTTCGAGGAGGTAGGCGTCGGCGAGGAAGTCGACCATGCGGTCGTGGGACATGACGTCGGCCGGGCGGCGGCCGGAGCCACAGGCGACGAGGAGCAGGAGGAGGAGCGGGAGGAGGATTTTTTTCATGGGCGATGAGGATAAAAAAAGCAGGTCTGGCTGAAGGAGCAGACCTGCCTTTTGGGTTAACGAGTGATTAGTTCTTTTTGTTCAGCGCGTTGGACAGGGCCTCGGCACCTTTCTTGATACCCTCGTTGGCAGCATCTTTAGCAGCAGCGGTGGCTTTCTCCTTGATGCAGCTCTGGTACTCGGCTTCCATGGCGGCCTTGAACTCGTCGTTGCCTTCGTAGGCGGCGTAGGACTGGCTGAGGATGCTCTTGATGCAGCTCTCGACGCTGGCGGCGTCGGTCTTGTAGCAGTTGCATTTGGCACGGCCGGCTTCAGCGGCGGCGTCCAACATGGCCTGATGGTCGGCATCGCTCATAGCGGCAGCCTCAACAGGGGCGGCGGTGCATTCCTGGGCGACTTCTTCGACGGTTTCTTCGACGGTGCTGTCAACGGCCTCAGCGTTTTTGTGGCCACAAGCAACGGTCATAGCGGCGACAAACATGGCGCAGCTGACAAAAGCTAAAACTTTCTTCATTTGTTTTTGATTTTTAAGGTTATACAATATGTTTTCGTTTTATTTCGAGATGCAAAGATACTACAATTAGCTGGTAGAGAGGCAAGGAATAATCTTAAATAATGTAAAAAAGGGGCAGATGGGGGGATGGGGTGTGCTTAGGATATGCTTAGGATATGCTTAGGTAATGCTTAGGTAATGCTTAGGATGAGGGTGGGGGTAAAGGGGAAAGCATGCCGTGGGGCATGCTTTCGGGTGGGGTTTGGTGGGAGTAACAGGGATCGAACCAGTGACCTCCTGCTTGTAAGGCAGGCGCTCTGAACCAGCTGAGCTATACTCCCGGATTGGTTGTTTTGAGGGTGCAAAAGTACTAATATTTTGCGAGGTAGCAAAATTTATTTTATAAAAGACTGCATATCAACGAGCTTCTTGTAGAGACCATCGGCAGAGAGGAGTTGGTCGTGGGTGCCGCGTTCGACGATGCGGCCTTTGTCAAGGACGATGATGGTGTCGGCGTGGCGGATGGTGGAGAGGCGGTGAGCGATGACGATGGAGGTGCGGCCGCGCATGACGGTTTCGAGGGCTTGCTGGACGGCGCGTTCGCTTTCGGAGTCGAGGGCGGAGGTGGCTTCGTCGAGGATGAGGATGGGTGTTTCGCGGAGGACGGCGCGAGCTATGGAGAGGCGCTGTCGCTGGCCGCCGGAGAGGTTGAGGCCGCGGTCGCCGATGAGGGTGTCGTAGCCTTGCGGGAGGGAGTCGATGAACTCGTCGGCGTGGGCGATGCGTGCGGCCTGACGGATTTGCTCGCGGGAGTAGCGTTCGGAGCCGAAGGCGATGTTGGCGGCGACGGTGTCGTTGAAGAGGATGCAGTTTTGGGAGACGAGGCCGAATTGCCGGCGGAGGGAGTTGATGTTGAGGTCGGTGATGGTATGGCCATCAATGGAGATATGGCCTGAGGTGCAGTCGTAGAAGCGTGGGAGGAGGTCGACGAGGGTGCTCTTGCCGGCACCGGAGGGTCCGACGATGGCGACGGTGTCGCCTTTGGCGATGCGGAGGTCGATGTGTTGGAGGATGGGGATGCCGTCGTCGAAATGGAAGCCGACGTCGTGGCAGATGAGTTCGGAGGAGAAGGTGGGGAGGGTGAGGGCGTGGGGTTTTTCGAGGATGACTTCGTCGGCGTCGAGGACTTCGAGGAAGCGTTTGGCGGAGGCGCTGCCTTTCTGCAGGCTGTTGTAGGCTTTGACGATGGATTGGATGGGGGGTATGAGGCGAGCAAAGATGATGACAAAGAAGATGAAGACGGAGGGTTGGATGTGGCCACCGATGACCCAGGAGCCGCCGACGATGAGGATGATGACCAGGCCGAGGGTGCCGAGGATTTCGGACAGGGGGCTGGAGAGTTCGCGTTTGCGGGCGACGCTTATCATGGTGGCTGCGTAGTCGTCGTTGGCTTGTCGGAAGCGGCGTTCGCGGTCGTCTTCGCGGCCGAAGCTTTTGATGGCCCGAAGGCCAGCCAGAGACTCGTCGAGCAGGGCGAAGAGGCGTCCCAGGCGGCTCTGGCCACGCTGGGAGTTGCGCTTGAGGCTCCTGCCAATTCTCGCCATGAGCCATATACCGCCGGGGAGTACGAGGAGGAAGAGGACGAAGAGGCGCCAGGAGACGAAGAGGAGGGTGGCACAGAAGACAATCACGTGGATGGGGTCGCGCACGAGGGCTTCCATGGTGCTGACCACGCTCCACTCGACATCGGCGAGGTCGTTGGACATGCGGCTGATGAGGTCGCCACGGCGTCGACGGCCAAAGAAGCTGACGGGCAGGACGGTGATACGGTGGTAGAGGTCGTTGCGCAGGTGCTCGATCAGGCCGTTGCGGGTGATGTTGAGGAAGACGTAGCTGAGGTAGCGGAAGAGGTTGCTCAGGAGAGAGCAAGCCAGGTAGCCACCAGCGATGACCAGGAGGCAGGTCCAGAGGCCATAGGTTTGCTGATAGCGGTGGAGGTGCCAGAAGGCCCAGTCGGCGATGTGCTCCTGGTCGAATGCCAGGGCGGGTTCTGCGTCGGGTACGTCGCCTATGCCAAAGAGCAATTCGACAAAGGGCACAATCATGACATAGGAGCCAAGATTGAAGAGGATGTGCAAGAGGTTGAAGAGGACGTTCAGGCAGAGCTGGACGGGAAAGTGTTTCAGATAGCGGAATATGCGGAGGATGGGCATAGGGAGGTGAGGATTAACGATTGGTGATTCGGGGGGCAGGGATGTCGGTGCCGAATCGTATGGTGAGGCGTTCGGCGCGGATCCCTTTGGAACGAAGGCGGTCACAAGCGGCCTTGGCATCTTCCTGCCTGGGGCACTCGACGGAGATATGGACACGGGGGTTTGCGATGAGCCATGCTGCCAGCGCGTCGACCACGGCAGGTTGGTCCAAGGAGATAACAGAGAGGCTGTCGTTCAGAGAGACGATATTGTTCCGAAGGGTTTTGGCATTGCCATAAAGGATGCAGGGGAGCGTTCCGGGCTCGGAGAAGAGGTGGGCCGAGACATACTGTTCGGAGAGCATCAGCAATGTGTCGCGAACGGCTCGTGGCGATTGCACTGTGAAGTGGCAGAGCCGCATAGGTTCCGGTCGCGCGGCGGGGTAGAGGTCAAAAAGCAACACATCGCTACTGCGTGCACCGTCAAGCTTGGCAGCGAAATAGGCCTGGCGTCCGTCGGCCGTAACGCCAAAGGAAACAGCATCGTCCTCGCCGTTGATGGGCAGACCCAAATTGGTAGGCCTATTGCCGTAAGGGTCTGAAAGATTGACAAAATAGACATCGTAGCCGCCGAAGCCCTGCCAGCCGTCGCTGAGGAAATAAAGCGTATGGCCGTCGGCGGCGAGGAAGGGGGCTTTCTCATTGCCAGCGGTGTTAACACTTGAGCCCAAGTTCTCAGCCCGGCTCCAGTCGCCGTTGGGCAAGCGATGACAACGCCAGAGGTCTATCCCACCCTGACCTCCTTTGCGATTGGAAGCGAAAATCAGCGTCTTGCCGTCAGCACTGATAGAAGGTTGTGACTCCCACGACTGGTCGCCATTGACCTGAGGGCCACATGGCTGAGGCTGTTGCCACTGTCCATCCACCCTTCGCACACAATAGATGTCGCTATTGGCATAGGCACCATTTGTGCGTATCACCGAATAGTAAAGTTCACTACCGTCGGCCGTCAGACTCACGGAGCCCTCAGGCTCACCGCCGTTGAAGGGAGGCGGCAACTCAGATCCTTTACTGAAAAGGGTGTCGTTCAAGCGTTTGCTACAAAACAATTTCCACTGCTTCCGTTCCAGTTCACGGGCATAGAAAGTACGCTCGTTCGAAGCTGGCATTTCGCGCAGGTAATAGAAAGTCTGACCGTCATGCGACAAGAATGGCATTATCTCGTTGTTGGGGGAGCTGACACCCGCCACGCGCCGAGGGTCGAAAGGAGACATTCTAAGCACTGCCTCGGCCAGGAACTGCGACCAATAGAGGTAGTTGGAGGCCTCTTCGTAGACCGCAAGCACGGCCTTGTCTGAGCTTGCCTCGCTCAAAGAGAAATAGCGATTCAGCTCGCTGGCGGCCTCTTCGAAGCGATCGTCCGTATAGTAGATGAGGCCCATGTAGTAATGAGCCAGAGGATGGGGGTAGTCGGGGTTCAATTCTATGCAACGGGTGAAGTAGCGCCTGATGGCTGATACATTGAAACCATCCTTGACGGCCATCATACCGAGCCAAAACTGCGGGTCGGCAGCCTTGGGGTAACGAGCAGCCACACGACGCATCTGCTGCGCTGCAGCATGGTAGTCACGCCGACCATACATGGCCAAGGCATCGTCATAGGTCTTACGGTCAACAGGCTTGAATTCCTGAGACTGAAGGCCTGTGGCTCGGGAGAGCAAGAAAACAAGCAGGAGGACAGCGAAGTGGGAATGCGCCGCCAAGCCGACTGTCTGTTTTCTGAATCCCCTATTCATATTCACAACTTGCTGGGATCGATCTCAAAGCGAGCATCGGGGCCGTTACAAGGCGAAGAACAGGTAATGGCACACTCAGCGCAGGAGGTCAATTCGCCATGCAGACGCTTCTTCACCATATCCTCCACCGCCTCGCGCAAGCGTGGCCGCGCGATTTGTCTTATCACCTCATCGCAGAAGGCATAGCTGAGCATCGTCACCGCAGTGCGATGGCTGATGCCACGCGTCATCAGATAGAAGAGAGCCTGTTCATCAAGCTGGCCGATGGTGCTGCCATGCGAGCACTTGACATCGTCGTTATATATTTCAAGGAACGGACGGGTGTCCACATGGGCCTTGTCCGTTAACAAGATGTTACGGTTGGTCTGATATGCCTCTGTTTTCACTGCGCCGTCCTGCACCAGTACATGGCCGTTGAAGCGGGCATGTGCCGAGTCGTCGAGGATGCCCTTGTAGAGCTCACGGCTGTGGCAATGGGGCTTGGCATGTTCAACAAAGATATAGTTGTCGCACTGCTGCTCGCGATCCATCAGATAGAGCCCGTCGGCCTCGACAGAGCAACCTTCGGCCTGCATACGTATCTCCACTTGGTTGCGCACATGCGCACCGCCAAGCGTCAAGGTATTCATCCTCAACTGTGCGTCGCGCTGCATCACGATGCGCGTCTGAGTGAAGTGTCTATCTGGGGTATTAAGTCCTTGCAGCCGGTAGAACTCCAGCCGGGCATCGGCGGCGATGTGTATTTCCACCAGCGGCAGTGAGGGCAACCTAACGAGGTCGGCATCCACCAAGGGTGTCAGCCAATCCTCGTCCGATGCCAACACCTTCAGCTCGCCGCCTGCGGGCACCTCCAACACCTCGGCTTTCGCGCCAGAGGGTAGATGCCAATCGTCGCCCCAAATATCAGGCAGTTGGTCTTTTCTTATCATAACGCCTGGCTCCTCTCTTCCAACTCTTCTTTAATCCACTCGTAGCCACGCTCCTCGAGCTCGAGGGCCAGTTCTTTGGGGCCGGTCTTGACGATGCGCCCCTCGTAGAGCACATGCACAAAGTCGGGCACGATGAAGTCCAACAGGCGCTGGTAGTGGGTGATGACAATCGTGGCGTTTTCGGCCGAGCGTAACTGGTTGACGCCGCCTGCCACGATGCGAAGCGCATCAATGTCAAGACCACTATCGGTCTCGTCGAGAATGGACAGCGTCGGGTTGAGCATTGCCATCTGGAATATCTCGTTTTTCTTCTTTTCGCCACCGCTGAAGCCTTCGTTGACGGAGCGGTTGGCGAGGTTGGTAGTCATTTCGACCACCTTCTTCTTCTCCTCCATCAGGCGCAGGAACTCACTGCCACTCAGCGGGTCGAGGCCGTGGTATTTGCGCTGTTCATTGACGGCGGTGCGCATAAAGTTGGTGATGCTCACGCCCGGTATCTCAACGGGATACTGAAAGCCCAGGAAGAGACCTTCGGCAGCACGGACATCGACCGGCAAATCGAGGATATTCTTGTCCTTGAAGAGCACCTCACCGGCGGTGACGGTATACTTGGGGTTGCCGGCTATCACACCAGCCAGGGTACTCTTGCCGTTGCCGTTAGGACCCATAATGGCATGCACTTCGCCGCGATTGACCTCCAGGTCAATGCCCTTCAGTATCTCGCGATCCCCGATAGAAGCGTGCAAATTGCGTATCGAGAGTAATGACATATCTATACAATTAACTGGTTTACATTCATATATTACCCCTCGTGGGGGAGCCTTTAGAGTACAAAGATACACATTTTTTCAGAGATATAAGAAAAAAAGTGTAACTTTGCAGCCTGAAATGAAGACGCCAATAGTAACACTGACAACCGATTGGGGCGACCGAGGCTTCTTTGCCGGCATGGTAAAGGGGGCTTTGATGCGCCTTATCGAAGGAGTGCAGGTGGTGGACATCACCCACCGTCTGGAGGCGTACAACATTATGACGGCCAGTTTTGTGGTGCGTCACGGTTGCCTGGGCTTTCCCGAGGGGACGGTGCACATCATCGACGTGGCCTCGCAACAGCCATACATTGTTGTCCGCAGCCGCGGGCAGTACTTCATCTGCTCTGACAACGGGCTCCCGGCACTGGTCTTCGGCGACGCTGTAGAAGCGGCTGTCAGCATACCGGTGCAGGCTGGTGGCATATACAACTTTGCAGCCTACAACCTCTTCACGCCGGTGGCAGCTCGGCTGCTGGGCGGTACCCCGCTGGGCGACATAGGGCCCCAACACCCGCAGCTGCTGCAACGCCCGCTGCCTGGCTACCTGCAGCAGGAGGAGTACTACCGCATCTACATCCACTACATCGACGACTACGGCAATGCCTACCTCGGCATGAGCTACGAGGAGTTTGAACGACTGCGCCAGGGGCGCGCGTTTGTGATACAGGTGCGCGGTGACATGTACGTCACCGAGTTGAGCCGCGACTACCGCAGCGGCGGCAACGGCGAGCTACGCCTCACCGTCTCGGCCACCGGCCAACTGGAACTGGCCCTCAACAGCCGCTCGTTAGCACAGTTTGCCGGACTGAAGGTCAACGGCAGTGTGCTCCTGAAATTCAAAGACTAAGATTGCAGAGAAACAAGCGTGCCGTGCCTGCTGGCGGATTATCCGCTACAGACACGGCACGCCGTATCGTGTTATATTACTGCTGCTGAGTCTTCCAGTTAAAGAAGACCTGGACGCCGGCCATCTGGTAGAGCTGCCAGTGACCGTAGCGGCCCATGCCGGAGAAGTCGGTGTCGTACTTCATGTTGAGGGCAAAGTTGGCAGCGATGTGCTCGGAGAGGCGGTAGTCGAGCTTGAGTTCAAGGTCGAAGTCGGTCTCGAAAGCGAAGCGCTGCAGGGGGTTCATGGCCTTCATGCGGTCGAAGCCTTCCTGCGACAGCGACTCGATGCCGTTGTATTTCGTGGTGGCACCGCCGTCGCCTTCGGTGACCGACCAGAAGTCCTTGCTCTCGATGTCCTTCCAGTTCATGTTGGTGGGTTTCTGGTAGTCGTAGAAGAGCTCTATGCGAGCGTAGAGGTCGAGGTTCTTGATGATGTCCTTCTTGAGGTACTGGGCGCGGATGTAGCTACCGAGGGCGAAGTAGGCGAAGGTGAAGGTCGAGGGGTCGTCGGGGTTGAAGTTGTCCTTCTGGATGACACCGTAGGTCAGACCGTCGTGGATGAAGCCGTCGTTGCAGACGAAGGTGGTCTTGCCGGTGAGGAACGAGAAGGAGACCGACCAGTCAGACTTCTTGTACTCGAAGGAGAGAGCGGTGGTGAGGTAGGCCGGCGCAAAGAAGTGGGAGACCTGGCGCTTGGTGGCTTCGGCGACGGCGCCTATGCCGTCGTATTCGTAGCCGGAGCCAAACTGCGTCTTGAGGTTGGCCGTGAAGCTGGCGCCGATGCCGCGGTAGGCGTTCCAAGAGATGGCGCTGGTGAGGTCGATTTTATCGTTGCTCTTGCGACGCGTCTCGAAGAGGCCGCCGAGGGAGTCTTCGGCCGAGTTGTCGAGGTCCTGCCAGGCATAGCCGTAGGCGAGGTCGGCGACGTTGTCCCACACGAAGCGGGGGTGCGTGTACTTGTAGTTGCCGAAGAAGGTTCCGGTGAGGTCGATCTGCGAGTTGCCGCTCTTGGACCAGTTGTTGAAGAGGAACTCGCTGGCTTTGAGGGCCGGCGTGGTGCTGGTAGACCAGGAGCCATCGGTGAGTTTGGGTTTGGCCGCGGCATCGTCCTGTGCCGTGGCGACAGCTGCCGAGAGGAGCAGGGCAGCGAAGAGGATAGCTGATTGTTTCATAATGTTATGTGTTAATGATTACTTGATGACGCGGTTGATTTCGTCGGCCGTAAAGCCACGCGAGGCGAGGAAGGCCATGAGCCGGCGCTGGTTGTCAGGCGTGGCCTCGCCGCCGAGGGAGCGAAGCTTCTTCTCGGCTTCGGTGGCCAGGATGTCGTAGTAGGTCTCCTCGCTGACGAGCTTCATGCTCTCGGCGATGGCCTCTTTGGAGAGGTGTTTCATGCGCAGCTGGTAGAGCACCTTCTGCCGTCCCCAGTGCTGCTGGAGGATTTTGCTTTCGGCATAGGAGCGGGCAAAGCGCATATCGTTCAGGTAGTCGTCGGCCCGCAGGCTGGCGACGATGGTCTCTATATCGGCAGGGGTGGCACCCCAATTGATAAGTTTTTGACGTACAGACGTTTCACACTGCTCCGAGAGGGCACAATAGTGGCGTGCGCGGTCGAGCAATGCGCGGGTGGTGACAGACTTCAGGGCACTTTCCTTCATGACTTCAAACTGTGGACAAATAAAATGCAAAAGTACGAACTTTTTTCCGATTGGCGGAGAAAATATGCACAAGCAGCACACAAAGCCCTCATTCAAGCACAGTTACACCTCGCAAGACGGGCAGTACGCTCTGGCGTCTCGGTCCGGGGATGGTCCGGGGATGGTCCGAGGATGGTCCGAGGATGGTCCGACAAAAGGCGGACGACGGGCGGAGGGGAGGCGGTGAGGCGGCGGGGTGCCCGAAGGAGATTGACAGAACCAATCAAACTCACCGTCGGGGAAAAGACAATATATTTTTTAATATATCAATTTTTTTTCGTACTTTTGCACTTGGAGTTATCATAAACCAACAGTTATGGCGAAAGGAAGGATACTATTTGTCAATCAGGAAATTATGCCATTTTCGAACGAGAGCGAACTGGCGAGTCTGGGGCGTTACCTGCCGGCGAAAATCCAGGAAATGGGTCGCGACATAAGGGTTTTCATGCCCAAATTCAGCAACGTCAGCGAGAGGAAACACCAGCTGCACGAGGTGATACGCCTCAGCGGGATGAACCTTATCATCAACAGCTGCGACCACCAGCTGATCATCAAGGTGGGGTCGATACCGACGGCGCGCATGCAGGTCTACTTTATTGACAACGAAGAATACTTTGTGGGCCGCAAAGGGGCCCTGCAGGAGGACGGCACCCCGTCGGCCGACAGCGACGAGCAGATGCTCTTCTTCGGTCGCGGCACGCTGGAGGCGGTGCGCAAGCTGGCCTGGCAGCCCCATCTGGTGAACTTCTGCGGGTGGTTCTCCTCGATGATACCGTTCTATATGCGCCGCATCAACAAGGAAAACTCGTTCTTCAGCGGCACCAAAATGGTCATCACGCTGATGGACGACCGCTTCGAGGGCCATATCGGTGGCGACCTGGAGCGCAAGATGAAGAGCGACGCCGCCACGGCGAAGGACCTGCGGCTCTATGGCGACACGAGCTACCTGGGCTTGATGAAGGCCGCCATCACCTATTCGCAAGGCGTCATCATCGGCTCGGCCAATGCACACCCCGAACTGGTGGCTTTCGCCAAGGAGAACAAACGCAACGTGCTGGACTACACGGCCGACCGCGACGAGTTCTTTGCCCGCATCAACAAATTCTACGACAGCATTATTGGAAAGATAGAAAACTGACCCCTCACGATGAATAGACTCACCACACTGCTTCCCGTACTTGGCCTGCTGGCAGCCCTGGCTGCGACAGGTTGCGCAGATGAGGAGACCACCCTGGGCTCCAGCGTCACGGGTTCCGACAGCCGCTACAACGGCCAGAACTACACCCTCTATGCCAACAGCGCCGCGAGCCTGGTCGACGACTCGCTGATGACCACGGGATACAATTCGTACAACACCTATGGCATCATCGGCAACTACCAGGATGCCACCTTCGGCAAAGTCAGCGCCGAACTGTATACGCAGATTGCGCTGCCGTCGAACTCGAACGACATCAACTTCTCCGAGATGATCATCGACTCGGTGGTGCTCAGCCTGGTCAAGCAACGCCTCTACCCCGACACGCTGGGGAACTACTCGTTCCACTTCGAGGTGATGCAACTGGCTGAGGCTGTGCAGAGCGACACGCTCTACTACAGCTACGACACCCTGCCCGTCGACCCCGCGGGGCGCTACTACGACGCAGCGGTCAGCGTAGGGCCGAAGGACACGGTCATCAGCCTGAAGCTGAGCGGCAGCATCGGCGACGTGCTGCGCCAGACAGCGACGGCCGACGAGTTCATCCAGCGCACCAAAGGTCTGCGCGTGCGCATAACGACGGCCGGCGACGAGGGCATGCTCTCGATCAACTTCTCGGCCGTCAAGACCTGCCTGTCAGTCTACTACCGCTACCGCGCAGAGGACACCGCCAGCAGCCGCTACCCCTTCCTGCTGGGCACCGGGACGACACGTTTCACCCACTTCAGCCACGACTATAGCGGCAGCGTCACCGCCGGTGCCGACAGCATCGACGGCAGCCAGCGGCTCTACCTCGAACCCCTTGCGGGCTACGCCGCGCTGCTGTCGTTCGACAGCGCCGTGCACGCCTTTGCCGAGGCCCACCCCATCGCCACGATACACCATGCCGAACTGCTTCTGCCCGTGGCTACCGAGGCCGACGCCAATAGGCCCGACCAACTGCTGGCCCGCAAGAATAGCGGCACACAACCCTACATCGCCGACCTGCTCGACCTCTACACCCTGGCGGGCTACGACGGCAAATACGACGCCCAGCGCGGATGCTACCGACTGCGGGTGACGCAACACGTGCAAGGGCTGCTGCGCGACGGCTACGACCCCGGCCTGCTGCTGGTGCTCAACGCACGCCAGAACGATGCCTCACGCACCATCCTCAACGGTATCCGCACTACGGATCCGGCAAGAATAGAAATAGTCTTTTCAGAATAAGCAATAGAACATGAAGCACATTGTGATGGCAGCCGTCGTGCTGCTCAGCCTCGGCACACTACAGGCGCAGACGCGCTACACGAAGACATATACCGGCAGTCAGCAGATCTCCGTCGAGGGCACCCTCAACGATGCTGGCAAGCGCACCGGCACCTGGACGTGGTGGTACCCCACGGGCCAAATGTCGCAACAGGGCAGCTACACGAACGGCCAGAAGAGCGGCGTGTGGACGCTCTACTATGAGGACGGCAGCCGCATGGCTGAAGAGTGCTACACCACAGGCATGAGCCGCACCTGGTTCCGCAACGGCGACCTCAAGAGCGAAGTGAACGTAGAGAAAGGCAAACGCACTGGCCTCTACCGCGCGTGGCACAGCAACGGGCAGGTCGAGGAAGAGATCAACTATGTGGGTGGCAGTCGCGAAGGCGAGACATCGCAGTGGCACCGCAATGGCCAACTGCGCTTCCGCGGCACCTATCGCAACAATGAACTTCAAGGCAAGGGCACATGGTGGCTCTCCAACGGCAAACTCGACATGGAAGGCAACCTCGTGGACGGTGAGCAGGACGGCAAGTGGCAATACTACTGGCGCACCAACGGTCGCCTCGGCATCGAGGGCACCTTCCGCAAAGGCAAAGAGACGGGCCGCTGGATCTACTACTACGAGACCGGAGAGCGGTGGCGCGAAGGCGACTACGTCGACGGCAAGCGCGAAGGAGTGTGGACCACCTGGTACGAGAGCGGACGCAAGTTGCACGAAGGCCGCTACGTCAACGACCTGGAGGAGGGCACGTGGACGGCCTGGTACGAGGACGGCAAGGTGGACTACAGCGGCACCTTCAGCCAAGGGCTGAAAGACGGCGAATGGCGCGGGTTATACGACGACGGCTCTACGCGCTATATCATTCATTACGACGACGATGTGCGCGAGGGCGAAGAGGTGCGCTACTACCCCAACGGCCAAGTGGAGTTGAAGCAGAACTTCAGCGACGGTGTGCTCGAAGGCAAGTACGAACGCTATAACGAAGCCGGCGGGCTGGTGGAGAAAGGCCAGTTTGTCGGTGGTGAAAAAGACGGCAAATGGGTGTGGTACGACAACGGCAAGGAGGCCTACCGCGCCAAGTTCAAGGCCGGCAAAGAAGTCAAATGAAGCTGGTTCTTGCATCGGGGTCTCCGCGACGCCGCGCCCTGCTGGGCGAACTGGGTTATGAGGTCAGCTATACCTCTCTCAATGTTGACGAACACCTCTCCTCTCCCCTACCCGCTGCACAAGTGGCCGAACACCTGGCCTGCCGCAAAGCGGCAGCTTTCCCAATAGACACCCTCGACGAGGACAGCATACTGGTGACAGCAGACACGGTAGTGGTGCTCGACGGCCGCATCCTCGGCAAACCGGCAGACCGCGACGAGGCAACACAGATGCTTCACAACCTCTCAGGTCGCAGCCATACGGTCTACACCGGCGTATGCCTACGCTCGCGGCAGCAACAGACAGCTTTCACCGAAAGCACCGAGGTGCACTTCAGGCAACTGGAAGACACAGAGATAGCCTACTATATAGACCACTACCACCCCTTCGACAAGGCGGGTGCCTACGGCATTCAAGAATGGATTGGGATGGTGGGCATCGAGCGCATCGAAGGATGCTTCTACAACGTCATGGGCTTGCCGGTGTCACGGCTCTATCGCACACTGAGAGAGAGGTTTGAATCAAGGTAGAGCGTTCCCTCGTCAAGCATCTGCCTCACCGTTTCCTGCACATTGCTATACCCCTCATCCTCAAGCTCTGAGGCCAGCGTTTTTATATCCATTCTGGTGTTCCGCAGCAAGCGACACACAGCCTCTTCCAGATCAGGTTTCGGCTTGCTGTACCGACACACATCACAGCGTCCACAATCAGCAGCGGCGGTCTCGCCAAAATAGGCCAGCAGCTGGCGACTACGACACTCGTCACGGTTGTGTACATAGCGCAACACGGCATCAAGCCGATGTCGAGCAGCATCGTAGAGCTGTTGAAAATCACTGGCGCCAAAGGTGATATCACGTTCGTTAATTCGTGCCATGGGGAAGATAATCTGCGGCTTGGAAGGACGTGGACGGTAGTCGACAACGTGTAGCGCTTTCATTTGCATCAGCAGACGCACCACCTCAGATTCGTCTATCAGGCTTCGCGAGGCAACCTTACGCTCGTCAATAGGCGTAGGACCAGAGAAGAGGCCCGAGTACATGCGAGCCAGCACCTGCAAGAGATTGCCCATAGCCATGTGCTCTACCTGGAAACGGTAGAGTTCGTCATGTCCAAGGGTGATGTAGAGCGAAGAATAGGCATCCTCGCGGTCAGGCAAGGATATCAGTCCCTCACGCTCAAGGAAGCGACAGGCACTGTAAAAACGGCGAACATCGAAGTTGTATGTACCACAAACCTCCTGCAGGTCAAAATCATACTGCGCATCGGTGCCACTACCCATCGGCAGTTTATAGAAGTTGCACAGCGCACGGTAGACATTGCGGATTTCCTGTATCGAAGGAAAGTCAATATCGATATTTCGTTCGAGCAGAGCGTCGTCGGCCGAATCATAGAGTAGCACAGCATCAGCCGGCATACCGTCACGCCCCGCACGGCCAGCCTCCTGGAAGTAGGACTCCAGCGCTTCAGGCGGTTCAAGGTGCACCACACGGCGCACGTCAGGCTTGTCTATACCCATGCCGAAAGCATTGGTAGCCACCATCACACGACACTTGTCATGCATCCACAGACTTTGGCGGAGGTCGCGTTCCTCACTGCTGAGGCCAGCATGATAGCAAGCTGCCGAGATACCCTGTGCACAGAGCATGTCAGCAATCGACTGTGTCAGGCGTCGGTTGCGCACATACACGATAGTGCTACCCTCGTCGCGCAGCAGCAGACTGACGAGGTAAGAAGTCTTATCACCTCCATAACGCACACGGTAGGTAAGGTTTGGACGTTCAAACGAGGCACGGAAGCGGCGACAATGAGGCATCTTCAATCGCAGACAGA
>OCTW011614356.1_pt1 | contig 15280 bp, 7 predicted proteins | sample 1539671 | NCBI WGS metagenome assembly OCTW01 (sample SAMN02144230, study PRJEB22623) | gut metagenome | biome: sheep rumen | host: Ovis aries | place: New Zealand
GGGGAGGGGGTGGGGGTGGGGTCTCTAACTTCTTTTTGGGGGCCTGTAACTTTTGGGAAGGGGCTCTAACTTTTGGGAGGGGTCTGTATTTATCCTCATTCGTCCCATTTATTTCATCAATTAAACAAAGAAAAGGAAAATAACATGCAAATTACCATCAACACAGTAAAGTATCTGAAGAAACTGGTCAGGATGGTCCTGGCTGATGAGTTGCAGGCACTCCGGGCAGATCACGCCCGTCTGGAGCGCGAGCTACAGGAGGCGACTGGCATCGTCAGGGAACTCAGCGCGACGTGCCATGATATCCAAGTGTCGTTAGCTAAGCTGTCTAAGAAGGCTGATATGTCGACCAACATGACCTACAACTTCTATGCGCCCGTGGGCACCAGCATCGCAGCCGTAGAAAATCTTCACACCCGTGAACTATATGTCGGGGAGTTAGCGCCCGAAAACTTTATCGGGACACCCTGACGGCTGGAGCGATGCGTCGGCTTGTTCCGCTTTTTTGTCTGCGGCGGGGCCCCTGAGGGCGGGGCGCGAGGAGGGCTGAGCGATTATATGAACTGATTTTGCGCTTTTTTGGTCAGAAAATGTCAATGGGGTTCGCGTATTTATGCGTAACTTTGCAGCGCACAAGTAGGAGGCGACGTGTCTCACGTCGCATCAATCTGCTGGATTGCGACGTGAGACACGTCACCTCCTATTGCAAAGCGGCGTAATAAATATATAGAAGCACAATTGCCAAAAACCAAAAACAATGATAATGATGACAACGATGAAGAAAAGCTTCCTGCTGGCAGCGCTGCTGCTCACCGCAGGCCACGCTATGGCCCAGTCGGCCGACGTGTTCACACCCTATAAGCAGACGACGCTCAGGCTGCCGTCGGTGCCGCTGCTGACGAACGACCCCTACTTCTCGTTCTGGTCGCCCTTCGACCGGCTGAACGACGGAAGCGTGCGCCACTGGACGGACGCCGAGAAGCCCATCGACGGCCTGCTGCGCGTCGACGGCACGTCGTATCGCTGGATGGGCGACGGCCAGTCGTTTCTGCTCGACCCCATCGCGCCGATGAGCGACGCGGGCGACTCGTGGACGGGCCGCGTGAGCCATACCTACCAGCAGAACACGTCGTGGACGCAGCGCTCGTTTAATGATGCGTCGTGGAAGGAGGAGAAGGCCGCGTGGGGCACGCGTGGTGAATATCCCAACGTGCGTAACGACTGGACGGCGACGAACAGCGACATCTACGTACGGCGCCACGTCACGCTGACGGCAGAGGACCTGGAGAAGGACCTGTGGATCCAGTTCTCGCACGACGATGTCTTCGAGCTCTACGTCAACGGCACGCAGGTGGTCTCGACGGGCGAGACGTGGCTGCAGGGCGAAACGCACCAGCTGACGGCGCAGGAGAAGTCGAAGCTCGTCGTGGGCGACAACGTCCTGGCGGCCCACTGCCACAACACGTCGGGCGGTGCCTACGTGGACTTCGGCCTGTTCGAGAATGTCTTCCAGAGCGGCGCCGACGTCAAGAAAGCCCAGCAGAAGTCGGTCGACGTGATGGCCACCTCGACTTATTATACGTTCGCATGCGGGCCCGTGGAGCTCGACGTCGTCTTCACGGCGCCGATGATCATCACCGACCTCGACCTGCTGTCGACGCCGATCAACTATATCTCCTATCAGGTGCGGCCGACCGACGGCCAGCAGCACGACGTGCAGTTCTATGTGGGCACGACGCCGCGCCTCTGCGTCAATGAGCCGGCACAGGCCGTCGACGCTGCCATCGTCAGCGACGGCGAGCTGACCTACGCCAAGGCGGGCAGCACGGCGCAGCCTGTGCTGCAGCGCGCCGGCGACCTGATCTGCATCGACTGGGGCTACCTCTACCTGCCCGCCGTCAACGGCGAGGTCAGCGTGGCCCCGACGGCGACGACTGAGAGCACCTTTACTGCGACGGGCCGGCTGCCCGAATATGGGGGCGAGGTGAAGAACCAGTCGCCCTGCTACATGACCTCGCTGGCCTACGTGCACGACTTCGGCCGCATCAGCGACGCCGCCAGCAGCTACATGATGGTGGGCTACGACGAGGTGAAGGACATCCGCTATTTCCAGAAGGATTATCCCGGCTACTGGGCCCGCAACGGCAAGACCATCTTCAAGGCCTTCCAGGAGCTGCGCGATGGATATACAGACATCATGCAGCGCTGCCGCGAGCAGGACCAGACGATCTACGACGACGGCCTGAAGTCGGGCAACGTGAAGTATGCCGAGCTGCTCGCCGCCAGCTATCGCCAGGTGCTCGCCGCCCACAAGCTGTTCGAGGACGACGGCGGCCGACTGCTCTACTTCTCGAAGGAGAACAACTCGAACGGATGCGTCAACACGGTCGACCTGACCTATCCCTCGGCTCCGCTCTTCCTGCTCTACAACACCGAGCTGCAGAAGGGCATGATGACCTCCATACTGGAATATCAGCGCACGGGCCGATGGAACAAGGACTGGGCGGCCCACGACCTGGGCACCTATCCCCACGCCAACGGTCAGGTCTACGTCGGCGACATGCCGCTGGAGGAGAGCGGCAACATCCTGACGCTGGCCGCGATGATCTCGAAGATTGAGGGCTCGACGGCGTGGGCCAACACCTACTGGAGCATCCTGACCAGATGGGTGAACTATCTGATCAGCAACGGTCAGGACCCCGCCGAGCAGCTCTGCACCGACGACTTCGCCGGCCACTGGGCCCACAACGCCAACCTCTCGGTCAAGGCCATCATGGGCATCGCCGGCTATGCCGAGATGTGCCGCATGCGTGGCCGTGAGGACCAGTATGAGCGCTACATGAACATCGCCCGCAAGATGGCGCAGATCTGGGAGATCGACGCCCGCGACGGCGACCACTATAAGCTGGCCTTCGACCGCGGCGGCTCGTGGAGCCTGAAGTATAACCTCGTCTGGGACAAGCTCTGGGGCTTGCAACTCTTCCCCCGCCAGGTCATGGAGCGCGAGATGAAATACTACCTGACGAAGCAGAACACCTACGGCGTGCCCCTGGACAACCGCGAGGGCTACACGAAGAGCGACTGGGTCATCTGGACGGCCGCGATGGCCGACGACGCGGAGACGTTCCTGAAGTTCAGCGACCCCCTGTGGCGCTATGTCAACGAGACGCGCACGCGGTGGCCGATCTCCGACTGGTACTGGACCCAGAGCGGCGAAGCCAAGGGATTCCGCGCCCGCAGCGTCATCGGCGGCCACTGGATGCGCGTCCTCATGGACCGCTATGCCCCGAAGGCCGACAGCACCACGACGGCCTGGGCCCCGCAGGGCAGCAAGATCAAGACGCGCTGGGCCGCCGACGTCGACCCGCTGAGCCCGCTGCCTGCCTATCCGCGGCCGCAGCTCGTGCGCAGCGAATGGGAGAACCTGAACGGCCTGTGGCAGTATGCCATCACGCCGCAGACGCAGCGCCAGATTCCCACCGAGTGGGACGGCCAGATACTGGTACCCTTCGCCGTGGAGTCGAGTCTCTCGGGCGTCATGCGCATGCTCGACAAGAACAACTACCTCTGGTATCGCCGCACCTTTACGCTGCCTGCGGAATGGCAGGGCCGCCGCGTCATGCTCAACTTCGGCGCCGTCGACTATACGGCCCGCGTCTACCTGAACGGCTCGTCCGTGGGCTCGCACACCGGCGGATTCACCTCCTTCGCCCTCGACATCACCGACCGCCTCACGGAGGGCGAGAACACGCTGGTCGTCATGGTGCAGGACAACACCGACGAGGCGACGCAGCCCCTGGGCAAGCAGCGCTATAACCCCGGCGGCGCCGGCAGCATCTGGTACACACAGGTGTCGGGCATCTGGCAGACGGTCTGGCTGGAGCCCGTCAGCGACAACCATATCACCGACGTGCGCCCGACGCCCGACGTCGACCAGAGCCGCCTCAGCATCAACGTCGCCACGGCCACGGAGAGCACGACGGCCCGCGTGAAACTGACGCTCAGCCTCAAGGGCAACGTCGTCGCCGAGGCCACCGGACAGCCCGGCGAGGACATCGCCCTCGACGTGCCCAATGCCCGGCTGTGGACGCCCACCAGCCCCACGCTCTACGACCTCAGCGTCGAGCTCAGCGACGGCGGCCAGACCCTCGACCAGGCCCGGAGCTACGCTGCCCTGCGCAAGATCTCCTACGCCAAGACGGCCGACGGCGAATGGCGCCTGCAGCTGAACAACCGCGACCTCTTCCACTTCGGACTGCTCGACCAGGGCTACTGGCCCGACGGACTCTACACCGCCCCGACGGACGAGGCCCTGCGCTTCGACATCGAGCAGACGAAGGCGCTGGGATTCAACATGATACGCAAGCACATGAAGGTGGAGCCGCAGCGCTGGTACTACCTCTGCGACTCCGTGGGCGTCATGGTGTGGCAGGACATGCCCGCACTGGGACGCTCCGACGAGGGCTGGACGCCGCGCGACTGGAGCACGAAGAACGGCAGCCAGAGCACGGCCGTCGAGAACGCCTTCCGCTCGCAGTGGGCCGACATCATCCGGCAGCACTACGCGTCGCCCTCGATTATCGTCTGGACTCCGTTCAACGAGAGCTGGGGACAGTTTAAGACGGCCGACATCGTCAGCTTCACCCGCGAGCAGGACCCCACCCGACTCGTCAACCCCGCCAGCGGCGGCAACCACTATGAGGGCGTCGGCGACATGCTCGACCTGCACGACTACGACCGTCCGCCGCACATCTATCTCTACGACCAGGAGCGGCCCGTCGTTCTGGGCGAGTTCGGCGGACTGGGCCGCAACATCGAGGGCCACCGCTGGTACGACCGCGACGCCACCACCTACGTGAACTATCAGAGCGAGGGGCAGCTCACCAATGCCTACGTCGAGACCGTCGAGGCCGTCATCGACATGGCCCAGGGCGCCCAGACCACCGACGGCCGCCCGGCCGCCTTCTGCGCCGCCGTCTACACCCAGACGACCGACGTCGAGACGGAGGTCAACGGCCTCTACACCTACGACCGCTCGCTGCTCAAGATGACCGAGAAGCGCGTCCGCGAGGTCAACGAGCGCCTCAGTGGCCTCTATGGCAACGCCGAGCCCGACGCCATCCGCGACGCCTCGCTCTGCCCCACGGCCGAAGGGCCCGCCCGCGTCTACTCGCTGATGGGCATGCTCGTCGACGAGCCCCAGCCGGGCGTCAACATCGTCGTCGGACAGCACGGCGAGGTGCGCAAGGTCTACGTCAGGTAGCCGCATTTTCCGTGCGGAAAGCTGTGAGATATAAAAATAAATCTGTATATTTGCACATTCGTGAGAAAAAGTTACAGACCCCACCCCCAACCCCTCCCCTTGAAGGGAGGGGAGTAGCTGCGCCGTCATCCGCATAGGGCAGTGCGCCAGCCACTCCCCTCCTTTGGAGGGGTCGGGGGAGGCTACTCCCCTCCCTTCAAGGGGAGGGGTTGGGGGTGGGGTCTCTAACTTTATTACTGTGACTTTATTATTCTCTAACTTTATTAATTAGCATAATCATCCAATAAGTCAATATGATCAAGAAAACCATCCTCATCGCAACGCTGGCCGCACTGACGGCCTGCGGCACCAAGACCACCGGGCAGACGGCCAACGGCGAAGGCGCCGGACAGAAGGCCTTCGGCCGCGAGTATATCGAAATGACGGCCGACACGACCATCGGCGTCGGCACGCCGAAGCGCCCGCCGGTGGAGCAGCGGCTGTTCCGCTCCGACGTCATCGAGCAGAAGATCCTCGAGGTGAAGGAGCTGCTCAGGGGCAACCCCTACCTCGCCTGGATGTTCGAGAACTGCTTCCCCAACACGCTGGAGACCACCGTCCACTACCGCCAGCTCGCTAACGGCGACGACGACACGTTCGTCTACACGGGCGACATCGCAGCCATGTGGCTCCGCGACTCGGGCGCCCAGGTGTGGCCCTACGTCCAGTTCTGCAACGACGACCCGGCGCTGGCCCGCCTCATCCGCGGCGTCATCCTGCGCCAGCTGAAGTCAATCAACATCGACCCCTATGCCAACGCCTTCTATCAGGAGGCCGACCAGACGGGCGAGTGGCAGAGCGACCACACGCAGATGCAGCCCGGACTGCATGAGCGCAAGTATGAGATCGACTCGGAGTGCTACCCCGTCCGCCTGGCCTATGCCTACTGGCAGCAGACGGGCGACACGACCATCTTCGGACAGGTATGGACCGAGGCCGTCGACAACATCCTCCGCACCTTCCGCGAGCAGCAGCGCAAGGACGGCACAGGCCCCTACACCTTCCGCCGCACCACCGACCGCCAGTTCGACACCGTAGGCTGGGACGGCAAGGGCCACCCCGTCAATCCCGTCGGGCTCATCGCCTCATCGTTCCGCCCGTCGGACGACGCCACCGTCTTCCCCTTCCTCATCCCCTCTAACTTCATGGCCGTCAGCTCCTTGCGCAAGATGGCCCAGATCCTCACCGACGTCAACCACGACCAGGACCGCGCCCAGCAGTGCCGCACGCTGGCCGACGAGGTGGAGACGGCCCTCCGCCAGTATGCCGTCGTCGACCATCCCAAGTATGGCAAGATTTACGCCTTCGAAGTCGACGGCTTCGGCTCGCGCCTCCTCATGGACGACGCCAACGTGCCCTCGCTCCTCGGCATGGGCTACCTGGGCGACGTCGCCCTCGACGACCCCATCTATCAGAACACGCGCCGCTTCGTCTGGTCGGAGGACAACCCCGCCTTCTTCCACGGCCCCGCCGGCGAGGGCATCGGCGGTCCCCACGTGGGCTACGACATGCCCTGGCCCATGTCGATCATGATGCTCGCCTTCACCTCGCGCGACGACGCCGAGATCAAGCGCTGCATCGAGATGCTCATGTCGACCGACGCCGGCACCGGCTTCATCCACGAGTCGTTCTCGAAGGACGACGCCACGCACTACACCCGCCCCTGGTTTGCATGGCAGAACACGCTCTTCGGCGAGCTCATCCTCAAGCTCATCGCCGACGGTAAGGCCCCGCTCCTCAACAGCTGCCAGCGCCGCGTCGGCACGTTCTGAGACCACGAACTAAACGAATTATTCTCTATCAAACGAATAGCTTCTTATACGAGAATGATTTCAAGTTCACAAGAAGTGACGATATAAATTTTTAATATCACGAATTTGCGAATTAGAGAATTGGCTGGCGCGTAGTTTTCTGTGCGATAGCAAATTCTCTAATTCGCAAATTCGTGATAAAAAAATTTTCGCGGCAGGATGTAATTCGCGGGATCCTATAAACATAAACATAAACAAAAAACTATGAAGCGATTAAAGATATTGGTGTTGTTAGCGGCGCTGACCGTCGCGGAGTCATGGGCCCAGAGCGGCGTCTACGTCGGCGGCCACATCCGCCGCGAGCGGCCCACGACGATCGAGAAGCTGCGGCAGTCAGGGTTCCGGTACGTCATCCTGTTCAACGTCAACGTCGAGGCCGACGGCACGCTGACGACCGACGGCGAGACCATCTGCCGCGACGGCCAATACGTGTTCGATGAGACCCAGCCCCACTATGCCGACGACGTGCGGCTGCTGAAGACCGCCCCCACCAGCATCGAGCGCCTGGAGATCTGCATCGGCGGCTGGGGAAACCAGTCGTATCAGAACATCCGCGCGCTCGTCAACAGCGATGGAACGGGCGAAAACAGCATCCTCCGCCGCAATTTCCGAGCCCTGAAGGAGGCCCTGCCCGACGTCGAGGCCGTCAACAACGACGACGAGCACGCCTACGACGCGGCCTCGGCCACGAAGTTCCACGTCATGATGTACGACCTGGGCTACCGGACCACCCTCGCCCCCTACACGAACAAGACCTACTGGCAGCAGCTCACGACGGCCCTCAACCGCCAGCGCCCCGGCGCCTGCGACCGCATCATGATCCAGTGCTACGACGGCGGCGCCTATAACAACCCGAAGGACTGGCACCTCGCTGACGACATCCCCCTGCATGCCGGCCGCACCAACTATCAGACGGACATGCAGACGTCAGTCAACCAGATGCAGACGTGGCGCGACGACTGCGAGGTCACGGGCGGCTTCGTCTGGATCTACAACGACGAGACATGGTCGCTGCAGCAGTGGGCCGTGGAGATGAACCGCGTCTTCCCCAAGCACGCGGACGAGGGCGTCGTCACCTGCTACGCCGGCCGCGACTACACGGGCTTCACCAACGTGCTGCCCGTCGGCCGCTACTGCGTCGGCGAGCTGGCCGCCTGGGGCTTCGCGCCTCTCGGCATCGGCAACGTGCGCATCGCCGAGGGCTACGAGCTGACCCTCTTCACCGGCGACAACTTCACCGGCACGTCGCGCACCTACACCGACCCCGAGCCCGCCCTCGGCGCCTTCCGCAGCCGCGCCCGCTCGCTCATCATCGCCCCGACGGGCCAGAGCGGCATCATGACAATGCACAAAGAACAATGTACAATGAACAATGAGGCATACGACCTTCAGGGCCGCCGCATCGACGCTACCCACCATCGCGGCCTCATCATCACCCGCGACGCCCAAGGCCGCGTGCGCAAATCCCTCCGATAGCGCAGGACGGAGGATTGCGAAAAATCACGACAAGTCCCTACCCCTTTCCGCAAGAAGCGGTGCTTTTTCCTCCGAGAAGCGGTCCTTTTCACCCCGAAAAGCACCGCTTCTCTCATCGAAAAGCACCGCTTCTTTTTTAGCATTCCGTAAACATATTGATTTTCAACGAATTAGAAGACATTGTCAAATTATTCGGAATTTTTATTACAATTCCTTGCCCATTTATCTATATTCTTAAGCAGATGAACAATCATAGTTAGTAATATGCAAATAATAAATCGGTACAATTTGGCTGTCACTGTAGGAGGCGACGTGTCCCCACGTCGCACTTACCGCAGATGTCACGTGAGGACACGTGACCTCCTAAATCGTACCATGTTGTTTTTTTACGGTCACTTAATATACTCAACAAAGATTAGGAAGATGGAAATCTTTTCAATCTTTGTAAAAAAATCATTATTCTCGATGAAACCGCGGTTTTTTGAACCTGTGGGCCCGAAAATTGACCCGATTGTTCTATCACTTTGACCCGATTGTGGCAGTCGGTGTGGGGCAAAAAGCGTATCTTTGCAGCCGAAAAAGATTCCTAAAACTAACCAAACCATTCAAAATGTAAGACATGAAAGAAAAGAGAGTAACATGGAAACGCGTCGCGTTGCTCGTGCTGCTTGCGCTCCCGATGGCCTTGACTGTGTCGGCGCAGAGCGTGAAGGGCACCGTGACTGACGCACAGAACGGCGACCCGCTCATCGGCGTCACCGTGAAGACCCTCGACGGGACGGGCATGGCCGTGACCGACTTCGACGGCCACTACGACGTCAAGGCCGACGGCCAGGCGCGCCTGCAGTTCAGCTACGTGGGCTATGAGAACGTCGTGGTGAGCGTCAACGGGCGTCGGACGATCGACGTGAAGATGTCGACCGACGTCAACACGCTCGAGGACATCGTCGTCATCGGCTATGGCGTCCAGAAGAAGTCGGACCTGACGGGTGCCGTCGCCGTGGTCGACATGAAGGAGGCGAAGAAGACGGCCGCCACGAATATCTACGAGATGCTGCAGGGCCAGCTGCCGGGCGTGACGGTCAACACGACGGGTGCGCCAGGCCAGATGAGCCAGGTGCAGATCCGCGGTGTGGGCTCGTTCAACACGGTCGGTCCGCTCTACGTGCTCGACGGCATGATTGTCAACGACGTGAACCACCTGAACCCCAACGAGATTGAGTCGATGCAGGTCCTGAAGGACGCCTCGGCCGCTGCCATCTACGGTGCGCGCGGTGCCAACGGCGTGATCATCATCGAGACGAAGAAGGGCAAGAAGGGTGAGCCGACGCTCGACGTGTCGGCCACGTGGAGCGTGTCGGACATGCCGAAGAAGATCGACATGATGTCAGCCACCGACTTCATGCGCTATAACGAGCAGGCCTACTTGAACGCCGGCGAGACATGGCCGGCCGCGCAGTATGCCGTCGACATGATCGGCCAGCCGATCCCGAACACCGACTGGCAGAAGGCGAAGTTCCAGACGGGCTTCACGCAGGACTATAATGTAATGTACGCGCAGGGGTCCGACAATGTCAACATGTCGATCGGCGGCGGCTATATGGACCAGACGGGCGTCATCAGCGGCCCTGAGTATCAGCGCTTCACGGCCCGACTGAACGCCGACGCCACCTATGGCATCCTGAAGATCGGGGCCAACTCGACGTTCCAGCACACCGTGCACCACGAGACGACGGGCGGCAGCTTCTGGAACGCACTGTCGATGCCCAGCGTCATCCCCGTCTACGACCCCGAGGAGGGCTCGCAGCGCGGCGGCTACGGCTATGGCAACGGCAACTTCCTGACCTACACGAGCAACCCCATCGGCGAGCAGGAGCGATACCAGGACCTGTCGGTGAACAACCGCGTCATCGCCAACGCCTATGCTGAGCTGAAACTCTTCAAGCACTTCACGTATAAGATCAACTTCGGTGTCGACGCCTGGTTCGGTCGCCATAAGAACTTCGACCATGGCTACACCGTCCGCATGAACTCCATCGAGACCCACTTCACCGACGCGCTCTACGACAACCGCGATCAGCGCGCCACGACCATCCTCGACAACACGCTGACCTACATGAACAGCTTCGGCAAGCACAACATCACGGCCATGATCGGCCACACCGCCGAGGACGTCAACTGGCACTGGCTCGAGGCCGTCGGCTACGACCAGCAGGTCGACGGGCTGGTCGAGATCGACCTCTCGAACGACAAGCACAACATGTCGGGCTCGGAGCAGGAGCGCCGCCAGCTGAGCTACATCGGACGTATCGACTACAGCTACGCCGACCGCTACCTGGCACAGTTCAACTTCCGCTCCGACGGCTCGTCGAAGTTCGGCCCCAGCAACCGCCGCGGCTACTTCCCCTCGCTGTCGCTCGGATGGCGCATCTCGGAGGAGAAGTTCTTCGAGCCCGCCCGCAAGGTGGTCGACAACCTGAAGCTGCGCGCATCGTGGGGTAAGGTCGGCGACATGCAGTCGCTCGGCAACTACAGCTATATCCCCACCATCGACCACAGCGGCCCCTACGAGGGCTTCTACGCCATCTTCGGCCCGTCGAAGAACGAGACGGTGCTCAGCGGCGCCACGCAGAGCGCCATGACCAACGTCGACCTGGGATGGGAGACGAAGACGACGACCAACGTCGGACTGGACTTCAACATGCTGGGCAACCGCCTGTTCGGTACCATCGAGTGGTTCTACGCCAAGTCGACCGACCTGCTGCTCAACAAGCCCGAGCCGTGGTCGACGGGCGTCGGCTCCGTATGGACCAACTACGGCGAGATGCGCAACCAGGGCCTGGAGCTCAACATCGGCTGGCGCGACCAGGTCGGCGAGCTGAGCTACAGCGTCGCTGCCAACCTGTCGACCATCAGCAACAAGGTGCTCCGCATGGGTGAGGCCTTCAACATGCAGTCGTACACCCGCACCGAGGTGGGCCGCAGCGTCAGCGACTTCTATCTCATCCCCTTCGACGGCATCTTCCAGTCGATGGACGAGGTCTATGCCCACACCGCAACGGTCGACGTCGACGGCAAGCAGACCGTCCGCCTCATCCAGCCCGACGCCAAGCCCGGCGACGTGCGCTACGTCGACGTCAACGGCGACGGACTCATCGACAGCAACGACCGCACGTGGTGCGGCTCGCCGCTGCCCAAGCTGGAGGTCGGACTGAACGCCTCGCTGCAGTGGCGCGACTTCGACTTCAACATGTTCTGGGCCGGCAAGTTCGGACACAAGATCTACAACCAGCTGCGCAAGAACCTGCTCAACTTCAACGTCGACAACATCCCCGCCGACGTCGAGCCCTGGACGTGGGACAACCCCTCCACCGAGTATCCCCGCATGCTGGCCGGCACCACCTCGAACAACATCGAGTATTGCGATCGCTTCCTCGAGAATGCATCCTACTTCCGCCTGAAGAACCTGCAGCTGGGCTACACCCTGCCCCAGGCCATCACGAAGAAGATCTACGTGCAGAAGCTGCGTGCCTACGTCAGCGCCACCAACCTGCTGACCATCACCGGCTATAAGGGCTACGACCCCGACATCATCAGCGGCAGCGTCTACGCCATGGGCATCGACAGCGGACAGTATCCCTCGTCGCGCCAGGTGAACTTCGGCCTCCAGGTGACCTTCTGAATATCGGAATAACGGAATCACGATATAACGATATAACGGAATAACGATATCACGAAATAACGATATCACGAAATATCGGAATAACGAAAAAAAAAGAAAACAACAATGAATAAGAAAAGATTCAAGCATATCCTCGCCTCCTGTTCGGTGTGTTGCGGCATTGCCGCAACAGCCCCGCTGCTGACCTCGTGCGGCGACGACTGGCTCTCGCTGAGCGACCCCAACCTCGAGACGGCCGACACCTTCTGGAAGACGGCCGACCAGTTCAACGAGGGACTCACCGCCGCCTACTCCACCTGGCGCCGCCCCGGCTACTTCAGCCGCTGGTTCCAGGTGCTCACCATCCTGCGCAGCGACGAGGGCTGGAGCAACAGCCCCAACCCCGAGTTCATCGGCGACGCCAACTTCGTCATGTCGTCCTATAACTACGACAGCAACGAGGGTCTCAACCTGCCCTGGCAGGCCATGTACAACAGCCTCTACTACGTCAACCAGGTCATCGACAACATGAACGACCACGGCTACGAGCTCTTCACCCAGGAGGAGGCCGACAAGATTCTCGGTCAGGGCTACTTCATCCGCGGCGTCGCCTTCTGGGCCATCGCCGGCATCTACGGCCGCGGACCGCTGCAGACCAGCAGCGTCGAGGTCAACGGCCCCGTCGGCTCGCAGGAAGACCTCTACAAGCAGGCACTGGCCGACTTCACCCGCGCCGCTGAGCTGCTGCCCACGAAGTGGCCTGCCGCCGAGGCCGGACGCGCCACGAAGGGCGGCGCCCTGGGCATGATGGCCCGCATGAACATGCAGCTGGCCGGCATGAAGTGCCACCGCCCGTGGGACACGGCCAACCAGGATCCCGCCCAGGCCAAGGCTTACTGGGAGGCTGCGAAGAAGAACATCGAGGACATCTTCGCGCTGGGCATCTACGACCTCGTGCCCAACTGGCTCGACAACTTCACCGAGGCCAACGAGAACAACCAGGAGTCGCTCTTCGAGATCAACTTCAAGGAGGGCACCGTCAACGGCAAGGAGGTGGGCAACCAGCGCCCCAAGTTCCTCGGGCTCTACGCCGGCTCGGGCTCCGGCCTGTCGTGGGACGACGGCTCGGCCCGCGAGTGGCTGCTCGACGCCTTCAACGAGGAGCGCGACAAGGACGGCAACGTCGACATGCGCAAGTTCCACACCCTCTTCTACTACGACGAGCGCGAGCCGGAGACCACCACGGCCGTCTACTACGGCAAGACGTGGACCGAGTGGAACTACGTCGAGCCCTTCCAGAAGAAGTGCTACTGGAAGAAGTACACCAGCGTCGAGAACGATCCCAACGCCACCGGCGAGGGCTACGTCACGGGTGTCAACATCCGCATCCTGCGCCTGGCCGACGTCTACCTGATGTATGCCGAGGTGCTCAACGAGCTGGGCGGCGACCGCAAGGTGGCCGTCGAGTATATCAACAAGGTGCGCCGCCGCGTCAACATGGCCGACCTCGACGCCGCCCGGTTCCAGGACTACGACGCCCTGCTCAACCAGATCAAGCACGAGCGTCTGCTGGAGCTCTGCGGCGAGTGCGAGCGGTGGTTCGACCTCGACCGCTGGGGCGACATCCACGACCAGACGAAAATCAACGAGCTGGCCGAGCGCGACGAGGACTTCAAGAACTATCGCCTGGGCATCAGCCACCTCTGGTGCATCCCCAACCACGAGATCAACCTGCGTCCCGACCTGACCCAGAATCCGGGATATTGAAGATTGAAAATTAAGAATTGAAAAATGAGAATCAGATATGAAGAATAACATCCTGAAACACATCGCCGGCGCGCTCTGCCTGGCAGCCGTGGCAGCCACGATGAGCGGCTGCGCCGGCATGGACGGCGACGGCATCGACACCATCGTCTGGGAAGGCTCGACCAATCCTGACAACACCGGATTCCACAACCCCGTCTGGGAGCCCTCGCTCGACGGCGGCACCATCTTCAAGGGAGCCAGCTCCTACGTCGCCATCAGCAGCACCACCCAGTGGGCCGCCGGACTGACCTACTACTGCCCCGTGCTGACGTCGAACAACCTCACGACGTGGAACAAGTCGACGGCCGACGCCTTCACCGAGGCCAACGTGCCCACCGGCGCCGACGGCGCACGCCTCAGCTCGCTCACGGTCGACTTCGCCCGCACCTACAGCGGCAACAAGTACTGGCTCTTCTACACCATCGAGGGCCAGAACGCCATCTGCTGCGCCAGCTCGTCGTCGCCCCAGGGCGTCTACACCCCGCTGGGCACCGTCGAGCTGAAGAACGACCCGCAGGGCCTCGCCCACCCCTTCTTCTTCGTCCAGTCGAAGAACTATTATCTCTGCTACACGACCTCTGACGGCGTCTATCTGCAGAAGGTGGGCCTCAGCAAGAACGGCGCCACCGTCGGCTCGGCCAACGACCCGGTCAAGATAGCCAGCAGCGCCTTCAAGGAGGTGGCCGTCTACGTCAACTCGTCGGACGACGTCTACCTCTTCGGCACCATCGACGGCGAGATCCGCTATGCCCGCGCCGCAGCAGCCACTGGCCCCTACCTCGACCGTCAGGGCGCCGACATCGCCCAGTCGGGCCGCGGCGAGGCACTCATCAGCGCCAACGAGGCCTACAGCACCGTCTCGAACCCCATGCGCGCCTTCCTCAACTCCGAGGGCACCCACCTCTACCTCTGCTACAACGCCGAGAAGGCCGGTCAGCCCACGATGGCCAGCGGCTTCGCCCGCAAGCCCATCTTCGTGCAGCCCTTCGCCATGGGCGAGGACGGCTGGCTCGAGGGCACGGCCACGCCCCGCGAAGGCTGGACCACCCCGACGTTCGAGTAGGCCCGGAGGACAGATTAACAAAATAGGATGGCCTATATGAAGCACCTGGATTTGAAAGTAGGCCCGGAGGACAGATTAACAAAATAGGATAGCCTATATGAAGCACGTGGATTTGAAGTCACAGACCCCACCCCCAACCCCTCCCCTTGAAGGGAGGGGAG
>OCTW011595216.1_pt1 | contig 15273 bp, 26 predicted proteins | sample 1539671 | NCBI WGS metagenome assembly OCTW01 (sample SAMN02144230, study PRJEB22623) | gut metagenome | biome: sheep rumen | host: Ovis aries | place: New Zealand
GTAAATTACGATACCGAAGAAGTGAGGTATTTAATATGATAGACGCAACGCAAGAAACTTATGATAAGCTTTCCGATGAAATAAAGGAAAAAATTAAACAAGTTGAAGAACAAGGTTTAACCCGTGTTGAGGTCAATGTTCATTTCACGGACGATGACAGCGAATTAACACAGACCATTGCCATTGAGGGTGATTATAGCGAAGACAACTTGCCCGATGACGATGAGGATATTTTTTATTATTGTTATAGTATCAGAGATTTGATTGGTCTGTTTGAACAAGAAGATTGCAACGACTTTTACATCACTGATATTTACTTGTAATTTTGTGTCATACAACTCCTAAGTCCCCTCGCAAGAGGGGGCTTTCTTTCTGGCAAGCCCGATGTTCAACTTGGGTTATCACCCTGTTCCCAGAATCCTCGAATCCCCAGATTCCATTCACGGTGTCTTCCAGACAGAAAAAAGTTGCTATCCCCTATTGACAAAATGGATTTAATTATGTATATTATATATAGAAACAACGAGGTAAACTATGAAGAAAATCTATGTTGCAACTAAACTGCGTGCCGAAGATTGCGACGGTTCTACTGTGTCGGTGATTGCGGCAGGTTCGTTTGATGACTGCAAAAAAGCCATACGTTCTGCGTGGGAAAGTGTTGCTGAACACGAAGACATAGGCGACTTTGACGAAAAAGAAAAGAGCGAATGGTCTTGCTATATTGAAGACAGTGTAAGCTATACATTGACCTTTGAGATACACTGCGTTGAAGTGAATAAGGACTTGGTGTAGAGCAACGCTGAACCTCGCCCCCTCGCAAGAGGGGGTTTCTTTACGCCCCCCTCCCGATATTCAACTTGGGTTATCACCCCATGCCCGTAGCGTCGTCGAGCCTACGGTTTCATTCACCGTGTTTAGAAATCTTTACATAAAATTTGTTGCTAACCCTTGACAAACTGAATTTAATTAGGTATATTATAGATACAAACAACAACGGAGTAAACACAATGAGTAAGAAAGAAAAGATTACCGAATGGGTCGCCCTTGAAACCAACAGAGATGTATCCTACGAAGAATACAAAGAGAACTGCGAAGCCAATGAAAGAGAACCCGAAGAAGAGGGTTCGCAAGACTATTGGAACTATGTCAATGATACCCTGCAACTTGAACACGATGACTTTAAGGGCAACATGAAGTATTGCAAGTTGTTCCCTATGGTGGCTTGGGGTTATGATGACCTTTGGAATGGTCAACGCTATGGCGGCAAGGTCTTGAAGAACGTGGATGACCTGCTCGGTCTGTTCAGTTCCTGCGACAACATCAAGATTTGGCAAGACAAGGATGGGATGCATATCAATGGCTACCACCATGACGGAACCAACCATGCTGATATAAAAATTATCAATAAGCGTGGGCAAGCATGGCTTGAAAAGCACGAAGAAGAATACCAATATGACCCCTCGGGCTTGGCTAAACAGTTGTTCCAACCCTGCTTCTCTCGCTCGTTCCCAATGGGGCATAAAAACTACCTTTTCTAATACCTCGTCCGAAGCCCCCTGCCGAAAGGCGGGGGGTTTTCTCTCGTGTTCGCCCCGATATCCAACTTGGGTTATCACCCTTCCGCCGCTGGAACCAGGAGAAGCACGAGTCCTCCGCCGTGAGAAAAAATTTATTTTTATTATTGACAAATTGAATTTAATTAACTATATTTAGTATAGAAACAACAAACAACGAGGTATTATATGTTTGCTAGCAAGAAAAAAGTAGATATTAAGCTCCCTAGCGGAGTAGATTTTACCGTCTGTGCCGATGATTGGGAAGACGCTTCTGCGGCTATTTGCTGTGAGCTTCTGACTGACGACGATATAGAGGATATTGCCAATAAGCTGAAAGTCCAAGCTGATGCTAACCCTTACTGGGATAAAGCCGAGGACTTTGATACCAATAACGAGCTGAATGGCGACCAAATGGACGAGCTTTGGCGTGATTATGAGAACATAACCATAGCTCATAAGGTGTTCTACTTCGAGGATATGACCGAAGATGAATACGCTAAGTATAACGCCTTGTGCGAAGCCAAAGACGAACCGGGGGTTAAAACCCTTTGCGAACAGGTTTACAACAGAATTAAGGGGAAATAAAATGAAATACGAAGACTATTACTATTACAAAGTAGATGTAATGTCTAGGTCTCACGGCTATTCCTTTATGGTGCGTTGCAAAGACGAGCTGTCCGATGAAGAGGTAATTAGCCGAGCAAGCAAGGCAGACTGCTTTGAAGATGAAGCCGATAGTGATAACGCTTATGTTGATACCTACCTTGTAGATAGCGATATTAGGGCGTTCAAGGATTGCACAACTACCGTCTAGGGGTTTACTATGAGTATGGAAAGCTCTATCTATTTGGCTTGCAACTCTGTTGTGAAAGACGGAGTTGTACTAGGCTATCAAGTGGGTGCAACGATTGACGGAAACGTGATACAACCGCCCGATGGTTATCCTCATGGGTTTATGGTACGTAAGGGTTCGTCTTGGAGTGCGAACTTTGATAGTTCGTGGAATACGCAGGCGGCAGCCGAGGAAAGAGCTAGCCGATTAAACAAGATTGACAACACAAACGAATGGTGTGTAAGGGTCATTTAAAATTTGCCTGAATACCTCATCAAGCCCCCTCGAAAGAGGGGGTTTTCTTCTGATTCCCCCCTGATATTCAACTTGGGTTATCACCCTAGTCTCGACTGGAGCTGTCCCATTCAGATTCCGCCAGTTTTTTGCCGTCCAACATTTTTATAAAAAAGTTGAGAAAGTGCTTTACATTTTTATTTCTCAAAACGATATATAAGTATAGAGATGAATGTTTAACCCTTAACAAAAGGAGAATCGTATGGGAAACATTATTGACTTCAAGGAACGTAAAATTGCCAACATCAAGCTGAACCAAATCAAGTATTTGATGAAGCAGTTGCCCTACATCAAAGCTCGCCAAAAGCGGTTAAAGGAAATTCACGCGCCGAAGTCTATCCTAGACAATGAAGTCAGGCTCATCTATGCCTACACTCATCGCCTTAACCGACTGAAAGCATGGTGGTACAAGCAGATGACTCCCGAGGAACGGTTGCTACGTGCCATCTTCGCTCCCGATACCGCTATGTAGGCTACCTATCACCCTCACCCCCCTCTAACCGAGGGGTTTTCTTCTGATTTCCCCCTGATATTTAACTTGGGTTATCACCCCATGCCCGTAGCGGCGTCGAGCCTACGGTTTCATTCACTTTGTTTACGAAACTTTACATAAAAATAAGCCTAGACCCTTGACTAACTGAATTTAATTAGGTATATTATATACATAAACAACGAGGTATAACAATGTGCAAAGAAACAGAATTTGTAGAAAAAGCAACGAAGATTATCTTCAATGCTTGCAAAGACTCTATGGCGAAAGTCAAAGAGGGCGATACCATAGTCATTGGCGAAAAATACAAGCAAGACCACGGAGACTTCCACAAGTGGATTGCTGGTGATGAATTTAGGGTAGAGTGTGTTGATAAGCATAACCCTTATATGACTATTCTTAACGTGGTTGCTACAAAAGCACCTGCGGACAAGGGTGGTTCACCGAGGGGAAAAGTCGGAGCCGAAGTTGAGTTCAACTCGCAAATGCCTGTGTTTGATTATCTGCGTGTCAAGGGCGATATGACCGCAAAGAATAATATGCGTAAGTTGTGCCGAGACTATCTTGACGGACTTCTGTAAAGGGGGTTTAACTATGGCTTTGAAAAAAGGAACTGTTCTTGTCGCAAAGAATTACATCAAGTGCTACGGCATTGGCAGGCAATTTGTTGTCGGAACGGAATTTGTATATCTGTTTTCCTACGATGGTTGCTATATGGTGCAAAGAAGTTGTAATGGGAAAGTCTATGATAGCGGCAATGAGTTGCCAAAATATAGTGGCGAGGGCGGTCTTATTCTTGCGGTAAAACCCTGCGATGTTGAAGTCTCAAAGGAGTTCCTTATGAAAGAAAAAGCACTTAAACAGAAAGCAAAGAAACTCATAAAGGAACTTGGACTGACACGAGAAGGTATCTTGGGGACAAGTGCCAGACCCGATGAAGATAAGCCGTTTGGTGTTGTTCTTTGTTGGCTTCGTGATTATGCTGGTATTCCCAAATCAAAGGGTTGCGAATTGGCTGACAAAATTTTGGAAATTTTTAAAATTAACAATGGAGACTAACATAACCGCCCCTAAAGGGGCATTTCTTTTTGGCATGGCTGGATATCCAACTTGGGTTATCACCCTGCGATGTCCTGGAGTCGAGGGTCTCGGTTTCCGCCCTCGACTGGACATCAGTTTAGAAAAGTTTACACAAAAAGTTGATAACCCCTATTGACAAACCGAATTTAATTAGGTATATTTATAGCATAGAAACAAGAACCAAACGAGGTAAACTATGGACACACAAAAGCTCAAAAACAAAATTGAAGAAACGTATGGTAGCCTTGACGATGAATGCGGTTGCTATGCAGGAAATAGCGAATGGATTTCCGTCAAGAACATTGTCGATTTGATTGACCAGTGCGACTCCGATGGCGAGATTGACCCTGATGAGTTGAAAGACAAGATTGAAGAAAAGTATGGCGACCTCGATGACGAAGCTGGGTGCTATGTTCACCACGAATGGCTCTCGGTAAAGGACATTGTGGACTTGATAGACGACTGAACGGAGGTATAACTATGAGTAACGAACCGAGATTAGAACCTGTTGATTTCCTTAACAGCCTTAAAAAGAAAGTTCTTAACAAACTTCCCTTTGCCGATTTGGGCAATGTAGAAGTGGTTATTAACGTGGGCGTAAGCAATTTTAGTAGCGGTGATAGCCTTAAAATCCGTGTTCCCAAATATAATTGGTCTGATTGCATTGATTATGACCAACTGACCGAACATTACGCAGAGCATTATGCTGACGCACTTTGCCGTGTATGGGTTTCCGAGAATATCCCTGCCGAATATGCGAATTGCCTGAAATAAGAACAAAACCGCCCCTCGAAAGAGGGGTTTTAATTTTTTTAATATTGGGGTTCAACATGGGTTATCACCCTATCCCCGTGAACCAGCAGTCCCAACAGGGGTATGACGACAGGATTGGCAGTAGAAATTTTTTATTAAAAACTATTGACAAACTAGATTTAATTATCTATATTTATAGCATAGAAACATTAACAACGGAGAATGGCTTATGCCTAATTGGAGCAACAACATTATCACGCTTACCGCAAAGACTGACGAAGCGAAAAAGCAACTCCACACTTTCATTGACAAGCACGTTATTGTGCTTGACAAGAGGAATTGGCACGATAGCATTTTGGACTTGAATAGCGAAAGCATTATCCCTATTCCCGAGGGTATTCAAAAGTTGGCTAATATGGCTAAATACGTGCAGACCAAAGATGGCATGAAGGACAACCCGAACTATGACGAGGAAGCCGAACGCAAGCAAAGGGAGCAATGCATCAAAGACTACGGCTATGACGATTGGTATTCGTTCTGCGTTCAGGTATGGGGTTCAAAATGGGGTTTTTGCCACACCGCTTTCAATAACGAGTATGGCGAAGTCATTGACACAAAAGAAGACTTGCACTCCAATTTGAACAGCACTGGTGAAATTGAGTTTACTACCGATTGTGCTTACTCTCCTGCCAATGGGTTGATGAAAAAGATTTGCGAACTTTATCCTGACATTGAATTCCGTTGCGAATGGGGAGAAGAACAGGTTACGGAATACTATGGTATTTATACCTACGATAAGGAAAACGGTTGGCAAGAAAAATACAAATCTGAAATTGATGTTGACGAAGCCTACAATATGCTTGACCGCTTGGGATTGCTCAACGCTGACATAGACGATGGGTATTTCCCGAACCACGCCACAGGTCTTGTGGACTACGATGAACGCCTGAACGCTGACAGCGAGGAATACCTTACCGAAGACCAAAGAGATGGTATTGTGTTTGGCGATGTAAGCGATTATAGTGCCTTGGATGAAAAGAATATGATTACTCCTGAACAGAACTTGCTCACCAAAGAATAAGCCTCGCCCCCTCATTGGGGGCACTTTTATTTTTTCTTTTTTGATTTTCAACATGGGTTATCACCCTTTCCGCCTTCGCCAGCAGGAAGAGGCGATATGCAGTCGATAAAATTTTTTATTTTACCTATTGACAAATCGGATTTAATTAACTATATTTATAGCATAGAAACAACAAACAAGAGAGGTTAAACATGGCTGAACAGTATCAAGAGATTGAACCGAATTGCGGTATCAAGGTAACACAAGTGAGGGTGTTCCCTTTCAAGGAAACATCAAAGATGATGTACACAAAGGGCTTGGCAGTGATTACGATTAACGATGCCATTGTTATCCGTAACTTGCGTATCATGGACGGCCCGAATGGTATGTTCGTGGCTTATCCGAGTGACCCGTTCTTTCATGGCGATGATACACGAAGCATTGTTGCTCCGTCGAGAGATGACGTGCGTTCCTACATCGAAGCGGTGGTGCTTAACAAGTTCAACGAGGTGAAGTGATGCCTATCTTCCGTTGCGGTGTTTGCCACCACCATTTTCCGCTAGATATTTCCTGCCGAACTTGGACTAGGGGTTGGTGCCCAGAGTGCAAACGAATCCGCAGGGTATATTTCATTAGAAAAGACGATTAACATAAAATTGCTTAAATTATAGAAATCAACCAATGGGGTAAATCTATGGGAAGACCACCGAAAGGCAGAGATAGAATTGCCAAAACATACTCATTTAGTGTGCCGCAAGAGCTTGTAGCAAAAATGGAGTATATCCAAATGGTGTATGGGTTGTCATCATGGGTTCAAGACATTCTTTCAAGAATGACGGTTGATACCGAGTTGTCAACCCAGTATGAAACTATAAAGGCTATCATCAAGAAGAAAAACCTGTATATTAGCCACGTTGGCTATGACGGTTCTCACTACCCAAATGCACCATACACATTTGCCGTTAGTGGGTTGGGTCGCAACAAGGACAAAACAATAAAGTTGGTGGTTTCTACTAATAAGAAGATTGAGTGTAATATCAGAGAACGGTATGATACCATTAACAGAGCCATTGAGGAAATCAAGTCTGCTGGATTAAATGCTCAATGGTTATAATTTAGACTTGCCCCACCTGAACTGGTGGGGTTTTAACAGGTTTCAACCCGATATTCAACTTGGGTTATCACCCCTTTTCTGGAAGGAGTCGTCCCAAACAGGGTTCTGACGACAGGGTTTAACCCAATGTTTGTATCTAATTATTTACACAAAATCGGTTAAACCCCCTTGACAAAACTAATTTAATTAGGTATATTATAGGTATAAAAACGAGGTAAACCAATGACCTATTATGAAAGAGACTGCTTCAACACTCACGAAGTCCACGTTGTTCGTAAAGCGTTCAAGAATATAAGTGAGACCTGCCCCGAAATCGGGCTTGAAATGTGCTGTGATGGGAGCCTTGTCAAGACCAAAATCAACAAGAAGAAAATCGGCACCGTGTTTCAGTTCAAGACTAGGGGGTTCTCGCTTTGCCTTGCACCTATGTGGGTAAAGCACAAGAAGAAAGAGCCTGCCGTTCAGGTGGTTATCCGCAACCTCGCTCTCAACGCAGATGCGATGAAGTATGTGGTGGCAACAAAGGTTCGCCCTATCGTAAAGATTTTTGCTCTTGCCTTAACCATTATTCAGGATATGGAAGAATTGGCAGATAATCAGGCAAACTCATAAGGAGACAATTATGGCTACAAAAAAGAAAGCAACAGAAGAAAAGGACTTTGAATGTCTTTCCGTAACAGCGGTTCAGGTGTTCCCTTTCAATCAGAAGATTGGAAATATGCTGGGGATTGCAAACGTGGTTCTTAATAACCAACTTCAAATCAGCGGTTTACGCATTATGGACGGTGTGAACGGTATGTTTGTCGGCTATCCGCCTAACCCGTTGTACAAAGGCGAAGACTTCCGTTCCTCGGTGTTCCCTATCACCAGGGCATTGCGTGAACATATAGAGAACTGCGTGCTTGAAAAGTACCAGTATGAAACTGAAAATGCAAGTGTCAAGTTTGAAGTGGAATTGACTCATCAAGAACTCTCTGGTGCCGCCCTGCAAATGGAAATCATTGCTGCAAGCGAAAAGGAAGCGGAAACGAAAGCGAAAGAAAAAGCAATCGGAATTATCCCTGCCACGAAAGACAGCAAGGAAGAATGGGTTATCCTCAAAGTGCAAAAACACGAATAGTTTGGCTCTGTGCTGACTCCTGCCCCCTCGAAAGAGGGGGTTATTTTTTATTTTTTATTTTTGTTTTCAACTTGGGTTATCACCCTTCTGCTGTTGGAACCAGGAGAAACCAGGTTTGTCCTCGACTCAAAAAAAATTTTTTTAAAAAAAGCTTGACAAACTGAATTTAATTAGGTATATTTAATATAGAAACAACAAGGAGTCTAATATGGCAAGGACAGTAAAACTGTTTGACGATAAGTTGATTAAAGAACTTAGCGTATATCACAATTACGGCTACGCAGGCGGTTCGGGTCTTATCTGGAATGAAAACCTTATGGACGAAAACCATACACGAATTTTGAACATCATCCACAAGAAGTTGGACGGCAAGGTGTTGGTTTTCCACAACGACATCATTGACTTGAACAGGCGTGTAACCACCTACGGCATTGTCCGCCGTATCACGTGGAGCAAGGAGTACAAGACTTGCTTCTGTATTGAATACGCACGTGTTTGCCTCAACGTGGACGAACCGTGCATCCGCCCTATGGAAGACGATTCATGCTATGTTCAGCCTAAAACTTCGTATTCCGTCATTACCAAAGCGGAGTTAAATAAGCTGATGGATAAAACGCTTGAAAACATTAAGAAAAAATTGATGAAATAAGGGGGTATACCATGGCAAAAGAAAAGAAATACAAAATTGGCTTTCGCCTTTATGCGGAAGTTGAACTGACCGAAGATGAACTCAAAGCGGTTGCAAAAGGTGATTCATCCTGCATTGAAAACAAGTATAAAGCAGGAGAGGTCAAGCTTGGCGGCGGAGACAGCTACATACCTATTCCGTGGATTCAAGACAATGATGAACTCCCTGATGAATTGGTAGAAGAGGTGAGCAAGCTTGCCGACTATGACGATATTACCGTGGAGATTTAACAAAGCCCCGAAAGGGGTTTTAACTTTGTTTCCACCAGATTTCCAACTTGGGTTATCACCCTTTCCGCCTTCGCCGCAGGACGACGCTGGGGTTGGAAAAAAGTTAAAATAAATTCGGTTTACCCCTTGACAAACCAAATCCAATTACCTATATTTAATTATGTAATTGAAACAAATCACACAAACAAAGGAGTCCATTATGGCTGACATTATTACCCTCCCTCGCATTGCTTCTTGGGCAAGCATCGGCACCACACTTGATACCACAGCGGTAGATGATGCTCTCACAAAGGCAAAGCTCAATTACGAAGTAACAAAGGAAACGCTCTGGCTCGCTGACAAGACCAAAGTGGATGATATGGTTGCTAACACCTATCTCGACGAAAAGGGTCACAAGCATATCCTCGGGGTCGTTGGTGAGAAGTACGAGGTGGTACAGAACCGTGATGGCTTCGCATTCGTGGACTACATCAGCGACGGCTTGAAGTTCGTCAAGGGTGGCATGACCCACACGGGCATGATTTACCTTATTGCAGAACTCCCCGAAGTTGATGTTTTGGGCGACACGTTCAAGCCCTACGTTATTTTCCGTAATTCTTTCAACGGAAAGTATCAGTTGTCCGCAGCGATTACTCCGCTCCGTGTTATCTGTCAGAATCAATTTAATTTTGCTTTCAAGAACGTTGAAAACACCATCAACATTCGCCACTCCGCAAGGGTTAATGAACGCATGGAAGAAGCAAAGTATATCTTGCAGGGCGTTGCTCAGTATATGGGCAAACTCAACGAAATGGCAAAGCAGTTCAGTAGCATCAAGATGGCAAAGAGCGATTTGGAACTTGCTGTCAATATGTTGTTCCCGATGCCCTCTAATGCGGATGAACGTGCCAAGTTGGTGCTTGCAAGTCAGAAGAGCGCTTTCGTCAAGATGCTTGACGCGGACGACAACCAAAACCATAAGGGCAACGCTTGGGGACTCGTCAACGCTTACACAGACTACATCACCCACACTAGCATCCGTAAGGGTCGCTACGATGACTCGCAGTTCATGAACACCTGTTTCAAGCCGATGAACAATGTTATCCACATCATTGACCACATCAAGGCCGTAAAGGTGGCATAATCCTGGGTTTAAACCTGGGTTACACCTGGGATGCCCCCCATTTGGGGGGTTTTCTCTTGTTTTCCCCCTGATATTCAACTTGGGTTATCACCCTTTCCCCTGGAAAACCGGGAGAAGCGTCAGGATTCCCTGGGGATTACCGTGTTTAGAAATGTTTACACAAAAAGTGTTTATAACCCATTGACAAAACCAATTTAATTAGGTATATTATATACATAGAAACAACAAACATTAACAAAGGAGTTTACTATGTCAATGGGAAACATTGAATCGTACCACGAAATTGTGGATGAAAAACTCGTCAAGAAAGTGGTTGGAGCAAAGTTGTTCAATGGCTTCAAGAAAAAGTTTGACAAGTTTGCAGAAGACGAGGGAGCCGCAGAAATGAGCGATGCCCTCAATGACGGAGGCGATGGCTTCAACGATGGCTGCTGTGACTTCGACACGGAAGATGAAAATTGGGTCAAGGTTCGTGAAGCCTACGATAAGGTCAAGGAAGCCTTTAAGGAAAAGACAAGAATGACCGTCAATTTAATTTACTTCACTGGCGACGGCGACTGCTATGATGACCTCGACAGTGGCGAATGGTATTGGGAAATCAATTACAGCGATGTTTGGGTTCCGAAGAAACTCACAAAGAAAGCCTTAGAGTTCCAAAAGAAATACGGAAACATTGACAAAGACCAGCGTTTCTCCTGCTACGGGTAAGTTTCCCTTGTCTCCAAGCCTCATCCGAAAGGGTGGGGCTTTTCCTATGTTCACCAAAAGATTTCCAACTTGGGTTATCACCCCTGCGCCTTCATCCCGCCGTCCCCACGGTTTCCGCACAGTCTGTATCAAAAAGTTTACAAAAATTTTTTATTAAATCTATTGACAAACCAATTTTAATTAAGTATATTATATACATAGAAACAACAAAACAACGGAGAAAGCACTATGTCTACAAGAGCACACGTTATCACGAGGTATGAAATCCTGTATGGGAGCGAGGGTCTGGCGTGGGGTCAGGACTTGCTTGAAAGCCTTGCCGATGAATATATCGAAGACTCCTACACTGGTGGGGAATACCATTCCGAGGAAGCCATTTGGGAGTTCAACAAAGACCAGTTCAAAGCCATGACTGAAACCCTTGCCAATATGACGAAGCGGGAGTATAACCGCAAGTGCAAGGAATGGGGTGTCAACCCCAAGGACTACCCAAAGGACTACGTGGTTGAACTGTTCCGTACTTGGCTCAAAGAAACTCCCGAACATTACAATAACGTGAGAATCAGTTGGTTTTAATAAGGGGGTAAAAAATGCTTTTCAGAAAGCCTAACATCCTTGCTATGAGTGCGTTAATCAACGAATGGAAAAAACACGTTGATGAAAATTGCAGCTTTAAGCAACTTGGAGTTTGCGTTAATGTAGGTTATATGTATCCAGGGTATACTAAATCAAAGAAACTTACAAGCGGTGGGTTTATAATTTCTGTTAAACCAAACATTATAACCTTGGAAACAATTACAATTCAAACGAACTTCGCTCAAACAAAAGATGGTATCGCTTGGACTATAATCCGTGAAGCTGACAACAAACGGACTATCCTCAATAAAGATACGATATATGATAAAGCCCTGCTCACAGATGAGTTCTGCCCTAGCCTTGTAAAAGAACGAATGTTCAAGGTTGCCAAAGCCGCTGTTGAATACGCTAAAATCGAAGAACGATTGATGCACTTGTAAAATCGGGGGTCTCCCTGCCCCCTGCCGTGAGGAAAAAATAGGCCATCACACAGCCTAGCCACAACACAGTTTCCTCACGGCATTTTTTTATTTTTTATTTTTGATTTTCAACTTGGGTTATCACCCGTGTTCAGACTGCAGCTGTCCCCGACGGTTTCCACCCCAGTTTGTATCAAAAAGTTTACACAAAATATGGTTAAACCCTATTGACAAAACCGTTTTAATTAGGTATATTATATACATAGAAACAAACGAGGTTCAATATGGCTATTGAGACAGACAATACAAAGTTTTACACAATTACGAGTGTATGCTTGAATGGCAGAGACAGCGATGTCGTTACGTGGAAGCCCCTTTACCTTACTCTTGGGGAAGCCGCACAAGCGGTTGCTGACACCGTGAACGAAACCCTGCTGATGGAACACCGTGAAGCCAATGTTAAGGCGAAGGCTTGCACAAAGGGCTACTCCCTGTTCACGGGCGGTGGTCAACTCCACATCACTATCACGGCACACGAGCGTCCGTATGGCTTGCTCTATATGGACTGCGACAACATCCAACAGAGCCTTGACCTGTTCCCTGACAAGAAGAGTGCCGAACAAGCCGTTACAAAAAAGGCTAAGCAAGGATTTAAAAATTTGGGTTATGACAAACCTGATGTCATCTATGCTGACCGAAATGGCGAATGCGAAATTGAAAAGCGCGATATTAAGGAAGCAGAACCTTACATCACGATTGACACCATTGGTGGAAACCATATCACTTGGCAAGCAAAACAAATTTAATTTTTTCCAAAAGGAGAATCGTATGACAGAACAAGAAGCGATGCAATATCCCCTCTATGAAAAGCGTAAGCCGAGCAAGAAGCACAAAGACCCTGTTATTGTGGTCTGCTACAAACAGAGGGAACACTGGGATAGGCAAAAGGCAATAGCCTTTTACGAAGAGGGAATGTTCGCCTGTGAGGGTGCGGAAGCCGACCGCTACAAAGAGGTTGTCCGCCAACTCAAAGCAGGTCGCAAAGTCGCCTCTGATGGCGTGAGTTAATGTTGTGCCCATAAGCTCCGTAGCCCCCTCGCAAGAGGGGGTTTTCCTTTGCCTCGCCCCAGATTTTCAACTTGGGTTATCACCCTTTTCCAGCTTCGCCGCAGGCGGAGGCTGGTTGGTATCGAAGACTTGTATCTAAATGTTTACACAAAATCTGTTAAAACCCTATTGACAAAACCATTTTAATTAGGTATATTATAGACATAGAAACCTTAACAACGGAGACAATTATGGGTGAAAGAAGCAACTTTTTTGTCCGAGTTCGGGCAAAAGAAAAAACAAGCGACAAGTTCTATAAACATCAGGCATTCTTTGGGCTTTATTACCAGTGGTGCTATGGTGAACGCATGATTAGCCGTCTGCGTTCTGCTATCGCCTTTGTGGATAGCGAGATTAGCGGTAGTCATGGCGGATATGCTATCAACAAAGACCAAATGGATAGGTTCAAGCGGTATCTTTCTATCAACTTCGATATGAAAGACTTTGTAGATACTACAGACCTCATTCCCTATACGGTAGATGATATTATGCAGGGTTGGGACACGGCTAAATCGGACATTTTCGACCAAGCCGAAAACCACGGCTTTATCTACCTTGACATTACCCTTGATGACCCCGACAATAAGTTCGGGGATAATAAGGCTAAAATCAAGTATGCCTTTGTGGATAGTGAGTATCACAGCAAGAAACACCCCTTGCCACCTATTCGTAGTGTAGAGAACTTTGCCGACCACGATATTGGCGGCGATGAACGCAAGTGGTATGAACCTGACCCCTATTGGGAAGATAAGCCGTGGGGGGCTGCTCACAAAGAGCGTTTCTTGAACGATATTGTGCCGACCGCCAAAAAGAACATGGAGGCAATCAATGCCTCGGCAACATTGATGACCGAAGATGACCGCAAAGAATTTGTAAAATTTGGTCGTGCTTACGCAAGAAAGTATTTCCGTGAAGCCGAAAAGAAAAAACAGGAAATCAAGGAAAAGAGAGAATACGCCATTTCCAAACTCCAATATCTGCGAAATGCACTCAACGGCTTGCCTGATGAAACCATCTACACGGTGTTTATGGAACTCATTGACAAGGTTTACCCTAAGCCTCAAAAAATCGCCTGACTCCTGCCCCCTCGAAAGAGGGGGATTTTTATTTTTTATTTTTTGATTTCCAACTTGGGTTATCACCCCATGCCCGTAGCGGCGTCGTCTCAACAGGGGTATGACGACAGGGTTTAAACCCCAGTTTGTATCTAATTCTTTACAAAAATTTTATTAAAACCTATTGACAAACCCATTTTAATTAAGTATATTATACACATAGAAACCTAAACAATGGAGTCAAATATGGGTTACACAAATTATTGGACTAAAAGCAACAAAAAGAGAATCTCGCCTGCTATCATCGGACAGGTGAATAAAATCCTTGCCACCTATGAACAACAGAGTGGAGAAAAGGTAGTTAAGGGCTTCTTCGACAAAGACAAAGCCCCTACCGTTAGCCCCACTCTCATTCACTTCAATGTCAATAAGGAAGACAGCGGAGAAGACTTCTACCTTGACCTGACAGATGGCAACAGCGAGTTCTGCAAGACTGACCGTGAACCTTACGATGCGGCTGTAAAGGCGGTTCTTATGGTGCTTCAAAGTGAAGGGTATGTAAAGGACTGGGATTTTGACGGTTCTATGAGCGAAGACGAATACAGCAATGCAAAGAAATTGCTTTCGTCCGCTGGAATCGAATACACAGAAAAAATGCAAGCAAGGCGGTAAGCCATGTATGACAAACTTTCCATTGAAGATGGCTACTACAAGACCCGTGTAACAATCGGGGAAACATTCGACCACAAGATGTTCCGCACGGAGTTCCACACTTCGGGCAACTCTGGTGTTAAACTCCCTGATTACTACAAGGATGAAAAATCCACTTTGAGCAAGGCTAGGCATCAGCTTGTAAAAAGTATTTGTAATTTTGTCATCTATGTTCAGCACCACATGAAAAAGCGTGGTTGGGCAGATTTCAAGAAAATCACCATTACTGACATGAATACTAAAAAAGAATTTGATGTTTATGCCCATTTCGCAGCTTCTCGGTCGCAGTTCTTTGAGCGTGTTCATGAACAACTCCCACGGAAGTTCAGACCCCGAGTGTATATGTGCAGTATAGAA
>OCTW011500544.1_pt1 | contig 15268 bp, 13 predicted proteins | sample 1539671 | NCBI WGS metagenome assembly OCTW01 (sample SAMN02144230, study PRJEB22623) | gut metagenome | biome: sheep rumen | host: Ovis aries | place: New Zealand
TCGTCCTTCTTCTCGGTCGGCTTAGGCTCCCCGCCTGCCTTCCCTTTTCGGACTGCCAAGTCAAGGCAGTCCTCCAGGTCCCGTGATGGTCGCGTTGGCGACACGATGCTATTCATTAAAGATAGTGTAGAGCCTGTGTCCGTCAACCTGCTCGAAATGCTCGGGCAGGCGCACTTCCGGCGCACGAACACCGTCACCTATAGTTATCTCCGGAGCCACCTCTACGTGGATCTCGTCCCATATGCCGCTTGCCAGAATCGAACGGAGCAAGGTAGGACCGCCTTCTACCAGTATAGAATGAATACCTCTGCCAGCCAGGTCATCCAGGATGAAATTCCAGTCCGTCCGCTCGCGATAGACAATCACCGGATCAATTCCCGGATAATCGCTCCCGGTAGAAGCAAATATCTTCGATTTCATCGGCATTTTTCCGCTTCTGTCCATGGTCACGCGAATCGGGTTCCTTCCCTCCCAATGGGTGGTCAGCAGGCGCGGATTATCCAGCAGAACCGTGTTGGTGCCAACCATGATAGCCATGTTCTCCGCCCGCATCTTATGCACCAGTCTCTTTGTCTCCGGCGTCGAGATAGCCAGCGCCCCTTGCAAGTGCTCTTCCTTCGTACATCGTACATCGCTCCTTCGTACATCCACTAAACCATCCGCCGTCTGCGCCCATTTCAGTATCACGTACGGTCTTTTCTTCTCATGAAGGCACAGAAAACGCTTGTTCAGTTCGCGGCATTCTTTCTCCATCACGCCTACCACCACTTCTATCCCTGCCTCGCGCAGCATGGCTACGCCTTTTCCGGCTACCAGCGGATTAGGATCCAGCATACCTACTACCACTTTGCCTACTCCCTTTTCGATAATCAACTTGGCGCAAGGAGGCGTTTTGCCGTAATGGCTGCACGGCTCCAGAGAGACGAATAAAGTTGAAAGGTGAAAGGTGAAAGGTGAAAGGCCTTTTTCTTCCGCAGCGCGAAAGCAATTAACTTCGGCATGTCCTTCGCCGTATTTCTCATGCCAGCCTTCGGCAAGAATCGTACCATCTGCATCTACGAGCACGGCACCAACCATCGGATTTGGCGCCACATAATACTCGCCGCGACGGGCAATTTCGATACAACGGGCAATATAACGTTCATTTATCATTTTTTCATTTACCATTTGGCTATATGGATTTTTTTTTGTAATTTTGCAGCCGATTTGAAGAACCTCATAGCACATATTACCGCGCAACTGCAAGCTGTATATCCCGCTGACGAAGCGGAAGCGCTGGCTTGGTGGATTGCCGAAGAACTGAGCGGGAAATCGCGCACGGAACTCCAATTCGGGTACAAAAGTACTACAAATTTTCCACATTTGCAAATAGGAGAGCCTTTTTTAGCGCAAATTATCTCCCGTTTGCTGCATTTTGAGCCTGTCCAGTATATTTTCGGCCACACGGTATGGAACGGCTTGGACCTCAAAGTCACTCCTGCCACTCTCATTCCCCGTCCCGAAACCGCCGAACTGGTGGACCGGATAAATGAGAAAATGGGAAAATGTGAAAATGAGAAAATGCGAAAATTACTGGATATTGGCACCGGATCCGGCTGTATTGCTATAGCGCTGAAGAAGAGACATCCGGAATGGGACGTAACCGGAATTGACATATCGCCCGAAGCTATCGAGGTTGCGAAAGAAAATGCACTCCGGAACAACGCAGAAGTGAACTTCCGGGTAGCGGATATTTTCTCCGATGAATTAATCGAGCATCACCAATACGACATCGTCGTTTCCAACCCTCCGTATATCTGTGAGAAGGAGAAAAAAGACATGCGTCCGAACGTCCTGAACCACGAGCCGCATTCTGCACTCTTTGTGCCGGACGACGATCCGCTGAAGTTCTACCGCCGCATTGCCGCACTCTTCTGCCGTCAGCCATCACGGCCACGGGCTAGCCGTCAGCCGTCCCTCCTCTTCTTCGAGATCAACGAAGCATATGCTTCGGAGATAGGTGCCATGTTGGACGGAATGGGCTATACCGACATACAAATAACAAAAGACATCTATGGCAAAGACCGAATTATCGAAGGCCGAATGGCTAAGTAAAGCAGAGGCTTATTGCGCACGTGCGGAACATTGTGCAGCAGACGTCAGACGCAAGTTGTACGAATGGGGTGCAGACCCGGATTTCTCCGATTTCATCGAACAAAAACTATACGAGAACAACTTCCTGAACGACACCCGGTTTTGCAACGCATATGTCCATGACAAAGTGGAATATCAGGCTTGGGGCAGAATGAAAATCCGTGCCGGACTGAATGCGTTGCAACTGCCTGATTCCGCGATCTCCCAAGCGCTGGAAAACATCGATGAAACCGTGTATTTTCGCAACTTGCGCGCTCTTGTCAGCCAACGCCGGTCCGATCCCGAAGAAAAACTGCTCCGTTTCCTCCTCCAGCGCGGTTTTACATATGAAGAGATAAAAAACTGCAAATAAATTTGCTCATCTCAAAAAAAAGCAGTACCTTTGTACCCGCTTTTAATTCCGTACAACGAAATGAACATTATCCACACACCTATTGAGGGTCTATTAGTTATTGAGCCGCAGGTTTTCAAGGATGCGCGCGGTTATTTTGTAGAGACATACAACGAACAACGCTACCGCGAAGCCGGTATTGAATCCGCTTTTGTTCAGGACAACCAGTCCTGTTCCTCTTATGGTGTTGTGCGCGGTCTGCATTTCCAGAGACCGCCTTATTCGCAGGCGAAACTGGTGTGCTGTACTGTTGGACGTGTTCTGGATGTGGCGGTGGATCTGAGAAAAGACAGCCCTACTTTCGGCAAATGGTTCAGCGTCGAACTGAGCGAGGAGAACAAACGGCAGTTTTATATCCCCAGAGGCTTTGCGCACGGTTTCTCCGTATTGAGCAACCAGGCTATCTTCACCTACAAATGCGACAACCTCTATCATCCCGAAGCAGACGGAGGCATACTGCTCTCCGACCCCGATCTGGCAATTGACTGGCAGGTGCCGGAACAGTTGCGTATCATCAGCGAGAAAGACACCAGACATCCTCTCCTGAGAGATCTGGACAATCCGTTTTAATCTTCAAATCTTCGAATCTTCAAATCTCCAAACAAGATGAATATCTTAGTCACAGGCAGCAACGGTCAGTTGGGAAACGAAGTGCGCGTATTGAGCGCTGCGCACACGAAGCATAACTATTTCTTTACGGACGTCGTGGAATCAGACGGTGTCCGGGTGCTGGACATCACCGACAAGGCGGCTGTCAGTGCTTTTGTCAATGAACATGCCATCGATCTGATTGTCAACTGCGCCGCATACACCAATGTGGACAAAGCGGAGGAAGACGAAGTGACCGCCATGAAGATCAATGCGGAAGCGCTTTCCGTTTTGGGCAGTCAGGGAATACGCGTCATTCATATCTCCACCGACTATGTCTTCTCCGGCGACGAACATATCCCTTGCCGCGAATCGGACCCGGTAGCACCACGTACTATCTACGGTATCACGAAATACGAAGGAGAAAAAAGGCTCTTGGCGTCCTGTCCGGAAGCAGTCATTCTCCGTACGGCATGGCTCTATTCGTCTTTCGGCAACAATTTTGTCAAGACCATGATGCGACTCGGTAAGGAGCGCAAAGAACTGGGAGTGGTCTTTGACCAGATAGGCACACCTACCTATGCCGCCGATCTCGCACAGGCTGTATTTACCGTTATAGAGGCGCCGGTATGGCATCCCGGGATTTACCATTTCACCAACGAAGGTGTCTGCTCATGGTATGATTTCACGATTGCCATCCTCGCTCTTGCCGGTATCTCGGAATGCCGGGTAAGACCGATTTTATCGGAAGAATACCAATACAAGACCCCGAGACCCCATTACAGCGTTCTGGACAAATCGAAATTCAAGAAGACCTTTGGCGTGGAGATTCCTTACTGGCTGGACGGACTGAGACGTTGCATGGACGCATTAAACGGATAATGGTACATGGTAAATGAGATGAGAGATACCTTGGATTTTCTGGCGGAATTAGCCTGCAACAACAATAAGGAATGGTTTGATGCCAACCGCGACCGGTATCAGGCATGCAGGGAACGGTTTGTCGCTTTCTGCACGGAATACCTTGCCCGTCTGACAAAGATGGATCCGGCGTTGGCACCGCTCCAACCCAAAGACTGCATCTGGCGTATCAACCGCGATATCCGTTTCTCCGCGAACAAACGTCCGTACAAAGAGTGGTTCGGATGTTTCCCCGCTGCCGGAGTTCCCGGTCAGCCCAAGACATGGGGAAAGAAATCCATGCGCGGCGGCTATTACGTCCATATCCAACCCGGGCAGTGTATGTTCGCCGGCGGAATATGGGATCCTTCCAAAGAACTGCTTCAGGCGCTTCGCACGGAGATAGAAGCCAACTACGAAGAGGTAGAATCTATCATGGGGTCCCGGAAATGGGAAAAGTATTTCAGTCAGGATTTTGACCCTTATTGGGGACAATTGAAGAAAGTGCCTGCAGGTTTTGACCCGGACTTCGTACACCCCGAATGGCTCAAACATAAGACCTATACTTTCTCCGTCATGCTGAGCGACGAAGAGGTCTGTGCACCCGATTTCATCGACCAAATAACAGATATCGCAGCAGCGGCAAAACCGATGAATGACTTCCTTAATTACACCTTCGAGGAATACGGAGAGTTTCCAAGTAGGTGCTAATATATAATATATACAAAAGACTTGCTAGTTCAATGGATAGAACGGGGCTCTCCTAAAGCTCAAATCCGGGTTCGATTCCCGGGCGGGTCACACACCTAACTAACTAACACCATGAAACGCAAATTATCCTTTGCTATGGCGCTGCTTGTCTCCGCAGGTATGTATGCCCAATCGGACACAACGCGGATCATGCGCCCTGCAGCCTTGCCGGAGAGGACGGAAGTGAACGAACAGACGTTCGCGACAGAAGACACGCCGGAACTGCAAAAAACGCCGGACAGTCTGGTCCGCGTAGAAGTGACCACCATCCATTATTTCACAGACACACTGACTTCCATCATCTCCACGCCGGACAGCGTCGCCAAACAGCGCGAAGAGATCATTCGGACGGACTCGGCAGACCGTAGAGGTCATTACTTGCAGGCTTATGTAGGTCTCAGTTACGGTTCATTGGGTTACGGTTTTACAGACGACAAGAGCCACGTCAACGGTTTTGTCAGCCCGCTTGTTCAAATTCAGTACGCCTATTTCTTCCATCAGAATTTCGGTGTGGGAGTCGGTGCTTGGTTCACCAACAACACCTCCGTGGCTCACTTGGGCGGCACCTATACATGGGAGGACCAGATTGACACGGACACCGAGCAGCACTACAACCATAATTCCCAAGTGACAGCGTGGGACGAACGCCAGACGACGCTCAATATAGGCATCCCTGTCTCGCTCCAGTTTCAATACCGCAAGGAGGGCAAGAAAGCCGGTGTCTTCGCCGCTGTGGGCATTGCGCCTTCTTTCGCTGTAATGAACCAGTACCGCGTCACGAAAGGCCAGGTGACCCACTCCGGCTACTACCCTGCATGGGACCTGACACTTGACAACATCCATGAGTTCGGTCCTAAAGACTACACTCAAGAGGAGTCTGCTAAAGGCAAGATATCCGTCAATCCGCAAGCCACTATCTTTGCCGACCTCGGCGCCATCATCGCGCTCACGCGGCAGATAGACCTCTTCGTCGGCGGCTACTTCCAATGCGGAGCAAACGATGTCAACACCTCCGAGAAACACCCGCTTGGATGGAAAGACAACACGTTCACATTTATGGAGGACTACACCGGTGCCTACGCGCTCAATACCACCAAGGCTTCGCACCCCTACGAAGTAGGTCTCAAAGTAGGTATCCACTGGCGGCATATCAAGCCGGACAAACATGAGACGGTGGATTATTTCGATTATTTCACACGCAGGGACACTACGGTCAGTCTGCTGGCTCGCCGCGATACGAATAATACGGAACGCATAGACACGCTCACCCGCGCACATATCGCCAAAGCAGCCGAAGAAGTGGAGAAATTCAACAAGATCTACTTTGAGTACGACAGTTACAAACTCTCCGAGGCCTCGCAAAAATACCTCTCTTCCATCGTTGGAGTGCTGAATAAAGTGCCTGATGCCAAAATCGCCATTGACGGGCACGCTTCGGAGGAAGGGCAACGGCTTCATAATGAGCGACTGGCATACAACCGCGCTAAAGCTGTGGCGAAATTCCTGATCGGCCAAGGAATAGATAAAAAACGCGTGATCGTAATAGGCCATGGTTCATTGATTCCGAACGAAGAGAACGTCAATCATGAACTGCCGCTTGACCGCCGCGCGGAGGTGAAAGTAGTACAGAAACAAAGTGAGATTCAATAAGGAGGAGAAAAGATGAAAACACGATATATTGTTTTAGGCATTCTGCTGAGTGCGACTTTGAGCCTCAGCGCACGCATATACACTACGGGTGAGGATATTTATGTGAATGTCAAGCAAAGCGATGCGGTGGGCGATTGGTCCAAAGACGGGGCAAAGATCTTCTTCTATCTCTGGCAATCCACCAATACAACAACCAATCTGTGGCTTGAAGCGTCCCATGTGCCGGGCGGAAACGAGAGTATTGTCAAGGCTTACAAGGTCACTATCCCGTCCACCGCTGCCGGCTGGTACGACCGCGTTATCATCGTCCGCGGTACAGCCGCCGGATGGAGCGCTAAATGGAACCAGACGTCCGATATAGATATACCGGACAACAGCGATTGCAACTGCAATATGCTGAATATCTTCAATCCCTCCGAGAGCAACAAATGGAGTATCTATTCTCCTTCAGCCGAAGGCATCGGAACCGTAGCGGCGGGAGAGACAGCCGATGAGATTCATGTATGCGCAGCGGCGGCAGGCGACCCTATTTCGCTTCGTCCGAAACTGAACAGCACCAAAACGGGATACCTGTACGACGACGTGATCGCCCATGCATGGTATTACTCTATGGACGGTATCAGTTGGAGTGCCGCGAGCGCATTCGCAGGAACAGCACGGGACGAGGAGTTCTATCTGGACAAAGACCTGTTTGCCACGCTTCCTAATCCGATACCCGCCGGAGGAGTATATTATTTCCTCTACTCCACTATCCCGGCAGGAAGGCATCTGGTTCATGTCCTGCCTGACGCGGAAGGATGCGTATTGGATTGCTCCATCACTTCCTTTGAGACCGCTATCTCTGCTGTCAATGCCGATAATAACACTTTCACACTGGACGGTATGGTAGCCTTCGGAGAGCCCGATGGCCAGTTGGTGATTGAATGCCAAGGCAAATCCGTGACCATCTCCGCCCCGAAAAGTCCTCAATCTTTCTCTCTGCCCCTTGTACCCGCTGCGACCACCAACGGCGTGCAATACACCGCCACGGCGCGTTTTACGGGCAATACAAGTTGCGAGAGGTCCATCGTCTTTGATGTACCGAACGCCAAACAGGCGTTGGAGACCGTGAGCATAGATACCCTCACAGGCGGTTCTCTCACGCTGATTCCCTCCGATGCAGACCCCGCCAATGATTATGTATGGATCGTGAATGGCGCAGAGTATAAAAAAGCAGACGGTCAACCGCAGAACTATGCGGTTCCTGCATTCAGCACTGCCGGAACGCAGACATATATCTATAAAGAGTTCTATCCTATCTCCGGTTCGATGGACGATATGATGTCCAACGGCAACTACGAAAGCACGACGGGTTATGGCACTTACGGAGCGGTCAGTACAATAAGCGATTATAATTACTGGGGATATTTCGACGAGGCGGCAGGATACAGTTTCTACAGCGACACTCTGGCAGGAGGAAGGAACCCGAACAAGCTGAAAGAGAATGGTTTCGCCGTTGTCAAGAACGCCCATCGTTTCTCGTCCTCTTACGCGACCGTAGAGGCCCACGAAGGAAGTAATTTCGCGCTCTTTGACGCTGCCACCGGAGCTGCCGGAGGCAACAAAAAAGCGTGGTATGCCAATACGACCAACAATCCGAATCTCAAACTTAAGAAAGGTACCACGTATGTACTCTCTTTCTGGGCAGCCAATATCAACAACTACGGCGAGATGGACAATGCCGCGCGGTTCCAGTTCCGTATCGAATATAACGGTCATACATGGAACTCAGCCGTATTGGATCTGAGCAAACCGGAATTCCGCAATAATATATGGCACCAGCACTCCGAGACGTTCTACGCCGATGAGGATTGCGACGAGGTGACGATTTCGGTAGTGAACCTCAATACCAACACGCTCCATATCGGAAATGATTTTGCGCTGGACGACATCCAGTTCCACCCGATCAGTAGTGTCTCGCGTGTCGTCAAATCCCAGCAGCAGTTCGTTGTGACCGCGCACGAGCCTACAGTAGATGTGTTCACGGCTACCGTACAGCCCGTGGCATGCGGCGGAACGGATTATACAGTTGCTATGCATGTGGAATACCAGAACCCGAACGGAAGGCTTATTATCAAAGACAACACCACCGGGGCTGAGTATCCCTATACCCTTCCCGCTGTTGCGTACGATACACCGGCGGCTCTCAACGACAACATCGTCATCACTACCAACGAACCGACACATGAATGGGAAGCCTATTTTGAGGATTGGACAACAGCAAAGAAAAACGCTACTACGGTCATTCCGGGTTTCCCGAGCATAGAGGTTAAGAACCTTGTATTCTCCACTCCTGGCTGTACGGATCTGACAAGTACGTTGACATTCGATCTTGATTACACCTACCAGCAGGGCACTCTGAGGTATTGGGTGGACGGTCTGCCTGCCCAAACCGCCACGTACTCGGTATCCGACAAGACGGAGCAACAGTTAGTGGGGCTGAATTTTGCAGGTATTCCTGCGGACGGTAAAGCACACACGCTCCACGTGTTATTCGACGGCGCGAACAGCTGCGCGAAGGATTCGCTGACCATCGTTCCTTACTCGCCTGTGATCAGCAACGTGGCTGTTTCCGGCGTACCGGCTACTGTAACCTGTCCTACACAGGAATATCCGGCTACAGTGACCATCACTACTCCGTACGATGCCACGGGGCATGAGTTCACTGTCCGTTATGACGACAGCGGTGCGCAGAGCATAACTATCGCCGCGACCGGAACGACGACCACAGCGACGCTGACGCTCCATAACATAGGTGGCGCGGCGCAGTATATCACGGTCGCTTATACGGACGCACCCGCCTGCGATATCCAAAGCACCGACGCTCTCACGCCGCCTACACGTATCAGCTGCGACAAAGACGAAGCTACTATCTGCGAGGGAGAGACCTATACATGGAAGGGTATGACCTACAGCCGCCCTGTGGGCATAGATACGATCACGAATCCTGCTAATGTCTATGACACGCTTCTGCTCACCGTCAACGCCACTCCCCGGATCTCTATCGGTACTGTTGCAATGACATGCGACAACGCGGGCGAGGTACGCATACCTGTTACCGTGACGCACGGCGCGCCGGACAGCTACGACATCGAGTTAGACGGCGTTCACTATGCCGGTATTGCGGACGGTACAGACATCGTATTCACGCCTACGACGATGGAGAGCGGTGAATATACGGCGAACATAACCGCCGGGGAAGGTCAATGCGAGACGACCGCCTCTTTCCGCTTCACTATCGCTCTCTCGGGACAGATGTACAGCAAATGGACGGATGTTCTCTTTATTGACAACCATGACCACTTATATACCGACTATCAATGGTATGCAGACGGCACGGCAATAGCGAACGAGAATCAGCAATACCTCTATCGTCCGGAGGGCATGAGCGGTGAGCCCACCCTCTTCTACTGCCGCTTGACGACCTCCAACGGCAAGACACTATATACTTGTCCGATGGTGTTTGACGACGTGCCGCGTAGCGCTGATGCTGCTCCTGCTACCGCTCCTGCACAAGTAATCTGCACATACCGAGTCGGACCACACGTGCAAATCGTCCAGACGATAGAGGGAGACCACATCCAAACCCGCAAAATCATTGTTTATGAGTAAGCCTATATTACCCGCGTTGGCGGTAGATGCTGCCTGTTCCGGAAATCCCGGAGTAATGGAGTTCCGCGGGGTTATCGCGGATACCGGTACGGAAGTGTTCCATCGGGGACCTTTTGTACAAGGAACGAACAACATCGGAGAGTTTCTTGCGCTTGTACTCGGTCTGGCGTATATCAAGAAATACAACTTGAACTGGGTGATCTATACGGATAGCGTGACCGCGCTGGCATGGGTCCGCCAGAAGCGTTGCAAGACAAAGATAGAATGGAACGCATCCAACCAGAACCTGTTTCTGATGGTGCGTAAAGCCGAGATGTGGCTGCACGACAACACATGGACAACACCCATCTATAAATGGGATACCAAAGCTTGGGGCGAGATCCCCGCAGACTTCGGTCGCAAGTAGCCGCAAAGGGGCTTTTTGACAAACAGAAATAACAAAAATAAGATTTTTGGACGATTTATTTGCACAAACAACAAAAAAGCAGTACTTTTGCAGAGCAAAAGCGAAACAGGCTAACACAATTAATACACAAATAATTTAAATTATTCTACAACTATGACAAAAGTAGCTATTAACGGCTTCGGCCGTATTGGTCGTCTGGCATTCCGTCAGATGTTCGAGGCAGAGGGTTATGAGGTAGTCGCTATCAACGACTTGACCAGCCCGAAAATGTTGGCTCACCTTCTGAAATACGACACTGCTCAGGGCGGTTTCGCAGGTAAGTTCGGTGAGGGCAAGCACACTGTAAGTTACAAGGATGCTGTTCTCGCAGAGGACGGTAAGACCGTTGTTACTCCGGGTTCGATCACTGTTGACGGCAAGGAGATCACTATCTACGCTAAGCCGAACGCAGCTGAGCTGCCTTGGGGCGAGCTGGGCATCGATGTAGTACTCGAGTGCACCGGATTCTATACCTCCAAAGCTAAAGCAGAGGCTCATATCCAGGCCGGCGCAAAGAAAGTAGTTATCTCTGCTCCTGCAGGTAACGACCTTCCTACCATCGTTTACAACGTAAACCACAAGACTCTGACTCCGGCAGACAAAATTATCTCCGCAGCTTCTTGTACGACCAACTGCTTGGCTCCTATGGCAGCAGCGCTTCACAAATACGCTCCTATCCAGAGCGGTATTATGAGCACCATTCACGCTTACACCGGCGACCAGATGATTCTCGACGGTCCGCAACGCAAGGGTGACCTCCGTCGTAGTCGTGCGGGTGCGCAGAACATCGTTCCGAACAGCACCGGTGCAGCTAAGGCTATCGGTCTCGTTATTCCTGAGCTGAACGGCAAACTGATCGGTTCCGCACAGCGCGTACCGACTCCTACCGGTTCTACCACTATTCTGGTAGCCGTTGTTAAGGGTAAAGACATCACCAAAGAGGGTATCAATGCCGCTATGAAGGCTGCCCAGACCGAGTCCTTCGGTTACACCGAGGATGAGATCGTATCGAGCGATGTAATCGGTATGAAGTTCGGTTCTCTCTTCGATGCTACCCAGACCATGGTTGCCAAGATCGACGAGGACACCTATCAGGTACAGGTTGTAAGCTGGTACGACAACGAGAACAGCTACACCAGCCAGATGGTACGTACTATCAAATACCTCGCTGAGCTCCACTAATCTTGGATTCCGAGGGGTCACCCCCCGGATATCAGAGATACAAAACAGACGCCCGAAAGGACGTCTGTTTTGTTTGTGCGCGGTTGCGCATGGGAGTGCATGCTTGTGTGTGTGTGCGCGCGTGTGCGGGAGCGCACGCATTCTCAATAAGGAATAGAAGCGCCTGAGTCAGCGTCTGTGACAGTTTCCGGCTTTCCGGCCGCTGTTTCTTTCTGTTTCTGCTCCGTTTCTTTTACCGTAGCGGGTTTGTTGATCTTCTTGAATGCTTCGAGAAGCGCCGGCACGTCCGTTTTGTTAGCGTCGTACGTGACCGTGACCGTCTTGGTATCAAGATCACAGGCGATGTCTTTCACGCCTTTCTCGAAAGCAATATTCTTCATGATCTTGTCGATACAGCCCTGGCAATGGATGTTGCAGGAAAGAACAACCGTCTGGCGGTTAGACCGCTTTGCTGACGGACCGTTCGCTGCGCTCACTGACAGAGTACAGAATACAGAACAGATGATGATTAAGAGATATTTTTTCATAATTGTATAGTTTTTTTTCTAGGGTACTAGGATACTAGGGTCCTAGGGTACTAGGGCACTAGTAGAGATCCTATTTGATAGACGAGGAAGGAGACGAGCCAAGCGAGGGCGAGGGAGTGGAAGACGGTGAACCAAGCCCATCCCCGTCCTGCTTCTCTCCTGAGCGTAAAGATAGTAGCCACACAAGGGAAATAAAGCAGCACAAAAAGGAGGAAAGAAAATGCCGTAAGAGGTGTGAATCCCGCAGCAGATATATCTCCGCCATACAGGATGGCGAGCGTGGAGACGATCGCTTCCTTAGCCGGCAGTCCTGTAAGAAGGCAGACGGACATCTTCCAATCGAATCCCAAAGGAGCCAATACAGGCGAGATAGCTTTGCCTATAGCAGCCAGATAGGAGTTCTCCAGATCGTTGATATCCTGGCTCGGGAAATATTCCAGCGCCCAAATGATAATAGACGCCCAAATGATCACGGTACATATCTTCTGGAGGTAATCCGCCACCTTCTCCCATATATGAGCAGCCGCTATACGTAGTTTGGGGAGTTTGAACTCTGGCAACTCGTTGACTGTATCATCCGCTTCTTGTCTGAACCACCTGGTATGTTTCATCAGGAGCGCGAAAAGAACCGAGAGGCACACTCCTATCGCATAAAGCGAGATCATGACGAGTGCCTTGTATCTCGGGAAGAACGTGTCAACAAAGAGCATATAGACCGGCAGGCGTGCGGAGCAGGACATGAAAGGCACCATGAGCATCGTAAGCACCCGGTCCTTGGGATTCTGTATATCTTTCGCAGCCATGATAGCCGGTACGTTGCAACCGAATCCCATCAGCATAGGGATGAAACTGCGTCCGTGGAGCCCTATGCGGTGCATGACCGCATCCATGATATACGCCTCACGCGCCATATATCCGCTGTCCTCCATAAGAGAGATAAAGAAGAAGAGGATAATGATATTCGGCAGGAAAGCGAGTACCGCCCCCACTCCCTGGAGCACTCCGTCGATGAGGAGTCCGGACAGCCATCCGTCCGCCATATGGTCATGGGCTATATTGCAGAGCCAATCAATGCCTGCGGCAATCCAGTCCTGCGGATAAGCACCGAGGGTGAAGGTACACCAGAAGACGAAATAGAGCACCGCCATCATGATAGGGAATCCGAGCCATGGGTTGGTGAGCACTTTGTCTATCTTCTCGAGCCGTGTCTGATAGGCGTCGTCCTTGGCGTGGGTGAGTGTCTGCGTGAGCACACCATGCACATAGGCTATATATGTATCCTCGTCTCCCTGGTCACGCAAGTGGTAAATCGGGTGCGCGGTAGAAACCGGCTTTGCCGCCACCTCCGAGAGGATCGCCAGACACTCGTCCAACCCATAGTTCTTGCGCACCGAGAGGCGGCAGGTAGGCACACCTATGAGCTGTTGCAGTTTAGGAATATCGAGCGAGTGGTCGGTAGCCAGCAAGAGGTCATACCGCCCGATAGCGATTACGATCTTCTCCTGCTCGTCAATAATATGCGGCGTAAGGAGGAGCGACTCCTCAAGCCGCGTAGAATCAACGATTTGCAGCACGACGTCAAAAGCATGCCCGTGCAACTCGTCGGGGTTATGTACCTCTACGAACTGCATCTTTTTCTTCCCCCGGTCCGCCATGTTTTGCAAGGCCTGGGAGAGCGACGACTTGCCGCTTGAAGGAAGTCCTATGACAGCGATTTTGGTCATTCAGTATTCAGTGTTCAGTGTTCAGGATTCAGTTTAAAAATTTTGCGGATTGTTTTCTTTTGAACTCCATAATGCTCAAATTATTTATACAAAATGTTCAAATCTCAGACGCAAAATACTCAAAATTCGGTGCAAAGGTACTGCTTTTTTTCGACATATGCAATACCTATTAGTAATGATTTTGCCAGAAAAACGGAGAAACTACCGTTCCGTAAGCCAAAACCATATACTTTGTGCGTTTAGTGAACAAAGAAACCGCCTCGCTCACGCGAGACGGCCTCCGATTAACGTTGATTGGTATTACCACCGGTAAAAAGTGAGTACTTTTCCTGTGGTTTGGCAGTTTCTCACCACTGCTCTGTGGTTGGAAGGTTGTTGAGTTTGTTCGCTCCGCTTCCCGGACCAGTTCCACTTACGCAGATCATAGACATTGTATTGATTTGCGCTACATTGACTTCGGGTTGATTATAGAATTTTTTAGTCATAGTTTTGTCCTCCTGATTAATTATTTTACAATCTGACCTTGCGCGTTGTAACGCACGCCGTTCTTGATGATAACGAGCTGACCGTTCTCAATTCGTTTCTCGCTCATGATACCATCAGCAGCATTGTCAACGCCTGTAGCTTGTTGCTCTCCGTTGAATACGAAGCGGAGTTTGCGCGGTGCATAAGCGGCTCCACCGCTGACGGTGATATATGCCTTGTGCGCAGCAAGCGTGCCGGAGAACTGATAGAAGCCTACGCCCGTCACGCTGTTATCCGTCGAGTGACCGGAGAGTACGTAACAGTTAGCCGGAGCGGCTGTTGCTTCATCTACACCGTGGAGGGCGTTTTCTGCACTAATCGTAACAGCAGCAGCATCGGTCGGAGTGAGCGATAAGGAAGCAACGTTGGACTTGAGGATTACAGGCGTGTTAGCCGGAAGCACTTCACCGCCGTTAACTACCTTATTCATAATCATGTCCTCACCGCTGATAGTAGCCACGTATGCCTCTGTTCCGGCAGGGAGTGTGAACTTTCTCGAACTGTCAAAGAAGGTAGAGTAGTAAACACCTGCGTTGTCGGGGTCTTGTTTAGCTGCGATATCTGCTCTCGGAGCAATAGAGATAGACTTGATATATCCTTTTGCACTTTCAGCTTTTGCTGCCGGAGCGCGTTTTGGCGCAGGACTATAACCGCCTGCACCGGTCAGATAGATGATGACTGCTGTCGGTTCTTCCAAATCAAAGTTCACTTTAGCAGTACCCATACTGGTTTGCGCGATGGTAACAGCCGCTTTTCCACGGATCTTCAACTTGAACTCTACACCGGGATCTGCGTAGCACTC
>OCTW011411629.1_pt1 | contig 15260 bp, 15 predicted proteins | sample 1539671 | NCBI WGS metagenome assembly OCTW01 (sample SAMN02144230, study PRJEB22623) | gut metagenome | biome: sheep rumen | host: Ovis aries | place: New Zealand
AAAGTGTTAAATGAATATGACTATTTAGTAGAGTCTAATATAATTAGAAAGATAGGTATATCTTTTAATGATTTAAATAATAAAAAATATGAACAATTAGATTTATTTAATAATATAGATAATAATGATTATACCTTAGAAAAAACTATGTATAACATAAAGTCTAAGTATGGTAAAAACTCAATTCTTCGTTGTATAAGTTTAGATGAAAATGCCACTATGATGATTCGTAATAATTATATAGGAGGTCATAATGCAAAGTAGTAGAGCTAAATTATTTATGCCTTTTGATGCTATGAAAGGATTATCTTCTGCTTTAAAAAGAGAAGAAGAATTACACGAAAAAGGTATAAATAATTATGATATTAAAAAAGATATAAATAATATTAATATTAATTCTAAAGTATATATTAGATATTATTATGAATTTGAGACTTTAGAATTAATAGGATTATTAAGAGAAAAAAATAATAATTATATAGTTATATCTAATACTAGAATTAATATAGAAGATATAGATGAAATAAAAAAAGTAGAAACTAAATAGTTTCTACAATAAGTTTAATAGCAGTTTTTTCTTCATTATCAATAAGAATATTTGTAAATGCAGGAATAATAACTATATTTTTTCCTGATGGAGCTACAAATCCTCTTGCTATTGCAACAGCTTTTATTGCTTGATTTAAAGCTCCAGCTCCTATTGCTTGCATTTCAATATTATCCTTTTCTCTAAGAGCATTAGCTAGTGCTCCTGCTACTTTAGAGGGATTTGATTTAGAAGATACTTTAATTGTTTCCATAAATTTTTCCTTTCTAATTAAACTTATGATTAATAAAAATAAATATTCATATATATTAAAATGTAGTATAATGAAAGAGGTGATCGAAATGACAGAAATTACTAAAATACTTGAAAAATTAAATATTAAAGATTATGAATTATATGGTAAATACATGGCCAAGATTGATTATAAAGGTGAAAAACCAAAGGGTAAATTAGTCTTAGTTACTAGTATTAATCCTACTCCATATGGAGAAGGAAAGACTACTACTAGTATAGGACTTGTTGATTCACTTAATAAAATAGGTGTTAATACTATAGCTAGTTTAAGAGAACCATCTATGGGACCAGTATTTGGTAAAAAAGGTGGTGCTGTTGGTGGTGGAAAAGCATTAATAGTACCTGAAAAGAAGATTAATCTTAATTTTACTGGAGATTTTCATGCTATTACATATGCAAATAACTTAATAGCAGCAGTAATAGATAATAGTATTTATCAAGGTAATGAACTAGGTATTGATAAAGTAGTATTTAATAGATGTTTAGACGTTAATGATAGAAGTCTAAGACATGTAATGATTAATGGAAAAGAAACATCATTTATGATAACTACTGCATCAGAAATGATGAGTATAGTAGGACTTTCTGAAACAATAGAGGATCTAAGATATAATCTAGGTAATATATTAGTAGGTTATACTAAAGATAATAAAGAAATATATGTTAAAGATTTAAAACTAGTAGATTCACTTCTATATGTACTTGAAGATGCTACTAAACCTAATTTAGTATCTACTTTATATAATAATCCAGTTATAGTTCATACTGGACCATTTGCTAATATATCTTATGGATCAAGTAGTATTAAATCTATTAAACTTGGACTTAGTTTAAGTGATTACTGTATTACTGAAGCAGGTTTTGGCTCTGATACAGGTGCTATGAAGTTCTTTGATATACTTGCAAGAAAAGGTAATTTATATCCAGATGTAATAGTACTAAACTGCACTATAAGAGCACTTAAATACCATGGTAATGGAGATTTAAAGGAAGGTGTTAAAAACTTAGAATATCATATATTAAATATGTCTAAGTTTACTAGTAATTTAATTGTATCTATTAATAAATTTAATGATGATACTAATGAAGATATAAATATAATTAAAGAATTATGTAATAAATATAATTTAAAAGTATGTTTATCTACTATGTTTAGTGATGGAGAAGATGGATGCATAGATCTTGCTAATGAAATAATTAAGATGCCAAATAATACTAAACATTTTGAAATATACTCTTTAAATGATGATTTATTTACTAAGATAGATAAGATAAAAGATATGTTCTATGCTAAGGAAATAGTTTATAGCGATGAAGTTAAATCTAAACTTGAATTAATTAATAAGAATAATAAAGGATTACCAATATGTGTATGTAAGACTCCATATTCAATTAGTGATAATGAAAAGTTACTTAATTTTCCTAAAGATTATACTATGACTATAACTGATGCTAAAGTATTTAGTGGAGCTGGATATATAGTTTTATATATGGGTAATGTCATGACTATGCCAGGTCTTGCCAAAGAATCTAATTACTTAAAGGATAAATATGAATAAATATATAGATCCATTCTTAGTAAATCTTCCTACTATAGATTTACATGGTGAATTTGTGGATAGTGCATTAGTTTTAATAAATGACTTTATAAATGACAATATAAAGCTAAAGAATTATAAAATAGTATTAATACATGGTAAAGGTTCTAGTATATTAAAAAATGCTATACATGAGTATCTTAGAAAAGATAAAAGAATAGATAATTATTATTTAGATATAAATATTGGCCAAACTATAGTAGAATTAAAGAAAAAATGAGTAAAATCACTCATTTTTTTATTATTATTTAATATATGTTTCAGAAAATTTGACATTTAATGCCTCTTGTGTTAGAATAAGCAGCATTCATTTAAAAAGAAGGGGGATTTTTATATGAAGAACAATAATAATTCTACTTTTATTAGAGATTTATTAGTTAAGTTATTATTAATAGTAATATTCGTATTTCTATTAATGAAATTATTACCTATGCCAAATTTAACTGGGATTTATGATGGTGTATTTAATAACAACATAAATGCAATGAAAGACGCTGCTAAAAGTTATTATACAGTAGAAAGAATGCCTAGTGAAAATGGTAAATCATCTAAGATGACATTACAAGAAATGTTAGATCAAAATCTTTTATTACCATTTACAGATAAGGATGGTAATGCATGTGATACTAAAAAATCATATGTAAAAGTTACTAAGGGTGAAACTGAATACGAATTAAAGGTATCTTTAACTTGTGATGGTGAAACTAAGTATATTATAGAAAAGATTGGATGTTATGATTTCTGTCCTAAGGGAAGTTGTTCTGAAAAGAATACTGATTCTAATAAAGATTCAAAAACTACTACTAAGACAGATGATAATGGTAATATAGTAATAACTAATCCAGATGGAACTTATATAACTGAATATGAGTTTGTTAAGAACTTATCTGATGAAACATGGAAGACTGGAGATTGGACAGTTACTAAGTTAGATGAAACTGATGATATTAAATTAGTGGATACTAAAACTCAATATACTGGACAAAAGAAAGTTGAAAAAGATACAACTTTATATGAAGAAGTTGCATATGGTACAAATACTTATTGGGAAACTGATACTAACTGGACAACTGAAGAGAAACATAATTCAGAAGATGTATTAGTAGACACAAGAATATTATATACTGGTGATAAGAAAATTGAAGCTGGTACTAAAATGTACGAATATATCAAATATGGATATAGAGATAACTGGACATATGATGATAAATGGAGTACTGAAACTAAACAAGAAACAGAAAATGTTCAATTATGGAAAGAAAGACAAATCTATACTGGACAAAAAGAAATAGTTAAAGAAGAAGAAAAGTATAGATATGTTAAAATTGGAGAAAGAGTTAAATGGACTCAAACAGGATTTACAACTGCACAAAGAACTCCAAATGATGATATAAAAGTATTAGAAACAAGATATACTGTTACTAAAGAAGTAGATGCACAAGGTACAACTTGTACAAACTTCCAATTAGATAATAATTGGTATGCAAGTGTTCCAAGCAATACTTCAACTAAGAGATATAATTCTAATCCTATTAATTCTAAAACAGAATATGTTTATGATGAATTAATTAATAGTTCATTTGCTTCATATGGATCTACAATGCCAACTTATGATGGTGAATATAAATATGATTTCTTAAGTAGAGAAACAACTAAATGTACTAAGAACTGTGATGGTAGATCTGAAATAGATGTATTCTATTATAGAGTTTACAAGGGAAGACCTGTAACAACATATCAATATGAATATTGTGTACCTCAATCTACAAGTGGTAAAGTTACTGATACTAGAGTAGTAAGTAATTTACAAGAATACTTAGATAAAGGTTATACATTAGTTAAAACTGAATGGAATTATAATGTTAGAAGTACTGAAGAATATATAGAAGATACTATATGGACTGATGAACCATTAACAAATATTCCTGAAGGATACCAATTTGTTAATAAATCTACAGTTAAAACAACTACATATGAAAACTTAATGAAATGGGTTGTTGATAAAGCTGATTTAGGAGAATATACACATAATATAACTACTGTAACACAATATAAATATAAGTATAATAATCCTGAAAAATATGTTATAGATATTATGTGGAGTGAATCAAATGTAGCTCCAGAAGGTTATGAAAAAACAGGAAGAGAAGAAACTACAACTACTGTAACTTATGAACCATTAGGTAAATGGGTTGAGTCTATAGCAGATTTAGGAGAATATACATATAATATTCAAACTATAAAACAATATAAGTATAAACATTTAATAACTGAAAGATATATTAAAGATATTAAATGGATTACTGAGAAACATGCTGATGAAGGTTATGAATTAACTGATGTTGAAAAAACTACTACTGATACAACTTATATAAGTTTAGGTAGATGGGTTGATTCACAAGCAGAACTTGGGGAATATACTTATAATATAGAAACAAGAACATTATATAAATATAAAACTAGAACAACTACACATTCAAGTGAATATACATGGGCTACTGAAAATCCAGGTAATGGTTTTGAACCAACTGGAAGAAGTAGAACTAGATTTATTCCAGCTAGAAGAAATGTTCAAAAATAAGGAATTTAATAATTCCTTATTTTTTTGTGTTATAATTTATATAGGTGATTAATATGGATTTTCCAAAAGAAATAAAAGAAATTGTGGGTAATATTAATTATAAGATAGATACTAATGGTAGAAGTGGAGATACTGTATATATATTTGAAGATAAATACGTATTAAAAATATCAGATAATAAAGAAAGATTAAGAAGAGAAAAAGAAAAAATGGATTATCTAAATAAATGTAATATACCAGGTATTAAGAGTATATTATTTCTTGAAGATAAAGATAAATCATATAATTTAATGACTTATTTAAAAGGTTATAGTTTAATAGATAAAAAGATTATAAATGATCCAGAATTACTAATAGATATATTAGTAAAAGTTATTAAAGTTTTAAGAAGTTTAGATAACTTAAAATGCCCATTTAAATCTACTGATAATATAGGTAATGATTTTGTTCATGGTGATTTATGCTTACCTAATATTTATGTTGATGAAAATTATGATTTTGCAGGGTTTATAGATTTAGATAACTTAGGGCTTGGGGATAAATGGTATGATTATTCATGGTTATTATGGAGTTTATCATATAATTTAAAAACAGATAAATATAATAAAGTATTATTAGATAAATTAAATTTAGAATTTAATGAAGAAAAGTATAATAAATATATACCAAAAGAATATAGATAAAAATATATAGAAAGGAATTAATTATGATAATAGATGTTTTAGTAGAAATAAATATTAATAAAAAAGATAAGACATTCTCTTATAGTGTACCTAAAGAATTAGAATCTGAAATAAAATTAGGTAAAAGAGTATTAGTTCCTTTTGGTAAACAAACTTTAGAGGGTTTTATATTAAAGATTCATGATACTAAGCCTGATTATGAATTAAAAGATATTATTAAAGTTATAGATAAAGAAGAAATACTTAATAAAGAATTACTTGAGTTAGGTAAAGAAATAAGTGATCAAAATGTATGTAATTTAGTATCAGTATATCAAGCTATGCTTCCAAGAGGATATAAAGCTAAAGCAGGAGAAACTATTAAAGATAAAAAAGTATCTTATGTAAGAATAATAGATAGAATTAAAGCAAATGAATTTCTTAAAGAAAGTAGAAGCACTAAGCAGAAAGAAATAATAGAAAAATTACTTATTAAAGATGAAAAGTCTTCTATAGGATTAAGTTCTAATATAAAGATATTAATTGATAAAGGCTTAATAGAAAAATATGAAGTAGAAGAATATAGATTAAAAGAAGAATATACTGCTTCAAAAGTACATAAATTAAATGAACATCAAATAAAAGCATATAATGAAATAAATAATTCTAATAAAGATATAATTGTATTAAATGGAATAACTGGATCAGGTAAAACAGAAATATATATGGCCTTAATAGATGACCAAATAAAGCTAGGTAAAGAGGCAATTATGCTTGTGCCTGAAATAAGTTTAACTCCTCAAATAATAGCGAGATTTAAGGCTCATTTTAATGAAGATATAGCAATACTTCATAGTGGTTTATCTGATGGAGAAAAATTTGATGAATATAAGAAAATACTAAGAAAAGAAGTGAAAATAGTAGTAGGAGCAAGATCTGCTATATTTGCACCATTTACTAATATTGGAATAATTATAATTGATGAAGAACATAGTGATACATATAAACAAGAAACTAATCCAAGATATGATGCTAAAGAAGTAGCATTCTTAAGAGGAAAGAAATATAACGCTAAAGTAATACTTGGTTCTGCAACACCTACTATAGAAAGTTATGCTAGAGCCAAACATGGTTATTATGAACTAGTTAAATTAGATAAAAGGGCAAATGATGCTAGTTTACCAATAGTTAATATAGTAGATATGTCTAAGGAATTTAAAAAGAATAATACTATGTTTTCTAAAGAGTTACTTCTTAATATAGAAGATAGATTAAATAAAAAAGAACAAATATTATTATTACTTAATAAAAGAGGATATTCTAGTTATTTAACATGTCAAAATTGTGGTACTGTTAGAAAATGTCCTAATTGTGATATAACTCTTACTTATCATAAAACAAGTAATATGAATAGATGTCACTACTGTGGATATGCTGAAAATAATTCTAATGTATGTCCTGAATGCAGGAAAGAATCTATGAAATTAATGGGATATGGTACAGAGAAAGTAGAAGAAGAATTACATAAGTTATTTCCTAGTATGAGAGTACTTAGAATGGATATGGATACTACTAGTAAAAAAGGATCTCATAAAGAAATAATTACTAAGTTTATGAATCATGAAGCAGATTGTTTATTAGGAACCCAAATGATAGCTAAAGGACTAGACTTTCCACTTGTTACCTTAGTAGGAGTTATTCAAGCAGATACTATTCTTAATTTACCCGATTTTAGGGCAAATGAAAGAACATATGATTTACTTAGTCAAGTATCAGGAAGAGCAGGTAGATCTGATTTAAAAGGTAAAGTAATTATTCAAACATTTAATCCTGATAATTATGCAATTAAATTATCTAAAAATCATAACTATGAAGATTTTTATAATGAAGAAATGACTATTAGAAAGAAATTAATTTATCCACCATATACTTTTATATCTTTAGTTAAAGTAGGTGGAAGAGATTTTAATTATACAATTAAAGAAGCTAATAAGATAGGAGAATACTTAAGAAGGAAAGTAGATAAAGAAGTAGTACTAGGCCCTTCAGTAGCATCTTTATCTAAAATTAATAATATTTATTATTTTGAAATAATAATTAAATATAGAGATAAGGAACATATGATTAAATTATTAAATGAAGTAAAATTATTAACAGAGAGTAATAGTAAAATTCATGTAGAATTTGATATAAATCCTATATCTTTATAGATAAATATGTTAAAATATAACAAGAAAGAGGTATTGATTATGGAATGTAAAAAATGCGGTAGAGCCGTTAAAAAAACAGATGCTTTTTGTCAATATTGTGGAACAAAGATTGAACAAGAAGAAAAGAAAACAAATGTAGCAACAAAGAGTGTGGAAAAGAAAGAAGAAGTAAAAGTAGAAAAAGTTGAACCAAATAAACCTGGAAATGGTTTGGCAATTGCAGGTATGGTTTTAGGTATACTAAGTATATTATTATCTATTATAATTGGACCATTTGCAATTATATTCCCATTACTTGGTTTAATACTTTCACTATGCTCAAAGAAGAGTGGATTTAAAGTAGCTGGTATAATTACAAGTATAGTAGGATTTGTAATTCAAATAATATGGATATTAATTATAGTATTCTTTGCATCATTATTTGGAGCAATCGCTGATGAATTTGATGATCTAGATATAGATGATGATTATAATTATAATACACCTTATAAATATGCTTCACCATATGGAGAATGGACTTGTGAACCATATCCGGCAAATGATTATAAGAGTGATGAAAAGACAACATTAGATTTTAAATATTCAGGAAAATTTATTTATGGACCTAAAGGTGATTTAGATAATAATCATTATTCAGGAACATTTACATATGAAAAAGAATATGATAAAAATAAAGATTATACTGATAGAGAATTTATAAAAGTAACTGCTCCAGTTACAGAATTTAAAATGAATGGTATAGATCAAGATGCTTCAAATAAAAATTTAGATATGGAAATGGAATTCATAAATGATTATGATGAAGCAATCATAATGTTTGATAACACAGCTAATACATATAAATGCACAAAATAATTAAAATGTAGGTAAAAACCTACATTTTTTTATTAAATGTTAAGTTCAGTTGACAAATTTCCAATTAAAATTGGTAGCACGCAACCGACATGTTATAATATAATTAATCACGAAAGAGGTGAAATTATGACAATTGGAGAAAGATTGTTAAATTTAAGAAAAGAAAAAAATATATCTCAAGAAGAACTTGCAGATATACTTGGAGTATCAAGACAAACTATTAGTAAATGGGAACTTGATCAAACAACTCCAGACTTTGATAAGTTAGTTCCATTATGTGAATATTTTGGAATTACATCTGATGAATTACTTACAGGAAAGAAAAACTATGTAGAGGAGAAAGCAAAAGATAAAAAAACATCATTTGCAGCATTACTTTCTATATCTATCGCACTTTATATTATATCTATAATATTTGTAGTATTATTTTCAGCAGTATTTGCACAGCCTATTATAGGAGTATGTTTATTCCTAATTACAGTAGCAATAGCAACAGGTTTAATTATATTTAATGGTATAGTTAATAAATCTGATAAAAAAGAAAAAATAGAAAAAAAAGAAAATGAAAAAGTAACATTAATATGTGAAATATTAGACATTATATGTTTAATAGCATATTTTGTAATCTCATTCTTAACAGGTGCTTGGTATATTACTTGGGTAATATTCTTAGTTATGGGTCTTTTAAATACTGCAGTTAAATTAATATTTAGTTATAGTAAGAAAGAAGAAGAGGCAGAAGATGAAGAATAAGGGATTATTAATTACTTTATTATCATTAATTGGATTATTAATCGTTGGATTAGTAGCAGTAATGATTCTATTCATGAATGGTAAATTAAATTTTGATAATATAAAATTCATGAGTGGTGAATCAACTAATTTAATATTTGAAGAAAACTATGAAACAGAACTTCATAATATTAAAATAGATTCTGATATTTATAGTATTAAATTTATACATAGTGAAGATGAATTTGCTCATGTAAGAATTTATTCAGATAATAATAAAATAAAAGAAGTAAAAAATGATGGATCAAACTTAGATATACAAGTAAGAGAAAAAAATCATATAAGAATATTTAATTTTGTTACTCCAGTAGTATATATTGAATTACCATCAAATTTTGTTGGAGAATTTAATATAACTTCAGATGTAGGTAATGTACATATTGATGAATTTGATAATGCTTCATTAAAATTATCTGCAGATGTAGGTAATACTAAGATTAAATCTATTAATACTATAGAAGCAGATGCAGATGTAGGTAATATTACTATTGAAAAAGTAAAATATGCATTTATTGAAACTAATACAGGTAATATTAAAATTAATGAAGTTAATAACTTTAAATTAGAAGCAGATACAGGAAATATCAAAATAGAAAAAGCATATTTAGAGTCTGATTCTAAGATTAAAACAGATACAGGTAACATTAAAATTAAAGAAACAAATGATGTTTATATTAATGCTAAAGCAGATGTAGGTAATACTAAAGTAAATAATAGTAATAGAAAAGCAGATATAGAATTAAATATTAAAACAGATACAGGTAATATTAAAGTAAATTATTAGAAGGTTTAAAACCTTCTTTTTTTAACTTTACACTTAAAAAAAATTTTACCATTTTTTTACTTTGACCGAGGGGGGTTAGTGTTATAATAAAAATGGAGGTAAAGTATGGAGGAAAATAAAAATGTAGTAAATACTTCTACTACTGAAAAAGAAGGAAGTAAATTTGGATGGGGAGTACTTGGTTTCTTTTTTCCACTAGTTGGTTTAATATTATTCTTAGTATGGATGAAAGATAAAAAGAGAGCATCTAAAGCAGCTGGTATAGGAGCATTAATAGGATTTATATTTAGCATTATATCAACAGTTTTATTAATAACATTTTTTGGAGCTATTCTAGGTATTGGATTATCTGAATATGATAATTATAATGATAACTATAATAAAACACCTATAGTTGAAGAAGATACAAATAATGAAGAAGATGATGTTTGCAGAGTTACTGAAGTAAAACTTACTGATAGTGATTCATATAATGAAGCAAAGAAAGATTTAATTATAAAATATGGATATCAAGTTGATATTTCGGTGGACTGCAAAAAAATAAATGTAGTAGATGAAAATGGTCAAAAACTGTTTACAGTATTAAAAGATGAAAAAGTTAAGTATAAATTACAATTAGGTAATGAAATAATTGAAGTATATGAACCTAGTGATTTAGTATATTATAAATTATTAAATAGTAAGAATATAGTATTTGTAACTAATACTATGTCTCCATCATCAGTAAAAGAATATATATATAATTATGATACTGAAACTGCTCTTGAAATTGATAAAGATTTTGAAAATGAGGATAGTTTACCTATGGCATTACGTGGTTTTATAATAGGCGATAATGAATCGATTGCTTTTACTACATCTATTTATACTTCATCTGGATTTGAAGGTATGAGGGATGATCCAAAAGTAAAAGTACTTGGAGATATATTATCGAATAAAGTAACTGATATTGATGCAACTTTGGCTGAATATGGTATTGAAGATTTCCCTTATGAAAGAGTATTATATTATAGCAAAAGTAGAAATGGTGAGTATTCTTCTACACCAAAAGTTGTGGTAACTAAAACAATAAAAGATTTTTATAATGAAAATATGAAAGGAGATTAATAATCTTCTTTTTTTATTGTAAAATCCTTTGATTTTATTGATAAAACTATTGTAAAAGGTATTTTAAATGTGTTATAATATGTATGCTTTTTAAAAAAAGACACAAATATTGATTTATGAACCTAGTGCCATTATTGGTGGGGAGTAAAGAAGAGATATTTGGAAGTGAAACAAAAGGAGGAAATTTTTATGTCAGTAGTTTCAATGAGTTATTTATTAGAAGCTGGAGTACATTTCGGACATCAAACTAAGAGATGGAATCCAAAAATGAAGGAGTATATCTATACTTCAAGAGATGATATTTATATCATCGATTTAAATAAGACTGCAGAAAAAATTGAAGAAGCTTATGCAGCTTTAAAAGATATTGCAGCAAATGGTGGAAAGGTTGTTTTTGTAGGAACAAAGAAACAAGCAGGAGAAGCAACTAAAGAAACAGCTATAAGAACAGATAGTTACTATGTAACTGAAAGATGGTTAGGTGGAACATTAACTAACTTTAGAACAATTAGAAAGAGAATCAATAGACTTGAACAAATCGAAAAGATGAGAGAAAATGGTACTATGGATGTTCTTCCTAAGAAAGAAGTTCTAAAAATTAATAAGGAATATGATAAATTATTAACATATTTCGAAGGTATCAGAGAAATGAAAAAATTACCAGATGCAATGGTAATTGTTGATCCAAAGAAAGAATACAATGCAATTAGAGAAGCACATAAATTAAATATTCCAGTATTTGGTATTGTTGATACAAATGCAGATCCAGATGATTTAGATTATCCAATTCCTGGAAATGATGATGCAGTTAGAGCTATTAACTTAGTATTCGGTGTATTAGGTAACGCTATTGCAGAAGCAACTGGAAAAGAAATGATTGATTATATATCTGAAGATGAATCAGCTGAAGCTGTAGCTGAAACTAAAGAAGAAGTAAAAGAAACTAAAAAAGCTACTAAAGAAGAAAAAACTGAAGAAGTTAAAGAAGAAAAAAAAGTAGCAAAAAAAGAAACTAAGAAAGAAGAAGCAAAAGAAGAAAAACCAGCTAAGAAAACTGTTAAAAAAGAAGAAAAAGAAGATTTAAGCTCTAAAACAGTTGCTGAATTAAAAGAAATGGCTAAAGCTAAAGGTATCGAAGGATATACAAAATTAAAAAAAGCTGAATTAATTGATGCTTTAAAATAATAGAAAGGGATAATAAAAATGGATGCAAGTTTAATTAAAAAATTAAAAGATATGACTAATGCTGGATTAATGGATTGTAAAAAAGCATTAGAAGAAAATAATGAAAATATTGATGAAGCAATTAAATGGTTAAGAGAAAAAGGTATCTCTAAAGCTGCTAAGAAGCAAGATAGAATAGCTGCTGAAGGTTTATCTAATATCTTAATTGAAGGAAATAATGCTGTTATAGTTGAAGTTAACTGTGAAACAGATTTCGTTGCTAAAAACGAAAAATTCTCAGCATTTATTGATAGACTTTGTAAAACTTTAATTAATGGTAATGCTACTACTATGGAAGAGGCTGAAGCATTAGTTGAAGAAGATGGAACAACTATTAAAGATGATGTTATTAATATGACAGCTACTATCGGAGAAAAAATTAGTTTTAGAAGATTTAATAAGTTAACTAAGACTGATGATCAATCTTTTGGTAGATATATTCATATGGGTGGAAAAATTTCTTCATTAACATTAATTAATGGAAATAATCCTGAAGTAGCGTCAGATGTAGCAATGCATTTAGCAGCTATGAATCCTAAATATGTATCTAGAGAAGCAGTTCCTGCTTCTGATATAGAAGAAGAAAGTAAAGTTCTTAAAGAACAAGCTATGAATGAAGGAAAACCTGAAGAAATAGCTGAAAAGATGGTTGCAGGAAGAATTAATAAATTCTATAAAGATATAGTTATAACTGAACAAGAATTTGTTAAAAATCCAGATGTAACTGTTGGTACATATCTAAAGAATAACAACTGTGAATTAGTTGATATGATTAGATATGAAGTTGGCGAAGGAATTGAAAAGAGAAAAGATGATTTCGTTAGCGAAGTTATGGAACAAATGAAATAAGCAGAAATGCTTATTTTTTTTGACTTGGAATATAAGTTGTGTTAATATATTTATTACTAAAGGAGTTAATTATGCAAAATAATATAGATAATATTGAATTTGGTTTTGTAAATAAGGGAACTAAAGATAGTAATAATTTAACCGATGAATTTAATTATCGTTTAAGAAAATTATATACTTCTTTACTTTTGTTTTATGATGAAGAAACAGCAAGAAATATTTATTCTAATGGTTATTATTATATGTTATATACTTTAGATACTGCATTAGAGCATAATGCAGATCAAGAAGTATTTCATATAATGATATCTGAAGGTACTAGTGAAGCTATAAAAGATTCAGTACTTGCATCAGATCCTTTTAAAGACGGCTTATTATTATCAAAAGGTAATTTTTCTGAACTTAGTAAAGATATAATTAAATTATCATTACCAGATATAATTACTGAAAACTATGTAACTTATGAATTTCATAGAGATAAAACAAAACGTCAAATATGCGAAAAATATAAAATTAATAGTTTAGAGTTTTACATTGAAAATTATAAAGCATTACATAAATTAAAAAAAGTTTTAAATAAACAAAAAAAGGTAATGAAGAAAGAACTTACTACAAACTAGTTCTTTTTTTTTATAACTTAATATGATATAATTAATTCGAGATATCAACTTATAGAAGGGAATGATGATAATGGATGATATTTTATTAATGACAGAAGAATCAATGGAAAAAACAATTAATAATTTAAAGGATAGATTAACTAATATTAGAGCAGGTAGAGCAAATCCTAGTATGCTTGATCCAGTTAAGGTATTATATTATGGAGCAGAAACTCCTCTTAATCAAATAGCTAATATTTCAGTACCTGAAGCAAGAAAATTACAAATTAAACCATATGATAAATCTTGCTTAAGTGATATAGAAAAGGGTATTTATGAAGCTGATTTAGGTTTAACTCCTAATAATACTGGAGATATGATATTTATATCTATTCCTGAACTAACTGAAGATAGAAGAAAAGAATTAGTTAAGCAAGCTAAAGGGATGTCTGAAGAAGCTAAAGTAGCACTTAGAAATATTAGACAAGATGCTTTAAGTGATGTTAAAAAATTAGAACTTAATGAAGATGAAGAAAGAAGAGCAGAACAAGAAGTTCAAGATTTAATTAATAAATATAATAAAGTAGTTGAAGATGTATTAAAAGATAAAGAAGAAGAACTAATGACTATTTAGTTCTTTTTTTTGTAACTTTTTTGTTATTTATTCATATATTTAATTAGGGAGTGATTATATGTCTAGTTATAAAGAAATAGTTACAAAAACAGTAATAGGTAAGGGTAAAAAGAATTTTACCGATAAGTATTCTATTAAAGTAAGTGATAATATATCTAATATATTAGGATGTTGGGTTATTAATCATAAGTTTAATGGTAATATGGAAAATAATGATGTTTTAGTAAATGGATCTTTTGATGTAAATATATGGTATTCATATGATAATGATACTAAAACTAATGTAGTTAATGATACTATTAGTTATAATGATTTAATAAGTATTAAATCTAGAATTAAAACAAATAAGGATTCTGAGATTATTGTTAAAGCTCTAAAACAACCTGAGTGTAGTGATGTGAAAATAGATAATCAAAGCATTAATTTTAATATTAATAAAGAATTAGGTATAGAAGTAGTAGGAGATGAAAAGATAAAAATACTTACTGAGGATGAAGATGATGATTGGCAAAATTTTAATGATT
>OCTW011563372.1_pt1 | contig 15260 bp, 9 predicted proteins | sample 1539671 | NCBI WGS metagenome assembly OCTW01 (sample SAMN02144230, study PRJEB22623) | gut metagenome | biome: sheep rumen | host: Ovis aries | place: New Zealand
TCGTTGAACAGCTTTTCCGTCTGCGCGGAGGGCTCGCGGGTGCCGAAGGGATAGAAGCTGCGGAACACCACGCCGGGCACCCGGTAGCCGGGCCACTCGGTCTCCTCCCCCGGGCCGTACTGCGCGGTCCACACGTGCCAGATGATGCGGCTGAACCCGGCCGCGAAGAGGTCGTAGGCCTCCATGAAGTGATCCTGCCAGATGTAGTTGCAGCCGCCCACCGCGCCGGTCTCGGAGGAGAGCACCTTGTTCTGCAGCTTGGCCGCGCCGCTCCAGAGGCGGTAGATGTCCACCTGGTTGTTCTGGTTCAGGTTCTCGGCCTCGGGGTAATCCAGCGCCGCGGTGGGCTCGGAGATCTCCAGGCGCTGGCCGTAGCTGATCTGCGCGCGGGTCTCGATGCCCACGCCGTGCAGCCAGTCGCGCAGGGGATTCAGCATCCGCTCCATGTACAGCTGGGTCTGCACGTCGAACAGGTCGTTCATGATCCGGCGGCTGTCGGCCTCGTCCCCGTCCATCCGGTAGGTGCCGAAGCCGTCGTTGCCCCAGAAGGTCAGATCCGGCAGCCCCATGAACAGGTACAGGTAGGGCCGGATGTCGTATCCCTTGCGGGCGATGAAGGCCTCCGCCATGTCCTGCGCCCAGAAGGTGCAGCCGTCGCCGGGGTTAATCTCCAGCGAGTCCATGAACAGCTGCACATCGCCGGCGAGGATCTTCGCGTTCAGCGCCGGATCGTCCAGGATGTGCTCCTCCCAGTAGGCCCGCAGGGCTTCCACGCCCGCCGTGTCGAAATAGTTGATGCAGTACGCGGGCTCCACGGCCGGCGAGGAGGCCTGCGCGGCCCCCTGCTGCCAGTAGTACAGCACGCGCCAGTTGCTCTCCGCGTCCGGCGGGGTGAAGTCCAGCGTCCGCACGCCGTCCGCGTCCGTCGTGACCTGGGGCGTGAGATCGATGTATTCCGGGGCGAAGAGGATCGGCACGGCCTTGTTTCCGGTCGTCTGCCGGTAGGCGTAGACGCCGATGAGGGCAGAGCCCGGCTGCACGGGAATCTTCTTCGTGCCGGCCTTCTTCTCCATGGGAATCGCGCCGGAGCGGGTCTTGCCGGCCTTCAGGTATTCCTCGATGACGAAGACCATCTGGCTGGCGGCCTGCGACTGGGGATCCAGCCCGGGGATGTTCGCCGTCGCCCAGTTGGTGCCGGAGGTCAGCGAAACCGTCATGCCCAGATCCAGCGCCCGGTTCAGCACCAGCTTCAGGTCGTGGTCCCACTGGCCGCTGCCGTAGCCGTACTGCGTCTCGGCCACCGCGGGATCGACCTGCTCGCACAGCTCCATCCCCCGGAAGCCCGCGTCGTAAATGGCCTGCACCTCTTCCAGCAGGGTCTCATCCGTGTGCGCGCCCTCGGCCATCCACCAGCGCACCTCCGTGCGGTATTCGATGGCAGGCTCCGCGTACATCGCGGCCAGGCGGGCGGCAAAGGCGTCCTCCTCGGCCAGCGAGGGCAGGCAGGGCGCGCACAGCAGCAGGGCCAGCAGGGCCGCCGTCAGTCTCTTCAGCTTCATCTGTGCCTCCGTCATCACATCAGGTCATTTCCGAAAGCCTTCCGAAAAAGAAAGCGCGGAGAGGGCACTTCCTCTCCGCGCGGATGCCCTTCAAGGACATGGGGGATGATCAGTCGTCGTCAGAATTCACGATCACGTAGTCGAAGCTGTCGCCGTTCAGGGTGACGGTCACGGTGCACTCTTCCGCGTCGAAGGCGGCGTCGGAGGTGGCCAGGCTGTCGTTCATGAACGCGCCGGGGAAGATGTCGAAGGCCACATGGCTCTCCTCTTCCTTGCACTGCACGATGTCGCCGGTGACCTCGCCGTCAGCGAAGTTCGCCTCGCCCTCGCTGTTCTTGAAGTAGCCCATGTTGGCCAGGTTGCCCCAGTTCTCGGAGAACTTCACGTTGGTGGGGAAGGCCAGCACGACGGTGTCGCCATCCTGGGTGTAGGTGCCGGTGAAGGTGTAGGTGATCAGCATCACGGGCGCTTCCTCGGTGGCCTCGAGCACGTTGCCGTTCTCGTCTTCCTGATGGATTTCCTTCACATAGACATAGGTGCCGTCGTCATTCAGGGTCAGGGTGTTGACCTCGATGCCGCCCAGCGCGGTGACGAAGCCATTGTGGAAGGTGTTCTGGGTGATCTCCTCCAGGGTGTACTTCTTCACGTACACGCTCTCGGCCGAGGCGGTCAGGACCAGCGCGGCGCACAGCGCCAGGACGAGCACCAGAGAGATGAGCTTCTTCATGATTCGTTCCTCCTTCGTTGCTTTGGCAGCCGATCGGCTGTCCGATGGCTGCATCATAGCGGAGGCCGGAGCCGGCGGCAAGCGGATTCGCGCAGACTGTCAGTTTTCCGGCGCAAGCTAAAAAACGATCGGGGCTTGACCGCAGGCGGAGAAGATGCCATAATGCAGGCAGAGCCGCCAGTGCAGTCCGGCCGGCGCGGCGGGAGGACAGACAGCATGATCGCGTTGATCTCATCCATTCTGGGAGATTTCTCCTATCGGTTTCTGATCATCTTTTCGGAGGAGCTGCAGCTGATGCTGTCAGCGCTGTTTTTCTGCATCCCGCTGCGGCGCAAGCGGCGCTTCCTGCTCCGGCTGCTGGCGGGCTTTCTGGTGCTGGACGCCATCCTCGCCGCGGCGGTGTGGCTGCGCACGGTCTCCGAATCCCTCCCCATGCGCATCGTGTTCACGCTGATCCAGAGTGCCTCGATCCTGCCGCTGCTGCTGCTGTGCTTCGACGAGGAGTGGCCGCTGCTGCTCAAGACCTGGTGCACCGGCATCGCGGTGAAGGAGATCGCGGGCAGCATCTTCCCGGTGCTGCAGTACGCCCTGGGCTACGACCCGCACCAGACGCTGCAGCTTCTGCCGCTGGACGCGACGGCGTACAACGATCTCCACTGGGCGGTGTATTTCGCGGTTCACATTCTCCTGTACTTCCTTTTCTGGCGGCTGATCCGCGGCGGGATGAGCCGCGAGTCCATCGACCAGGCATCGCGGAGGAGCGCGGTGTTCCTCTCTGTCGCCGCCCTGGTGCTGCTGAGCGTGCTGGGCTCGGTCACGAACCATTACCGGGACGAAAGCCTGGTGCTGTACATCTGCACGCGCTTCTTCGTGATGGCGCTGGCCGCCTTCATTCTGGCGCAGTACGCCGGTCTGGAATTCCGCAGCCGCAGCCGGGCGGACATCGCGATGATGGAGCGGATTCTCTCCGAGGAACGCAAGCAGTACGCCCAGATGAAGGAGAACATCGACATCATCAACATGCGCTGCCATGACCTGAAGCATCAGCTGGCGGACTTCTCCGACCGCCTGACCGGGCGGGAGATCGCGGAGCTGCAGGAGGCCATGGAGATCTACGACGCCAACATCAAGACCGGCTGCGAGGCGCTGGACGTGGTGCTCTACATCCACCAGCTGACCTGCCGGAAGGAGGGCATCCTGCTGACCTGCCTGGCCGACGGGGAGCTGCTCTCCTTCATGCGCACGCGCCACATCTACGCCCTGTTCAACAACGCCATCGGCAACGCCCTGGAGGCGGTGCGGCAGGTGGAGGCCCCGGAGCAGCGGGTCATCGGCGTGACGGTGGCCCGGCAGGACGGCCGCGCCGAGATCGAGGTGACGAACTACTATCGCCCGGCGCCCATGAAGGGCGGCACCTCCAAGGCAGACACCGCCCATCACGGCTTCGGCACCAAATCCATGCGCTACATCGCGGAGCAGTACGGGGGCAGCCTCGTGGCCGAGACCGGCGGCGGCATCTACACCCTGCACATCTCCCTTCCCCTGCCCGCCGGCGCGGAGGCTGCGCCAAAAACCGCTTAGTTTACGCGATGGCGCTGGTCACAGGCTGCCGGAACGCTTATGCTTTCTGCAGTACAGGCTGAACGGAGGCGAGCGGAATGGCAATACGGGTGGCGATTGTGGAGGACGAGGTCCAGGCGGCGCAGACCCTGCAGAATTACCTGCAGCGCTTCAGCGAGGAGAACGGCACGCAGTTCCACTGCCGCGTGTTCGACAGCCCGATCCTGTTTCTGGATCCCTACACCGCGGACTATGACCTCGTTTATATGGATATCCAGATGCCCGACATGAACGGCATGGAGGCGGCCCGCCGCCTGCGCGCCCTGGACGAGAAGGTGCTGCTGGTGTTCGTCACCAGCCTGACGCAGTACGCCATCGCGGGCTATGGCGTGTCGGCCCTGGACTACATCGTGAAGCCGGTGAACTACTATGACTTCGCCCTCAAGCTGACCCGCGCCCTCAAGCGGGTGAGCAGCGCGCGAAGCAGCACCGTCACGATTTCCACCCAGGCCGGCATGACCCGGCTGGAGCTGGACGAAATTACCTTCATCGAGGTGCACAACCACGAGCTGACCTTCCACACCGTGGAGAGCAGCTACACCCAGTACGGCACGATCGGCGCGCTGGAGAAGGAGCTGTCCGGCAAGGGCTTCGGCCGGTGCAACAGCTGCTATCTGGTGAACCTGCAGTACGTCCGCGAGGTGCACGGCTACCAGCTGACCCTGACGGACGGGAGCGTGCTGAAGATCAGCCAGCCGCGGCGCAAGGCCTTCATGGAAGTGCTGATGGCCTACCAGGCGGGCAAGGATGTGGCGGAAGACGCAAAGTGAAGAACCCGGGCTGTCCTCCCCTGCGGGAGCGGCGGCCCGCTTTTTTTCGCGGCTTCAAAAGGGAGGGCGCGGAGAATTTTAGTTTGCGACGGAATCCGCCGAGAGTGCGCGATGCCGCTTGAAGGCGCAGGCGGGGCGCGTATCATGGAGGCAGTGACCCATCAAAGCGGCAATGGAGGGATTCTCATGCGAAACAACTCATTCCTGAGACGGGCGGCGGCGATCCTGCTGCTGTGCGCACTGGCGCTGGGCCTGAGCGGCTGCGCCCCGCAGAACCAGCCCAAGCAGGGCACCGCGGGCCAGAGCGCGGCTGCCGTGGATTCGGCGGTCTACACCGTCACCCTGAACCCGGCGGGCGGCGCCTGGGCCGACGGCAGCACCGAGGCGGTCTCCGTGCAGGTGCAGGGCGGCACGCCCATCGACTTCGCGGCCCACACGCCCCAGCTGGAGGGCAATGACCTGCTGGGCTGGTATCAGCAGGACGGCTATCCCTGGCCCGGCGCCCGCAAGGTCAGCGGCGACGTCTCCCTGCGCGCCCGCTGGTCCGCCACCCAGGTGGAGGAGACCTACGACCTGGTGCTGACCATCGGCGGCGAGAAGGAACCCCTGGAGTACGAGGCGGGCGTGTACCAGTTCACCCACGTCTCCTCCATCTACGGCGGCTACGCGCAGCGCGCCGGCAAGTACACCATCTATGAGGAAGACCTGAAGAACGCCATCAAGGCCGACGACGGCAGCGTGCAGCGGGTGCTCTACCACGCGGGCTCCAACTACATCGACGCCACCGGCACGATCTACGCCGAGTTCTACAACGACGGCGAGTTCGAGCTCTTCTATGACTACACCAACGCCGGCGAGCGGACCAAGTACTGCATGAACACCGGCTACTGGACGCTGGCGGGCTACACCGCGCCCTTCGAGGCCACGCCCATCCCCGTGGACGAGACCGGCATGGGCTATGTCTCCGCGCACCTGGACTGGGACAAGACCCTGACCGGCGAGGCGGAGGAGGAGCCCGAGGCGGAGGCCGCCGCGGAGGAGAAGGCTCCGGACATCGTCACCCTGCCCGGCGAAACGATCTACACCGCCGAGGCCACGGGCAGCGACACCATGAAGGCCAACTTCTGCGACAACGGCGTGATGGCCGTGTTCATCACCAGCTACGGCGTCAACGTCGACCAGAAATACCTGTGGAAGTTCGACGAGGCGGGCCAGCTGGTCCTGACCTACAACGGCGGCGAGGAGAACATCCTCACCACCGACGAAAACGGCGCGCTGACCTTCACGGACGGCTACAACAACACCTACACCGTGGACGCGGAAGCCCTGAAGGCCGCCGTCACGGAGCCGGAGAAGATCTACACCGCCGCTTCCGTGAACAGCAAGACGATGTTCGTCTTCTTCTACAGCAACCACACCTTCACCGTGAACTTCGACCTGTCCTCCTTCGGCCAGGCCGGCTCCTTCCACGTGACGGCGGAAGGCCAGTGGCGCCTGGGCGAGAAAGGCATCGAGATGGCCGTGAAGGGCCAGATGGTTGAGATCACCGCCGATCTGAACGAAGCGCGGCCCGAGAGCAGCTCCATCACCTTCCCGGTGGATGAGAACACCTACGCCTTGTCCCCGCTGTTCTACGGCACGGCCACGGCGCCCGCGGAAGCCGCCCAGGGAGAGGAGAATGCCCAATGAAAAAGACGCACCGCAAGCTCTGGAAAGTCCTGACCATCGTGTTCGCCTGCCTGCTGGCGCTGTGCATCGTGGCGGACGTGGTGACCAACTACTTCTTCACCTCCGTCAACGCCTTCCTGCTGGCCGACACCTACAAGATCGTCGATGACGGCGAGGGCGGCGACACCACATATTTCCCCGACGAGTGGGAAGGCTACGACGACTGGTTCGCCGCCTACGAGGAGGACCTGTGCGCCCGCACCGAGGCGGAGGGCGCCGTGCTGCTCAAGAATGAGAACGCCGCCCTGCCCCTGGGCGAGGGCGTGAAGGTGAGCCTCTTCTCCCACTCCTCCGTTGAGATGATCTACGGCGGCACGGGCTCCGGCTCCGTGAACACCTCCACCGCCCCCAACCTGCGCAAGGCCCTGGAGGGCGCCGGTGCCGAGATCAACGGCACGCTGTGGACCTTCTACAACACCGGCAACGGCGCCTCCTACAAGCGCAAGGTGCCCGCCCTCTCCTCCTGCGCGGCCAAGGGCGACTACTCCATCAACGATGTGCCGTGGGACCTCATCGAAAAGGAGCCCGGCCTGTCCGACACCTTCGCGGCCTACGGCGACGCGGCCATCTTCGTGCTGGCCCGCTCCGGCGGCGAGGGCCTCGACCTGGCGATCACCGGCTGCACCGACGCGGGCACGAACGGCGACTACCTGGCCCTGTCCGACAACGAGCGCGGCACCCTGGCCGCCCTCAAGAAGCTGAAGGACGAAGGCGTGTTCAAGAAGATCGTGCTGCTGGTGAACTCCTCCAACGCGGTCAACTGCGCCTTCATCGACGATCCGGCCTACGGCATCGACGCCGCGCTGTGGATCGGCGGCGTGGGCGCCTACGGCAACAACGCCGTCGCGGGCATCCTCACCGGCGCGATCAACCCCTCCGGCCGCCTGGTGGACACCTATCTGACGGACAACTCCTACAGCCCCGCCATCTGGAACTTCGCCGACTGCACCTATCCCAACGCGGCGGAGATGGGCCTCACCGAGACCAATGACGACCTGCAGACCAACGTGAACTATGTGGTCTATCAGGAAGGCATCTACGTCGGCTACAAATACTTCGAAACCCGCTACGAGGACAAGGTGATGGGCACCGGCAGCGCCGGCGATTACGACTACGGCGCGCAGGTCTGGCGCACCTTCGGCTACGGCCAGAGCTACACCACCTTCGCCTACAGCGACTTCCGCGTGACCGACGGCGGCGACCATTTCACCGTGAACCTGGCCGTCACCAACACCGGCAGCGTGCCGGGCAAGCATGTGGTGGAGATCTACATGCAGAAGCCCTACACCGATTACGACCGGGAGAATCACATTGAAAAGGCCTCCGTCGAGCTGGCCGGCTTCGCCAAGACGAAGCTGCTGAGCGCGAACCAGAGCGAGATGGTCACGATCACCGTGCCCAAGTCCCTGATGAAGTCCTACGACGCCTACGGCCACGGCACCTACATCGTGGACGCCGGCGACTACTACCTGACCGTGGGCACCGACGCGCACAACGCCGTGAACAACATCCTCGCCGCCAAGGGCTTCACCGAGGCCAACGGCATGGACGCGGCCGGCAGCGCCGAGCTCTGCTTCAAGTACACCCAGCGCGAGCTCGACAGCAAGACCTACGCCGTCTCCGCCGCCGGCACGCCCATCGTCAACCGGTTTGACGACGCGGACCTGAACCGCTATGCCGCCAGCGAGACGAAGGTCACCTACCTGAGCCGCAATGACTGGACCGGCACCTATCCCACCGCCATGACCGTGGTGCGGGTCACCGAGCAGATGGCGAAGGACATCGCCAACGAGTACGTGCCCCGGACCGCCGACGAGAACGGCAATCCCTACGTCATGCCCACCTACGGCGCGAACAACGGCATGACCATGGCGATGATGATGGGCCTCAGCTACGACGATCCGGCCTGGGAGAAGCTGCTGGACCAGATGACCTTCGCCGAGCAGGAGAACCTGGTGATCAACGCCTTCCACAACACCCAGGCGGTGAACTCCATCTCCAAGCCCGCCACCGTGGAGACCAACGGCCCGCAGGGCATCACGGACAGCTTCTTCGGCGGCAAGAAGGCCGGCACCGCCTATCCGGCGGAGGTCATCATGGCCGCCACCTGGAACCGGGACATCATGACCGAGCTGGGCACCAACATCGGCACCCAGGGCCTCAAGACCCGCACCAACGGCGTCTACGCGCCCGCCGCGAACATCCACCGCATCGCCTATTCCGGCCGCAACTATGAGTACTTCTCCGAGGACGCCTTCCTCTCCGGCGCGATGATGGCGCCCGAGGTCAAGGCCATCCAGGACAAGGGCGTGTACGTGTTCATGAAGCACTTCGCCCTCAACGATCAGGAGACCCACCGCGCCGGCGTCATGGTCTGGGCCAATGAGCAGGCCATCCGCGAGGCGTACCTGGCCGCCTACGAGCCCGCCGTGACCGAGGGCCACGCCAAGGGCGCGATGACCATCATGAACCGCATCGGCACCAAGTGGGGCGGCGCCTGCCGCGCGCTGCTGACGGACGTGCTGCGCAATGAGTGGGGCTTCGACGGCATCGTCATCACCGACTACTCCTCCAACTCCAACTTCACCGTGCAGACCGCGGGCCTGCAGGGCGGCGCCGATCTGTGGGACGGCTTCCGCGCCAGCGACATCACGGACAAGGCGAACGACCCTTACATCGCGCAGCTGCTGCGGCAGGCCGTGCACCGCATCCTCTATGTGCAGGTGAACAGCTCCGCCATGAACGGCATCTCCTCCACCGCCCGCGTGGTGCCGATCACCACCTGGTGGCAGAAGGCCGAGTACGCTGCCACCGCGCTCTTCGCGGTGCTGACCATCGGCTGCGCCGTTCTGTGGTTCCTCTCCGCCCGGAAGGAAAAGCAGGCGAAGAAGGCCGCCTGAGCCCCGTCCTGTAACCCCGGGAGCTGCCGGATCTCCGGCGGCTCCCTTTTTGTGCATTGCAGGCAGCAAAAAAAGCCAGCCCGTCCGGTCATGATGACCAACAGGCTGGCTTTGGGCATGGCATGGGCTTTATTCCGCGCGGCCGGACGCCACGCCCTCGTAGCCGGCGGTCACCGGGTCGGAGGAGCGGCGGCTCTGCACGGTGACGGCGTCCTTCCCGAAGCGGAGCAGCAGATCCGCGCCGCAGGGGGCGTCGCCGACGGCATGGACGCGCACGCGGAGCAGATCCGGCGCGAGCCAGCCGCCGCTGGAAAGGGCGGGCACCTCCGGCCAGCCGGGCCACACGGTGGACAGGCAGCTGCCGCGGCCGAAGGGCAGCTCCACCGCGCCGCGGGCGTTTTCGTAATAAAGGCAGTCTCCCTGCAGCCGCAGCGAGCGCAGCTGCAGCGGATTGTCCTCCGGGAAGCGGTACAGCGGCGATGCCGCAAGGCCGCATTCCGCGAGATCCGGCACGGCCAGGACCGTCCTCCGCCAGGCGCGGAAGGCCATGTCCTCCCCGCCGATGAAGGGGTACACCTCCTCGAAGAAGGCGTTGTAGATGCGCTGTACGCCGAAGGGATCCAGCCGCGTGTCGGCGATGGTGCTCAGCAGGGCGCCCTTCTCCGGGCAGATCACCGCCAGCTGGCCGCCCATGCCGTACATGGCCCAGCCCGCGCGGGTGCGCCAGCACTGCCAGCCGTAGCCGTAACGCTCCTCCTCATTGACGCACAGCGGGGTGTCGATGTGCTTCCGGCCCATCTCCGCGGCCCACCAGGCGGGAATCAGGCCGCGGCCGCCGTCCATCGCGCACTGGGCCGTGCGGTGCAGGTCGCGCAGGCTCATGCACAGCCCGGTGCCGCCCGTGCAGCAGCCGGAGGGATCGCGCAGCCAGCGGATCCCGTCCTCGCAGCCCAGCGGCCCCCACAGCCGCTCCCGCAGGAAGTCCACCACCTCCTGCCCGCTCACCCGCCGCACCAGGGCGGCCAGCACCTGCGAGCAGCCGGTGTCGTAGTGGAAGAGCGCGCCCGGCTCGTGGGTCGGCCGGCCGGTGAAGAAGGCCCTCGCCCAGTTTTCGTCGATGCCCTCGCGGTAGGCCGTGCGGCTGTAGCAGGTGGCCATCCGCAGCATGTCGCGCAGCCGCAGCCGCATGAGCCGGCCGTCCGGATGCTCCGGCAGCCAGTCCGCAAAGAAGCCGGCGATGGGGTCATCCAGGGAGAGCTTCCCCTCGTCCGCCAGCATGCCCACGGCAATGCCGGTCATCGTCTTGCTGACGGAGTAGAGCCGGTGCGGCGCGTCCACGGTGAAGGGCGCCCAGGTCACCTCGGCCCGGAGTTCGCCGCCCACCGACAGCAGGAGGCCGTGCATGTTCACGTCCTCCCGCTCCAGCCGCGCCACCATGCGTTCGATTCTCTGCGAGAGCTCCATCGGATCAGGCCTCCCCGCTCAGGCGCTGGTATTCCGCCGCCGCCTGTATAAAGGCGCCGACGGTCTTGATGTCATGGCTGACGACGTTCTCGCTGATGTAGTAGTCAAAGGAGCCGTCGCGCCGGCTGGCGCCGCCCAGGCCCGCGCCCTGGCAGCATTTGGCGACGAAGTATTCCCCGTCCTTCATCCGCCCGATGAAGTGCCGCTGCGCGCTGCGGAAGCTCTCCATGGCCGCCGCGCCCGTCTCCGGGGAGAGCAGGCCCAGCCGCGCGCCTTGCAGCAGGCCGTTCAGGATGAGGAAGGTGCCGGAGGATTCCGCGTAATTGCCCATGCGGCCCGGGCAGTCCAGCACCTGCAGCCACACGCCGTCCTCGCGGATGGCGAGCAGCTTTTCCGACAGGGTGCGGAAGATGCGCAGCACCTCGTCCCGGCCCTCGGTGTCCGCCGGCAGCAGGGCGAGGCTGTCGGCCAGGGCGGTCATGTACCAGCCGACCGCGCGGCCCCAGGCGTGGGCGGCGCGGCCCGTGACCGGATCGGCCCAGATCTGCGCGCGCTTCTCATCCCAGCCGTGGCAGGGCAGCCCGGTGTCCGGGTTCAGCGTGTGCCGCCAGGCGAGGATCAGCTGCCGCGCCGCGTCGGGCAGGCCGCTGCCGCCGGTCTCCAGTTCGCTTTGAATGTAGAAGGGGATCGCCATGTGCTGCCCGTCCAGCCACATCTGGAAGGGATAAATGTCCTTGTGCCAGAAGCCGCCGTCGCTCGTGCGCGGCTGGCTGTCCAGCTGGCGGCGCAGGCGCAGGGCGGCCAGGCGGTAGCGCTCCTCCCCCGTGCGGCGCCACAGCCACCACAGCTGGCGGCCGTTGCACAGGTAGTCCAGATTGTGCTCCTGCGCGGCATAGCCCTCCACCTCTCCGTCCCGGGAGACGATGGGCGACAGGGCGTCCTCGATATAGCGGGCATAGCGCTCCTCGCCGGTCAGGGCATACAGGGCCTCCATGCCGCGCCAGGCCACGCCGTAGTCATAGCTCCACTGGCCGGTCAGCAGCCTGTGGCGGCGCATCAGGCTCTCCGCCAGGCGCTCCGCGGAATGCGGCAGATCCTCCGTCAGCACAGTACATGATCCTCCTTTGCAATCATCTCCGTGAGATCCGCGCTGGCCGCGGCGAAGTCCTCGCTGACCTCCAGCTCCCCGCGCAGCAGCTGCAGAAAGAGTGCCGCAATGCGCAGCGCGCCCTCCCGGCGCAGGTGGCTGTTGTCCGCCGCGCCGTCCGGGTAGTTCGGGTGGCCGGCGGGCACATGGCAGTACAGCGCCTTGGAGCCCTCCTCGCCCAGCTCCTCCAGCAGCCGCATCGTCGCCTGCTCCAGCTCGATGACGCGCACGCCGCGCCAGGCCCCCGTGTCGCGCAGGGCGGCGGGGTATTCGCCGTGGGTGCGCACCGGATGGCCCTCACCGTCGAAGAGCCGCCGCGCGATGGGCGTCGCCAGGATCGGCTCCGCGCCCTGCCGCCGCGCCGCGTCGATGTACATGTTCAGGTACTCCGGGAAGGTCAGCCGCGGCGAGGTATAGCGCAGCGGATCCGGCTTCTCGTCATTGTGGCTGAAGGAGACGATCAGCCGGTCGCCGGGGCGAAGGCACAGCTCCACGAAGCCCAGCCGCTTCTCCGCCACAAAGCTCTTGGAGGAGCGCCCGTTGACCGCGCAGTTCTCCACGAAGACATTCTCCGGCAGCAGGCTCTGCAGGGCCTGCCCCCAGCCGGTCATCGGGGCGCGGTCCTCGGGGTAGTCCGCCATCGTGGAATCCCCGCAGAGGAACCAGGTCGGCACGCGGCGGTCCGGCCGCCAGCCGTCCCAGCCGCCGATCACCTCGGGAATGGTCACCGCGCCGGCCTCCGCGTCGGTCAGGCGCCGCTCCGCCGGATGGCGCCCCGTGAGCTCCGCGCGGGCCCCCGTGGTCTGCCACTCCCCGCAGCGCTCCGTGATCACCCGCTTTTCGTCCCAGTCGCGGAAGCCCTGCGGATCCACGTGCTCGTCCATCTCGCAGGCGAGGTACAGCGTGCGCGCGTATGCGCGCCAGGGCCGTCCGAGGGAGGCTCCGCCCTCTGCGCAGCAGCCGGTCAGGCGGCAGCGGTGGAACACCAGGCCATAGGGCTGCTCCCGCGGGGTGTTGGCCGCCGTGTACCAGCCGCCGCGCTCGCCCATGAAGAGGGTGCAGCGCTCGAACCAGCAGCGGTACGGCCCGAAGATGAAGTCCACGTCGCCCTCGATATAGCAGTCCTCGAAATACTGCCGCGACGCAGTCAGCGGGCAGTCGCCCACGCTGGGCACGGACTCGGCCCCGTGCGTCCGCGGCGCGATGAAGGCCTCCACCTTGGGCATCAGCGGCCCGCAGAACAGGGTGTCCTGATGGGCGATCAGGCGGCAGTTCCGCCACACGCCCCGGTCGCCCGCCGCGTAGACCGCCACCGCCTGCCCGACCTGGCGGCCGTCGCCGGCGTCATTGCGGATCGTCAGGTTTTCCACCTCGACGTTGCGGCCGGTGACCAGCATCGTGAAGGAGAGGAAGGTGCCGCGCTCCGTCCCGTCGTCGTCCGGATCCTTCGCGCAGGCGGAATACGTCAGCACCGTGCGGTCCCGCGCCTCGCCGACGATGCGCAGGTTGTCCTTGTTGACCACGACGCGCTCCTGGTATTCGCCCATGCGCAGCAGCAGGATGGTCGGCTTCCGGCCGCCGCCGGGCAGGGCGTCGATCGCCTGCTGGATGGAGGTGAAGTCTCCGCTGCCGTCCTTTGCAACCACATAGATCATGTCCCGTGCCCTCCTGTCAGATCATGCCCAGGCGCTTCAGCCCGTCCGCGGCTACATGGGCCCAGGCCTCCGCCCCCTCGCGCCGGGTGTGCGTGTCGTCAATGCTGCCGTCCGGCCAGCCGGGGTATTCGCCCGGCGCCAGATGCATGAACAGGGGGCGGCTGCCCTCGTCGCCCAGCGCCTTCACGTGGGCGAAGCTCTCCTCATACATCTCGATCAGCGGCACATTCCGCTGCATGGCCAGCATGCGGATGACCGCCGGATAGTCGCCGTGGGAGGGCTGCAGCTCCCCGTCGTGCCAGTACCGGCGGCACAGCGGCGTCATCAGCACCGGCCGCGCCTTGCACTGCAGCGCCGTGTCCACGAAGAGCGCGAGATTGTTCCGGAAGGACGTCCAGGGATCCGTGTGCCGCCAGACCAGCGGACTGCAATCGTTGTGGGTGAACTGGATCAGCAGCAGGTCGCCGGGCCGGATCTCCGCCTCGATCGCCTGCAGGCGGCCCTCCGCCAGGAAGGACTTCGTGCTCCGGCCCGCCATCGCCCGGTTCTCCACCGGGATGCCGCCCGTCAGGCCGCCCAGCAGCTGGCCCCAGCCCGTCAGCGGCGCCATTTCCTCCGGATAGCTGGCCGCCGTGGAATCGCCGCAGATATAGATTTTCATCGCGCACTCCTCCGCTTATTCATGTGAATGTGTCCGCGCTCACCGCCGGGTGATCCGGACGAAGTCCACGTCGCACCAGCCGCCGGCATGGCCCTCGGTGTTCATGCACAGGATGCCCGGCCGGGCCGCCGTCCAGCCGCCGCAGGTCAGCGGGCAGGCCCCGCCGATCGGGCGCAGGCTGTCCGCGTCCGCGCCGTGGAAGAAGGACACCGTGCCGTCGCGCACAGCGAGGCGCAGCAGCACCGGCCCGCCGTCCCACGCGGCCGAGGCCAGCGGCGTCTCGGTCACCCGCTCCGGGTTGAAGCGGTCCATCTCCCGCACGTCGCCCCGCCACAGGGTGATCTCCCCCGCCGAGACCGCCAGATAGTGATAGGTGTAGCCCACGACGCCCGCCCCCGCCCGGTCGCCGGGCTGGAAATGCGGCCGCAGCAGCACATCCATGTCGAAATCGCGGTACTGCATCAGCTGCGACAGGAACTGACCCGCGTGGAACAGGCTCTCGGAGGGAGCAGCCCACAGGCGCAGCCCGGGGCGGCGCTCGCTGTACCAGGCGGGGTTCGGGTTCGCCTGCCACTGCCACTGCAGGCCCAGCCCCTCCGCGAAATCATCGGAGGTCGGGATGCAGCCCGCGTCCCCGGGCAGGCCCGTGTCGCCCTCCGCCACCGGCGTGCCGCCATCGCCCATCACCGGCCAGCCGTCGGACCAGTCCACCGGCTGCAGATGCGGCACGCGGCCGTAAACGCCCACATCCTGGAAGTGGATGAACCAGTCGCCGCCGCGGCCGTCGTCCACCCAGCCGCCCTGGTGGGGGCCGTTGACCGGGCTGTCGCCCTGGGCCAGAACGACGCGCCGCTCGTAGGGGCCGTACACGCTCTCCGCACGCAGGGCCAGCTGATAGCCCGGCTTCACGCCGCCGGCGGGGCAGAGGATCCAGTACTTCCCGTCCCGCTGGTAGAACTTGGGGCCCTCCACCGTGACATCGCCGTGGTCGGCGCCGCTGTAGACGAGGCGGCCCTTGTCCAGCACCTC